>Ga0136633_1000916_pt1 | contig 21936 bp, 21 predicted proteins | sample AntDrymeUQ832206_2_FD_105494 | JGI IMG/M metagenome (GOLD analysis project Ga0136633, IMG submission 105494) | Polar desert sand microbial communities from Dry Valleys, Antarctica - metaG UQ83 (22.06) | ecosystem: Environmental > Terrestrial > Soil > Desert | place: Antarctica: Dry Valley...
GAGCTGCATGTAGTCGATGACGATCATGCCCAGGCCCTCCCGGCTCTTCAGCCGGCGGGCCTTGGCCCGGATCTCCATGATCGTGAGGTGGGGGTTGTCGTCGATGAAGATCGGGGCCTCGCCCAGGCGGCCGACGGCGTGGCTGATCTTGGGCCAGTCGGACTCGAGCAGCTTGCCGTTGCGCATGCGAGTGGCGTCGACCCGGGCCTCAGAGCACAGCAGCCGCTGGGTGAGCTCCCGGTGGCTCATCTCCAGGGAGAACACCAGAACCGGTGTCCGGGCCTCGAGGGCGGCGTGGGCGGCGATGCCCAGCGCGAATGACGTGTTGTGGGTCGGGATCATGGACTCGCCGGCCAGATACAGGTGATCGGATGAATCGACGGTGATGCAGCGGACAGGCACGGAAGGGACCGGTCGGATCGACACAACGGCTCGGCGCATGATGCGGCCCGACACGCGCCGGCTTCGGGAGTCCTGCTGGCGGCCGGCCTTCCGGCGGAGCCGAAACACCGGATCGAGTGGTGTCCAGCCGAAGCGCCACGCGAAGGTGATACGCCCGTCGGGCAGCCGGATGAGGCGTTCCCGGATCGGGCCCGGCTTGTGGCCGAGCGAACAGACCAACTCGCGGGCCTGTTGCAGCAGGGCGAGGTCGGACAGGCAGAGGTCGACGACTCCGCTCTCCTCGACGTGACCGTCTTTGTCAAGGAGCCCTTGTAGCACTGCGAGCCGCTGCGCCGCTGACGCCCGCATATAGGCGGCCGGTATGTGCTTGCGGGAGAGCCGCAGCAATCCGATGAGTTGCAACTCTCGTGTCAGTACCCGACCGGATCCGGCGTGGCCCTGCCATGCGCCTTTCCCAGCGACGGGGACGGTGGCCCATTGCAGGGCGCCGCGCCGCTCGAATCGGTACCCAGGCTTCCTGAACTCCTCCCGGAAGTGCTCGTGGTCCTCCTCGCCGACGGTCATCTCCGACCCGGAGGTCTTGCCATCGCCGAGCCAGCAACCCAGGACGTAGGGATCGACGGGCAGCTCGGCCTCGGGAAGGTCGAGCGGCTTGGCCAGCGGGAGATACCAGTTCGGACGCCCGTCCTTGCAGGCGTGGATACCCTCGTCGACCATCTGCTGGGTCGTGACCACGCGAGGGAGCCGGCGGTGACCACTCTGGTCACGGGCCAACTGCGGGTACTTCACGGACCGGCCTGTCCGGTACTGCGCCTGACGGAAGGACTTCCACGCGGGGAAGTCGTAGGCGAACCACTGGTGTTCGGCGTCGGCCACGATCGTCGCGCCGTCGTCGAACGTCACCTCGTAGCAGGGGTGATCGAGCATCACCGGGGTGGCGAAGGTGACCTTGCACGGGCGACCGTGATTGTCGAGGACCTGATCGCCGGCGGCGAGTTGACCCATGGTGGTCCAGCCGGTGGGCGTGGGAATGGGGGTGTCGAGGGCGAGGGCCTTCCCCGTCCCGGGCCTGCCCCCGATGATCACCAGGTTCGAAGGCTGGAGGCCGGCGAGCTGGCGGTCGAGGTCGATGAAGCCGGTGGGGACGCCGGTGATCTCCTGGTTGCGCTCGAACAGGGCCTCGAGGTGGTCGAGCTGGGCCGAGAGCAGGTCGCGGATGGTGGCCATGGAGTCGGTGACCCGGCGCTGGGCCACGTCGAACACCATGGCCTCGGCCTCGTCGACCGCACCGGCCACGTCTTCCGGCAGGCTGTAGCCCATCTCGGCGATGTCGCCGGCGACGCGGATGAGGCGGCGGAGGAGCGAGTGCTCCTCGATGATCCGGGCGTACCGGCCGGCGTTGCCGATGGACGGCGTGCCGGCCTGGAGGGTGATGAGCAGGGCCGGGCCGCCGATGCCCTCGAGCACGCCGGCCCGGCTCAACGACTCCGCCACTGTCACCGGGTCGGCGGGATCACCATGGGCGTAGAGCGACGTGATCGCGTCGTAGATGTGGCCGTGGGCGGGCTTGTAGAAGTCGTCGGCCGAGAGCTGAACCTCGACGGCGGCCACGATGGCGTCTCGACTGAGGAGCATGGCCCCCAGCAGCGACTCCTCGGCCTGGATGTTGTGGGGCGGCACCCGGGCCCCGGACGCCGCGTGCTGGTGGCCAGATGCCCCCGGCTGACGGCGTCGGGCATCTTCGATCGACTGGGCCATCTGCTCTCAGGCTCCCGCGTGGAGCCTGCTGGTTGCTAGGGGAACAACCTCTGGATTTCCCTGTGCAAGAGGAAGAACGAACACATGTTCGACAATAGCCTGTGGATGAGACAGACTCTCAGGCGGGGACAACCTCCACCGGCAGCCGGAACTCGACCTCGGGGTGCAGCCGGACCGGGACCTCGTGGGTGCCGAGCGCCTTGATGGGCTCGTCGAGGTGGACGCGCTTTCGCTCGAGCGTGACGCCGGCCTGCTCCTGGACGGCGTTGACCAGGTCGGCGCTGGTCACCGATCCGAACAGGCGGCCTTCGGGGCCGGCCCGCCCGGTGATGCGGATGACCTTGGTCACCAGCACCCGGGCGACCTGCTCGGCCGACTCGCGGTCACGGGCGTCCTTGACCGCCCGGGCCCGGCGCATGCCGGTGGCCTGGGCGATGGCGCCGGGCGTGGCCTTCATGGCCAGGCCCTTGGCCACCAGGAAGTTGCGGGCGAAGCCGTCGGACACGTCGACGACATCGCCCTTCTTGCCGACGTTGTCCACGTCGGACCGCAGGATGATCTGGACCATCTAGAAAGGCTCGTCTCCGTAGTCGTAGGTGGGCGCCGCGCCACCCGAGGGGGAAGGTGCCGAGTTGGCCACCGGGCGGGTGCCGCCGTTCATGTTCTGTCCGCCGCCCTCACCGGGGCCGCGACGGTCGTTCTTGCGGATCTCGGCGGTGGCCCAGCGCAGGCTGGGCCCGACCTCGTCGGCGACGACCTCGATCTTGGAGCGCTTCTCGCCCTCGGGTGTCTCCCAGGAGCGCTGCTCCAGGCGGCCGGTGACGACCACGCGGGCGCCCTTCGACAGCGACTCGCTGGCGTTCTCCGCCATCTCCCGCCAGCAGACGATGTCGAAGAAGGACACCGCCTCCTTCTTCTCGTTCGTCTGGCGATCGTTCCAGACCCGGTTGACGGCCAGGCCGAAACTGGCCGTGGCCTGCCCGCTGGCGGTGAACCGCAGTTCGGGATCCCTGGTGATGTTGCCCACGAGGGTGACGCTGTTTCCGTTCATCGAATCACTCCGTTCGCCTGAAAGGTCATGTGCGGGGACCGCCTACTCGGCGGTGACAGCGGCGGGCGCAGGCGTCGGGGCCGCCGGCTCGCTGGTTGGGGAAGTGGTCGGCGAGGTCGTCGGCGACGTCTGCGGGGAAGTCACCGGGGCCGCATCGTCGGGGCCGACGGTGCCGAGAGGTCGGGCCGGCTTGCCGAGGGCCTTCTCCGGCAGGTGGACGACCTTGTGGCGCAGGACGCCGTCGGCCAGGGTCAGCTGCCGGTCGAGGTCGGACATGACCGACGGCTCGGACTGGGCCGATACGACCACGTAGTTGCCCTCGCGGTGCTTGCGGATCTCATAGGCGAGGCGGCGCTTGCCCCACCGCTCCACCCGCCCGGGCTCGCCACCCTTGGCCTTGATGAGGTCGGTGGCCCGGTCGACCTCGGCCCGGACGGTTTCGTCGTCGAGCGTGGGGTCGAGAATGATCATGATTTCGTACGGCCGCATGGAGGGGGAAAGCCTTCCCTCTGGACCTGGCGGCGAGGCGCGCAGGGCTCCGGGACGTTCCCGGAGCAGGGTGTGGAGCGAAACCATGCTACCTGCCATACCGACCAGCATGTCAGGGGGGTGTGACAGTGTCCCTTCCCGGGTGGGGCCCCGGCCCCCCCGGGCGCTTGCACCGGGCGCCCTCAGTGGCCCGCCACCCGGTCCGTCAGGTACAGGGGCCACCGGTGACGAGGCGGGTGCCCGGGCCGATGGCCAGGCGGGGCAACGCCCCCTGTGGGACCTCGAGGGCCCAGCGGTAGTTGCGGGCCGCGGCGTAGGTGGGGCAGCTGGCCTGATGGATGCAGGGGGCCATGTCGGCGGTGGAGACGAATTGCCCGGAGGCGTCGAAGAAGGCGATCGACAGCGGGAGGGGCGTGTCCTTCATGTAGAAGCCGGCGTTGGTGTCGGACGAGAACCTGAACAGCATGCCGTCGTAGCCGCCGAGGTCGGTGCGGTTCATCAGGCCCAGGCCCTGCTGGGCGGCCGTCTCGGCCAGCAGGGCGCACCGGGCCGCAGTGGCGGCCGCCGTCCCGCCCTCGATGCGGAAGCCGATCTCGGTGAAGTCGCCGAAGGGCGTGCGGTTGAGCGAGACCTGCCCCTCGGCCGGGCGCAGGGTGGGATCCTTGGGCCCGTTGGCACCGAGGGCCAGGAAGGTGATTCCGCCGACCGCCAGCAGGGCGACGACGGCCCAGCGCAGGACCCTGACGTTCACGCGGTGCGCGTTTCGGAGGTTCGGTCGATGCCCAGGGAGGCGGCAACCTCGTCGGACAGGTGGTAGCTCTCGGCGTCGGAGGGGAATGCACCGGCCCGCACGTCGTCAGCGTAGGCGGCCACGGCGGCCACGGCGTCGGCCTTCAGCTTCCCGTACCGGCGGACGAACTTCGGGGCGATCCGGTCCTCGAGGCCGAGGAGGTCATGGAGCACGAGCACCTGCCCGTCGCACTCGGGACCGGCACCGATGCCGATGGTGGGAACGGCCACCTCCCGGGTGATCAGGGCGGCGACCTCCCGGGGCACGCATTCGAGCACGATGGCGAAACAGCCCGCCGCGTCCAGGGAGCGGGCGTCGTCGAGCAGGTCGGAGGCGGCCCCGGCCTGCTGGCCCTGCACCCGGTAGCCACCCAGGGCGTGCACCGACTGCGGCGTGAGCCCCAGGTGGCCCATGACGGGGATCTGGGCGTCGAGTAGGGCCTCGATCACCCGCACCCTTGACCGGCCTCCCTCGAGCTTGACCGCCGCCGCCCCCGACCGGATGAGGACTGCGGCGTTGCGTACGGCGTCCTCGGCCGAGAGGTGGTAGCTGAGCCATGGCAGGTCGGCCACGATCAACGCCCTCGGACGGGCCCGAGCCACGGCGGCGACGTGATGGGCCATGTCGGCCACCGTGACCTGCAGGGTGTCCTCGTAGCCGAGGACGACCATGGCCACGGAGTCGCCGACCAGGATCACATCGACCCCGGCGTCGTCGGCAATGCGGGCGGTGGGCGCGTCGTAGGCGGTGACCATGACCACCGGAGCCCCGCCCTTGCTCGCCCTGATGGTCGGTGCGGTCGTCGGCGCGGTGTGCCGGCCTCCCGGGCCGGCAGTGTGCTGTGCCATGAGCAGCCTCCTCGCCGTCCAGCGCCCGGTGGCTGCCGGCGGCCCCATGAGCCTACCGGCCGGCCCTGCGTATCGGGTCTACCGAGCGGGGATGGTGGGAATCGTGAAGGTGCTCCGCGGCCTGGGCGTGGTGGTGGCCGGCGCCGTCGGCGGGGTGAACGGCGCTGCGGTGGTGGGCACTGTGACCGGCGCCGGCGGCAGGGTGGTGGCGCTGCTGCGGGGGACGGTGATGACGGGCACGTCGTCCTCCTCCTCGTCTTTAGGGACCGTGGTGGTCGCCGACGAGCGCGATCCTGTCGACGAGGACCCCGAGCCGGACGAGCCGGACGAGGAGCCCGAGTTCGAGTTCGAGTTCGAGGACGCCACCGACGGCACGGGGGACAGTGACTTCCCGGAGAGGTCGGGGATCTTGTCGGGCGGGGTGGCGTCGGGCGGGCTGGCCTTGCTCATGAACCGCTTGAAGATCTGGGCGGGAAGCGAGCCACCGTTCACCTTTGCCACGCCGTGGACGTTGAGCAGTTGTCTGGACTGGCCTTCCGGATAGCCCATCCACACGGCGGTGGTGAGTTGACGGGTGTAGCCCACGAACCAGGCGTCGCCGTACAGGTCGGTAGTCCCGGTCTTGCCCCACACCTGGGCCTGCGGCAGGGCGGCGCCCGTGCCCGAACCCGCGTCAACGACCTGCTGAAGGGCGTAGTTGACCTTCTCGGCCGCAGCCCGGTCGAGCACACGGGTCGGAGCCGGCCGGTCGTCGAGGAGCACCGAGTCGTTCTGGGTGATCTTGCGGATCACCCGCGGCTCGACATGCATGCCCTTGGCCTGGAGGGTGAGGTAGGCGCTGGCCATGTCCAGCACGGAGACCTCGGCGGTGCCCAGGGCGATCGACGCGTTGGGGCTCAGGTCGGCAGTTATTCCGAGCTTCTTGGCCATCTCCACCACCTTGGCCGGTCCCAACTGGACCACCAGCTGGGCGTACACGGTGTTGACCGAGTCGGCGGTGGCGTTCAGCAGGCTGATCCGGCCGTATGAGGCGCTCTCGAAGTTGTTGACCTCCCAGTCCTTGTTGTCCTTGTCGGCCCTGGGGAGGGTGATCTTGGCCGGCCCGGGGAACGCCGACTCCAGGCTGACGCCCTGGTTCATGGCCTCGGCCAATACGATGGCCTTGAAGGTCGATCCCGCCTGGCGCCCGGCCCCTCCGCCGTCGGTGCCGACCGCGAGGTTCACCTTCGAGGCGTTCCAGTCCTTGCCGCCCACCATGGCAACCACGCGGCCCTCGTTGTCGAGCGACACCAGCGCTCCTGCGGGGTCTGCGGCCCGGTCGAGCAGCCCGTAGACCGCGTCGTACGCTTGGCGCTGGGCGCCCGGGTCGAGGGTGGTGTACACCCGCATGCCGCCCCGCAGCACCTGGTCCTCCGGGTAGAGCTCGGTGAGCTCCCGTCGTACGTACTCCACGTAGTACTCGGCGCCGGCGCCGGTCATGGTGACGGTGGAGCCGGGCGCCGGGGCGGGGACGACGTAGCTGCCCACCGGCACGGCTTCGACCGCGTTGGCCTGCTCGGGAGTGACAACCTTGGTGTCGACCAGGGCCGACAGCACGATAAAACGCAGGTCGTGGGCCTCGACGGGGTCGTCGGCCACGTCACCGGCCGACGGGCTGCGGACCAGGCCGGCGAGGTAGGCCGCCTCCTTCAGCTCGAGCTGGCCGACGTCCTTGTTGAAGTAGGCCTTGGACGCAGCCTGAATGCCATAGGCACCCCGCCCGAAGTAGACGGTGTTGAGGTAGCGCTCGAGAATCTGGTTCTTGTCGAACTTGCGCTCGATCTTGACCGAGATCACCGCTTCCCGAATCTTGCGCCAGAGGGTGTAGTCCCTGCCGACGTAGGCGTTCTTCACGTACTGCTGGGTGATGGTGGACCCGCCCTGGGTGACGCCCTTGCGCCGGATGTCGGCCCATGTGGCCCGGGCGATGCTCAGAGGGTCGATACCCCCGTGCACGAAGAACTTGCGGTCCTCGGCGGCGACGATGGCGGCGACCACCACTGGTGGCACCTTGTCGATGGACACCGGGAAGCGGTTCTCGACTCCGTGGAGGGTGGCCAGCTGGCCGCCCGTGGCGTCGTAGATCACCGTGGTTTGGGCCTGGGGCGCTTCGGGTGGAAGCGGGATCTGGGTGAGCATCCAGGCCGCTCCGGCCAGCGCGGTGAAGAGCAGGATCCCGACGAGGAACCAGATCCGTCGGTACCGCCAGAAGAAGCTACGCCGCCGTACAGGCCCTCGTACTGGCGGACGGGCGGCGACGACCGGCGGGAGGGGGTCCAGGAGCCCCTGACTGCTTTGACGCACGACCCCCGAAGACTACAGGGTGCGTGGTCGTGCGCCCAGCCTTCCGGTTCTTGACGTTCACGAACCGGTCCGGGCGTTGCCGAGCTTGAAGCTGCGCACGAGCTGGTTCCACGCGCAGCCGGTGCAGACCTCCACCACGTAGCAGGTGGACTCCTGGGGGGCGCGCTTGAGCTGGGTCAGCTCTTTGCGGGTGGTGATGCAGCGGCCGTGCGCCGGCAGCCGGGCACCGAAGGCGAAGGAGACCAGGGTCAGCGACGCCTCGTCGCAAATGGGGCAGTCCTCGCTGCGGGCCTCGCCGACGTTCCGCGCCGCCCGGAGCAGCTCGGGATGGGCGTCGCACACGTCGAGCCGGCTGAGCCGGCCGCGGCGGAACTCATCCAGGGTGTGCTTGCGCACCAGGCGGTAGTCGACCTCGCCCGCGCCGGCAGCCTGCCCCGCTCCCCGCGCCTGCAGCGACTCCGGCCGGAAGGTCACGTCCCCGAGGGTAGCGCCGCGCCGGTGGCCTCGGGCACTGGGCGCGCTTGCACAATGACGGGGCGGTGGCATACTGGTGTCGATATATCGAACCGATATGTCGGACCGAGACGATGTCGTGAAAAGGCAGTGATGCTGGAACTGGCCATCCTGGGCGTGCTGAAGGAGCAGGAGCTCCACGGCTACGAGCTGAAGAAGCGCCTCACCGACGCGCTCGGGGCGTTCTCCAGCGTGTCGTTCGGCTCGCTCTATCCCGCCCTGGCCCGGCTGGAGGCTGCGGGAGCGGTGCGGGTCGTGGCCCTCGACGCCGCCGAGCCCGCGCTGCCCTCACCCTCGGTGCCGATGACCGGTTCGATCGCCGGTGAGGCCGCCGCCTTCCGGGCCCGCCGCTCCACCGCCCGCCCCGTGCGGCCTTCGCGCACCCGCAAGGTCTACGCCATCACCGAGCGGGGTGAGCAGCTGTTCGAAGAGCTGCTCGAGGCGGATTCGGCCAGCGTCGACGACGACCGGGCCTTCAACCTCAAGCTCGCTTTCTGCCGCCACCTGCCGCCCGAACGCCGGCTGGGTCTGTTCGAGCAGCGCCGGGCACTTCTGGTCGACCGACTGGCCAAGGCCCGCACGAACCACCGCACCCGCAAGGAACGCATGGACCTGTACACCCAGTCGCTGGTCGACCACGGCACCGAGGCCACCGAGGCTGACATCTCGTGGCTCGACAGCCTGATCGCCCTCGAACGCAAGGGAGGACACCCCTCATGACCCCCACACGAACACCAATCCGCCTCGCCATCGCCGGCATCGGCAACTGCGCCAGCTCGCTGGTCCAGGGCCTCACCTATTACCGCGACGCCGACCCGGCCGACTCGGTGCCCGGGCTCATGCACGTCGTGCTCGGCGGCTACCACGTGCGGGACGTGGAGGTGGTCGCCGCTTTCGATGTCGACGCCTCCAAGGTCGGCCTCGACATCGGGAAGGCCATCTTTTCCGGCCAGAACAACACTGTGCGGTTCGCCGCGGTCGGCGAGCTGGGCGTCACCGTGCAGCGGGGGCCCACGTTCGACGGCCTGGGCAAGTACTACCGCCAGACGGTCGAGGAGTCTCTCGACGACCCGGTCGACGTGGCCCAGGCTCTGCGGGATTCCGGCGCCCAGGTGTTGGTCTCCTACCTGCCGGTGGGCTCCGAAGTGGCCCAGAAGCACTACGCCACCGCCTGCCTCGAGGCCGGCGTGGCCTTCGTCAACGCCATCCCTGTGTTCATCGCCTCCGACCCCGAGTGGGCGGCCAAGTTCACCGAGGCCAACGTGCCGATCATCGGCGATGACATCAAGAGCCAGGTGGGCGCCACCATCGTCCACCGCATGCTCGCCCGCCTGTTCGAGGACCGTGGCCTGGTCCTCGACCGCACCTACCAGCTCAACGTCGGCGGCAACATGGACTTCAAGAACATGCTCGAGCGGGAGCGGTTGGAGTCCAAGAAGATCAGTAAGACCCAGTCGGTCACCAGCCAGGTCGAGAACGGCATCGCCGCCGACGACGTCCACATCGGCCCCAGCGACCACGTGCCGTGGCTCGAGGACCGCAAGTGGGCCTACATCCGCCTCGAGGGCCGCAACTTCGGCGACGTCCCTCTGAACATCGAGCTCAAGCTCGAGGTCTGGGACTCGCCCAACTCCGCCGGCGTGATCATCGACGCTGTGCGCTGCGCCCGCCTGGCCCTCGACCGGGGCATCGGCGGCCCCCTGCTCGGCCCGTCGGCCTGGTTCATGAAGTCGCCGCCCGAGCAGTACCACGACGACATCTGCCAGCGGAAGGTCGAGGAGTTCATCGCCGCCGGTTGATCTCGCGGTCTGGTCAATTGGCGGCGATAGACCACCCCTCCATTGACCAAACCCGAGGTGGTGGCAGTATTCGCGGATGCCAAGCGACACCGCCGCCACCTGGAACCGACTGGTCGAGGGTGGTCGGGGAGGGGTGCTTCCGGGTGTCGACGCCGTCGCCTACGGGCCCGACATCGGCACCGAGGAGGACTTCCGCCTGCTCGGCGGCAACCTCACGGGAAAGCGGGTGCTCGAGCTGGGGTGCGGCGCCGGCCAGAACGTGGTGGCCATGGCCAAACAGGGGGCCCATGCCATCGGGCTCGATTTCTCGGCCGAGCAACTGGCCGGCGCCCGTCGGCTGGCCGAGAGGGAAGACGTGAAGGTCGAGCTCCACAAGGGCGACCTGGCCGAGCTCGTGTTCCTGCGGGCCGAGAGCATCGACGTGGTCTTCTCGGCCTATGCCCTCGGCTTGGTCACCGACCTGAACCGTGTGTTCCGCCAGGTCCACCGCGTGCTGAAGCAGGGGGCGGCGCTGGTCTTCTCGCTGCCCCATCCCGCCGCCCACCTGATCGACGACGACGACCCCGTGCAACCCCTCCTCATCCGCCGGTCCTACTTCGACCGGACGAGCGTGAACTACGACTGGGAGGGCCTGCCGCTCTCGGCCCATCACCACACCTTCTCGGACCTGTTCACCGGCCTTGGGCGGGCCAATTTCCGGGTGGACACCGTGCTGGAACCGGAGCCTCTTGCCGACGGGCACCGCACGCCGCACTGGCGCGACGCGTACGCGTTGGTGCCCCGAACGCTGGTCATGCGGGCCCGCAAGGAAGGCGTCTGACCGGCCCGGCCGGCCGCGTGCCCGAACGCGACCGGGGCCGGTCCAACCGGCACGCAACGGGCAAAGCCCGCTGACACAGGCGGGGGCCGATGTCGTTCGGCGGATCGAGGCATCGCTGGGCCAGGGCGGGTTCACGATGACGAGGGATTCCGTCGCCGGCCGCCAGGCGGTCATCGGGCGGGTGTCGCGCCTCGGGCGGCGCCAGGCCTTCGTCCTCGTTGCCGTGTTCAAGGGCGGGATGGCCGGTCGCGAGCACCTCGACCGGTTCCTCGATGAGGCGGCCCAGTATGCCGCGACCGTCAAAGGGCGCCTGGCCCCGTCGGCGGCGGCCGTGGCCGTGGCCGTGGTGGAAACGGCTGAGGAAGGGGCCCCGCAGTGGGCCGGGAACGCCGGGCCGGGTCGGTCGGCCGCATTCCCCGTCCTGGTCGACCTGGACGGCGGACGGGTCCTCTGCCCCGCGCAGCCGGACGATCTTCGTCGCCTGGTACGGGACCATGTGGACCCATCACTGCGGTTGGTTTAGACGCAGGGTACGATTGGAACGATTCCTGCGACGCACGGCCGTCTGGGCGGTGGCGGCGCACGATCCGGGTGTGGCTCCAGAAACGGAGTACAGCCCGTAACGAAGCAGCAGGAGCGGAGGGCGATCGGGCAATGCCGACCAACTCCTCCGCAAGGAGTGCCGGAGGCACATGCACGACGTAGCAGTAGGTGGGCAGGGCCCGAGCGGCCCTCTGAGCGGAGAGTCACGCCAAAGCGAGCCGCTGAGCGGAGGACCGCGCCCGGTCTCGGACCACGATCTGCTGTGGGCCATCGAGGCCGAGGCGGCCGGCGACGCCACTGAGGCGCAGCGCGCCATGCTCGAGGGCCACCGGGTCGAGTGGCGGACGGGCCTGGCCCGGCTGCTCCGGGAGACCGAGGCGAACCTGGTCAAGGTCCGCACCCTTGCCGGTCCCGAGCGTGACCAGGTGGTTGCCGACTTCGAGCGGGAGCGGTCGGTCCTGGCGTCCGCCCTGAGCCGGCTGAACGGGGTCAAGGCCGAGACTGTCGACGAGCGCACCCTGGACGGCCCTGGCGAAGTCCGGTTGCAGGCCTCGTGGTCCGACGGGCGGGTGGTCGTATGGGCGGCCGGGCCGGGCACCGAGCCGGCGTCAGACGACGAGCTCGGCGAGCGGCTCCGCGAGGTCGAGGCTCCCGCCGGCGGTTGGTGGCCCCACGACCCGGTCCCGCTGCCTTCGAAAGAACGGGCGCCGGCCCGTGCCATCGGCGTTCCCCAGGCGTTGGGGTGGCTGGTCACCGTGGGCGCCAAGGACCGCCCCGACGGCGTGGGTGCCAGCGTGCTTTGGCTCGGCCGGGTGGCGGTGTGGGCTGTCGACTTCGTCGCCCGCGGCGCGATCATCCCCACCCTCAAGAGCACGGGTTCGTCCTTCGCCGTCCAGTGGGCCCCGGCCCTGGTCGACCGGGCCAAGCTCGACGCCCTCTCCCGGGCCATGCCGGGCCCGGTGGCCGCCCTCGACCGGACCGACCCCCGCAGCCTCACCCTCGACATCCTGGGCGCCACCGTCGACGCCATCGTGCGCGACGCCGCCGGCCGCCTCGAGCTGCCCGCCCCCCCGCCGGTCATCCGTACGCCCGCCGACGTCGCCGAGGCCGTCGTCACCAGCCTCGACGGCTCGCCGTTCGACGCCCCTGCCCGTCTCGCCGCACCCCTCGCCGAGCGGCTGGAGCGCTGGGCCGAGGCCGTCCGCGGCCCGGTCGACGCCCGCCTGGTCGTGCAGCTCGACCCGCCCGACAAGGGCGGCGCCTGGTTCCTCTCTGTCCTCGGCCCCGGCCAGGACGGCCGGCTGGTGCCGCTGGAGGTGGCCCTGGTCGACGGTCGGTCGAAGCGCCACCTGGCCGACGAGACCGTCCGGCTCGAGCGACTCCTTCCCGTGCTCAACCGACCCGGTGGTCAGCGCCGGGGCGAGGTCGTCCTCAGCCAGGACGAGGCCTTCGAGCTGATGGGTGTCACCGGTCCGGCCCTGGCCGCGGCCGGGTTCGACATGCGGGTGCCCCAGCTGTCCCGTCGCAAGCCCCGGCCCGCCCTGCGGCTCACCGCCGATCCGGTCGACGCGTCGGTGGTCGGCGCCCACCAGCTGGCCGACGTCCGGTGGTCGGCCGTCTTCGACGACGTCGAGCTGACTGCGGAGGACATCCGCCGCCTGGCCGCCGAGGCCCGCCCTCTCATCCACTCGCGTGGCCGCTGGGTGGAGATCGACCGGGTCGACCTCACCGAGGCTGCCGCCGCCCTGGCCGAGCGGGCCCACCGGACCCGCCTCACCGGCGCCGAGGTCCTGCGCCACGCCGTCGGCCTGGAGACCTCGCCGCTGTCGGGCGGCACCAGCGTCGGGGGCACCGGCTGGGCCGCCGACCTGCTGGCCCGCACCGGCACGGTGTCCAAGGAGGCCGTGACCAGCCCCGAGGGCTTCGTCGGCACGTTGCGGAGCTACCAGGCCGAGGCGCTTGCCTGGCTGGCCTTCCTCGACTCGGCCGGTCTCGGCGGCTGCCTGGCCCTCGACATGGGCCTGGGAAAGACGCCCACCGTCCTCGCCCACCTGGCCCGAGTCGCGGCCGCTCCGGGAGACACAGCCGCTCCAGGAGACACAGCCGCTCCAGGAGACACAGCCGCTCCGGGAGACACAGCCACATCGGCCGGCGGAGCCGGCGGCGGCGGCCCGACCCTTGTCATCGCCCCGCCGGCGGTGGTCGGCAACTGGTCGGCCGAGGCCGCCCGGTTCGCACCGAAGCTGCGGGTCATCGTGCACCACGGCGCCAGCCGGGCCACCGCGGATGAGCTGCGGACCAAGGCCGAGGCCGCCGACGTGATCATCACCACCTACGGCACCGCCGTCCGCGACATCGACGCCTTGAGTGGCTTCGAGTGGGCCCGGGTGGTCCTCGACGAGGCCCAGGCCATCAAGAACCCGGCAAGTGACGTGGCCCAGGAGCTCCGGCGCATCCAGGCCCGCAGCCGGCTCGCCCTCACCGGCACGCCGGTGGAGAACGGCCTGGGTGACCTCTGGGCCATCCTCGACTTCACCAACCCCGGCCTCGTCGGCGCCCGATCGGCCTTCGTCTCCCAGCTGTCGGCCCAGAGCAAGGACGGCCGCCCGAGCGGCGAGCACGCCCTGCGAGCCCTCAACGGCGTCCTCGTGTTCCGCCGCACCAAGGCCGAGCCCGAGGTGGCGGCGGAACTACCCGACAAGATCGACGAGCTCGACCACTGCACGATGACCCCCGAGCAGGTCGGGCTCTACCAGGCGGTGATCGACCGCCTGGTCCAGGCCAACGCTGACGAGCGCCGCCAGGGTGACATCCTCGCCGCCATCACCGCCCTCAAGCAGATCTGCAACCACCCCAGCGCCTACCAGGACGACGGCCAGCCCCTCGTCGGGCGCTCGGGCAAGCTGGCCCGGCTGGAGGAGATCGTCGACTCGGTCTTCGCCGCCGGCGAAAAGGTGCTGGTCTTCACCCACTTCGCCGAGTGGGGCAAGAAGCTGGCCGACCACCTCTCGGCTCGGACCGGCATCCACGCCGACTGCTACCACGGGGGCCTGTCCCGGGGCGTGCGCGACAAGATGATCGCCGACTTCCAGGCCCGGAAGGGCCCGGCCGCCCTCGTCCTGTCGCTCAAGGCCGGTGGCACGGGCCTCAACCTGACCGCGGCCAGCCACGTCGTGCTCTATGACCGCTGGTGGAACCCCGCGGTCGAGGACCAGGCCCGAGACCGGGCCTGGCGCATCGGCCAGGAGCGCACCGTCGTCTCCCACCGGCTGGTGTGTCCCGGCACGGTCGACGAGCGGGTGGAGGACGTCGTCAACGGCAAGCGCCACATCGCCGATCTCGTGCTGCCCAAATCCAGCTCGCTGGCCGACCTCGATCCGGACCAGCTGCGAGTCGCCCTCGGCCTGCGACCCGAGATGGTGCTCACCGCCGAGTCCGACGTCACCTCCACCGACGACCGGGAGGAGGCTGCGTGAGTCCTCAGGAGACCCCCCGGCGCAACAACCAGGGCGGCGGCAACAAGCAGCAGCCCCGGCGCAACGGCCAGGGCGGCCAGGGTCGCCCGCCCGCCGAGCCGACGTCTGTCGAGTTCTGGCGCGTCGCCCCCAAGTCCGCGGCACCGGCCCGCATCACGCCGGCGTCCGACCCCACAGCGCTGGTGCGCTCGCTGGGCCGTCCGCCGCTCGATCACCCCGGCGCCGACCGGTACCTGGCCAGCGTGGCCCAGCGCTCCGCCGGCCTGGCCACCGCCTTGGCCGTGGCCGCCGACATCCTGGCCACCGTCGACCCCGAGTAGGTGCGAGAACCCCCGCTCGCCGACGTGCTGGTGGTCGGCGGCGGCCCCGCCGGGCTCAGCGCAGCCACCTGGGCGGCCCGCTACCGGCGGTCGGTGCTCGTCGTCGACAGTGGGCAGTACCGGAACCGCTGGGCCAGTCAGTCCCACGGGTACCTCGGGAACGACCCGGGCGATCCGATGGAGCTTCTCGCCCGCGCCCGCACCGACCTCGGCCGGTACCCCGAGGTCACGTTCTGCGAGGGCGAGGCCTCGGCTGTCCGCCGGGCGGCCGACGGCCGCTTCGTCGTCACCGTCGACGGCGAGGAGTACGCCGGGCTCCGGCTGATCCTGGCCATGGGCGTGGCCGACACCTTCCCGGAGATCGACGGGTTCTTCGACCACTACGGCACGAGCGTGTTCCACTGCGCCACCTGCGACGGCTACGAGGCGCAAGGCCGGTCCGTCGTGATCCTGGGATGGGGCGAGCAGGTCGTGGCCTTCGCCATCGGCCTGCTCGAGTGGGCCGGCCGGCTGACGGTCGTGACCGAGGGCCGGCCGCTCGAGGGGGGCGAACGGCACCGCCAGGCCCTGGCCCGTCACGGCATCGGCCTGATCGAGGACGATGCGGTCGAGCTGCTGGGGGAGCCGGGAGAGCTGCGCGGAGTCCGCCTGAGCGGGGGCGACGTGATCGACGCCGACATGGTCTTCTTCAGCATCGCCCACAGTCCGCGCCTGGAGCTGGCCCGGCAGCTCGGCTGCAACCTCGACGAGTCCGAGTGCCTGTGTGTCGACCGCGACGGCCGGACGTCGGTGGACGGCTGCTACGCGGCCGGGGACATCACGCCCGGCTTCCAGCTCGTGGCCGTTGCCGTCGGCGAGGGGGCAGCGGCAGGTGTGGCGTGCGCGATCTCGTTGCAGGGCGAACGGGGTGCACCGGCGTCGCCCCTGCCCGCACCAGACCCGTCGGCGGAGCTCAGCTAGCTCAGCCGGCGGCGAGGTCGGAGAAGGCCTTCGACGAGGTACGTAGCCGGAGCTTTGCCAGGGCCCGCCGCTCGACCTGGCGTACACCCTCGGCGCTGAGGCCGCAGACCCGGCCCACCTCGGCCAGCGTGCGCGGCTGGCCCCGGTCGAAGCCGTAGCGGAGGCTGACGACCTTCCGCTCGTCCTCGCCGAGCGTGCCCAGGAGCTGGGCGACGTGGACCGGGAGGTTGGCGGCGATGATCTGGTCGATCGCCGACACGGCGTCGGGATCCTGGACGACATCGGCCAGGGTCATGTCACCCTCGGCGCCGAGTGGTTCGAAGATCGAGGTGGGGTGGGGGGACAGGCGGAGCGCCTCGGTCACCCGCTCGCAGCCCAGGTCGCACTCGGCGGCCAGCTCCTCAACCCGCGGCGGGCGACCGAGCTCGGACTCCAGTTGGACCTTGGCCCGTTGGACCCGGGTCACGGTCTCGCCGGCGTGGACGGGCAGCCGGATGGTGCGGCTCGTGTTGGCGACGGCGCGGGTGATGGCCTGGCGGATCCACCACGTGGCATAAGTCGAGAACTTGAAGCCGCGCCCGAAGTCGAACTTCTCGAGCGCGTGGATCAGCCCCATGTTCCCTTCCTGGACGAGGTCCAGGAGAGGAAGACCCGAGGACTGGTACCGCTTGGCGATCGAGACGACCAGCCGCAGGTTGGCCTCCACGAAGGCCTTCTCGGCGCACCGGCCGGCGGCCACCTGCCCTTCGAGTCCGGCCACAGCCTGCTCGGGGAGCCGGTGGCCGTCGGCTGACAGCGTCGCTGCCGCCAGGCGTCCGGCGTCGATCACCCGGCCGATGCGCTGCTCGTCCTCGCGGGTCAGCAGGTCGTGCTGGCCGATCTCGTTGAGGTACATGCGCAACAGGTCGACATCCGGCCCGCCGTCGCGAGCGCTCGACATCGAGTTTCCCTTGGTGGGCATGGTCAGGCGCTCCATTCGTGGCGATCCGAACAATTGGTCAACCGCAGCCGTGCTGAAGTTGTTCCTGCCCTCACTCCGGGGCGTGGCACACCGCTTCCACGTTGTTCCCGTCCGGATCACGCACGAAAGCGCCGTAGTAGCTCTCGTGATATTCGGCCCGAACGGCGGGCTCGTGCAGCACGTCGGCACCGGTGGCTACCGCGGCATCGAAAAGGCGCGCACCAACTCCCGATCGGGTGCCCGGAAGGCGATGTGGACCTCCCGGAACCCTTCGCCGGTCGTGCGGGGGCCGAGCCAGAAGTCCGGCATGGGCGGCACGCCGTAGCCGATGACCGGGCCGAAGTCCATGATCCGGCGGCCGCCTATCGGCCGGAGGACCGTGTCGTAGAAGGCGGCGCTGGCGGCCACGTCGGCGCACTGGATCGACAGGTGGTCGAGCATCAGCGGCAGTCCACACAGAGGTCGGACCCGGGCACGAACTGGGAGACCGACTTCAGCATCCGGCACGACGGGCAGACCCGGCTCGTCGGTACGGGTTCGGGCTTGGCAGCCGGCGCCGCCCTCACCCGTGGTGCGCGGGGCGTGCGTGGGGACCTGGCCGACGCCGACGAAGCCCGGGCCGCAGGCTCGGGCCCACGGGGCGGCGCAGGGGGGATCGGGAACGGAGGATCGTCGAGGAGTATCCCGGCGTCGATGAACGCCTCCTCGACCGGGGCGGGCACCGGTCCGTACCAGTTGTCGGTCTCGAGACGGGTGGGAATTCGGCCTTCCATGCGGACGTAGTCGTTGGGCTTGGCTCCCCCGGGAAGCCGGTAGCCGACAACCCACCGCTTGCCGTTCGTCCAACGGGCGAGGTACAGGTCCGGGGCCTTCCACACCCCCACTGCGAGCTTCCCCGTGCTGTGGGACGCGGCTCCCACGGGCGACGCCGACTGGGCGGTGCCGAGGACGCGCAGCACCGCAGATCCGGGATCGCCGTTGACGGGATCGGTCAGCCGGAACGACCGGTCCTCCACCTCGAAGGGGATCTTCCAGTCCTGGCGCAGCTGTTCGACGGCGTCGGCGATATCGGGGTCCACCCGCCCCATCCTGCCGCCCTAGCCGATGGATCACGAACTCCGATGAGTTCCGGACGGACGCGACGTCGTACCTGCGCATGCAGATCTCCCGGGGAGCCAAGCCGTGACCACAGCCGTAGACTCAACAGCCATGGCCGTCCGTCCCGACTTCCGGGTCGAGGATCTTGAGCAGTACCGCCGGGAGCTGACCGGCTACTGCTACCGGATGCTCGGGTCGGCCTTCGAGGCGGAGGACGCCGTCCAGGAGGCGATGGTCCGCGCCTGGAAGGGCATCGACAGCTTCGAGGGCCGGTCGGCGGTCCGGTCCTGGATCTACCGCATCGCCACCAACGTGTGCCTCGATATGCTCCGGGGTCGCCAGCGTCGCGCCCTGGCCATGGACCTCGGACCGGCGGGCAAGGCCGACACCTTCCACGGCGCTACCCGCCAGGAAAACGCCTGGGTCACTCCTATCCCCGACGGCCGGGTCCTCCCCGACGACGGCGACCCGGCGGCGGTGGCCGAGGCCAGGGAGAGCATCCGCCTGGCCTTCGTCACCGCACTCCAGCACCTGCCTGCCCGCCAGCGGGCGGTGCTGATCCTGCGCCAGGTCCTGCGCTGGAAGGCCACCGAGGTGGCCGAGCTACTGGATACCAGCGTGGCGTCTGTCAACAGCGCCCTCCAGCGGGCCCGGGCCACCCTGTCGACACTCGACACCGGCGCGTCCCAGTCGTTGCCCGTCACCGCTGATCAGCGGGCGCTGCTCGACCGCTACGTCGACGCCTTCGAGCGCTACGACATCACCTCCCTCGTCGCGCTCCTTCGTGACGACGTGGTGATGTCGATGCCGCCGTATGACTTCTGGCTGAGCGGCCCGGTGGAGATGGGCAAATTCTTCCTGGGCAAGGGCATCGGTTGCGAGGGCTCCCGGCTCCTGGCCGTCGAGGCCAACGGCATGGCGGCCTTCGCCTCGTACAAGCCCGACCCCCAGGGCGGCCACGCCCCCTGGTCCATCCAGATCATCGAGATCTCAGGCGACAGGATCGTCGGGCACCACAATTTCCTCGACACCAGCCTCTTCGCCGTCTTCGCCCTGCCCGCCCACCTGTAGGACGCCGCCGAGCCCGACCAGCTCGAGTAGCCCGGCCAGTTCCGGGCAGGCCTGACGCAGCGAGATCGAGCATCCCTGCCGTAGCGCTTCCAGCTGCAGGCGGGCCAGTTCGTCGACCACCGAGAGGTTGACTCCGTCGCGGCAGAGCAACGGCCAGCTAGCCACCTCTGTGTTGTCGCGCACCAGCACCACCTCGGCGCGGGCGTGAGCGGGGACCACGTGAGGTAGGACGTCTTGTCGGTCACGAAATCATCGCTCACGACCCGCCTGGTGGACGACCCGAAAATCTGCGCGGTTATGGGAATGGGCAACTGGGTATGGGGAAACTTGTTCCTTCGCGTTTGCGCGTAGGTGGCAATGCTGGCTGGGCACGGGCTCCTGGGTCCCGACTGCGTCAAGAGCACTCGTCGCCTTCATGCCAGACACCGGCGGCGGGCGCAACGACAGGAGATCGCATGACCATCCGTCAGTATTCGTCAGCCCCTCACCGCGGAGACGTCTTCAGCCGCCCCCGAACTCGCCGTGGGGGCGCCGCCGGCACTGTGATTCTCGCTGTTGGGCTGCTGCTCGGCGGTGCAACCACCGCTCACGCCGCCACCCCCTGCGTCGTGAGCCTGGGGGTGGCACAGACGGATACCACGGTGACCGGAACCGCCGGGAACGACACCATCGACTGCACCGGGGCCGACCCGGGCAAGACGATCCAGGGCGAGGCCGGCAACGACACCATCACCGGCACGGCGTTCGACGACACCATCCAGGGCGGCACCGGCAATGACACGATCACCGGCGGCGGTGGCACGGACACGCTGACCGGCAGCGACGGGAACGACACCCTGAGCGGCGGCGGCGGGGACGACACCTTGACCGGCGGGAGCGGCGACGACACCCTCAGCGGCGGCGTGGGCCGCGACGTGTTGGACGGCGGGACGGGTACCGACACCTTGAACGGCGACGCCGACGACGACACGCTGATCGGCCCGGCCAACGACACCATCATCGACACGCTCAATGGCGGGGATGGGACCGACGGCTGCCAGGGACCCCCGCCGGACGGTGACATACACACCAGCTGCGAGGGGGCCCTGCCTCCGCCCCCGCCCGTGGTCGCCTGCACCATCACCGGCGCCGGCGACATTCTCGGCACCGAGGGCAACGATGTCATCTGCGGATCGGCCGGACCTGACCGCATCGCCGGCCTGGGCGGCAACGACGTGATCTACGGGATGGGCGGCAACGACCAGATCAGTGGCGGGGCCGGCGACGACATCGTGTACGGCGGTGACGGTAGCGACGAGCTGTCAGGAGGCGCGGGCAACGACCGGCTCTTCGGTGATGGTGGAGGAGTCGACCGCCTTTCTGGCGGCCTCGGCGACGACACCCTCAACACCGTCGACGGCTCCACTGACGACTCCGTCGTCGGAGGCGGCCACACGGCCGGCGACACCTGCGTGGTCGACCCCGGGGACTTCATCGCCCAGTGTGAGTGACGGCGCCACCAAGCCCTCGCCAGGGCGACCCTGTACTACCCGGCGGCGGATTGCTCCAGCAGCAGGTCGGCGAGCCGGCCGATGGCCTGGACGGCCGGTGAGTCGGGGCAGGCCTCGAAGGGCGAGAGTCCCTCGCGCTCGGCCTGGGTGAGATCAGGGTCGTTCGGGATGCGGATGGCCGGCTTGAGGCCGGGGTGGTCGGGCTCGTCGCGGAAACGGTTGGCCACGATCGTCAGGCGCCGGTCGCCGACCATGGGGAGGAGCCGGCGGGCGGTCATGGCCGACCGCCACGCCGGGCCGACGACCACCACCACGTCGGTCGAGAAGTCGTGGTAGCTCTCGAACGGTGTCGTGGGGCCGGCCTCGAGATCGGCGACGAGGTCGGTGTCCACCGCGCTGAAGCCCTGGAGGATCTGGCGGACCGCGGCCACCGACTTCCGGGCCTGGTCCTTGTCGACCGAACCGATCTTGCCCAGACCGAGGAAGCGGATGCCGTCGGGGCCCTCGGCTGAGAAGCGCTCAACCACCTCGGCGGGCGTGACGTCGGCGGCCAGCTGCCAGCCGTACGGGGCGGCGGGCTGCTCCTCCAGTGCGTCGTCCGGCAGCCCGGCGTCGGTCACCGGGATGCCCAGGCTGAACGCCAGGCCGGGACAGGTGTCGAGGTCGACGGCGAACACCTTGCGGCCCCGCCGGGCCAGGGTCCGGGCCAGGGTGGACGACAGCACGGTCTTCCCCGCCCCGCCTTTGCCGATGAGCGCCAGGCGGAGGCCGAGCCGGCTGCGGGCCTCGGCCATGGCATCGGCGTCCACCGCTGACAGCTCCTCGGCGGTTCGGGCCTCGATCACCTGCAGGGCGGAGGTGTGGCTCTCGAACGCAGGGGCGAGCGCCTCGGGCCGGGGCCAGTGGCCGGGAGCGGCGTAGCCGAGGAAGCTGCGGACCTGGCGCTGGACGCCCAACCAGTCGAGGGGCCCGCGAGCGTTCTCCGTCAGCCCCTCCAGGATGGACATCCGCCGTTGGAGCGCATCGACCGCCCAGGCGTGGCGGGCGGAGATCTGGGCGTCGGTCGGCGGCATGAGCGGCGACTCTAGGCCGGTGTTCCGCACATCGATGGGCGCAGAGGTCCGGTCATGAGCCGCCTTTCACCCCGGGGCGAGCGGGTCGACCCCGAGCAGGTCGAGCAGTTGCAACTGAATCTCCGAGGGCC
>Ga0136633_1000917_pt1 | contig 21935 bp, 16 predicted proteins | sample AntDrymeUQ832206_2_FD_105494 | JGI IMG/M metagenome (GOLD analysis project Ga0136633, IMG submission 105494) | Polar desert sand microbial communities from Dry Valleys, Antarctica - metaG UQ83 (22.06) | ecosystem: Environmental > Terrestrial > Soil > Desert | place: Antarctica: Dry Valley...
ACCGGTATCGCTCCGCACTCGGCCCGGCGATTCTCGCCCGCATCCCGCCCGGCCTCGACGCCTTGCTGGAGCGTGTGGTGGTGGAGGCCGCGGTGCGCCTGGGCTTCAGGGTCGAGCAGGTCAGGGGCCAGCGTGCCTACGCCATCGAGTTCGGCAACGAAGCGCTGATCGACAGCTTGCCGGGCGTGCCCGGGGGCTCGAGCTTCATCGGCTCCTTCGACCGCGAGTACGCCGTCCAGGACGAGACCATCGACTTCTTCGCGTCGGGGCACCCGCTGGTCGAAGGCCTGCTTGCGCACTTCGAGGAAGACCCGAAGGGCCGCGTGGCACGCCTGGAATTCCGGATCCCCGGCCAGCGCGGCACCGGCATCGTCGCCATCTGCACCCAGGGGCCTGTGGTGGAGGTGGTGGCCATCGACGCGGATGGGCAGCTGCGTCCGGAGTGGATCGACGGACTGCAGCGAGGCTGGAACGGCGCGCGAAAGATGGCTGCCGACGATGTCGCCGCTCACGACTGGGCAGGGCTGGTCGCACGCGTGACGCCGCTGCTCGAGACGCGCCACCTGCATGCGGTTGCCGCAGTAGTGGTGCGCGGTACTGCCGCCAGGTAAGCGCCGGCGCACACGTGCAGGTGGATGGCGGGCCCACGGCCACCTGCGGCATCATCTCTGGCATGCTCGAGACCTCACGCACCAGACGCCCTTTCGTCGTGTCCGAGGCCGTCATCATCCTGGGGAACACGCCGGGCGCGCTCGACGCGCTGCTCCGACGGCTGCCAGACCCGTGGCTCACCGCGCACGAAGGCGGTGAGACGTGGAGCGCCCACGACGTGCTCGGACACCTGATCCACGGCGAGCGCACCGATTGGCTGCCGCGGGCACAAATCATCCTCGAACAGGGCGAGGCGCAGACCTTCGCGCCGTTCGACCGTCTGGCGCAACTGGCCGAGGCCCGTCGCAGCCTTCCGACGATGCTCGACGAGTTCGCGCAGCTGCGCGCCGGAAGCCTGCGCGGCCTCGAGGCACTCGACCTCACCGACGCCGATCTCGACCGACGAGGTCGCCATCCGGCATTCGGAGCGGTGACCCTGCGCGAGCTGCTGGCCACGTGGGTGGCGCACGACCTGGACCACGTGGTCCAGATCGCGCGCGTGCTCGCCACCCAGTACAGCGACGCCGTCGGGCCGTGGCGGCGCTACCTCCGCGTGATCTCCGGGCAGCCGGGGTGATGAGCGCCGCTGCGCCGCTGGCCGCAAGGGCGCCTGCCGATAGAGAATCGCGATATGTCCTGGACCACAGTCGTGCCGCCGGTGGAACCGATGCTGGCGAAAGCCGCGACAGCCCTGCCGTCCGGCGAGGGCTGGTCCTACGAGCCGAAATGGGACGGCTTTCGGGCCATGGCCTTTCGTGAGGGCGGCACGGTGTTCATCCAGAGCCGCGACCTCAAGCCGCTCGACCGTTACTTCCCAGAGGTGCACGACGCGCTGATCGCGGGCCTGCCCGACGGCTGCGTGCTCGACGGCGAGATCGTCATCGCCACGCCCGACGGGCTCGACTTCGACGCGCTGCAGATGCGATTGCATCCCGCGGCCTCGCGCGTGCAGAAACTGGCACGGTCCACACCGGCCTCCTTTGTCGCGTTCGATGCGCTCGCCGTCGATCACCAGGATCTGCGCCGCCAGCCCCTCTCGGCGCGGCGGGCGCACCTCGAAGCGCTGGCTGCCGGCTTCGCGCCGCCCCTGTACCTCACCCCGCGGACCCTGGACCATGCCGTCGCCACCGACTGGCTGGCGCGCTTCGAAGGCGCCGGCCTTGACGGCGTCGTCGCCAAGCAGTCGGCCAGCCTGTACGAGCCGGGACGCCGCGTGATGATCAAGGTCAAGCACGTCCGCACCGCCGATTGCGTGGTGGCGGGCTTCCGGTGGCACAAGGCCGGCCCGGGTACCCACGTCGGCTCCCTCCTGCTTGGCCTGTTCGATGATGACGGCGTACTGCACCACGTGGGCGTGACGTCGGCCTTCACGATGGCGATGCGTCAGCAGTTGGTGACGGAACTGGCGCCGCTGCGCGAGGGCGCTTCGTCGCAGCACCCCTGGCGCGCCTGGGCCGAGGCCGGCGATGCGACGTCCCGCATGCCCGGCGGACAGAGCCGCTGGAGCGCCGGCAAGGACCTGTCCTGGGAACCTGTGCGGATCGAGCGTGTCTGCGAGGTGACCTACGACCACTTGCAGGGCGATCGCTTCCGGCACGCCACCCTGTTCAGACGCTGGCGAACGGACAAGCCGGCGGCGGCGTGCCGCTACGACCAGCTCGAGGTCACGACGCCGTACGAGCTGGCCCGCGTCTTCGCGGCGGGGCAGGCGTCGTCGACGTAGCCGGCCGACTCGGTGCGCTGGTCGGATCGTCGTCGGGATCGAGCGGCTCGGCGACGGGGCGCATGGCCTCCGGCACGTGCTGCAGGTTGATCCGGACGCGCGTCCAGGTGGCAAACCGCCCGCGCATGGCGTCAACGAGCACGTCGGCCGGTTGCAGCAGCGCCGCCGCCTCAGGATGCCGGGCCTTCCATCGATCGACGCCCGCCAGCGCGTCCTCCTTGCGGCGCGCCCGACCGATTTCGAGAAGCGGGTGCACCGGCACGCGGCGTCGTGAGGGCTGCGCGCGCACCGGTTCGCCGCGTTGCTTGCGGTAGTGCGGGGGCCACGGCGCGTCGCCAAGGCCGTCGCCGGCGTGCCGGGCCGAGAGTTCGAGCAGCGCCTCGAGCGACTGCGGCGCCTGGTCGATCCCGGCGTGCCGGTCGCCAATGGCGGCAAACCGAGCCGGCATCGTGGCCAGTGTGAAATCGGCGGGGTCGCTGGTCACGACCTCATCCCAATCGAGTGGCGCGGAGACGCGGGCATCGACCGTCGGGCGCACAGAATAGGCCGCCGCCACCGTTCGGTCCTTCGCGTTCTGGTTGTAGTCGATGAAGACTCCGTGACGTTCTTCCTTCCACCACTTGCTGGTGGCCAGGGTTGGCGCCCGCCGCTCGACGTCGCGCGCCAGCGCCAGCGCGGCGCGCCTGACCTGGTCGAACGACCAGCGGCGCTCCAGCCGCACGTAGACGTGCATCCCTCGCGAACCTGACGTCTTCGGCCATCCGACCAGGCCGACGTCAGCCAGCGCCTGGCGCACCACGAGGGCCACGTCGCGCACCTGTGACCACGGCACGCCTGGCACCGGGTCGAGATCGATGCGCAGCTCATCCGGGTGATCGACGTCGTCGGCGCGGACCGGGTGCGGGTGCAGTTCCAGGCATCCCATGTTGGCCATCCACGCCAGATCGGCGGCTTCGCGTGGGACCACTTCTTCCGCCGTGCGACCCGAGGGAAATGAGAGGGTAACCACGTCGAGCCAGGGCGGCCGGGACGTGGGGGCGCGCTTCTGGTAGAAGAAATCTCCACCGACCCCGTCGGGATAGCGCACCAGGACCGTGGGACGACCACCGGTACCGCGCAGCGCGCCATCGGCCACCGCGAGGTAGTAACGCGCCAGGTCGAGTTTGGTGTGACCCGCATCCGGGAAGAGCACCTTGCCCGGATTGGAGATCATCAACTCGCGGCCGTCGACCTGCAGGATGGCCGGTGCAGCGGAGCGGGGAGCGACGCGAGCCACGATAGGCACTCCGGTGTCGGGCGGCGTGCGCCGGGGCGGCCAGCCAGGCCAGCCAGGCCAGCCAGGCCAGGCCGCCGACGCCGGACCCGAAGGGACCCGGCGTCGGCGGGTCGACTACGCCTTGGGAATGGTCAGTACCTGCCCGACCTGAATCTTGTCAGGGTCGGAGAGCTTGTCCTTGTTGGCGTCAAAGATCTTCATGTAGGCATTGGCATCGCCGAGGTGCGTTTTGGCAATCTTGCTCAGCGTGTCGCCCGCCTGCACGGTGTAGGTCGTCGAGGCCGGCGCCACGACGTCGATCTGGGCGTTCAGGTCTTCCTTCCACGACGGCACGCTCTTCAGGGCGTCCCAAATCTTGTTCTTCTCGTCCTCGGATCCCACGGTGCCCTTGAACTGGAGCCGGCCATTGGCTTCCTCGGCTCCGCCTTGCATCCCGACGGACTTGGCCACGTGAATGGCGGCAGAATACTTTTCTCGCAAGCTCATAACAAAAACTCCTTCGTCGACTGACGACCGTTGTGGCTCCCCACCAGTTGACGGCCAGAACAGCCGATCTGCCGGGAGAGTGGCGACGCTCGAGACCGCGGCCGGTCTGGTTACATGCAACTCCAGCGCGGGCCCGGGCGTCAACCCAGTTCCATTCACGGCGTGCTTCCGGCCACGCCGCTGGTCCCACGCGCCCTTGCCCCCTGCTGGGCTTTCCAAGCGCGGGCGGCCAGGGCACCGAGCCGCTTGCGCTGGCCCGGTACTTTCTCTCCCGGCGCCTTGCCATGAGGTGACGCGTGCTCGATCTCCGCGTTCATCTCGGCCCCGACCAGGATGGCCAGACTCGACACGTAGAACCACAGCAGCAGCACCATCACGCCGCCGACGGCTCCATAGGTCGCGTTGTAGTCGGAGAACCGGGTGACGTAGAGACGGAACCCCATCGAGGCCAGCAGCCACAGCACCGTCGCAACGACCGCGCCCGGAGTGATCCAGACCCAGTCCTGCTCGGAATCTGGCGCGAAGTAGTAGACCAGCCCCAGCGCCGTCGAGACCATCCCGAAGGCCAGCGGCCACTGCAGGATCTTCCACGTCCACTCGACGACCGGGCCCATCCGCAGCGTGGTGCCGAGGTACTCGGCGATCTCGGGTCCGGCCAGGACCAACGAGAACGACAGCAGCAGGAAGACCGCCAGCGCCAGCGTCAGGCCGATCGCCACCAGCCGCACCTTCCACCACGGCCGCCCTTCTTCGATGTCGTACGCGGCGTTCAGCGCGCTGGTCAGCGCGACCACCGCGGCTGAACTGCTCCAAAGTGCCGCCAGGACGCCGAACGTCAGCAAGCCACCGCTCTCGGCTTCGGAGATGCGGCGGATCTGATCGGCGACAAGCTCTACGACCTCCGCCGACGCGACCGGCTGCAGTACCCGGACCAGGTCGCCGGCAAGATTCTGCAGTGGGAAGAAACTGCCCACCGCGAGCACGAACAGAATGGCCGGGAAGAGCGCCAGGAACAGAAAATAGGAGAGCTGCGCGGCGAGCCCGAGGCAGTCGTCGGCGACCATCTCCTTCGCGGTGCGCTTCCAGATCTCGGCCCAGCTGATAGGGAGGTCGAACATCGCCATGCGCACTCCGTGTGCAAGCCTGCCGCCAACCGCGCTAGGGACCGCGGCGCTCCAGTTGGTCGCGCAGGAGCTGGGCCAGGGTCGGGAAGTCGATCGGCTTGTTGACAAACGGGAAGACCGGTCCGGTGCGTCCGGCGCGCGAGAGCATCTCGCTCGGGTACCCCGACATCAGGATCACCCGCAGGCCGGGCTGGCGCCCGGTGAGGGTGAGGGCCAGTTCGTACCCGTCCATGCCGCCCAGGATGACGTCCGACAGCAGGAGGTCGATCTCATTGGCGTGCTGTTCGGCCAACTCCATCGCCCGTTCCGCGCCCTCGGCCTCCAGCACGCGATAGCCGCGGCGGGTCAGGAAGCGTTGCGCGACACGACGCACGGCCTCCCGGTCCTCGACCAGCAGGATGGTCTCAGCACCGCCTGGCAGTGCTCTCGGCTCGGCCGGCGGCGGCGCCGCCGCCACCGACACGGGGATGGTCGGCCAGTACACCCGCACGTCGCAGCCGTCGCCCGGCGCCGACTGCAACGCGACACCCCCGCCCGCCTGGGTGAGGATCGCATGCACGGTCGGCAGCCCGAGTCCGGTGCCGCGATCGTCTGCCTTGGTTGTGAAGAACGGCTCGAAGGCACGCCCCTGAACATCCGCGGCCATGCCGACGCCGTCGTCACGGATGGACATGCACAGGTAGGTGCGGGCGGCCTCGCCGGGCATGCCGGTTTCGCTGGTGAACGCCGAGGCGCTCACGAGCGACGACGCAATGCGCACGGTGCCGTGCTCGACGATGGCATCGCGCGCGTTGACGACCAGATTGGTGAGCACCTGTTCGACCTGGCCTGGGTCGGCCAGCACCCGGGGCAGCCCCGGCAACCACACGACCTCGAGCGCCACACGATCGCCGAGGACGCGACGGAACAACGGCGTCATCCGGGCCACGACGTCGTCCAGCTGCAGGGGCACCGGCTGGACCACCTGCCTGCGGCTGAAGGTGAGCAGCTGGCGCGACAGGTTGGTGGCCTGCTGCGCGGCCTCGCGGATGCCCTGGAGCTCTTCGAGAATCGGCGAGTCGCTGGCCAGCATCTGGCGGGCGGCGTCGCAGTGGCCGAGGACCACCGTGAGCAGGTTGCCGAAGTCGTGTGCGATGCCGCCCGCCATCCGACCCAGGGCCTCCTGCTTCTGCGCCTGCACCAGTCGCGCTTCGCTGTCGCGCAGCGCCTGTTCAGCGGCACGGCGGGCGGTGATGTCCTGGCACACGACGAGCAATTCCTGGGTGCTATTCGGGCCCGGGACCGCCCGTGCCCATTCTTCAACCCAGAGCACCTCGCCGTCGCGGCGGCACTTGCGAAGCGCCCATGCGTGTGTCGCATCCGGATCTTGCAGTCCGAGCGCCAGGTGCTGCCGGGCGGCGTCGCGATCCTCCTGGTGAAAGACGTCGGTGACCGGCCGGCCGATGAGTTCCTCACGCCGGTACCCCAGCTGCTCCAGCGCAGTCCGGTTGACACCGCTGATGGCCAGGTTGGGCGCCACGGTGAAGTACATCAACGGGCTGAGCTGGTAGAGCAGCTCCATGTGGGCTGCGGTGGCATCGCCAGCGGGCGTCGTTGCCGCGAGCGCGTCGAGCTCCAGACACAGGCTGGCCCACCTGGCCGGCCCGGGCGATGGCATGCGCCAGGTGATGAGCAGCAGCCGCAGGGCGTCGGCACCCGCTCGCGGCAGCAGGCAGACACGGGGTTGCCTGAATCCGAGCGCCACCGCGACGTCGTCTGAGGCCAACCCGTACGGCAGGTTGAACACATCGCGAATGGGCTCGGACCCGGCCTGCACATCGAGGCCAAACAGCCGCCCGGCGACGGCGTTGGCGCGGACGATGTCGCCGCTGTCGCCATCCCAGACGAGCGCGGCGCAGCCCTGGTGCGCAAACCACCACTGCGCATCGGGTGGGAGCAAGGCGTCTGGTTCGGCCACGATGCGTCTAGACCGGTTTGAGGACGAGACAGCTGAGCGGCGGCAGGTCGAGGCACAGCGACTGCGCCTGGCCGTGCGCCGGCTGGTCTCGTGTCGCGACGCGGCCGCCGTTGCCGAGGTTGCTGCCGCCATACGCCACGGCGTCGCTGTTGAGGACCTCCGCGTAGGTGCCAGCAGCCGGCACGCCGACCACATAGCGCTCGCGGGGCACCGGCGTGAAGTTCATCAGCACGACCAGGAAGTCGGAAGGGTCGGCAGCGCGCCTGACGTAGGAGATGACGCTGTTCTCGTGGTCGTTGCAATCGATCCACTGGAAACCCGCGGGGTCGTAGTCCACCTGATGCAGCGCCGGTTCGTGCCGGTACAGTCTGGCGAGGTCGCCGACAAACTGCAGGATGCCGTCGTGTGGCGCGTGATCGAGCAGGAACCAGGGCAGCGACTCGGCATGGTTCCACTCGCGCCACTGCCCGAACTCACACCCCTGGAACAGCAGTTTCTTGCCCGGGTGCGTGAACATGTAGCCGTACAGGGCACGCAGGTTGGCGGCCTTCTGCCACGAGTCGCCCGGCATCTTGTCGAGCAGCGAGTGTTTGCCGTGCACCACTTCGTCATGCGAGAACGGCAGGATGAAGTTCTCGTTGTAGGCATAGAGCATCGAGAACGTCAGATGCGTGTGCTCCCAGCGACGGTAGATGGCGTCCTTGGAGGCATAGGCCAGGATGTCGTGCATCCAGCCCATGTTCCATTTGTAGGTGAAGCCGAGCCCGCCCAGATGCACGGGGCGGCTGACGCCTGGCCATGCCGTGGACTCCTCGGCAATGGTCACCACGCCGGGGTGGTGCTGGTGCACCAGTGTGTTGAGGTGCTGCAGGAACGCCACCGCATCGACGTTCTCGCGGCCGCCGTAGGCATTGGGCACCCAGTCGCCGTCCTCGCGCGAGTAATCGAGGTACAGCATCGACGCCACGGCATCGACGCGAAGGCCGTCGAGGTGGAAATCCTCCACCCAGGCCAGTGCGCTCGCGGTCAGGAAATTGCGGACCTCGTTGCGCCCGTAGTTGAAAATCAGCGTGCCCCAGTCGCGGTGCTCGCCCTGTCGCGGATCGGCGTGCTCATAGAGGGCAGTGCCGTCGAACCAGGCCAGTCCGTGGGCGTCCTTCGGGAAGTGCCCCGGCACCCAGTCGAGAATCACGCCGATGCCGGCGCCGTGCAGCGCGTCGACGAAGGCGCGGAAATCGTCGGGCGTGCCGAAACGGCTGGTCGGGGCGAAGAAGCCCGTCACCTGGTAACCCCACGAGCCGTCGTACGGAAACTCGAGGATCGGCAACAACTCCACGTGCGTGAACCCGATCCGGTGCACGTGCGCAATCAGCTGTGTCGCCAGGTCCGCGTACGACAGGAACGTGCCGTCGCTGCTGCGGGCCCAGGAGCCGAGATGGACCTCGTAGATGGCCATCGGCTGGTCGAGGCCCTCGCGGTGCCGCGTGCGCTGCGCGATCCAGTCCTGGTCCTGCCACTGGTAGCGACTGGCGGCGCAGACGACCGACGCGGTCGCCGGCGGCAACTCGCCAGCCGCGGCGCACGGGTCGGACTTGAGGAAGGGCGCGCCGCCCGAGCCCGGAGCCAGCTCGAACTTGTAACGGGCGCCGGCGGCCACGCCCGGCACGAACAGCTCCCAGACGCCCTGCGGCAGCCGCTTGCGCATGGGATGCACGCGGCCGTCCCAGCCGTTCCAATCGCCAACCACGCTGACGCGTTGGGCGTTGGGCGCCCAGACGGCGAAGCGCGTCCCTGCCACACGGTCGATGACCACGGGATGGGCGCCGAGAACCCGGTGCAGGTTCTGATGACGGCCCTCGCCGATCAGATAGAGGTCGAGATCGCCGAGCAACATGCCAAACCGGTACGGGTCGTCGATGACGGTGATCTGTCCATCCTGGCGGTCGGTCACCTCCAGCTGGTACGGGACGACCGAGGTGATCGCGTCAAGCGTCACCTCGAACAGGCCGTCTGGATGGCGCTCGGTCATCTCGTGCGCGGCGGCCGGACCCGACAGGAGGGCGCGCACGGCAGAGGCGCGCGGCACGAATGCGCGGATGACGAGCCGCCCCCCGTCCACATGGGGCCCGAGCACGGCAAACGGGTCGCCGTGGGTCGCATTGAGGACGGCGCGCAAGGACGGTTCGAGAGGGGTCACGGTCACGGCTCCAGGGACGCGGCGGGATGACGGATCGGAGCAAACCACGGCTCGCGTTCCGCTTCGTCGGGGTGGTCACCAGGCCCCCCCACCGACGTCCTGCCCTGCGCATCGTAGACCGGGCACCACCCAATCGCCGCGGTCAGCGCAAGCCCGACCGCCGCCAGGCGGACCGGCACCCGCACCGGCGCTGGGACCCCGCGGGTGCCAGCCAGGGCCAGTCCGGCGGCAGCCAGACGGAGGAGGCGGTCGAGGTCGCCGACGTTCTGGCCGTGCTCGAAGGCATGCACGGTGGAACGCACCAACGCACCCGCGTCCTCGAGCGCCTGGACCAGCACGGCGTTGGACGGCTCGACGAGCACGCGCGCGCCAATTCGCACCACCGGCGTCCGGCGCTCACCGCCGGTGAGGTGCATCACCTCGTGCAACGCATCGAGATGATCGTCGACATCGACGGACTGGGCAGGGACGCGAAGGCGACGCAGGCAGCGCAGGGTTCTGGCCGTGTCGGCACACCAGGTGGCCCCCAGGACCTCGACGGGAGGTGAAGCGTCGGTCATGACCGCACGCTATCGGACTGCAGCAACCCCGTCAATCTGGGTGGGCCACGGCGGCTCAACCTTGAGGCCGGTGCGTGTCGGGCATCAGGCGCCGGACGATTTGCGGCACCGCGCCCAGCAAGAGGGCACTCTCATGGCGCACGTCGGCCAGCCGGTCGGCAAGTGGGCCGTCCTGGCCATGCGCCAGGAACAACTCGACGCCGGCGATGGCACCCGCCAACCGCACCGCGGCCAGGGTCGCGGCGGCGCCTCGGACCTTGTGCGCGACGCGACCCATCTGCTCGGTGTCGTTGGCGGCCGCCGCGGCCTCGAGCAGGTCGAGCTCCGCGGGCAACGACGCCGCAAACAGCTCCAGCATCCGCGCCGCCAGGTCGCCATTGCCGTTGCATCGCAGCAACACCTCGACGGGGTCGAGGATGTCCTCGGCGTCGGGGAGAACGGCGAGGCGCCCTTCCGTCGCAGGCACCGGCGCAGCACCGGCCTCGGGCTGGGGTGGCTCGCCTGCCACTGTCGTCGGGTCGGTCAAGAGGCGCGAGAGGGTGCGCTGCAGGACTGCGCTGCGCACCGGCTTGGTGAGGTAGGCGTCCATGCCGGCCTCCAGGCAGGCGTGTCGATCCTCGGCGGTGGCATTGGCGGTCAACGCGATGATGCGCGGCGTGTGCGAGATGCGGCCGTCGGCGCGGGCCTGCCGAATGCGTCGGGTCGCATCGAGCCCGTCCAGGACCGGCATCTGGCAGTCCATGATCACGACGTCGTACGGGACGGCGAGCGCGGCCTCCACGGCCGCCGCGCCGTCGCTGACCAGATCGGCCACCAACCCCATAGAGCTGAGCATCTCGCGCACCACCATCTGGTTGATGTCGTGGTCCTCGGCCACCAGCACTCGCAGCCCTCTCCACCAGGCCGGCGGCGTCGCGCGGTCGGGCCGGGCCCCGCGCAGCGCTGCCTCGCCGTGTCGCTGGCTCTCGACCATCGCGGCGTCGGCGACGTCGAGCGGCATCGTCACCGTGAAGGTGGTGCCGCCGCCCTCGACGCTGCGCCCCTCGATGTGGCCCTGCATGGCTTCCACCAGACGCTTGCAGATCGTCAGCCCGAGCCCGGTGCCGCTGTGACGCCGGGAACTGGACATGTCGCCGGGCGTGAACGGCAGGAAGAGGCGGTCGACCAGCTCCGGGGGCATCCCGATCCCTGTGTCGATCACCTCGAGCTGCAGCATCACCTGCCGGGGAGGTTCGCCGATACGTGCGGAGGCCTGGACGTGCACTTCGCCGCGCGTGGTGAACTTCACGGCATTGGCCAGGAGATTGACCAGCACCTGCCGCAGCCGGCCGGCATCGCCAACGACCCACCGCGGCACATCCGGCGTGACGGCGCACGACAGTCGCAACTGCTTGGGCGCCGCCTCGGGGGCCACGACGTCGAGGCTGCTCTCGATCAGGTGAGGCAGGTCGAACAGGTTGCGCTCGACGGCAAACGCCCCGCCGTCGAGCCGCGACAGGTCGAGGATGTCGCTGATCAAGGTCGCCAGCTGCGTGCCCGACTCCCGAGCCGCGGCGACGTAGCGCGATTGCTGAGGGTCGAGCGGCGTGGCCGCCAGCAACTCCAGGACGCCGAGCACGCCGTTGAGCGGCGTCCGCATCTCGTGACTCATCGATCGGAGAAACTCGCTCTTGGCCGCACTGGCGTGCTCGGCCTCGACGCGGGCGCGCTCGAGGTCCTGTTGCACGTGCCGGCGTGTCGTGACGTCGCTGATCGTGCCGGCCACGCCGATGCAGGCGCCGCCCTCGACGAGCGGCCGCGCGTGCACCGCGGCCCACCAGGTCGAGCCCTCGGGGGTCAGGAACCGGAGGTCCTGCTCACAGCCATCCCGGCAACCGGCCATCAGCTCGCCGCAGAGCGCCTCGGCGGCAACCCGGTCATCGGGATGCAGGAAGTCGATCACCGGCCGGCCGAGCGAGGCCTCCGCGTCGTACCCGCTCAGACGCTGCCAGGCACGATTGAGGAACGTCCACCGGCAGGCGGTGTCCAGCTGGAAGATGACCTGGTCGACGCGGTCGACGACCTGTCCTGACGGCACGGCGCTGGGCGGCGCGGCATCACCAGGCGGGGGATGTCGAGGCTCCGAACCCGACGGCCCCGAGGGCGGGGGCGCCGAGGTCGGGTTCTCAGGGGGAGGGGGCGTCACGTCCCTGGACCCCGCGGCAGCGCGCGCCTTCGCCAGACCGCGCCCGAGGCACGCCGAGGCCAGGAGCACCGCTGCACCGAGGCCTAGGGCCCGCTTCCGCACGGGTCAAGAATAAGCCGTGCCTACCTGCGCGACAGCACGATCGTCCGCCCGGTCCTGGCGCTCTCACGCGCCGCGTCGAGAATCTCGGACACGATCATGTTGTTCTCGAGCGAGGTGGGCCCGGACGGTACAAGGCGGCCACGGACCACCGCGGTGAGGTAATTCAGAGCGTTCTGCTCGTCCACCGGCCAGTCCTCGACCGGCACGTCGGCCATCGGCTTGCCGCGCAGCTTGGCACGCAGCGCCGCACCGCCGGTGGCCCACGCCGCGGCGCTCTCGGTGTAGACCTCGAGATCCTTGCGATGGTCGGGCCAGTTCCAGGAGGCCTGCACGATCGCCTGCGCGCCCTCGTACTCGATGACGATCGTCGCCTCGTCGTCCACCTTGGGGTAGACCGCCGGTTTATGTCGCTGGGTCACGGCCGTGACGCGGAGGGGCCGGGCGTTGTCGAGCAGCCAGGTGGCGATGTTGGCTCCGTAGCAGCCGAAGTCGTAGAGCGCGCCGCCGCCGTTACGCACCGGATCGGACAGCCATTCGAAGAACTCCGGTTGCGTGCCGATCTCTTTGGGACCGAAGTGCCCGTCCATCGCGACGATCTTGCGGATCCGGCCACCGGCCTTCTCCTCGTGCATCAGTCGCCACACGGCACGATGACTGCGGTACCACGTGGTCTCGTAGTTCACGAGCACATGGATGCGGCCGCGACGCGCGGCGGCGTCGATCGCCCTGGCGTGGGCCATCGATACGGCCAGCGGCTTCTCGACCATCACGTGCACGCCATGCCTGGCCGCGATCTCGATGACCTTCATGTGGTCGAAGGTGTTGGTGTACACCACCAGCGCTTCAGGCCTGGTGGTGGTAATGAGGCGGTCCAGGTCGGCAAACATCTTCGCCGCGTCGATCCCGTGCGTGCTGGCGAACCTGTCGCGCAGCCCGGCGTCGTCCTCATACACCCCCACCAGCTCGATGTCGGTGCGCTTGACCATCGCGTTCATGTGACCGCGCACGTGACCGTGCACGAGTCCGGCGATGGCGATGCGCAAGGGTCCAGTGGCAGGCGCGGTGGCTTGGGCGCGAACCGTGGCGGCCGGCGCGAGCAGGAGCGGCAGGGCCATCGCCATGGCGATCACCGATCGACGAGGCAGCGGGCGCCGGCGCAGGCCGGACGCAGGGGTCGTGGCAACGCGATGCAACATCAGGCGAGAGCTCCGGGAGGCGCGGGACCGGCCGAGCGTATCACGCGGGCCCGCACCAGCCAGCAGACCTCGCGCGCTTGTCACAGGGCCGTGCCTCCGCTATGGTCGGGGGATGTCCGGCCCTGCAACTGCTGCGCACTTTCCTACTCCGCTCGCCGACTATCCCCCGGCGGCGGCAAGCGGCCTGCTGCAGACGCTGTCGGACCGCGTCGCCCAGGATCCCTTCAATCTCGTCGCCACCGGCATCTTCGCCCTCGCCATCGTGCACACCTTCCTGGCGCCTCGCTTCCTGGCGCTCGCGCACGACGTCCAGCACCGCGCCGACCAGCACGCCGACACCGTCGGCCGGCCACGCCAGCCGGCACTCGCGGCTGAAATTCTTCATCTGCTGGGTGAGGTCGAAGTGACCTTCGGCCTCTGGACCATCGTCTTGCTGATGGCCCTGACCGCCGCGCGCGGGTGGGAGACCGCGAAGTACTACCTGAACGACGGCGTCATCTACACCGAGGCGCTGTTTGTCTTCGTGATCATGGCGCTGGCCTCGACCCGACCGATCGTGGTCCTGGCCGAGCGCGCGATGGGGAGGGTGGCGGCACTCGGAGGACGCACCACGGCGGCGTGGTGGCTGGCCACGTTGACGGTCGGCCCGCTGCTCGGCTCGTTGATCACCGAGCCCGCGGCGATGACGATCTGTGCGCTCCTGCTCTCGCGCCAGTTCTTCGACCTCGGTCCGAGCCTGCGCCTGAAGTACGCCACGCTCGGCCTGCTCTTTGTCAACGTCTCGATCGGCGGCACGCTCACCCACTTTGCGGCCCCTCCCATCCTGATGGTGGCGCGGCCGTGGGGCTGGGACCTGATGTACGTGCTGAGCCACTTCGGATGGCGCACGCTGCTGGGGGTGTTCAGCTCGGCACTGATCTACTTCGTAATTTTCCGCCGCGAACTCAGCGAGTTGACTGCCCGGCCCCCGGTGGTCGACACCGAGATGCCCGATGCCGACGCCGTCGCCGCGGGGCGGGGAATGCTGCTCCCGGTGCCGGCCTGGATCATCGCCGTCCATGCGATCTTCATGGCCTGGGCGGTGGTGAACTCGCACTATCCCGTGCTCTTTGTCGGCGGCTTCCTGTTTTTCCTCGGGTTCCTCAAGGCAACCAGCCCCTACCAGGCCGAAATGTCGCTCAAGTCACCGCTGCTGGTCGGGTTCTTCCTGGCCGGACTGGTGGTGCATGGTGGGTTGCAGGGATGGTGGATCGCACCGGTGCTGGCCAGCCTGAGCGAGACACCGCTGTTTTTCGGGTCGGCACTGCTCACAGCGTTCAACGACAACGCGCTGATCACGTACCTCTCGACGCTGGTGCCAAACATGAGCGAGAGCGCGAAGCTGGCCGTCGTGGAGGGGGCGGTGACCGGTGGCGGGCTCACCGTGATCGCCAACGCGCCCAATCCGGCCGGCCAGGCCATCCTTGGGAAGTTCTTCGGGGGAGCGGTCGCGCCGCTGTACCTGGTGGCGGCGGCGCTGGTGCCGACGCTGGTGGCGGTGGTGTGCTATCGGCTGCTGTAAGCCAGCAGGCGGCCCGTTCAGCGAGAGGGCGCTCTCGTGCCGGTGGAGCGCGTGCTCAGGGAGGTCGACCCAGGCCCGTCCGCGACCACCTGCCCGTTCACCTCCAGATATTGATAGGTCATCGCCAACCGCGACGTGCCCACCAGCCGAACCTGGGCGACCATGTCTAGGCGCAGCGGCACGTGCGCCCCTTCGACCCGCCCGTAGTGCCGCACCAGATGCACCGCCTTGGTCCAGAACGAGGGCCGCTTGACCAGATCACCCTCGACACGCAGCAATTCTCCCTCGTCCGAGACCAGGATCGTCCCCCGCACGAGCATGTCCTGGTGCTTGCGGGGCTCGATGCCCACCCGCCACCCGCCCTCCACCGGCGACGGCGCGGAAAAGGTGTAGTTGTCGGGCGTCAGCCCGCCGCGTTTCGACCGCCCATCACGATGCGCCTGTGCCTCTCTCTCGAGCGCGGGACGCAGGACGCGATTGAGGATCAGGTCCGACCCGCCCTCATCCAGGACCTGCCAGGTGTAGGTGCCGTCCTCGCGTAACTGGGTCCGCACCACCAGCCAGGCCTCCTTGCGGTGGCGGTCGTTCACCGATTCCATCCGACGGATGGCGGTGTAGCTGCGCAGGGGTGGTTCGCGCCTGAAGGGAAGGGCTGGCGCTGCGGCCGGGAGGGCGTTCGCCTCCTGAGCCCGCGCTGCGGGTACGGCGATGGGCAGGCTCAGAGCGGAGCCGACCAGCACCGACCACCAGATCCAACGAGTCCCTGCGACGGAGCGAGCCAACGCACCAGTCATGCTTTCTCCGTCTGCACGCGACGTGCCGGGGTGCTGCGTGAATGTCCGTATCTTGCGCCGGCTGCGGACGTAGTGACAACTGACCGTCAACATCCCCAGCGATCCGCGGTCACCACCACTCGCGGCGTGGCGCGCGGGCCACCCCAGTGCCCCGGCATATGTTCTGGTTCACGACACATGTCGTAAACAGACGCGCAGGACGAGGGGCAGGTCAGGCGTGACGGCGCTACCATGCTCCACGACGCATGTCCGACGCCCTTCTCGTTTTCTCGCACGTCACCGTGATTCGTGACGGCGCCACCATCCTCGATGACTTCTCCCTGGTGGTCCCAGCCGGACAGCACGTGGCGGTGGTCGGCCCGAACGGATCCGGCAAGAGCACGGTGCTGAAACTGGTGACGCGAGACCTGTGGCCCGTGGCACGGCCTGAGACCTCGGTCACCGTGCTCGGCCAGCAACGGTGGACGCAATGGGACCTTCGGGCCGCGATCGGCATCGTCTCCAACGATCTGCTGGCCACCTGCACCCGCAAGGTGACCGGCCGCGACCTGCTCCTCTCGGCCTTCTTCGGCAGCATCGGGCTCTGGCCCCACCACGAACCGACGCCCGAGATGCACGCTCGCGTGCACGAGGTCCTGACGTGGCTGGGCCTGCCCCATCTGGCCGACCGCCTGCTGACCCGGATGTCTTCGGGCGAGGCACGGCGACTGCTGATCGGGCGCGCGCTGATCCATCGCCCACGCGCGCTGATTCTCGACGAGCCGATGACCAGCCTCGACCTCGGCGCCGCTCACGAGGTCCGGGCCACCATGCGCAAACTTGCCCAGGACGGCACGAGCCTGCTGCTGGTCACGCACGACCTGGCCGACATCGTTCCGGAGATTGGCCGAGTGGTCCTGCTGAAGCAGGGAAGAATTGCCAGCGATGGCGCGACGGCCTCGATGCTCACGACCGAGCGCTTGACGGCCCTGTACGACCGACCCGTCGACGTCACGCATCGCGATCGGCACTACCACGCGTGGTGAACGTCATGCCCCCCTCCATCGATCTCGAGTCGCTGTCGTTTGCCGACACGTTCGTCCAGGCGCTGCCCGCCGACCCGTCGGCGCGCAACACCCCCCGGGCCGTGCCCGGGGCGAGCTACTCCCACGTCGAGCCGACCCCTGTGCCGGCGCCAGCGCTGCTGGCCTGGTCCGAGGCGATGGGCAGGAGGCTCGGGCTCGCCACGCCGGCGCTCGGTGCCGGACCGACGGCTGAGGTCCTGTCAGGAAACCGCGTGTTGCCGGGCATGCGGCCCTACGCGGCGCGCTATGGCGGCCACCAGTTCGGGCACTGGGCCGACCAGCTCGGTGATGGCCGCGCCATCACCCTCGGCGAGGTCCGCGCTGCCGACGGGCAGTCGTGGGAGCTGCAACTGAAAGGGGCCGGGCCCACCCCGTATTCGCGCCGCGCCGACGGCCGCGCCGTGCTCCGTTCGTCGGTGCGGGAGTTCCTCTGCTCGGAGGCGATGCACGCGCTCGGCGTCCCGACCACCCGGGCGTTGAGCCTGGTCGCGACCGGAGAGCCGGTCGTTCGCGACATGTTCTACGACGGCCGACCTGCTCGGGAACCCGGCGCGATCGTCTGCCGGGTGGCTCCCTCGTTCGTGCGCTTCGGCTCATTCGAGATCCACGCGGCCCACGGGGAGATCGCCATCCTGCGCGGACTCGCCGACTACGTCCTGACGACGCACTACCCGGACCTCGGTCCGCCATCGAGTGCCACCTATCTGGCGATGTTCGAGGAGGTCTGCCGCCGCACGGCCGTCATGACCGCGCACTGGATGCGCGTGGGTTTCGTCCACGGTGTGCTCAACACCGACAACATGTCGATTCTCGGCCTCACCATCGACTACGGTCCGTACGGTTGGCTCGAAGGCTACGACCCGGCGTGGACCCCCAACACCACCGACGCCGGCACGCGACGCTACCGCTTCGGACAACAACCCGACGTGGCGCTGTGGAACCTGGCGCGGCTCGGCGAGGCACTGGCGCCCCTGGTGGACTCGCCCGACGACCTGCAGGGCGGACTCGAGGCCTACCGCTCGACCTTCGACGCCACATACGGCGCGATGCTGCGCGACAAGCTCGCGCTGGACGGGCTCGACACCGACGGCCACGACCCGTTGCTCGCGGACCTGTTCGCGCTGCTCGAAGCGGAAGAAACCGACATGACGCTCTTCTTCCGCGGTCTGGCGCAGGTGCCCGTCGACGGCCCTCCCTCGGGCGACGGCCACCGCCTCGATCCGATTCGGCCGGCGTTCTACGACGCCGAGGTACTCGCGGGCGGGCACGGCGAGCGGGTCCTCGCCTGGCTCCGCGACTACGCCGGCCGGGTGCGCGCCGAAGGCCAATCGCCGGAGGCCAGACGTATGCGGATGCAGCAGGTCAACCCCCGGTACGTCCTGCGCAACTACCTGGCCCAGCAAGCCATCGACGCGGCCGCCGCGGGGGATCCGTCGGTGATCGCCCGCCTCCTTCGCGTGCTCTCGCAGCCATACGAGGACCAGCCAGGGCAGGACGACCTGGCACAACGACGTCCAGAGTGGGCGCGTCATCGTGCCGGCTGCAGCATGCTCAGTTGCAGTTCATGAGCGCCGTGCATCAGGCGTCGAGCGCGGACTAGGGGCGCGCCGCACCATCGCCGCGCGCCGTGCCTTCCCGTCGAGGGTCGGCACCACCGAACCAGCCCGTGGGCGTGCGCGCAATGGCCTGCACCCCTGATGTCTTGTCGCTGTAGTGCACCTGGTGTCCGCGGGCCTCGAGTGCTGGCCCCAGCGCCGCGTCCACGCGGCCGGCTTCCAGTTCGGTCGGCCCGTTGCGGTTGCCGACATTGGGCAACGTGGTCGCCGACTGCACGTCCAGGCCCCAGTCCAACGTGCCGATCAGCATCTTCACGACGTAGTTGACGATATCGGAACCGCCCGGGGATCCGAGCGTCATGCGCAGCTGCCCCGTCGCGCGATCGAACACCAGCAGCGGCGTCATCGACGAGCGCGGACGCTTGCCGGGCTGCACACGGTTGGCCACCAGTGCGCCCTCTGGGGTGCGAGGCGAGAGCGAGAAGTCGGTCAGCTGGTTGTTCAGCATGAAGCCGCGCACCATCTGCCGCGACCCGAAGACATCCTCCACCGTGGTGGTCAGCGAAAGCGCGTGGCCCACGCCATCCACCACCGAGATCTGCGACGTGGACGGCCGATCCACCGCGATCCCACGCACCGCCGCCCGCGGCGCCCCAGGCGGAAGGCCCGGCATGGCCTTGCCCATCGCCCGGGGACCGACAAGCGCGGCCCGCTGCCGGATGTAGGCCCGATCGATCAGCCCGTCCACCGGCACGTCCACGAACCCGGGGTCGGCCACGTACGCGTCACGGTCGGCGTAGGCCAGCCGCGCTGCCTCCGCGTGCAGGTGCACGGCCTGCGGCGACAGGCGCCAATGACTGGCGTCCACGCGCGTGGGCGCCAGTGCGGCCATGTCGTAGGACTCGAGCACACCAAGAATCTGTGCGACGGCGATCGTCCCGGTCGCCGGCGGGGGCATTCCGCAGATGCGCGCCGTGCGGTAATCCAAGCACAGCGGCACGCGCTCGACTGGTTGGTAGGCGGCGATGTCGGCGGCGGTGAGCAGCCCCGGGTTGGTCGGGTGCGACCGGACCTTGTCGACAATGGCTCGCGCGATCTCACCGCGGTAGAAAATCTCCGCGCCCCCGGCCGCGACCTGCCGGAGCACGGCCGCCAGCTCAGGATTGCGCTGGCGAGTGCCGACAGGCTTGGGCTGCCCGTCCGCGGTGTAGAAGTAGGCACGTGCATCGGGATCGGATCGCAGCGCGGCGTCGCTGGCCACCAGTTGCGCCAGGCGGGGGCTGATGGCGAAACCCGCGTCGGCCAGGCGAATGGCCGGCTCGAAGAGCCGCGCCCACGGCAGTCGGCCGTGGCGGCGATGTGCGAGTGCCAGCATGCGCAGCACGCCAGGGACCCCCACCGACCGGCCGCCCACGATGGCGTCCGTGGTGGTCAAGGGGATGCCGTCACGCAGGAAGAGCGCCTCGGTGGCTGCCGCGGGTGCGGTCTCGCGCCCGTCGAGGGCGGTCACCGTGCGACCGTCCCAGTGCACGAGGAAGGCACCGCCGCCGATGCCGCTCGACTGCGGTTCCACCAACGTGAGGACCATCTGCGCGGCGATGGCCGCGTCGACCGCGCTGCCCCCCTCGGCGAGCACCTCGGCGGCCGCATCGGTCGAGTGCGGGTTGGCAGAGGCGGCCATCCAGGTGGACGAGTCCCAGCCGGGCTTGTCGGTCCAGCCGCTCGCGCCCTCTGGAGGGCGATCGACGGCCGACGTCTGCACGCTGGCTGTCCGCGTCGGCGACGCGCACGCACAGGCCATCAGGAGGGCAGACGACACCAGCCAGAAAGGCCGTCGCGACATCGGCTGAGGATAACGCGGCGGGCCACGGCTGCCGCAGGCGGCGGCGTTGGCCGGCGGTTTGCAGGGAATCACCGCATGAATATCGAAGGCTTGATGACCAAGGACCCGGCCTGCTGCACGCCTGACACCTCGATCGAAGACGTCGCCCGCCTGATGCTCGAGCACGACTGCGGCGAAATCCCCGTGGTCGCCTCCACGTCTGGCGGCGGTCTGGTGGGTGTCATCACCGACCGCGACATCGTCCTGCGGCTGGTCGCCCGTGGTCAGGACGTGAAAGGCGCGACCGCAGGCGCCTGCATGACCCAGCCTGCCTTGTCGTTGCCTCCTGATGCCAAGGTCAGTGACGCGATCGAGATGATGCAGACCAACCAGGTCCGGCGCCTGCCGGTCGTCACCCTCGAAGGGGCCGTGTGCGGCATCGTCGCCCAGGCTGACCTGGCGCGGTATGCGACCGCCGAGCAGACAGGCGACCTGGTGCGCGACGTCTCCGAGCCGACGCGGTCCTGAGGGCCGAGGCTCGACCTACACGCTCGTGATGCGCAGCGACCGGTCGAGGGTGGCGGGGGTGACCGTGCGGCCGGTGAGTCCGGCCTGCATCACCGCAATGCCAAGCCCCAGCGCCCGAATGGCCGCGTCAAGTGAGGACACGGGCGCTGTCTTGTGCTCCATCGCATCGAGCAGGTCGGCGAGCACCGACGTCTGGAGGTGGTCCTCGTCTTTCACGTGCGGGGACGGGTCGACGACGGCCAGTTCTCTGTAGCCAGTGTAGTGGGGGCTGTCGGCCGGCGTCAGGGTCTGCCAGACGTCGTTGCCGATATGAACGCGTCCGCCGGTGCTGACCAGATCGCACTGGAAGATGAAGTACTGCTTGGCGCCGCCGGTGACAAACGCCTCGACGCCGTTGGCAAACACGATGTGGACGCGGGCTCCGCGATCGGCCACGCCGCCGCGCAGCGCCTCAGCGTAGCGGACCTGGTCCGCCTCGTCACGCTGGTGGTGGTCGCCGCTTGCGGCGGCCTCGCGATCCGGCGTGTCGAGCGAGGCGTCGACCCGCGCCCACGGACCGCACCATGCCAGCAGCAGGTCCCAGGCGTGCGTGCCGGTGTGGATCACATGGCCGCTGAACACCACGTGGATCGACTCCAGCCGGCCGAACGTCCCCTCTTCAATCCAGCGTGCCACGGAGCGATACCGCGATTGCAGGCGGCGCGGGTGGTCCACCACGGCCACCGTGCCGGCCGCGGCCACGTCACGGGCCAGATGCTCCGCTTCCTCGACGCTGCACCCCACGGCTTTCTCGATCCACAGGCCACGCGCCCCGGCCGCCACCGCGGCCCGGCTCATGGCAACGCGATCGGCGGCATAGGCGCAAATCGAGACGATGTCGGGACGCTCCTGCGACAGCAGGGTGCGGTAATCGGCGTGCAGGTGCGCCGGCGCGATGGTCCAGTCGTCGGCAAACGCCTGCAACCGCCCGGCATCCACATCGCATCCGGCGACCAGCGTGGTCCGGGGCTCGGCCGTGTACCAGCCGGCGTGTGTGTGCGGCCGCGTACGGAGGGGGTCGCGCTCGAGCAGGGAGGCGATCCGTCCCGTGCCGATGATGGCCGCTCGGTACGGCGGCGGTGGAGGCGACATCACCGGGATGGTAGCGCGCCGG
>Ga0136633_1000918_pt1 | contig 21934 bp, 23 predicted proteins | sample AntDrymeUQ832206_2_FD_105494 | JGI IMG/M metagenome (GOLD analysis project Ga0136633, IMG submission 105494) | Polar desert sand microbial communities from Dry Valleys, Antarctica - metaG UQ83 (22.06) | ecosystem: Environmental > Terrestrial > Soil > Desert | place: Antarctica: Dry Valley...
GCCTTCTTTCGCGCGGCGCGGCTGCGCCGGGGCGATGGCGATCTCGTCATGGCCGGGCGCTTCCGCCTTGCCCCGGGTGAGCAGCGCACAATCGCCCTGGTTCCGGCGCGCGGCCGTTATGCGGTGCGCAGCTCCAACGCCGCGCAAAGCGCGCTGGGCATGCGGGCGCTGATCGTCGTAGAGTGAGCCTGAGAGGAACGGGCAATGGCGAAGACCAAGGTGCCGAAGCGGGTCGGCGGGGTGAAAATCCCCAAAAAGGTGCGCAAGCAGGCGAAGCAGGCACTCGCGATGATCGATACGCCCGCGGTGCGCGATCTCGCCATTGCCGGGCTCACCATGGCCGCCGAGAAGCTCGTTCATCGCCAGGGCAATGGCGCGAGCCAGTCCGCCGATCTCGACGATTTGAAGCTCGGCGACATGCTCCGCCAATCGGCGATCGAAGGCGCGAGGCGCTTCCTCGCAGGATTCGAGGAGGCTCGGCGCGAGTCCGCGCCGGCCGATCCCCCGAAGCGCCGCCGCAAGCCTAACGCTGCTGCGGCTCGCCGGCCCGCCGCGTCCCTTCGCGGATGATCCCGGCGCCCTGAAGCTGGCCGCGAATCGCGCCGGCCGGGTGCGGCGCGCTGTGCACGTTGACATAATAATCATAGCCGCGCGCATGAATCTGGCGGGCGAGCGCCAGATCGACGATCTGGCAGCTTTGGCTCCGTCCCGCCGCATCGGGCGTGGTCAAAGTCACCACCGGCGGTCCGGCAGTCCCGGCCGCGCCGCGATGGATATGCGCCGCCGTGGCGGGGTCGATCTGGCGGGCATATAGATTCCAGCAGATTTCGCCGTTGCGCGGATCGACGCGGACCTCGACCGTGCCGTTGCCGTCCGGATCGCCCGGCCCCGGCACCTCCTGCAAGCCGGTCAGCGTCACGGTGAGGCGCGCCGGCTGCATCCCCGGCGTCGTGCATGCACCGATGGCCAGCACCGCCGCGAGCGCCCATTTCCCGTACGTCATCCCGTCTCTCCCGTTTGAATCCCATCCAGCCAGAGCCGGAATAAAGTGTGCGCGATCGCATAAGGCGGCGGCGCCAGAAACGCCGCGTCCTCATGACCCGCCAAGGCCGCCGCTACAGCGCCGCGATCGACCCACATCGCCGCCTCGATCTCCGCCGGATCGAGGCGCAGCGCGTCCGTTTCGGCGCGCGCGAGGCAGGCGATCATCAGCGAGCCCGGAAAGGGCCAGGGCTGGCTGGCGACATAGCGGACATCGCCGACCGCGATCCCGGCCTCCTCCATCAGCTCGCGCGCCACCGCTTCCTCGATCGATTCCCCCGGCTCGACGAAGCCGGCGAGCGCCGAAAAGCGCCCAGGCGGATATTGATGCTGGCGGCCGACGAGGACGCGGCCGTCATGCTCGGCGAGCATGATCACGACCGGATCGACGCGCGGGAAATGCTCGGCGTCGCAGGCGGGGCATTTGCGCCCCCAGCCGGCGCGGAACGGCGCGGTCGCGACGCCGCATTGCGCGCAATGGAGGTGGCGATTGTGCCATTCGTTGAGGGAGCGCGCCGGCCCCCAGATCGCCGCATCCCGCGCCGACATCCGGTTCAGAAGCCCGAACACGCTCCATGCGCGCTGGCCCGGCGTGGCCCGGACCAGCGGCGCGAAGAGGGGAACGCCATCTTCAAGCCCGAGAAAGATCGTCTCACTCTCTCCGGCAGGTTTCGACCAGAGCAGGCGGCCCTCCGCATCGAGGACAGGATCGAGCTCGGCCAGCACGAGGAGCCTCGCGCCTTCGTGCGCGCCCAGCTCAGTGATCCGCTCCGGATCGAGGCGCAGGTGGTCCGCGCGATCGATCCCGGCGCCGGTGAAGCCGGGCGTGCTCATGCCGCCTCCCGCCAGGCCGCGCCGCGTGCCGCGAGCTTGGCGAACAGGGTGGGCAGGCCCGCCTCGCCGAGTTGATCGACCGGCCACCAGATGCCCTCCGCCGCCGTTTCTGCCTCGGCGCAGCGCAACGTCATGGTCAGCGCGAAATGGGTGAAGACATGATCGACGGCTCCCGCGTCGCGCCAGTCGGCGGCGGCGGGCGGCTCATCCGTCGGCAGGGCGACCATGCCGCCGAGGAGGCCTTTGGGAGGGCGGCGGACGAGGAGCACTTTGCCGTCACGCTCGAGCCAATAAGCGACGCCTTCGCGGCGCGGCTTAGCGGCCTTCGGAGCCTTGATCGGGTAGCGCCCCGGCTCGCCTTGCGCGAAGGCCTGGCAGTGCGCGGTGAGCGGGCAGAGCTCGCACGCCGGGCAGCGCGGCGTGCAGATCGTCGCGCCGAGGTCCATCATCGCCTGCGCGAAATCGCCTGCATTATGATCGAGCGTCATCGCATCGGCGAGAGTCCGAATTTGAGGCCGCGACGCGGGCAGTGGCGTCTCGATCGCGTGCAGCCGCGAAATGACGCGCTCGACATTGCCATCGACGACCACAGCGCGCCGGCCAAAGGCGATCGAGGCGATAGCGGCGGCGGTGTAGGCGCCGATTCCGGGCAGCTTTCGGAGCGCCGCCTCGTCGGCCGGGAAGCAGCCGTCATGCTCGCCTGCCACCGTCCGCGCGCAGGCGAGCAGATTGCGGGCGCGGGCGTAGTAACCGAGCCCGGCCCAGGCGCGCATGACTTCGGCATCCTCGGCGGCGGCGAGCGCCTGAACAGTCGGCCAGCGCGCCGTAAAGGCCTCGAAATAGGGCTTCACCGCGGCGACCATGGTCTGCTGCAGCATGACCTCGGACAACCAGATGCGATAGGGATCGGGGGTCTCGCCGGCTTCAGCGCGCCACGGCAGCCGCCGCTTTTCCACAGCATACCAACATAAAAGCGCGCGCGCGGCATCGACGGCCATGGCCCGGCTATGCCATGCTCCGCGCCAAGGTGGAACAGGCGTGACCAGAGTGACGGCCAGGGGAGCGAAGCGGCCGGCGGAGCCCAAGCGGGCGCGGCGGATGCGCGCCGTTTCCGAGCTTCTGCCCGATGCGGGCGGGGCCGCATTCCGCCGCTTCGGCTTCGTCCAATCCTCGATCGTCAGCCGCTGGAGCGAGATTGTGGGGCCGCGTTACGCAGCCGTATGCGCTCCGGAATCGATCCGCTTCCCGCACGGCAAGAAAAGCGGCGGCGCGCTCGCTCTTCTCGTAGAGGGCGCCCATGCGCCGATGCTCCAGCATGTCGCGCCGGCGATCATCGAGCGGGTCAACCGCTTCTTCGGCTATGCGGCGGTCGAGCGGCTGTCGTTCCGGCAAGGCATCGTTAAGGCGGCGCGCCGCAACCCGCCGGCGGCACGGCCGCAATTGCCGGTACCGGCCGCGCTCGGCGATTCACTGCGCGCGGTGGGCGACCCGGAGCTGCGCGCCTGCCTCGAAAGCCTTGCGCGCGGCCTCGCCAGCGGCGAAACAGCGCCCATAGTGACGACGATCCTGGTCGTCGGAAAGATTGGAGAGAAGAAGAAATGAAGGCACAGTTCGGATTTGCGGTCACGGCGCTTGCTCTGTTCCTCGCCGGTTGCGGCTCGGGCAGCGACCTCAATGCGGCCGCGAACCAGACCGTCGCGCCGCTCCAGCAGATCGCCCCGCCCAGTGGCGGCGACTGGACGCAGATGGTCAGCCAGACGCCCGAGGGCGGCTATCGCATCGGCAACCCGAACGCGCCGGTGAAGCTGGTCGAATATGCCTCGCTCACCTGCCCGCATTGCCGCGCCTTCTCGGCCGATGCGACGACGGCGCTGCGCGATACCTATGTCCGCTCGGGCCAGGTCAGCTGGGAATTCCGCAATTTCCTGCTCGGGGCGCCCGATGTCGCACTGTCGCTGCTCGCGCGCTGCCAGCCGGACGCGGCCTTCTTCCGCACCATCGAGCAGATCTACACGCAGCAATCCGAGTTCATCGCCGCGATCGACGAGGCGGAGGGGCGGACGATCGGCGCTTTGCCGCCCGAGCAGCAGATCCCGCCGCTCGCCCGCGCCATGGACCTTGAAAGCTTCTTTGCCCGGCGCGGCATGCCGGCGGCACGCTTCAACCAGTGCGTCGGCAACCAGGCGGCGGTGCGCCAGCTCACCGACCTGACCAACCGGGCAGCGGCGCCCGGCGCCAATCAGGTGACCGGCACGCCGACCTTCTTCATCAACGGTGAGCGGGCCGAGGTCGACACCTGGGCGCGGCTCGAGCCGGTGCTGCGCGCCGCGATCGGCGGCTGACGATGAAGGCGCGCTTCATCCTCGCCGCTTTGCTCGCGCTCGGCGCGCCGGTGCCCGCTACTCCGGCGGCGGCGCAGCGTGCGGTGCAGCGCGACTGGACTCAGGTCGTCGCGACGACGCCCGAGGGCGGCTTCCGGATGGGCAATCCCAATGCGCCGGTGAAGGTGGTCGAGTTCCTCTCGCTCACCTGCCCGCATTGCGCTGCCTTTTCGGCGGAGGCCGGGCCGCGGCTGATGACCTATGTGCGCTCCGGCCGGGTCAGCATCGAATATCGCAACTTCGTCCTCAACGGCCTCGACGTGGCGGCGTCCCTGCTCAGCCGCTGCGCAACCCCGCAAAATTATTTCGCTTTGACCAACAGCCTGCTCGGCAGCCAGACGCAGTGGATGGGCCGGATGCAGGCGATGACCGACGCCCAGCAGCGCGAAATGCAGGGCCTTTCGCCCTTGCAGACGATGCAGCGCGTCGCGGCGGTGGCTGGGCTGGACGCGATCGCCGCCCGCCACGGCATCAATGCCGCGCAGGCGCGAACCTGCCTCTCCAATCAGGCGGGGCTCGATCGCTTGATGCAGATGCAGCAGGCGGGGACGCGTTATGGCGTTTCGGGGACGCCGACCTTCTCGGTGAACGGGCGCATCGCCGGCAGCGTCTTCGACTGGGCGACGCTGGAGCCGTTGCTGCGCGGCCGATGACAGGGGCGCGGGGGCGGTAGGTTGAGGGTCAGGCGGCTCAAGCTTTCAGGCTTCAAGAGCTTCGTCGAGCCGGCCGAGCTCAGCGTCGAGCCGGGGCTGACCGGCGTCGTCGGCCCTAATGGCTGCGGCAAATCAAACGTGCTGGAGGCGATCCGCTGGGTGATGGGCGAAAGCTCGCCCAAATCGATGCGCGGCGCCGGCATGGACGACGTCATCTTCGCCGGCACCGCGACGCGGCCGGCCCGCGATTTCGCCGAAGTCTCGATGTTGGTCGAGCGCGAGGCGGGCGATGCCGGCGGCGATTCGGCGGTGGCGATGGCCGGCGAGGTCGAGATCACCCGGCGCATCGAGCGCGGCGCGGGCTCGGCCTATCGCGTCAACGGCCGCGACGTCCGGCAAAAAGATGTCGCCTTGCTGTTCGCCGACGCCGCGACCGGCGCGCATTCACCGGCCCTCGTCAGCCAGGGCAAGATCAGCGCGGTGATCGCCGCCAAGCCCACGGAACGCCGGCTGATGCTGGAGGAAGCGGCGGGGATTGCCGGGCTTCACGTGCGCCGCAAGGACGCCGAGCAGAAATTGCGCGCCGCCGAGGCCAATCTCGTTCGGCTGGGCGAATTGCTGAACGATATGGAACAGCGCGCCGCGGCGCTCCGGCGTCAGGCGCGTGCGGCCGAGCGCTATCGCAAGCTCTCCGACCAGATCCGGCTTGCGGAAGGGCGGCTCGTCTTCGCGCGCTGGCGCGAAGCCGCCGAGGCCGCCGAGACGGCAAAGCGGGAGGCGGAAGCGGCCGGCCAGGCGGTCGAGGCCGCCGCCGAGGCGCAGCGCTCCGCCGCGGCGCATCAAAGCCAGGCCGCCGAGCAATTGGCGGCGCAGCGCAAGGCGGCCGAGGCGGCGCGCGAGCAGGCCTCGGCGCTCGGCCACCAGCTCGCCGCCTTGCGCGCCGAGCGCGACGGCATCGCGCGGCGGATCGCGGAGCTGTCCGGGCGACGCGAGACGCTGGCCGCCGATCTGACCCGCGAACAGGCGCTGGCCGAGGATGCGGCGCAGGCCGGGGACCGGCTCCAGGCCGAACTGGCCGCGATCGAGGGCCGGCTCGCCGAAGCGACTCGGCGGCGCGGCGACATCGACATTCGCTCGGTCTCCGCTGAAGATGAGGCGCGCGCCGCGGAAAGCGCGCTTGGGCAGGCGCGTGCCGCCCAGGCCGGCGAACAGGCGCAGGCGCGGGTCGCCGCGGCGGCGCTGGAGACGGCGCGTCAGCGGCTGGAGCGGACCGAAGCGGAAGCGGCGCGCCTCGCCGAGCAACTGGCCGGGCTGGGCGATGCAGGAGCGGCGGAGCAGGCGCTGGCCGACGCCCGGGCGCGCCGCGCGGAGGCCGAGACGCGGCTCGCCGGGGCGGGCGAGGTGATCGCGGCCGCCGAAGCGGAACGTCAGGCCGCCGCCCTTGCCCGCGATGCGGCAGAATCGGCGGCCACCGCCGCCCGCGCCGCGCTGACCGCGTTGCGCTCCGAGGCCAAGGCGTTGACCGAGGCGCTGGACCGGCAAGGCGGCGACCGCGCGCTCAATCATGTCGCGGCGGCGCCCGGTTTTGAGCGCGCGCTTGCTGCGGCGCTGGGCGAGGACCTTGATGCCGATCTGGCCGGCGACGGCCCGCGGCGCTGGGCGGGCGCTGTAGCCCAAGGCGACGATCCGGCGCTGCCCGCCGGCTGCACGGCGCTCGCCGATCATGTCCGCGCGCCCGAAGCGCTGCAGCGGCGGCTGCGCCAGATCGGCGTGGTCGATGAGGATGACGGGGCGCTGACGCTGGCGGTCGGGCAGCGGCTCGTCACCCGCGACGGACGGCTGCGGCGCTGGGACGGCTATGTCGCCCGCGGCGTCGGCGCAGCCGCGGCGGAGCGGCTGGTCCGCATCAACCGGCTCGCGGCGATCGAGGAAGCGCTTCCCGAGGCCACCGCCCGCGTTGAAGCGGCGAGCCGGGAGAGCGACGAGGCGGGCGCCGCGATGGCGACAGCCCGCGCCGCCGGCGAGGCCGCGCGCCGGGCGGAAGCCGAAGCCGGCGCGGCGCTGCGCGAGGCCGGGCGCGCGGAGGATCAGGCCGGGGTCGAGATCGAGCGGCTGGCGCTGCGCCGGGCCGGGCTTGCCGAGCGGACCGGCCGGATCGAGGCGGATGCCAAGGAGGCTCGCGAGGCGCTGACTGCCGCCGAGACGAGCGCAGCCGCCTTGCCCGACGCCACCGCCACGGAGGCGACGGTCGCGGAATTGCGCGAGACAGCCGAGGTGGTGCAGCTCGCCCTCGCCGAGGTCCGCGCCGAAGTGGCGACCCATGCCCGCGCGGTCGCCGCCGATCGCGAGCGGGCCGAAGCGGCGACCGCCGAGCAGAGCGACTGGACGGCCCGCGCGACCAGGGCGCGGGCGCGCCATGGCGAAGTCGCGCGCCGCATCGAGGAGGCCGAGGCCGAGGCGGCGACGCTTGCCGATGCGCCGCAGCGGCTGGAGACGGCGCTCGAAGCGCTCACCGTCGAGGCACAGGCGGCGTCCGAAACGGCGCTCGCCGCCGCCGCGCACGAACGCGCCGGGGAAGAGACGCTGAACGCCAGCGAGGCACGGCTTGCCGAGATTGCCGAGATGCTGAGCGCCGCGCGCGAAGGCCGTGCCGGCGCCGCAGCGCGCGCCGAGGCGCAGGATGCCCGCCGCGTCGAAATGGCGCGCATTTCGGGCGAGAAGTTCGAATGCCCGCCGCCCTTGCTGCCCGAGCGGCTCGGCTTCATGGCCGACATGATCGCGGAGGTCGCCGCCGAATCGGCGCGGCTCGAACGCCAGACGCAGGAGCGCGAGCGGATCGGGCCGGTCAATCTCGTCGCCGAAGCCGAGCTGACCGAATTGGACGAGAGCCGCCTCGCCAGTCAGGCCGAGAGCGAGGAGCTCAGCCAGGCGATCAACCGGCTGCGCGGCTCGATCGGCAGCCTCAATCGCGAAGGCCGGGTGCGGCTGCTGGCCGCCTTCCAGGATGTGGACCGCCATTTCCGCAGCCTCTTCACCACGCTTTTCGAGGGCGGCCAGGCCCATCTCGAACTGGTCGAATCGGATGACCCGCTGGAGGCCGGGCTGGAGATCATGGCGCAGCCGCCCGGCAAGAGGCTGGCGACGCTCACTCTCCTTTCGGGCGGCGAGCAGGCGCTGACCGCTATCGCTTTGATCTTCGCGCTCTTCCTTACCAATCCGGCGCCGATCTGCGTGCTCGACGAGGTCGATGCGCCGCTCGACGACGCCAATATCGAGCGCTTCTGCGATCTGCTCGACCGGATGACGCAGGAGACCGACACGCGTTACCTGATCGTCACCCACAATGCGGTGACGATGAGCCGCATGCACCGCCTGTTCGGTGTGACGATGGTGGAGAAGGGCGTGTCGCGGCTCGTCAGCGTCGATCTGGGCGGCGCCGAGCGGCTGCTGGCGGCGGAGTGACCCCCCGCTTCGTCCCACCGCATCCGCCGCGCTCTTCCGGGCCGGTGCCAGTCTGGCGCGGCTTTGTCGGGGAGCGGGCGCGAACGGCGGTTTATGGCTGGTCGGAGCGGGCGTTTGAGCTGCCCTACATGCGCCGCAAGGTATTCGGCTATAATGTCCACATCCCGCTCGAGCCGGAAGCGGTCGGCCGGGTGCTGCTCGACAATGCCGCCAATTATGTGAAGCCCGACATCGTCAAGACGTTGCTCAACCCGACGATCGGGCGCGGCCTGCTCAGCTCCGACGGTGATTTGTGGCGCGACCAGAGGCGGATCGTCGCCGCCAATTTCGCACCTGGCGCGGTGGACGCGCTCATGCCGGTCTTCGCCGGGGCGGCGCGAAGGGCGATGGTGCGCTGGCATGAAAGCGCGCTCGACATGGCGGCCGAGGCGACCCAGACGACGATGCGGATCATCTCCGACGCGCTCTTCGCGGGCGATGCGCGCCTCACCACCGACGCGGCGATGACGCATATTGCCGCGGCACTGGACGGGGTGAGCGAGCAGAGATTGCAGGCTTTGCTCGGCCTGCCGCTTATGCCGTGGAGCGGGCGCGGACGGCGGGCGCGGGACAGCCGCCGCTTCCTGCGCGAAACGCTTGCGGCAGTCGTGCGCGACCGGCTGCCCGATGGCGGACCGGACGATTTCCTCGGCCGGCTGATCCGCGCGCTGCACGGCAAGTTCGAAAGCGAGGAGGCGCTCGCGCTCGCCGTCGACAATGCCGCGACCTTCTATCTGGCCGGTCACGAGACCACCGCCAATGCGATCACCTGGACCTTGTTCCTGCTCGCCGAACAGCCGGGGCTGCAGGACCAAGTCGCGATCGAGGCGCGCGCGGCGCTCACCACTGGCGAGGGCGATCCGGACCTGCCCGAGCGGCTGCCTAGGCTGCGCCAGGTGATTGAGGAATCGATGCGGCTTTACCCGCCCGTGCCGCGCTTCGACCGCCAGGCGCTGGCGGCCGACCGGCTCGGCGAGGCCGAAGTAGCGAAGGGCGACATCATCTCGATCTGGCCCTGGCTGCTCCACCGCCATCACGCACTGTGGGACAATCCCGACGCCTTCGATCCCGACCGCTTCGGCCCCGATGGCGCGCCGCGCCACCGTTTCCAATATCTGCCCTTCGGCGCCGGGCCTCGTTTGTGCGTAGGCGCCCGCTTCGCAATGGCCGAAGCGCTCACCGTTCTCGCGCACTGGCTCGCTTGCTGGTCCTTTGCACCCATGCCCGGCCGCGAGGTGCGGCCTTCGGGCATGGTCACGCTGCGACCGGCGGGTGGCCTCCCGCTCCGCCTTACGCCGCGTGCGTAGCTTTTCAGTCGCCGTGGCGGGTGCGGAGCTGCTTCAGCCAACGAGAGCGGAGCGCCGCCGGGCGATCGGGGTAGCGCTCGTCGAGAAACCCGGCGCCCGTCATGCGATCGGCACGGAAATCGCGGAAGTCCCGGCGCAGCTCGCACCAGCCGACCAATAGCCGCCGCGGCTCCATATAGCCGATCGCCACCGGCCAGATCGTCCGGCGGCTCTCCCGCCCTTCGCCGTCGCGATAATCGAGCGATCTTGCGCCCGGCCCGGATCCAGGCCCGCGCCATCGCGACGTCGAAGCCGTCCGGCGGGATCTGCCAGCCTGGCGCGGTCCGCGCGCCCGCGCTCTCGACGAGCGGCCGCAAGTCCTCGGGGAGCACGGTGGCGATCTTGGCGATGAGATCGCGCGCCGCCCGGGCGAGCGCCGGATCGCCATGCCCTGCCACCCATTGCGCCCCGAGCACCGCCGCCTCGGTCTCGTCCTCGGTCAGCATCAGCGGCGGCAGATCGAACCCGCCCTCCAGCACATAGCCGATCCCCGCCTCACCGCGCACCGGCACCCGCTGCCCGATCAAAGCAGTGATATCGCGATAGACGGAGCGCTTGGAGGTCTCGAGCTCGGCCGCCATCGCTTCCGCCGTTATCGGGCGGCCGGAGCGGCGGAGGATCTGCACGATCTGAAAAAGGCGTTCGGCCCGGCGCATTCCGTCCCCCTACTGCCACGCTGCTGACAGCATGCTGGCAACAGCATGGTGCTATGTCGAGTGCGTATCAGCTCCAGGGAGACGAACATGCTCAAGACCTACACAGGAAGCTGCCATTGCAGGGCGGTGCGCTTCGAAGCCGATATCGATCTCGCGGCCGGCACCGGCAAATGCAATTGCTCGATCTGCACCAAGCGGCGCGGGTGGGGCGTGTTGCTGAAGCCGGAGCAGTTCCGGCTCATCGCGGGCGAAGCGGCCTTGTCCGACTATCAATTCGGCACGATGCAGGGCCATCACCGCTTCTGCGCAACCTGCGGCTGCGCGCCGTTCAGCACCGGCGATATCGAGCAGCTTGGTGGCGCCTTCGTCTCCGTCCAGCTCAATTGCCTCGACGACGCCTCCGACGCGGAGCTGGCGGCGGCCCCGGTCAGTTTCGGCAATGGCCGCGACAACAAATGGTGGGAGCCGCCCGCCGAGACCGGCCACCTCTAGGCGACCTTGTGGCCGGCCGCGCTGTCCTCGATCAGGGTGGCGAGGCGCTTGGCGCGCGTCTCCGGCCTCTTCGCACTGGTGATCCAGTGGAGGATCACCTTGCGATAGCCGGGCGGCCGCTTTTCCCAATCGACCCAAGCCAGCTTGTTGCGCCGGAATTGCGCCGTCTCGGCCGGGCTCAGATCTTTCTGCTCATTCTCATAGGCATAGACGCCGCGCCGGCCCTTATTCTCCTCATAGGCCCTCACGCCGGCGGCGGTCATCCGGCCGTCGGCGGTCAGCGCTTCGTAGCGGGCGAGGTTGATCCTGCTCCAGATGCTGCCCTTCCGGCGCGGCGTGAAGCGGATGGTGTAGCTCTCTTCGCCCAGCGATTTGCGGACGCCGTCGATCCAGCCGAAGCAGAGCGCCTGATCGCGCGCCTCGGGCCAGTCGATCGAGGGCTTGCCGGTCGCCTTCTTCCAGAAACCGACGAGCAGCTCGCCGGCGCTTTCGTGATGCGATTCCAGCCAGCGGCGGAAATCCGCCTCGGTCTCGAAGAATCGCGGTTCGGCCATGGCCGCCAAGCTAGCGTAGCCCGCGCCGGCGGTCACTCCGCCGGCTGCGAGCTCAGCTTGCCGGCCTTGCACTTTTCGCCAGCGCCGCGCGCCAGCCGCGGCTGCGCAGCCACATGACGATGCCGGTCACCGCCAAGGCGGCCGGGATGATGCCGCCGATGAAGATGATGATCTGCCAGGTGAGACCCATACCGTCGCCGTCGTGCAGGCGGCGCATCAGGCGCGCATTGGTTTCGGGACGTGGCGGACGCGGCGGCGTTACCGCGCCGGAGGCGTCGGCGACCGCGACTTCGGCCGGGCCGCCCGCGCGCGCGTAACCGATCTTCCATTCCGGCGCCTGGTCGGTTGGCCAGGTCACGGTGAGCAGCGGCCCGGTGGCGTGTGGCCCGGCGGCGGCCAGCGCGGCGTCGGCGCTCAGCGCGGTGGCCCTCAGCGGCTGCGCCGGCGCGGACGCGGGGGCGGCGGCCCTGGGCGGTGTCGCCTCGAACCGCCCGAAGGCGCTCGGGAAGGAAATCCAGACCCCGCTAAAGGAGAGCATGAAAAGCGGGACGAGCACCCAGAAGCCCATCTGACGGTGCAGATTGGCGTTGGTCGAATTCTGCCGCTTCCAGAGAAAGCCGCGCCTGAAGCCGCCGCTCAGCGGCCACCACAGCCAAAGACCCGTAAGACAGGAGATCGACATCGCAACGCCGACCCAGCCGACCAGTTGGCGGCCGAAGCTCTGGATCTGCAGCCGACCGTGGAGGACGTGCAGGAAGCGCACCGTGCCATCATTGCTGCCCGCCTGATCGAGCAGCCGCGCATCGGCCGGATCGAGCCAGAGCAGGGTGCGGGCCGGGCGCGCCACGCCGGGTTGCGGCGCCCGTGCGGCGGTGGCGAGCACCGCGCCTTCACCCTGGGGGAAGCGGAGCGAGAGGAGCTGCTCGTCCGGGGCCAATGCGGCGCGCGCGGCGGCGGCGTAGGCCGAGGGCGGCAGCACCGCTGGGGCCTCCACCCGACGCTGGGGGTTGAGCGTGTCGTCGAGCCAGTCGTGCCAGACCAGGGCCGACCCGCTGAGCGCGATCGGAATGATCGCGGCGGCGAGCAGCAGGCCGAGCCATTTGTGGACCGTGAACCAGAGCCCGCGCAGCCTCAGCGTCGTCGATTGCGCCATCCGCCCTTCCCGTCCTTCATCCTGTCCGATCAGAAGCGGACGTTGAGCGCCAGCCGCGCCGATCGCGGGCTGCCCGGCGAGATGTTGTTGTTGCTGTTGGCGTAAACGAAATATTTCTCGTCGAGAAGGTTTTCGATGTTGAGCTGGACGTCGAAATTCGCGTTGATCCGGTAGTAGAGCGCCGCATCGACGCGCGCATAGCCCGGCAGGCGGACGAGATTGTCCTGCGCGGCGAAGCGGCGGCCCTGATAGACGGCGCCGAGCGCGACGCCGAGGGCTGGGGTGAAGTCGTAGCGCGTCCACAGGGAGGCGCTGTGCCGGGGCGCGTTGGGGATTTCCGCGCCGTCCTGCACCGAGGCTGAAATGGCGCGGGTGAATTCGGCCTCCTGATAGGTATAGGCGCCCACCATGCTGAGCTGCCGCGTCAGGTTGCCGGCGAGCGACAGCTCGAAGCCCCGCGACCGCTGGCCGCCGCCCAGCTCCGTCCCGCCGCCGGGATTGTTCGGATCGACCAGCACGATGACATTGTCGCGCTCGAGCTGATAGATCGCCGCGCTCAGCGTCAGAGCAGGGTTGATGTCCCAACGCGCGCCAAGCTCGTAATTGGTGTAGCGCTCCGGCGCGAGCGACTGGTTGCTCAGGCTCAGCGAGGTGAGCTGGTCGCCGCCGCGCGGCAAATAGCTGCGCGCGAAGCTGGCGTAGATGGCGGCATTCTCGGCCGGCTTGAAGAGCAGCCCGCCGCGCGGCGACCAGAGATTGTCGACGACCCGGAAATCGCGCTGCTGGCCGGCCGGGAAACCGACAGTGCGGCGATCCGTCACTTCAGTGACAAGATGTTCGAAGCGCAATCCAAGGATGATCTGGAGCCGGGGCGAAAGCTCGATCTGGTCCTGGAAATAGCCCGCGGCGATCGCCAGCGTTCCGCTATTGTCGCCGCTGCTGGTGATCGGGCGCCACTGCGCATCCGGCCGGCTTATCCGCGAATCCGCGACGGTCGTGAAGATGGTCTGGACGCCGGCCGCATTGCCCGGAACCGGGAAAAAGCCTTCGAGACGGACATTCTCGGTCTCCTGGCGGCCGAACTCGGCTCCGATCAGAAGCGTGTGCTGAACGCCGCCGGTTGCGAACTCGGCGTTGAGGTCGGTCTGGTTGATCAGGTTCCGCCGCTCGGTCGCATTATTATAGGCCTGGATCTGGACGATCGTCCCCGGCGCATAGGCGCCGATCGCCAGGCCGGGCGCGGGTGTCGCCACGGCCGTGTTGGTCACCGTGGCGTTATTCAGGGCGCCGGGAAAGACGTTCTGATAGAATTTGTCATAATCGGCGTAACGGGTGCGGTTGCGCAAGCTGACGCCGCCGCCGAAATCGTGCGTGATGTAGAGATTGAGGGCATCGGTGTTGGTGTAGGTCGGGCTGTTGTCCGGATCGCCGAAGAAGGCGCCGCGGCGGGTGTCGAGCGGTTCGACCGCGCCGGTGAAGCCGGCTGGCCGAAACTGCGATGGGACGCCGCGATCGGCGACCCGGTCATCCTTGAAATGTTCATAGCCGAGCTGCAAGAGCGTGCTTGACCCGATCCGGATCGCCGCCGTCGGATTTACACCCCAGCGCTCGTAATCGACGCCGTCGCGATAGCTGCCGCTATTCTGGTAGACGCCGGTCAGCCGCAGCGCGAGCGCTTCGCTGAGAGGTCCGCCGAAATCGGCGCTGCCGCGGATATGGTCATATGAGCCGCCTTCGAGGCGCAGCTCGCGCACGGGATCCCAGCCGGCGGCCTTGGTGACGCGATTGATGATGCCGCCGGTTCCGCCGCGCCCGAAGGTCATCGCATTCGGCCCGCGAAAGACTTCCAGGCGCTGGATGTTGTAGAGATCGCGATAGGTTTGAACATCGTCGCGAATGCCGTCGACGAAAAAGTCTCCGGTCGTCGTCATGCCGCGGAAGATCAGGGTCTCGCGATTGCCTTCGCCCTGGGCGGAAAAGACGCCGGGCGAATAGCGGATGGCGTCGCCGATGCTGTTCGCGGCCTGGTCCTCGATCTGCCGCGCGGTGACGACGCTGACCGATTGCGGGGTATCGAGCAGCGGCGTGTCGGTGCGCATCGCCGAGGCGCTGTCGCTGACCCGATAGCCGGTCTCCGCCTGGCGGACGCCGATCACGACGATTTCCGGATTGACCTGCATATCGTCCGCCAGCGCGGGCGACGCGATGGCACCGGCCATACAGGTGAGGGGAGTGAGGAGCGCGCGGCGCGACGCGCCGGAAACGAGAACAATGCGAGTCATCAATAGCCCCTTCCGGTGCCGGCGTCCGGCTTCAGAAAACGCTATTGCAAATCGTTCTCAACAATGTCAACAGAGTTGCGAACGGCTCGCAACTGACGGCTGGGTCGCTCGGATGGACGGACTCTCCCCCATTGCTCGTCCATTGGCGCCGGCGATCAAACCAATCACGCCGGCGCTTTTCGTTTCAGGACAATGCCTGAATTTCCGCTCCTAGATTCCCTGCGTGTAGCTCTGGCAGGCTTGCGCATTGCCGCCGTTGAAGCCGCGCATCAGCGCTTCCTGGCGTTGCGCCGCGGTGCCGTGCGTGAAGCTTTCCGGGACGACGGCGCCGCCGCCCGAGCGCTGGATCGTATCGTCGCCGATCGCGGAGGCGGCGCGCAGGCCTTCCTCCATGTCGCCGGGCTCGAGCGCGACCCGCTCGCGCGCCGCCCAGACGCCGGCATAGCAATCGGCTTGCAGCTCCATGCGCACCTGCAAGGCGTTGCCCTGGGTTTCGCTCACCCCGCCCTGGGCGGCGCGGATCTGGTCGGCGGCGCCGGTGATGGTCTGGATATGGTGGCCGACCTCATGCGCGATGACATAGGCCTGGGCGAAATCGCCAGGCGCCTGGAAACGCTGTTCCAGTTCGCGGAAGAAATTGGTGTCCAGGTAGATGCGCTGATCGGAGGGGCAATAGAACGGCCCCATTTGCGAATTGGCCGCGCCGCAACCGGAGCGCCCGCCGCCGGTGTAGAAGACCATTCGAGGCGCGCGATATTGCTGGCCCATTTCCCGGAACAGCTCCGTCCAGCGCTCCTCGGTGGAGCGCAAAACCTGGCAGGAAAAGCGGGTCGTCGCGTCGGAGGCGCAGACGTTGCCGCCGGCCTGCCCCTGCGGCTGCCCTTGCTGCGGCGTCGCGACCTGCTGGCCGCCGCCGGTGAGGCTGCCCAGCCCGCCGAAAATGAGGAAGAGGACGACGAGAACGATGACGCCGCCAATGCCGAAGCGGCTGGCGACGAGGCCGATCAGCATCCCCGCACCGCCGCCGAGGCCGCCCCCTCCGCCGCTACCGAAGCTCTGGCCGCGCTGGCTTTCCACATTGTCGCTGGTACCGCGATCACCGAACCGCATCGTCGGGCCTCCTCAAGAGAATTACGGACCTGCAACCATCCACCACCGCTTCGGTTGCAATTCGCGCCGTCGGCCGCAAGAGCAGCTTATGCCCTCCCCGGACGAAAGGCCATTGATGTTCCTTGCACGCAAGACCGCTCTGGTCACCGGTTCCACCTCGGGCATCGGCCTCGCCATCGCCCGCGCGCTGGCCGGCGAAGGGGCCAAAGTCATCCTCAACGGCTTTGGCGATGCAGCCGAAATCGCGGCGCTCTGCGACGAACTGGGCGCGACGCACAGCGCGGCCAATCTCACCGATCCGGCCGCGATCACGGCGATGATGGCGCAAGCGGGCGAGGTTGACATTCTCGTCAACAATGCCGGTATGCAGCATGTCGCGCCGGTCGATGTCTTCCCGCCGGAGAAATGGGATCTCATCCTCGCGCTCAATCTCAGCGCCGTCTTCCACACCACCCGCCTCGCGCTTCCCGCGATGAAGGCGAAAGGCTGGGGCCGGGTGATCAACACCGCCTCGGCGCACAGCCTCGTCGCGTCCCCGAACAAGTCGGCCTATGTCGCGGCCAAGCATGGCGTCGCCGGCTTCACCAAGACGGTGGCGCTCGAAGTCGCGCAGGCCGGGATCACCGCGAACTGCATCAGCCCCGGTTATGTTTGGACGTCTTTGGTCGAAAACCAGATTCCGGACACGATGGCGGCGCGCGGCCTGACCCGCGAGCAGGTGATGAACGACGTCCTGCTCGCCGCCCAGCCGACCAAGAAATTCGTCACTGTCGATCAGGTCGCGGCGCTCGCGCTCTTCCTCTGCCGCGACGAAGCCAGCGCGATCACCGGCGCGAACCTCAGCATGGATGGCGGCTGGACGGCGGCGTGATGACCGCCGCTATTGGCTGTAAAGCTCCGAAATATTGAGCTGTGCGTTTCTCAATTCCGAGCTGCCATAGGTGCCGACCCAGATTTCGTAGCGGCCGGATTGCGGCGTTTCGAAGCGGATCGAGGGGTTGAGCCCGCGCGTGCCGCCATCGTCGTCGCAATACCAGCTGCCGTCCGGGCCGTTGATGACGAGCGTCGTGTCGGCGCTTGAATTGACGGAGATGTAGAGCGGCAGATCGCCGGCCTCATAATTGAGGCGGACGTCGGGCGCGTCGGTGATGAAGCCGCGGCAATTGTTGTTGAGCCGCGACGTGTCGACGCTGCCGCCCGATTGCAGCCGCACGACATAGGGATCCGGGGTGAAGCCGCTGACCAGGTTGACCGTCCCGTAATTGGGCTCGGCGTCAAAATTCTGCGCGACCGCCGGTGCGGCGAAGGCGACAGTTGCGGCGACACATAGTGAAACGGCGATCTTCATGACGTCCCCCTCGAAAAGCACAAGAGCTCGGACGCGAGGCCCGCGCCCGTGTCGAAGGTGCAACGATTACGGGCGCGGTGCAATGGCCTCGCGCGCGCCCTTGCCGCCGCGCCCCGATCTGGCGCAAAGCTTGCCGATGGCCGCATTCCTCCTCGCCTTGCAACTCGCGTCCGGGCTCTGCGCCGCCCAGCCGCCGGAGCCGGGCCAGCCGTCGCTTGCCAGCCGCACCCCGGCCCCCTGCCGCCCGCTTTCGCTCAACTGGCGCACCGTCGCGACCGAGGCCGACCGCCGCCGCGTCCGCGACTGGCGCGAGGCCTGGGTCGAGGCGACGGACCAGGCGCGCGCCGAAGGCCATAATGAGCTGATCGCGCGCGAGGGCATATTGCTCGATCCCGATATCGCGCTGGAAAGTCCGGCGCCGCCCCCGGGCGCCTATTCCTGCCGCGTGCTGAAGATCGGCAGCCAGCAGCCGGGCACGATCGCCGGCTTCACGCCTTATGAGCCACGCTCCTGCCGCATCGGCCTGATCGACGGGCGCATGACTTTCGCCTTGCTCGAGGGCGCGCAGCGGCCGATCGGCCGGCTCTACACCGACAATGAGCTGCGCCTCGTGTTCCTCGGCACGATCCAATATGGCGACGAGGTCCGCGCCTACCAATATGGCGTCGATCCGGAGCGGGACATGATCGGCCAGCTGCAGCGGATCGAGGCCAATCGCTGGCGGCTGGTCTTGCCCCGTCCCGCGCACGAATCCCTGCTCGACGTGATCGAGCTGACTCCCCGCTAGACAAGGAAACCGATCGGATGAGGCGCAAATTGCTTTTGGGGATGCTATTGGCCGCAACCATGACCGCACCGCTCGACGCCCAGGAGCTTCGGCAGACGATCCGGCAGGAGATGCCGGCCCTGCTCACCATCTATCGCGATCTCCACGCCAACCCGGAACTCTCGATGCGCGAAACGCGCAGCGCAGGCGTGATGGCGGCCGAGGCGCGGCGGCTGGGCTTCACTGTGACCGAGCGGGTCGGCGGCACCGGCGTCGTCGCGGTGCTGGAGAACGGGCCGGGTCCGGTCGTGATGCTACGCGCCGATATGGACGCTCTGCCGGTCGAGGAGCAAACCGGGCTGCCGTTCGCCAGCCGGGTGCGGGGCACCAGCCTGGCCGGCGTCGAGAGCGGCGTGATGCATGCCTGCGGCCATGACACCCACATGACCGCCTGGATCGGCACGGCGCGGCGCATGGTGGCGATGCGCGGTTTATGGTCGGGGACTTTGATCATGATCGGCCAGCCGGGCGAGGAGGTCGGGCTCGGCGCCAAGGCGATGCTCGACGACGGCCTCTTCACGCGCTTCCCGCGCCCGAGCCACGTCATCGCCTTCCATGATTCGGCGACCCTGCCGGCGGGCGTGATCGGCTTCACGCCCGGCCCGACACTCGCCAATGTCGATTCGGTCGACATCCTTGTGCGCGGCGTCGGCGGCCATGGCGCCGCGCCGCACACGACGCGCGACCCGATCGTGCTCGCCAGCCGCATCGTCACCACCTTGCAGACTTTGGTGAGCCGGGAGCTCGATCCGCTCGATTCGGCAGTCGTGACCGTGGGCAGCTTCCACGGCGGCACCAAGCACAACATTATCTCGGACGAGGCGCGGCTGCAATTGACGGTGCGCTCCTACACGCCGGAAATCCGCCAGCGCCTGCTCGACGGCATCCGCCGCATCGCGCGCGGCGAGGCGATCGCGGCGAACATTCCGGAAGATCGCATGCCGGTAATTACGCAGGAGCAGAATTACACGCCCGCGACGGTGAACACCCCGGCGATCACGCAAAGCACGGTCGAGCGCTTCCGCGCGCATTTCGGCGAGGCGCGGGTGCAGCAGATCCGGCCGGTGATGGCCGGCGAGGATTTCAGCCAATATCACCTCGCCGACCGCAATATCGAAAGCCTGATCTTCTGGGTCGGCGGCGTGCCCCAGGCGCGCTGGGACGCGATCAATGGCGACTTGCAGCAGCTTCCGTCCCTGCACAGCCCCTTCTTCGCCCCCGACGCCGACGCGGTAATCTCGACCGCGACGGAAGCCATGGTCATTGCCGCGATGGGCGTGCTGGCGCGGCGCTAGGCGGCGTTGCCCCAAATCTGCCGCAGCCGAGCATCCTTGCCGCAGCCGCGGCGATAGGCGGCATAGCGCTCGGGATTGCGCGCGGCATAATCCTGATGCGCCGGCGGCGCCCCGAAGAAGCGGCTGGCGGCGCGCACCGGAGTGACGACACGCCCGCCGAGCTGGCGGTTCGCCTCTGCCAGTGCCGCCTCGGCCTCGCGCCGCTGGGCCGCGCCGATCGCGAAGACGGCGGTGCGGTAATTGGCGCCGCGATCGCAGAATTGGCCGCCATTGTCGGTCGGGTCGATCGAGTGCAGGAAATGGCGCACGAGCCGGGCGTAGGAGATGCGCGCCGGATCGAAGACGACCACCACGGCCTCGACATGGCTGGTGCGTTCCTGCGCGACCTGGGCGTAGCTCGGATTGGCCTCGCTGCCGCCGGTGAAGCCCGACACCACCGAAACCACGCCGGGCAGGCGCTCGAGATCGCGCTCGGTCGACCAGAAGCAACCGCCGGCGAAGATCGCCCGCTCGGTGCGCGCCGGTGCGCCCTGCGCCTCCGCCGAGGAAGATCCATCGATGCTGCCGGGAAGCCAGAGCACGGCTCCCAGGGCGGCGGCGGCCAACGCTTTTCTCATCATGCGCACTTAACTCCCGGATGCCGCATCGAGTGCCGCGATTTGATCGGGGCCGAGATCAAGCGCGAGGACGCCGAGCAATTCTTCAAGCTGATCAAGGCTGGTTGCGCTGGCGATCGGCGCGGCGACGCCGGGCTGCGCGGCGAGCCATGCCAGGGCGACCTTCGCCGGCGTCGCTCCGGCCTCGGCGGCGACCGCGTCCAGCGCCGCGAGCACGCGCCCGCCGCGCGCGTTCAGATAAGCGGCCATGCGGCCTCCCCGCACACTCTCCCCGAAATCCGCTTCGGACCGGTACTCGCCGGTGAGGAAGCCGGAGGCCGAATAGTTGGAGGCGCCGATCGCCTTCACCTTGCCGGCCTTCGGCCAGCCGGTCGAAGGCGCCGAGAGTTTCTTCCAGCGGCGTCGTCTCATCGTCCTTATGCGCATAATAAAGGTCGATCGCCTCGACACCGAGGCGCCGCAAGCTTGCCTCCGCCGCGCGTTCGATATGCGCCGCCGAAAGGCCCTCGTCATAGCCGACCTTGGTGGCGATCCTGATGTCACTGCCGCTTCCGCGCTGCCTGAGCCACGCGCCGAGCAGCCGCTCCGATTCGCCGCCTTCATGCCCCGGCACCCGGGACGAATAGACGTCCGCCGTGTCGATCATCGTCCCGCCCGCTTCGGCGAAGCGATCGAGGATGCGAAAAGCTTCGGCACCGGTCGCGGTCCAGCCGAAGACATTGCCGCCGAGCACGAGGCGGGGCGTGGCAAGGTCGCTATCGCCCAGGGTGCTGACGTCCATTGCGACCTGCTCCCGTTCCGACCTGAGAAAGTTCCGGCTCCGTAGCGAAGCGGCAAGGAGAAAGCCCATGCGCCTCGCTTTTGTCCCGCTCTTCCTCGCCCTGGCAAGTCCGCTCGCCGCCCAGCCCCGCGACAATCCGCAGATCGACTATCGTGGCTTTCAGGCTCTCGCGCAGAGCGTCGCGCCGTTGCGCCAGACGCGCCTGATCGGCCTTGCCCGTTTCCACGCGGAGGCGGCGCACCCGCGCACTCTCATTCTCGACGCCCGTTCGCGCGAGGCGTTCAATGCCGGCCATATCGAGGGCGCGGTCAACCTGCCCTTTTCCGATTTCACCGCCGAGAGCCTCGCCGCCGCGATCGGGCCGGATCGCGCGCGGCCGATCCTGATCTATTGCAACAATAATTTCAGCAACAACGCAGCCCCGGTGACGCGCAAGCTGATCACCGTTGCGCTCAACATCCAGACCTTCATCAACCTCGTCGGCTATGGCTATCGCAACGTCTGGGAATTGAACGACGTCGTCGATTTCAACGATCCCGAAGTGCGCTGGGTGGCCGGTCAGGCCTTGCGCCGGAACGGATAGACGAACTGCCGCAGATAGCCGGACGGCACCTGCTCCGGCACGCCATAGGCTGGGGCCAGCGCCCCGGCGGCATGTGGAAGGTGCCGAACATCCGGTCGAACATCGGAAAATGGATCGCAAAATTCTTGTCCACCCCTTCCGCCTCCAGCGCGTGGTGCCAGTGGTGGAAACGCGGCGTCGCGATCCAATGCCCAATCCGGTCAAAATCGCCGCGGACATTGGCATGAAGCAGCGACGAGTAAACGTAGACGATGCCGATATAGATTTGCAGCGCGGTGGGCGTGAAGCCGAAGGTCAGCATCGGGATTGCGGTCACGCCGCGCAACAGCACGATCTCGACGAAATGCATCCGCGCACCCGCGAGCCAGTCCATCGCCCGGGTGCTGTGATGGACGGCATGGAAGCCCCACAGGAACGGCACTCGGTGGAAGACGCGGTGGAACCAATATTGCGCGAAGTCGGTCAGGATCATGATCTCGAC
>Ga0136633_1000919_pt1 | contig 21926 bp, 17 predicted proteins | sample AntDrymeUQ832206_2_FD_105494 | JGI IMG/M metagenome (GOLD analysis project Ga0136633, IMG submission 105494) | Polar desert sand microbial communities from Dry Valleys, Antarctica - metaG UQ83 (22.06) | ecosystem: Environmental > Terrestrial > Soil > Desert | place: Antarctica: Dry Valley...
ACCGAGTCTGGGCCGGCCAGAACGTCGTCGAAGAAGACCTCGTTGAGGTGGTGCGGGCCCAGCATGCTGCGGATGGGGCGGACGGTGATGCCCTCGGTGTCCATCGGGACGAGGAACATTGTGATGCCCTCGTGCCGCACGCCGCTGCCGACGCGGGCGGCGAGCACACACCACTGGGCCATCCCCGCGTACGACGTCCAGATCTTCTGGCCGTTGAGCCGCCAGCCGTCGCCGTCTGGCGTGGCCCGCGTGCTCAGCGCCGCCAGGTCGGAGCCGGCGTCGGGCTCGCTGAAGCCCTGGCACCAGATGACGTCGCCGGCGGCGATGGCCGAGAGGTGCTGACGTTTCTGCTCGTCGCTGCCGAAGGCCATGATCGCCGGCCCGACCCAGTTGAGGCCCATGTACTGGGCGCCCCGCGGCTCGTGGTGGGCCCACATCTCCTCGCGCACAACGGTCTGATCCCACACCGAACCGCTCCCGCCCCCGTACTCCTCCGGCCAGGCGATGGTGAGCAGTCCCTCGTCGGCGAGCGTCTTGCAGAACTGCTGGGCGACGTCGAGGTCGGCGGGGTCATCCGTGAACGCGCCCAGGTAGTCGTCGGCGATGTTGGCGGCGATCAGTGCCCGCAAGCGGGTCCGCAGCGCGGCCGCCTGCTCGCCGAGGTCGAAGTCCATCTCTAGCTCCCGGTTGCAAACCTGACGGCAACGTTAGTCGCGACGGTCCTGAGCCCATAGGGTCGAGGGATGCAGCCTGCCGTGCCGGCGTCGGTGGCCCGAGTGCTCGACCGGGCCCTCGCCGAGGATCCCGACCGCGAGGCCCTCGTCACCCGCACGCGGCGGCTCACCTACGCCGACCTCAACCGGGAGGCGGACCGAGCGGCGCACGCGTTGCGCGACCTCGGTGTGGGCGCCGGAGATCGGGTGGCGGCGTCGCTGCCCAACGACGCCGACGTGGTGGTGGCCTTCCACGGCGCCATGCGACTCGGCGCGGTGTGGGTGGGCGTGAACCGCGCGCTGGCGCCGCCCGAGAAACAGTTCCTCCTGTCCGACTCTGGCTCGACCTTGCTCCTCTGCGACGACGACGTGCCCGACCTCGGGGTGCGGATGGTGGATCTCGCGGCATGGCGCGCCGCGGTCGACGCCGCAGTGGAGGGTCCGATCGGCATCGACGTCGACCCGCTGGCCCCGGCTGGCATCGCCTACACGAGTGGCACCACCGGCCGCCCAAAGGGCGCGGTGCACAGCCAGCACAACCTGCTGGCACCCGGCACGGTCCTCGTCGAGACCCGTGGCTACGACGCCTCGCTGCGCAAGGGCGACGGCTTCCCGTTCACGATCCTCAACATGGCCGTGCTCACCACGCTGCTGGTATCGCAGGCCGGCGGCTGCTCGATCGTGATGGACCGCATGGACGCCGAGGGGGTGGCCGAGTGGATCCGCACGGAGCGGATCACGACGTGGAACGGCCCCCCTGCGCTCCTGCACAGCTTGGCCACGATGGATTCGGTGGTGGCCGCTGACCTGGCCTCGCTCACCGAGGTCTGGACCGGCGGCGCCGACTGTCCCGAGGCCATCCGCTCGATGTTCGAGGAGAAGTTCGGCCTGGCGGTGGTCGCCACCTATGGCCTGAGCGAAGCCCCCACGGTGGTGGCCATCGATCCACGCAGCGGCCCCCACGTAGCCGGCGCATCCGGCCGCGTGTTGCCCCACCTCCGCGTCCGCATCGACGCGCCCGACGGTGAGCCAGGCGAGGTCTGCATCGCGCCGGCCGACGGCCGCTACCACCTGATGCTCGGCTACTGGCAGCGGCCTGAGGCCACCGCCGAGGCGCTCGCCGGCGGCGAGCTCCACACGGGCGACATCGGTGTCGTCGACGCGGAGGGCTATCTGCACATCCGCGATCGCAAGAGCCTCGTGATCATCCGCGGCGGCGCCAACGTCTATCCCGCCGAGGTGGAACGCGTCCTGATGGAAGTGCCGGGGATGGGCGCCTGCGCCGTCCTCGGCATCCCCGACGAGCGCCTCGGCGAACGAGTGGTCGCAATGATCGAAGGTGCCGAGCTCGACGAAGCGACACTGCGCGCCCACTGCGAGGCCAACCTCGCCAAGTACAAGGTCCCTGAGCGCTTCGTGCCCGTCGAGTCCTTCCCCAGAAACGCCATGGGCAAGATCATCCGCAAGGACCTACCCGGCTTGTTGTAGCGCGGAACGGTTGGCTCATCAAACCGAGTGGAGGGTGCCGCCGTCTACCTCGAGGGTGGCGCCGGTGATCCAGCTGGCTTGGTCGCTGGCGAGGAAGACGACCGCCGCGGCGATCTCGGCGGGGGTGCCGAAGCGCCCGGCGGCCACGCCGTGCTTGGCGAGGAGGCGGGCCATCACCTCGTCGGGGGTGGTGCCGTGGCGCTCGGCGGTGGCCAGGGCGTTGGCTTCGACGAGCTCGGTGACCGTGACGCCGGGGACGACGCAGCTGCTGAGCACGCCGTCGGCGGCGAAGGCTCGGGACAGTGAGGTCGACAGGTTGAGCAGGGCCGCCTTGGCGGCGGAGTAGGGGGCGAACAGCGGGTCGGGCTCGCGTCCGCTGATCGAGGCGACGTGCACGAGGCGGCCCCAGCCGGCCGCCCGCATCACCGGCACCGCCGCCACCGACAGGCGGGCGGCGGCGAGGAAGTTCAGCTCGAGGCCGTCCTGCCAGTCCTCGGCGGTGAGCTCGGCCAGCGCCTTGGGCTCGGCGGCGCCGGCGTTGTTGACGAGGATGTCGACCCGTCCGAACGCCCGCTGGCACTCGGCGACGATGGCGTCGGCGGCGGTCGGGTCGGTGACGTCGACGGCGAACGGAACCCCTCGTCCGTCGAGCTCGCCGGCCACCTCCGCGAGGGCCCTGACGTCGCGGGCGCACAGCAGCACCTGCGCCCCCTCGGCCACGAGGGCGCGGGCGACGTGCCCCCCGATGCCCCGGGAGGCGCCCGTGACGATCGCCGCTCGGTCGCGCAGCCCAAGGTCCACGGCGTCCGAACCTACCCCCGGGAGACAGGCACCTTCGGTTCGACCGTCTTCGACCGGGACGCTACGTTTCTGACGTCGGCGTCATGTTCGCCGGGATCTGGCAACGGGGGCGCGGCGAACCGCGGGCTCCGGCCGAAGGACGGGGACCGATGGTGCGAGATGGTGACGGAGCGTTGGGCTACGACCCCGACGCCGTCCGAGCCAAGTACCTCGCCGAGCGTGACAAGCGGCTGGTGGCCGGCCGCGCCGACATCCGGGACCTGACGAGCGACCAGCAGTTCGCGAGGTATCGCGAGGATCCGTTCACTCCCGTCACGGCGCGCGACCCGGTGGCCGACGATGTCGACGTCGTGATCGTGGGTGGCGGTATCGCCGGGGTGCTCGCCGGCGCCCACCTTCGCAAGGCCGGCGTCGAGCGGATCCGCATCCTCGACCAGGCCGGCGGCATCGGCGGCACGTGGTACTGGAACCGGTATCCGGGTGTGATGTGTGACGTCGAGTCGTACGTCTACCTCCCGATGCTGGAGGAGCTCGACTACATCCCGACGGAGCGGTACGCGTCGGGTGAGGAGATCCGGCTGCACCTGCAGGCGATCGCCGACCGGTTCGACCTCGGGTCCGACGCCCTCTTCCACACCGGGGTGACCCGCGCGGAGTGGGACGAGGAGGCAGCCCGCTGGCGGATCCGCACCGACCGCGACGACGAGGTCACCTGCCGCTACTACGTCCTCGCGGTGGGGATCCTCAACCTGATGAAGCTGCCGGCCATCCCTGGCATGGAGCAGTTCGCGGGGGGTTCGTTCCACACGGCCCGCTGGGACTACGAGTACACGGGCGGTGGCCCTGGGGAGCCGCTCTCCGAGCTCGGTGACAAGGTCGTCGGTCTGATCGGCACCGGTGCCACCGGCATCCAGTGCCTCCCGGCCCTGGCGGCCGCGGCTGAGCACGTCTACGTGTTCCAGCGCACGCCGTCGGCCATCGGGGTGCGCGGCAACCGATCGACCGAGCCCTCCTTCGCCGAGGACGTGCAGCCTGGCTGGCAGCAGGCTCGGATGGACAACTTCCAGGCCGTCATGCTTGGCAAGGCCGTCGACGAGGACCTCACCGACGACGGGTGGACGCAGCACTACGCAGCCGTCCACCACCCTCCCCGCACCGAGGGCATGACCCTCGAGGAGTACCTCCGCGGCGGCGAGGACCTCGACTACGGGATCATGGAGGAGCACCGCCAGCGCGTCGACGACCTGGTGCGCGATCCCGCCACGGCCGCGATCCTCAAGCCGTACTACCGGTACCTGTGCAAGCGGCCCTGCTTCCACGACGAGTACCTGCAGGCCTTCAACAGCCCCAACGTGACGCTCGTGGACTGTCCCGGCGGCATGGAGCGGGTGACCGAGCAGGGCCCGATCATCGACGGGCAGCAGTACGAGGTGGACTGCCTCATCTATGGCACCGGCTTCGAGGCCGAGCTCACGCCCCTCTTCCGGCGCGCCGGCCATGACATCGTCGGGCGGGGTGGCGCCACCCTGGCGGGGAAGTGGGCCGACGGCGCCGCCAGCCTCTTCGGGATGATGAGCCGCGGCTTCCCGAACCTGTTCGTCATGCCGGCGCCCGGGCAGCAGGCCGTCGTCACCGTCAACTACACCCAGCTCGCCGTGCTCGGGGCCGAGTTCATCGGTGGGGCCGTCGGCCTGCTCGATCGGCGCGGGGTGACGGTGTTCGACGTCGCCGCCGACGCCGAGGAGCGCTGGACGCAGAAGATCGTCGACTCGTTCGTGGACGGCAGCCGGGTCATGTCGGCCTGCACGCCCTCCCGGATCAACAACGAAGGCCACCCGGAGGCGATGAACCCTCGCAACGGCAACTACGGCCGGGGCTTTGGTGACTACTTCGAGTATCGAGAGCTGCTGGGGCAATGGCTCGAACGAGGCGACGCCGAGGGTCTGGAGCTCGAGGGGACATGAGCAGCGCCGCGGACGGCAACCGGCAACGGGTTGCCGTCGTCACGGGTGGCGGCGGTGGGATCGGTGCCGCGATCGCCGAAGCGCTCGGCCGCGCCGGCACCTTCGTCGTCACCATGGACCCCCTCGTGTCGCTCGACGGCTCCGAGCCGCTCCCGACCCCGCAGGAGACCACCGTCGGGCGGATCACCGCCGCCGGTGGGTCGGCCCGGGCCTCGTCGGTGTCGGTGACCGACGCCGAGGCGGTCCGCCGCCTGTTCGAGGAGCTCGCCGACGAGTTCGGCGGGCTCGACGCCGTGGTCAACGTCGCCGGCATCACCCGGCCCACCGGCTTCGCGAAGGGCACTGAGGAGGACTGGCTCGAGGTGCTCGCCGTGCACCTCGATGGCTACCGAAACATCCTCGGCGCCGCGCTGCCGATCATGGCGACCGCCGGCCACGGCCGCGTCCTGGGCGTCACCTCCGGTTCAGGGTGGCGGCCGGCTGACACCGGTGCGTACGGCTGCGCCAAGCGGGCCGTGGCCTCTCTCACCTGGCAGCTGGGTCGACTGGCGCCGCCCGGCGTGGTCGTCAACGCTATGTCCCCGATTGCCGTGACGCGGATGGTGACGGCGGCGCTGGGCCGCATGCCGAGTGGGGGCGGTGGCGGATCAAGATCGTCGGCGACCGGCGGGCTCTCGCTCGGCTCGATGCCGACCCCTGACCAGCTCGGGCCGTTGGGCGCCCACCTCGTGGACGACGACTTCTCCTGGTGCCGCGGCCAGGTGATCTTCGCCGGAGGGTCCGAGGTCGCGGTGATCGACGAACCGCGGCTCCTCGAGGTCGTGCGCAGCGAGCCGGTGACCTCGCTGCCCCATCTGCTCGAGGCCGTCACCATCGGCGCGTTCGCGCCCGCCGAGGCCAACCAGGCGAGCAACGGTGGGAGCAACCCCCGATTCGGGTCGGTCTTCGACGAGCCGGCCGCTGGCGACGTCCCGTCGACGGTGGTGCAATCGTGCACCGTCGTCACCGATCGCCCAGGGCTGGCGAGTGCCGTCACCGCCGCCCTCGAGGCTCGGGGCGTGGCGTGCAGCACGGTTCAGGCCGGTGACCTCGCGCTCGGGTTCCGCGGCGCCGCCGATGCGCTGGCGTCGATCGTCGAGCGCCATGGCCCGCTCGACGGCATCGTCGTCGCCCTGGAGGGAGGTCCTTCCGCGACCGGTTCGATGGGCGATTGGGAGCGTGTGCTCGCCGAGCATGCCGGCATCGTGGAGCACGTCCACGCCGATGCCGGCTGGGCCCGAGCCGCGGCCGACTATGCCGTTCGCGTCGACGTTCCCGTTCGATTGGTGACGCTCACCGACGCCACCACCGCTGGCGGCCGCAGCCGGGCCCAGGCCTCGGCGCAGCTCGCCCGGGCCGCGCGTCGCGCTACCGGGGATCGCGTCTCGGCCTTCGCGGTCAGCATCGAGGTGCCGGAGGCGGGCGTCGTGCAATCGATCAGCGAGCTGGCGGCCCACCTGCTGTGCAGCCCCGAGACCCCGGCGCTGTCCGGTGCCGAGCTTGTGGCCGGTCCCGGCTGGTTCGGTCTGCGCAGCCACCCGCGACCGGCCGGCAGCATCACCTTCGGCGGTCCCGACATCCCTGAATGGTTCGACCCCACGCTCCAGAGCATCATCGGCGAGGGGGAGCGATGACCCAACAGCCCACCCGGGTGGTGGATGCCCATGTGCACCTGTGGGATCCGGCCCGCACCGACTGGTACCCGTACCTGTCGGGACGACAGCAGCTGAACATGGGCGATGTCTCCGGGATGTCCCGCCGCTTCGACGTGCCCACCTACCAGGCCGAGTCGGCCCGGTGGAACGTCGAGAAGCTGGTTAACGTTGCCGCTGCCGTCGGCCACCACTCCATCGAGGAGACGCTCGAGCTCGACCAGCGGGCCGACGCCGACGGCCATCCCGATGCGATCGTCGGCGGGATCCCGCCCACCGATTCGGTGGCGGAGGCCGTGGCGCTGCTGGATCGACAGATGAAGGCCTCCCGCTTCCGAGGGATTCGCCCGATGGGGGCGTTCGACGGGCCGCTCCCATCCGACGACGTGCTCCGTGCTCTGGTGGAGCGGGGCCTGCTGTTCGAGCTGATGGCCCACCCCGATCAGCTCCAGGTCGCCGCTCGAGGGCTCGCCCCGTTCGACGAGCTGGTCATCGTGGTCGAGCACACCGGATGGCCCCGGTCGAGCTCCGACGATGAGTACGCCTTGTGGAAGGCAGGCATCGACGCGCTCGCCGGGCTCGGCGACAACGTCGTCTGCAAGCTGTCGGGCCTGGCCATGCCGCTCGGGTCGATGAGCGTGGAGGCCTTCGCCCCGTGGCTCGAGCACGCGATCGTGGCGTTCGGCGTCGACCGGTGCATGTTCGCCAGCAACTTCCCGGTCGACGGCATGCACGGGACCTTCGACGAGCTGTACACCACCTTCGACGCCGTAACGGCTGGGTTCGACGACGAAGCCCGCAACAAGATGTTCGCCACCAACGCCGAGCGCGTCTACCGCTGCTGACGGCCGAGGGCGCGGGCTGCCTCTGGCACGAAAGGTTCCGGGGCGAACGGGCCCCGCTCCGCGGAGCTGAGCACGACCTCGGGCAGCACGACGTTGTCGGGAAGGGTGTCGAGCCAGACGATGGTCTTGGCGACCTCGTCGATCCCCAGGGTGCGCATCGGGAAGTGGACGTCGTCGAGCATCGGGGTGGCCACCGGCCCGGTCGTGACGACGTGAACGGCGATGCCGTCGCGATCGACCTCCTTGGCCAGCGCCGCGGCGAATGCGTTGAGGCCGGCCTTCGACGCGGAGTAGGCGGACTTCCCCGGCTGGGGGGAGTGGGCCGACGACGACGACACGAACACCATCCGTGCGCCCGGCGCCATCACCGGCAGCACAGCGTGGGCCACCACGAACGCTGAGGTGAGGTTGGTGCGCACCACCGACTCGAACGTGATCGCCGTCTCCTTGCGGACGAAGGTGCCGGCCATCACGCCAGCGGCGTGCACGAGCAGGTCGACCCGTCCAGCCTCGGCCACCACGGCGGCGAAGGCCTCCTCGTCGGCGCTGTCGGCCGCCACCCAGCGCGCGCCGATCGCGCCAGCGGCGGCCTGCAGCTTGTCGGCCGTGCGGGCGGTGAGGACGACGTCGTAACCCTGCGCCACGAGGAGCCGACCCACGCCGAGGCCGATGCCGCTGCTCCCCCCGGTGATGATCGCTACCCTCGGGCCGCCATCCATGGGGAGGAACCTAACTGTGTACGAGCTGGTGGGGATCGATGTCAGGGCCGACGGGCCGGTGCGGGTGGTAACCCTCAACCATCCCGACGAGCTGAACGCCTTCAGCGAGGACCTCCACGCCCAGTTCGTCGAGCTGTGGGCGCACGTCGACCGGGACGAGGAGGCCAGAGCGGTCGTGCTCACCGGCGCGGGCAAGGCCTTCAGCGCGGGCGGCAGCTACGACGACTTCGAGCGCCGTCGCGTCGACCTCGCCGCCCGCCGCCGCAGCCTGCGCCTCGCCCAGCAGCTGGTCGACGCGATGCTCAACGTGGCCGTGCCGGTGGTGGCCGCCGTGAACGGCCCTGCCGTCGGGCTCGGCTGCACGATCACGACGCTGTGCGACATCGTCTTCATGGCCGAGACGGCCTTCCTCGCCGACACCCATGTGTCGGTGGCGCTCGTCGCCGGCGACGGGGGAGCGGTCACGTGGCCGGCCATGACCAGCCTGTTGCGGGCCAAGCAGTACCTGCTGACGGGTGACCGCCTCTCCGCGGCTGAGGCCGTGTCGCTCGGGTTGGCCAACTTCGCCGTTCCCGCCGACGAGCTGCTCGCCGACGCAACGGCGTATGCCCACCGCCTCGCCGCTCAACCCCGGCAGGCCGTGCAGGAGACCAAGGCACTGCTCAACCAGCACCTCAAAGCCAACGCCGTGCGCGCGCTGGCCCAAGGCCTGGCCGCGGAGAGCCAGTCCCACGACACCCCCGAGTACAAAGCCATAGGCGACACCCTGAAGCCCAAGGAGAGCTGACGACGATGAGCCCTCAGGTGAGGCGCTCGATCACTGTGCAGTTGGCCTGGCCGCCGCCCTCGCACATCGTCTGCAGGCCGTAGCGCCCGCCAGTTTGCTCGAGGTGGTTGAGCAGGGTTGCCGTCATACGGACACCGGTGGCCCCCAGCGGGTGACCGATGGCGATGGCGCCACCGCGCGGGTTGAGCTGCTCGGGCTCCGGCTTGAACTCGCGTGCCCACATGAGGGCGATGGCGGCGAAGGCTTCGTTGCACTCGACGGCATCGATGTCGGCCATCGACAGGCCGCTGCGCTCGAACAGCTTGCGCGTCGCCGGGTTGGGGGCGGAGAGCACGAGCACCGCATCCTCGGCCGCCACCGAGAAGTGCAGCAGCCGGGCACGGATCGGCAGGCCCAGCCGTTCGGCCGTCGCCCGGTCAGCGATCAGCATCGCCGAGGCGCCGTCGGTCATCTGCGACGCGTTGCCGGCGGTGATGTCGGGCGCCGTCTCCGGTTCCCACGACTGCGCGGGAGGGAGCGAAGCGACCTTCTCGAGGCTGACCTCGGCTCGGATGCCCTCGTCGCTGCTCAGGGTGGCACCGGTCAGGCCGCCCTCCTCGTCCTTGATCGGCACGGGAAGGATCTCGCGAGCGAAGTGGCCACTGGCGGTCGCTTCGGCGGCGCGCTGATGGCTCTGCACGGCGAACGCATCCATCTCCTCGCGGGTGATCCCCCAGCGGTCGGCGAGGACCTGGGCTACGCGGAACTGGGCCCAGAGCTGGCCGTCGATGGCGTCGAGGTAGGCGGGCGAGAAGGGGCCGGCGCCGCCCCGGGCGTTGCTCGCCATCGGTGCCCGGCTCATCGACTCCACCCCACAGGCGATGGCCAGGTCGTACATGCCGGACATCACCGACGCGGCCACGAAGTGCATCGCCTGCTGAGACGAGCCGCATTGACGGTCGACGCTGGTGGCCGGGATGGTGACGGGCAGGCCGCCAGCGACCACGGCGTTGCGGCCGATGTTGCAGCCCTGCTCGCCGGACTGGGTGACGCAGCCGGTGACTACGTCATCGAGCCGTTCGGGATCGATGCCGGTGCGTTCCACCAGTGCCTTGAGCGTAAAGCCCAGCAGGTCGGACGGGTGCCAGCCGGCCAGGGCGCCTCCCCGCTTGCCGAACGCGGTGCGCACCACATCGACGATCACCGCCTCACGAATCTCCACGGCTGCCTCCTCTGGTCCTAGACCTTCACGAGGTTGACGCCGTCGGCGCCCGCCACCAGGTCGATGGTCTGTCCTACCCACTCCGTCGCCTCGAGCTCGGTGAGCAGTGTGCTCTCCTCGACGCGCCCGTAGGCGCGGCGTCCGTCGGCCACGTCCGCAATCACCAGCCCCCACTCCGGTGCGCCGCCACGGGCGTGGGCGACGGTGTAGGACGCCACGGTGGCCGGGCCCTCGTGGCGATCGGCGATGGCGCTCGGGGGCGTGGCGTCGAGCTGCGCCTGCACGCCTGCCGCGTCGGGTCGCTCGACGCAGCCGCTGGGTGGCGGCGCCGTCGAGTAGAGACCGAACACATGCTTGGTCATGTGCATGCCGACGCCGGTGACGAGCCCGAGTGAGCCGGCGTCGTCGCGTAGCACCTCAGCCATGGCGGCGATGCTGTGGAGCATGTAGTTGCTTCCAGCTCCGCCCGAGAAGGGCAGGCCACCGGTGACGGTGAACCCGCGGTGATCGTCGGTCGCTAAGCCGAGCGCATCGCATGCCAGGTGCACCGAGCTGGCGAAGCAGCTGTAGAGATCGAGGTGGGCCACCTCGTCGATCGCGGCGCCCGCGCGCCGCAGGGCCTCGGCGCTGGCGGCGGCCATGGCCGGGGAAGCCGACAGATCAGGGTGCTCGGCCAGATAGGTCGGGTCGGTGGCGTAGCACCACCCGCGCAGATACACGCGGCGCTCCGGGGGCACTCCCAGCTCGTCGGCCTTGGCGTGGCTGGCGAGGATGACCGTTGCTGCCATGTCGACGTCCATGATCGACACCATCTGCTTCGTGTACGGGTAGCCGACCATGCGGTTCTCGAGTGTCGGGGTCGACAGCTCGACGGCGCTCCGTCGCTCGGGGAACCACGCGTGGGGGTTGGTGGCGGCGACCTCGCTGAACGGCGACATCAGCTCGCCCAGGCCGTCGAGGTAGGGGGCCGGGTCGACGCCGAGCCGCGCCCGGCGAGCGATGTCGAAGACCGGGAAGGTGAGCCACGCTTGAAAGACGCTGTGGGCGATCTCGGCCGGGTGGAACGGCGCCTCAAACGGGAACGGCGCTGGCTCGGCGGCCCGGTGACTCCACGCCAGGCGCTCGCCGGCCTTCTTGGCCCGACGCTTGGTGTCGAGGGCCTCGGCCCCGGTGATGACGGCCAGGTCGACCTCGCCGCTGAGGATCGCTACGGCGGCGTCCTGCACGAGTACCTGCGGGGTGGTGCCGCCGATGCCCGAGTAGAGGCGGTGCTTCGGCTCGATCCCGAGCGCGTCGGCCAGCCGATCGACCGGGAGGTCGTAGGGCCAGCTCATGCAGTACACGATCTGGAGGCTGCCGGCCGCGGCCAGCACGCGGTCGCCGGCCCCGGGCAGGGCGTCGTCGGCGGCCGCTCGGCAGGTGTCCTCCCAGAGCAGGAGGGGCTCCGGTGCCGGCCCGTTCTCGGGGCGGACCGTGCGCTGGGCGACGCCGATGAGGCAGGGCGTGCGCGGATCGATGGCCGTCATCGGCCCTTCCACACGGGGTCGCGCTTCTCCGCGAAGGCCCTCGGGCCTTCCTTGGCGTCCTCGCTCGAGAAGATCTTCCCGGCCAGCTCGCTCTCGATCTTGTAGGCCTCGCGCTGGTCCACGGCCAGGCCGCGCAGCACGCTCTCCTTGGTCGCCTGGACGGCCAGCGGTGCGTTGGCGTTGATGCGGCCGGCCCACCACCGCGCCCGTTCGGCGAGGGTGTCCTCTTCCACGATCTCGTTGAGCAGACCGAGCTCGAGGGCGCGCGCAGCAGGGAAGGCCTCGGCGGTGAGGAGGAACTCCATGGCGGCAGGGAAGGCCAGCTGACGCGGGAGCCGCACGGTCGTGCCGCCACCGGCGAAGAGCCCGCGCTTGGGCTCCATCACGCCGAACTTGGCGTGCTCGGTGGCGATGCGGATGTCGATGCCGCCAAGCATCTCCATGCCGCCGGCCACACACGCGCCGTTCACCGCCGCGATGATCGGCTTGTAGACCTTGAGGCTCCGTAGCACGGCATCGGTGCCGTCGCGCAGCTTGCAGCCATCGATCTCGTCGACCTCGCCCGCCGAGATCTGCTGCTGTAGCTCGGTGATCTGGGGGATGTAGGTCTTGAGGTCGGCCCCGGCCATGAAGCTGTGGTCGACGCCGGTGATGATCGCCACCCAGTCATCGGGATCGTCGCGGAATCGACGCCAGGCGCTGGCGAGGTCGCGGAAGTGGTAGAGGTCGAGAGCGTTGCGCGCCTCGGGCCGGTCGATGGTGATGAGGGCGACGTGGTCGCCCGTCTGCTCGTAGTGGATCGGCATGCGCTCGTAGGGTAGATCGCCGCGGACACTAACGTGACATGATCGTTAGATCGGGAGGGGCCAGCGCACATGAGCATTGCCATCGGCGAGGACCACCTCGCGCTCCACGACACCGCCCGTCGCTTCACCACGGCGCGCTGTACGCCGGCGGTGGCGCGGGCCGCAATCGACGCCGACGTGGAGGCGCGGCCGCCCTTCTGGGATGAGGTAGCGGAGCTGGGCTGGCTCGGGCTGCACCTCGCCGAGGCCGACGGTGGCGAGGGCTACGGGTTCGCTGAGCTGGCCATCGTGCTCGAGGAGCTGGGCCACTCCATCGCCCCGGGCCCGGTGTTGCCGACGGTGTGGGCCAGCGCGGCCATCCGCGACGGGGGTGGTGGGCGCGACCTGCTCCCCGACCTGGCGGCCGGTCGGGCGGTCGCGTCGGTCGCCTTCGGCCCGCCGCTCGACGGCCGGAACGGCCTTGACGGCGCACTGGTGGTCTCTGGGACGACGGGCCCGGTCCTCTGTGGCGCGCGGGCCGACGTTGTGGTTGTGCCGGTGCTCGCGGACGGCGACGAGCGCTGGTATGTCGTCTCGCGCGGCGCCTGCACGGTCGCGCCGCTCGAGTCGCTCGACCCGACGCGGCGCCTGGCCACCCTCGAGCTGTCCGATGTCGAGGTGGCCGCCGCTGACCAGCTGCCCTCCCTCACCCGGTCCCGCGTCGGTGCCTTGGTGGCGACGCTGGCGGCCGCGGAGTGCGCCGGCGGGGCGGCTTGGTGCGTGGAGACAGCATCGGCCTACGCCGCGGTGCGCAAGCAGTTCGGGCGGCCCATCGGGCAGTTCCAGGCGGTGAAGCATCGGTGCGCCGACATGCTGGTAGCGGTCGAGCAGGCGCGCGGGGTGGCCTGGGACGCGGCGATGGCCCTCGACGCTGGCGAGGAGGTCGACGAGCACGAGGCCGGGCTCGCCGCCTCGGCGGCCGGCGCCATCGCCCTCGACGCCTTCGCCACGGTGGCCAAGGACTGCATCCAGGTGCTCGGCGGGATCGGTTTCACGTGGGAGCACGACGCCCACCTGTACCTCCGGCGCGCCATGGCGCTCCGCCAGCTGCTCGGCGGCTCGTCACCGTGGCGGCGAGCCACCGCCACTGCCGCGCTCCTCGGCGCCCGGCGGCGGCTCACCCTCGACCTGCCCGCCGAGGCCGAGGTCGTGCGAGCCGAGGTGCGGGCCTTCGCAGATGAGGTCACCGCGCTGCCCGAGGACGAGCAGCTGGCGAAGGTGGTGGACGCCGGCTACTTCGTGCCGCACTGGGCCCCGCCATGGGGGAGGGACGCGCTGGCGGTCGAGCAGCTCGTCATCGCCGAGGAGTTCCGCCGGGCGCGGATCCGCATCCCTCATCTGCAGGTGGGGGCATGGGCGGCGCCGACGATCGCGGTCCATGGATCACCGGAGCAGCAGGAGCGTTGGGTCCGCCCGACGCTGCTCGGCACCATCGCGTGGTGCCAGCTCTTCAGCGAGCCGGAGGCAGGCTCCGACCTGGCTGCGCTCACGACCAGCGCCACCCGCACCGACGGCGGGTGGTTGCTCAACGGTCAGAAGGTGTGGACCACGATGGCCAAGGAGGCCGACTGGGGCATCTGCCTGGTCCGCACCAACCCCATGGCGCCCAAGCACCTCGGCATCACCTACGTCATCGTCGACATGCGGAGCGCAGGCATCGACATCCGACCGCTGCGGGAGATGACCGGGTTGGCCATGTTCAACGAGGTGTTCTTCGATGACGTGTTCGTGGCGGACGACTGCGTGATCGGCGAGGTGGACGGCGGCTGGCCGCTGGCGCGGACCACCCTCGCCAACGAGCGCGTCGCCATGGGTAGCGGCTCGTCGTTCGGCGGCGGCATCGAGGCGCTGCTCGGCCTCGTCGCCGACCGCGTCGAGGCCAAGCTGCTCGACGCTGACCCGCTGCTGCTTGACCAGCTCGGCGCGCTCGTAGCCGAGGCCCACACCGTGGCCGTGCTCGGACTGCGCTCGACGCACCGGTCGGTGACCGGAGCACGGCCCGGTCCGGAGGCGAGTGTGCGCAAGCTGCTTGGCGTGGAGCACGACCAGCGGACCCAGGAGCTCGGCCTCTCGCTGCTCGGCCCAGAGGGCGCCACCACCGTGGGCGCCGCCAGCCAGTGGACCTTCGGGTTCCTGGCCAACCGGTGCCTCACCATCGCCGGCGGCACGAGTGAGATCCAGCGCAACGTCATCGCCGAACGCCTGCTTGGGCTGCCGCGCGATCCAGAGCCGGTCGGCGCCTGATGGCGGGGCTGCTCACCGACCAGCTGCGGATGATGGCGGATGCCTACCCCGACGAGGTGGCCTGCACCGATGTCGGGACCGGGGAGGAGCTCACCTTCGCCGTCTGGGAGGCCCGCTCGAACCAGCTCGCCCGCTGGCTGGTCGGCCAAGGCGTGGCCAAGGGCGACCGTGTGGCGATCCACGTCCCGCCGGAGGAGGGGATGACCTTCCTCATCAGCTACTCGGCGGCCCACAAGGCCGGCGCGGTGGCGGTGCCGACCAGCACCCGGCTCGTCGCCCGGGAGCTGGGCTATGTGCTCGGCCATGCCGGCGCGGTCATCGTCGTGAGCGGGGCGGCTACCACGCCGATCCTGGCCGCGGCCCGCGCCGAGCTGCCTGACCTGCGCACGGTGGTGACCACCGGTCCGGTGAGCGGGGAGGGGACCGTCGACTGGCATGAGGCCACCGATGCCGACGACACCTCGTTCCAGATGCTGCTTGGTCCCGACGACATTGCCGACCTCATGTACACCTCCGGCACGACCGGCCGGCCGAAGGGTGTCGTCGTCCGCCACCGCAGTGTGGCCATGATGCCCAACGGCCTACCGCAGTGGTCGGGCGCGGGGTGGCTGCACTCATCGCCGATGTTCACCTTCGCCGGCATCGCCTCGACCTACAACCCGATGAAGCTGGGGATGCAGCTGCTGTACCTGCCCCGCTTTGACGTCGACCGCTGGTTCGACGTGGTCGAGCAACGGCGACCGAGCGCCACCTTCCTCGTTCCCGCGATGGCCGAGCTACTCCTCGCCAGTCCCCGCTTCGACGATGCCGACCTGTCGAGCATCACCATCTGCCCGCTCGGCAGTGCACCCGTGGCCCCCGGCACGCTCAAGCGGCTGCAAGAGAAGCTGCCGCACGCCATGGTGTCCAACGCGTGGGGCATGACCGAGGCCGGACCCTCGTTCTGCTTCATGCCGCCTGAGGAGCAGGGGAGGCGGATCGGGTCGGTCGGCAAGCCGATGGCGCCCACGGAGTTCCGCATCGTCGACGAGGATGGCACGTCGCGGCCCGCCCGCGAGATCGGTGAGCTGATCGTGCGCAACCCGGGCCTCGAGCGGGAGTACTTCAACGACCCCGAGGCCACCGCCAGCACCTGGCGCGACGGCTGGCTCCACTCGGGCGACCTGGCCTACCTAGACGAGGACGGCTTCCTCTACATCGTCGGTCGCCAGAAGGACGTCATCATCCGGGGCGGCAACAACGTGCACGCCACCGACGTTGAGGCGGTGCTCTACGAGCACCCCGCCGTTCGGGAGGCGGCGGTGGCGGGGGTTCCCCACACCGTCCTCGGCGAGGACATCGGCGCGTGGATCGTCCTGGCCCCGGGTGCCACGGCCACCGCCGAGGAGCTCAAGGCGTTCTGTGTCGAGCGCCTGTCCGACTACAAGGTGCCGCGGCAGATCACCTTCCTCGGCGAGCTGCCCCGCAACGCGACGGGCAAGGTGGTCAAGCACGAGCTCCCGGGCCGCTAGCTGCCGTTGGCTGTCGGATGGCTAGCCGGCGCCGATCATGAGGTCGGCCAGGCGCTGACGCTGCCAGCCCTGGCGGCCGAAGAGCACGTCGTTGGCCTTCACCCGCCGGAACAGCAGGTGGCAGTCGAGGTCCCAGGTGAAGCCCACGCCGCCGTGCACCTGGATGTTCTCGCCGGTGATCATCACCGCCGCCTCGGCCACGAACCCCTTGCACTGGGCGGCGGCGGCCTCCCGGTGGGGATCGTCGACTTGGCTGGCCCAGGCCGCGTAGTGGGTCGCCACCCTGGCCAGCTCGAGCTGGTGGAGCATGTCGACGATCTTGTGCTTGATGACCTGGAAGGTGGCGATCGGCCGGTCGAACTGCACCCGCACCTTGGCGTACTCGGTGGCCATCTCGAGGGCGCGGTCGCAGGCCCCGACGCTATCGGCGCACAGCGCCACGCCGATGTCATCGATGGCTCGGGCGAGGAGGGCACGCTGGTCCCCGGTCGGGCCCACCCGCCGCGCGGGACGGCGGTCGAGAGCGAGGCGTGCCGTCTTGCGGGTGACGTCGAGCGTCGGGACCAGCTCGCCGCCAGGCTGGTCCACGGCGAAGGCGGCCAGGCCGTCCTCGTCGCGGGCGACGACGTAGACGAAGTCCGCGGTGTGGCCGTCGAGCACGAGGGGCTTCACGCCATCCAGCACCCAGCCGTCGCCCTCCCGGCGCGCCGTGCACGAGATCCCGTCGAGCGGGTCGCGGGTGCCGCTCTCCTCGACGGCGACGGTGGCCTTGACGCGGCCGGCGGCGAGGTCGTCAAGCACCTGGGAGTCGCCGAGCCGAAGCGCGACGAGGGTGCCACACAGGGAGGAGGAGAACCACGGTCCTGGCAGGGGAAGGGCCCCCATCACCTCGCACAGCACCACCGCATCGAGTAGCCCGAGCCCGGCCCCGCCGTGCTCCTCTGGGATGAGCAGGCCGGGCCAGCCAAGGGCGGTCGACCTGGCCCAGAAGTCATCGGTGACACCGCGCTCGTCGTCCATCATGGCGCGCACGTAGGCGGACGGCGCCTCGGCGGCGAGGAACGAGGTGGCCACCGCTCGAAGGGCGTCCTGTTCGGCGCTGAAGGTGAAGTCCATGGCCCGGCACACTAGATGACGTGAGTGTTAGGTTTCTGCCGTGGACTTCGCCTACGAGCCTGAGGACGAGGCATTCCGGGCCGAGCTGCGCGAGTGGCTCGATGCCAACCTGCCCGACTTCATCGACCAGGGGGAGATCGGAGACGAGCACTCCGACCTCACCAGCCGCACCATGGCTCGGCGCCAGCTGTGGCAGCGCCGCCTCAACGAAGCGCGGTGGGCCGCCATCAACTGGCCGATCGAGTGGGGTGGTCGAGAGGCCACCACGATGCAGAACGTCATCTACTCCGAGGTGATGGCGCAGACCAAGGCGCCGGGCATCTACAACGCCAACGGCATCTGGCAGATCGGCCCGATGATCATCCGCTGGGGCACCGACGAGCAGAAGCAGCGGTGGCTGCCGGGCATCCTCGACGCCACCGACCACTGGTGCCAGGGCTTCACCGAGCCCCAGGCCGGCAGTGACCTCGCCAACCTGCGCACCGCCGCTGTGGCCGATGGCGACGAGTACATCTTGAACGGCACCAAGATCTGGATCAGCACTGCGCACATGGCACGGTGGGGCCTGTTCCTCGTGCGCACCGACCCCGACGCCATCGCCAGGGGCACCAAGCATGAGGGCATCACCGCGCTCATCATCGACATGCACGCCGATGGCGTGCAGTGCAACCCGATCCGGGAGATCACGGGCGAGGCCATGTTCGACGAGGTGGTGTTCACCGACGCCCGCGTCCCCGTCGCCTACCGCCTCGGCGAGGAAGGCGAAGGATGGAACGTCGCCATGGGCACGCTCACCCACGAGCGAGTCGGTACCGGCGGTATCGCCATCGGCTTGCGCGCCGTGCTCGACGAGATGATCGTCACCGTCCGCAAGCACAACCCCGACGCCCTCGCCGACCCTGGCATCCGCGAGCGCGTCGCCCGCATGTACACCCAGGTCGAGCTCACCCGTCTCCTCAACGCCCGGGCGCTGTCCAAGGTGCTGAAGGGTCAGAAGACGTGGCCTGAGGTGCCTCTGGCCAAGCTCCAGTGGAGCCATCTCTCCCAGTCGCTGGCCGAGCTCAACGTCGACATGCTCGGCCCCCTCGCGGTGCTGGCCAAGGGCGGTCCCGACGCCATCGCCGGTGGCCACGCCGCCCACGATTACCCATGGCAGCGGTTCACCTCGATCGGCGCCGGCGCCACCGAAGTGCAGAAGAACATCATCGCCGACCGGGCCATCAAGCTCCCCCGCCGATAGTCGACCTAGCGCCCCATCAGGGTTGGCGGTAGCTCATCGGGAGGAGCTCGATGAGCTGGTCGTCGGGGTCGCGGATCATCACGGCCAGGCCGCCGAGGTCGGTGTCGGTGAGCACCTCGCCGCCGAGGCCGGCCACCCGGGCGCAGGTCGCGGTGACGTCGTCGACGCAGAAGGACAGGTGGGTCAGGCCCGGTTCGGTGAACGACCGCTCGCGCGCGGGAGCGTTGCCGTCGCGATCGAAGTGGAGGAGCTCGAGGATGAAGCCGTCGAGCTCGAGGTAGGCGGCCGTCATGCCGACGGGGACAGGTACCCGCAGCAGCTGGGACGCGGGCTCGTCCGGCACCTGGAGGCCGCGCTGATAGGTGAAGCCCAGCAGCTCCTCGTAGAACCGGCGCGACCGGGCGATGTCGGTGACGCAGTGACCGACGTGGTTGAACGAGCTCAAGCGGTACCTCCGGTCTGTGCCACGCGGGTGCGCAAGGCCTGCTTGTCGATCTTGCCGCTGGCGGTCATTGGCAGGTCAGCGACGACCTCGAGCTGCTCAGGGAGCTTGCGCAGGGAGAGTCCGGCATCGGTGAGGAAGGCCCCGACCTCGTCGAGGGTGGGCGGGTCGTGCGGGTCGGCGGGCACCACGCAGGCGCAGGCCCGCTCGCCCGTGCGCTCATCGGGCTGAGCGATCACAGCGACCGACACTACTTTCGGGTGCTGCGTGAGCAGCTCCTCCAGCTCTCGCGCACTGAACTTCTCACCCGACCGCACGATCACGTCCTTGAGGCGACCAGTCACGGTGAGGTAGCCATCGCTGTCGACCGAGCCGAGGTCACCAGTGCGGAACCAACCGTCGGCGGTGCGGGCGTCCGCGTCGAGCGCCACGTCGAGATACCCAAGGAACAGCTCCGGGCCGCGGGCCTGGATCTCGCCGTCGACCACTCGCACCTCGTTGGCACCGATCGGCCGACCGTCGGTCTCGGCCCGCTTGTTCTCTGGCTCAACCGGTCCGGCCCCGCTCGTGATGCTCGGGAACTCGGTCGAGCCGTAGCCACGCCCGGTGCGGATGCCGAGTCGCCGGCGAGCGCGTCGGATCAGGTCGGCGGGCACGTCGGCGCCGCCGCACGGGAATACGCGCAGCGATGACGTGTCGAAACGGGACAGATCCGGGTGGTCGACCAGCCCTTGCAGGAAGGGGGTTGCACCGCCGCTGAACGTGCCGCGCTCGGACTCGATCAGCTCCAGGAACCGCCCGGGGTCCCATCTCGGCATCAGGACGCTCGTGGCGCCCAACCAGATAGGCAGCAGCACGCCGTAGAGCAGTCCCGACACATGGCCCAGCGGGGAGGGCATCACGAACACCTCGTCGGCGCCGAGCTCGTGGTAGGTGGCCTGGGCGGCGCACTCGGCCGCGAGCGTGCGGTCGGAGTGGAGCACGCCCTTGGGCTCGGACGTTGAGCCCGAGGTGTAGAGGAGGAATCGGGGCCGATCGAGGTCGTCGCGCGGGTGCGCCGCGGGTGCCGCCGCTAGTGGTGCATCGAACAGCTCGTCATCGGCGCGTTGGACGAACAGCGCGCTAGCCGCCTGCCGGCGGATGAACTCGATCTCGCGGGCGCGGTAGATCGTGACCACAGGGTTGTGGACCGCGCCGACGCGGTTGGCGGCGAGGCACAGGGCGAGGGCTTCGACGCAGTTCGGGAGCTGCGATGTGACCACGCTGTCGGGCAAGACACCTCGGGCCTGCAGTGCCCCCGCCACGCGGTTGACCAGGTCGTCGAGCTGCGCGTAGGTGAGCCGACGCCTGTCGTCGACCACCGCCAGCTTGGCCGGGGAGCGCTGGGCCGTGCGCGCCAAGGCCTCCGCGAACTGGGTCATTGGTCGAGACCCATCGCCGACGCCACCCGCTCGAGGTGCCGGTCGGTCGAGCCATACGAGAGCTCGAAGGCCTTGGCCCGCCGCGTGAACAGATGGAGGTCGTGTTCGGTCGAGAACCCGATGGCGCCGTGCACCTGGTGCGCATGTCCGAAGATGCGCCGGAGCGCGTCGTTGCCATAGGCCTTGGCGGTGGCGACCTCCAGATCGGCCGGCCAGCGCTGGTCGAGAGCCCAGGCCGCCCAGTAGGCGAGGTAGCGGCAGGCGTCGAGGTCAGTCCGCATGTCGACGCACCGGTGCGCGACGGCCTGGAACGAGCCGATCGGGCGCCCAAACTGGTGGCGATCGCACGCATGGCCCAGCGTCATCTCGAGGGTGCGCTCGGCCGCGCCGACGACGTACGCGAGCTGCACGACCGCCGCGCAATCAAGGACCCGGCGGATCACTTCGGCGTGCGCGTCGTGAGCGTCGTCTCCGAGCGGGTCGGCCGGCGCGTCGGACAGCTCCACCTCGAAGAGCGGGTCAGCGCCGAGGTCATCGTGGCGCTCGATTCGCACCCCTCCTTCCCTCGGTTCGACGAGGTGCAGGCCCTCGGCGGTGGCCACGACCACCACGTCGGCAGCCCCGGCCCAGGGCACCAGCAACTTCGTGCCTCGCAGCGTGCCGCCGCCAGGAAGCGCCGGTGGGTCCCACTCGTCGCGGGCGTTCGCCTCGAGGAGCGCGAGCGTGCCGACCACCTCGCCCGAGGCCAGCCCAGGCAGCCACCGGGCGCGCTGCTCGCCGTCGCCCGCCCACGCGATGGTGAGCGCGGCCAACGTCGTCGAGACGATCGGCGAAGGCACCGGGCCCCGGCCCAGGCCCTCGCAGAGCACGGCGAGATCCAGCACGCCGCGCCCCGCGCCGCCGTACTCCTCGGCGATGGGCAGGCCAGCCCAGCCGAGCGATGCCAGCGACCGCCACAGGTCGAGATCGAAGCCGAGCGGGTCGGCCGCGAGCTCTCTCACACGGGTGATCGGACACGATCGGTCGACGAAGGAACGGGCCGTGTCGCTCAACATCCGCTGCTCATCGGTGAGGGTGAGGTCCATGCTAATGCCCTGTCCATGAACGTTGGTCTGGCTCACGCCGAGTCAGGCGTGCCGGTGGCAAGGACGCAGGACGACGCACTCCACCAGCGGATGCGAGGCCGAGGACGCCGCCAGCGGTGCGGCTGGCCGGTGTGAACGGGGCGAACGTTTGTGGACTGGGCATTAGCCCGACCGCGGGAGCCCGAGGCCGCGCTGGGCGACGACGTTCTTCTGTATCTCGAGGGTGCCCGCGGCGATCGTGGTCGGCACGTTGCGCGCCCAGTGGCGACGGATCGCGCCAGCGAGGG
>Ga0136633_1000920_pt1 | contig 21922 bp, 29 predicted proteins | sample AntDrymeUQ832206_2_FD_105494 | JGI IMG/M metagenome (GOLD analysis project Ga0136633, IMG submission 105494) | Polar desert sand microbial communities from Dry Valleys, Antarctica - metaG UQ83 (22.06) | ecosystem: Environmental > Terrestrial > Soil > Desert | place: Antarctica: Dry Valley...
ACGATCACGCGTTCAGCTCCCAGACCATGCGCAGCCCGTCGAGCGTCAAGAACGGGTCGACGCGCTCGATCGTTCGCGAGTGCGGAGCAACGAGGTCTGCCAGCCCACCCGTGGCGATCGCGGGCGCCTCAGCACCGAGCTCCTCGCGGATGCGGCCGACGATCCCGTCCACCTGACCCGCGAAGCCATAGACGAGGCCGGACTGAAGCCCGCCGACCGTCGTCTTCCCGATCACCGTGGCGGGCGGCGCGTAGTCCACCTTGACGAGCCGGGCCGCACGGGCGAAGAGCGCTTCCATGGACGTCTCGATCCCGGGCGCGAGGACACCGCCCACGTACTCGCCCTCGGGTGAGACCACGTCGAAGTTGGTCGACGTGCCGAAGTCGACCACGACCACGGGCGCGCCGTAGCGCTCCCGGGCGGCGACCGCGTTCACGATGCGGTCGGGACCGAGCTCACGCGGATCGTCGTAGCGAATCGGGATACCGGTCTTGACGCCCGGGCCGACGAGGAGGAGTGGGGCGTGCGCCCACTTGTCCGCGAGCGTCTCCCACTCGCGAATCAGCACCGGGACGCTCGAGGCGAGACAGATCCCTTCGACGCCGTCGAAGTCCAGCAGGCCGCTAAGGAGAACACCCAGCTCGTCAGCCGTCGTTGACCGTTCGGTCGCGACGCGCCAATGGTCGCGCAGGTCGTCACCCGAGTACGTGCCGAGCGCGGTCTGCGTGTTGCCGACGTCGACGGCGAGGAGCATCGCGCAAGTGAATCAGAGCGGCTGAAGACAGGGTGTTATACAGTCGGAGCCAAGGTGTTTCGAAGGCAGAGTCGCGGCTGGATGGGGTTCGAGATCGCTCTCGTGCTCGCGGGATTCGCCGTCGCCCTAATTGCCGCTCTCGAACTCCTTCGGCGTAGGCGAGCGAAAGGAGCAAGCATGGCGGACGCAAAGCAGATCGTCCGACGTCTGATCGAGGAGCCCTGGACGGGCAACATGGACGTGATCGACGAACTCATCGGATCCGGCTACATCGGCTACGACCCGTCAGCCCCCGAGCCGATCAGCGGCCCGGACGGCGCGAGAACCCAGATCCAGCAGTACATCGATGGGTTTCCCAACGGCCGCATCACCGTCGACGACCAGATCGCGGAAGGCGACAAGGTCGCATCGCGGTGGACGGCACGCGGAACGCAGACGGGTGAAGTGGCAGGCATCGCCCCGACGGGCAAGGAGGTCACGGTCTCGGGACTCACGATCTCGCGGCTCGAGGACGGCAAGGTGGTCGAGGAGTGGACGACCTGGGACACCCTCGGCATGCTCGTGCAACTCGGCGCGATCCCCGCGCCGGCTCAGGCCTGAACAGAAGAACAAACGTAGTCGAAGGGCCGCCCCGAGCGGCCCTTCGACGTTGCAGGGTTGAAGAACGGGACGGCGAAGGATGGCTTCCCCGAAGCCGCCATGTCCAGCTTCTTCGCTTCCCGCCACATGCCATGCGCCGAATGCGGCGCATCGGTTGCGGCTGAAGAAACGCACACCTGCGACCCGGAGCGCGTGCTCGAATTCCGCTTGTTCCACCTACGCGACAGCATGAGCGCCTTCGACGATGACCTTCGCGGTTACCTCGAGTCGGCCGAAGGCCGCTTCGAGCAGTGGCTCGCCGAACGCGACCGGCCGCCTCCCTAGTGCGAAGGACGGAATCCGCTCACGCAGATTCCGTCCGCGCGAAGAACCCTGAAAGCGTCCGCTTCGTTTTCAGGTGACTCTAAGAGGACTCGTCTTCGCCCTGGAACTGCTGGCCGATCCGCTCTGCAAGGGCTTCGGCGCTCAGTCGCGGCTCCTCGCCCTCGCCCCGCAGCTCCTCGATCGTGACATCGCCGGACGTGTAGACCTCGGCGCGCGGGATGATCCGCGTCGGCCGGTTCTTGTCCCACACCCACACGTCCTCCATGCGAACGTGGAAGAACGGATAGCTGGCCTGGGGAAGCGATTCGACGTCGAGCTGGTTGCAGAGATACGTCGCATCCTGGGTGAGAACGCAGTAGCGGAAGAGGCCGAAGACGGCCGAGTACTCGCGTTTCAGCGAGATCTCGAGCTCAGCCTCGAACTCGTCGAGCTCGTCGAGGTGGGACATCGCGCTTCAGTCTAGACAGTTGGCGCAAGTCCGAAATCCGCTCGCGCAGATTCCGGACGCGCGAAGATCCCTAAAGGCGTCCGCGACTCGACGGTATTTACACGAGCTGTTCCAGGAGCTCCACGGCCTTCCCGGCTCCGGGGATCTCGAGCTCAGGCTCGAGCTCGACGAGCGGCTCCAGTGCGAAGCGACGCTCGTGTAGCCGAGGATGCGGAACGCGCAGCCCTGGCTCGTCAACGATCTCGTCTCCGTACACGAGCAGATCGAGGTCGATCGTGCGCGGTCCCCAGTGCACTCCGTCGCGCACCCGCCCGAGCTCCTGCTCGACGCGCAAGAGAGCGTCCAGGAGATCGCGCGCCGTAAAGCCGGTCTCGACGACGACAGCTCCGTTCAAGAAGGTCGGCTGGTCGACGTTCCCTACCGGATCCGTCTCGCGAAGCTGGGATACGGCCAGGACCTCGATCTCCGGCTCGGCCGCAAGGAGGTCGACTGCGCGCAGCAGCGTCACCTCGCGGGGACCCAGGTTGGCGCCGAGACCGACGTACGCCCGCGGCAACCTAACGGGCCCGTTCGACGATAACCGCGGCGTGCTCGACCGGTGGGTCCAGCACGACGTCCGGCTTCCGGACCCTCACGCGAGCTCGCTCGACCGCAACGAAGCGATCCAGGATGCCGTCCACGACCGCCCCGGCGAGCCCCTCGAGCAAGAGGCGCTCCGGCCCGGCGAACACCTCTCGCACGAGACCGGCGAGGTGCCGGTAGTCGACGGTCTGGTCGATGTCGTCGCTCGACGCTGCGTCGTCGTCCACATCGACCCAGAGATCCACCAGGAAGCGCTGGCCGAGCCGCCGTTCTTCCTCCAGATAGCCATGGTGTCCGAATAGTACGAGGCTCTTCAGTTCGATTGTCATGCACTCACCTTTCCCCGTTCTACGGCTGCTGCAACCGCCAGCGCCTCCACTGTCTCGCGAACATCGTGCGCTCGGAGCATCCACGCGCCACGCTCGAACGCCGCGACCGCCCCTCCCACCGACGCAGAGGTCGTTCCCTGGGTCGCTCCCGAGTCGCCGAGCACCTTGCCCAGCGTGCTCTTCCGAGAGAGCCCGACGACGACAGGGCGTCCCAGCGCCGTAAAGCTGTCGAGACGTCGAACGAGCTCGAGGTTCTGGTCGGATGTCTTTCCGAATCCGATACCCGGATCGACGCAGATTCGCCGCTCGTCGATCCCACATTCGATGGCGAACGCGATCCGCTCCTCTAAGAACGCGAACACTTCGGCCGCGATGTCGTCGTACTGAGGAGCCTCTTGCATCGTCCGCGGCTCTCCACGCATGTGCATCAGGCAGACATACGCACCCCGCTCCGCCACCACCGCGCCCATCTCCGGATCTCCACGCAGCGCGCTGACGTCGTTCACCATCTCGACACCGAGCTCGAGGGCCCGCTTTGCAACCTCCGCTTTCGACGTGTCGACAGAGACTGGGACGCCCTGGAGCCCCTCGAGCACCGGAAGAACGCGGCGGAGCTCCTCGTCTGCGGCGACGGGCTCCGCGCCCGGCCGCGTCGACTCACCGCCCACGTCGACAAGAGCAGCCCCCTCGGCGAAGAGGCGCCGAGCGTGGGCGACCGCAGCGGCCGGCGACGAGAAACGCCCTCCGTCGGAGAAACTGTCAGGCGTGACGTTCAGCACGCCCATGACCGCTGGTCGCGGCCAGCGGTCCTCGATCGCTGGCGCCGGGGAGCTCACGTGGAGGAGCGTATCGTCGCACGAACCCGGCGAAGAGTGCAGGATCCCCGTCGATGAGCGTCATGCCCTCCACCACCGGGGATCTCGGGCAGCCCCGCGGGATCGGGTTCGGAATCCTGCTCTTCATCGTCACCTTCGGCATCTACGGCCTGTATTGGGTCTACAAGACCCACGAGGAGATGAAGCAGCACACCGGGGATGGCATCGGAGGCGTCCTCGGGCTCGTCATCTGGATCCTCATCTGGCCAGTCAACGCTTTCGTGATCCCTTCGGAGATCGGAAAGATGTACCAGCGCGACGGGCGCGAGCCGCCGGTCACCGGCTGGACCGGGCTGTGGCTCTTCCCCGGCTTCTTCCTCGTGATTCCGGCGATCGTCTGGTTCGTCAAGGTTCAGGGCGCCCTGAACCGCTACTGGGAGAGCAAAGCCGCGACACCATCGGCAGCTTCGCCGGTCAACGCATAGAGAGCGAGTCCCGTGCGCGGTAGCTCTGCGCGAGCCCTTCTGCCGGGGATCGTCGTACTCGCGCTCCTCGGCGTCGTCGCGGTCGCGGCGACCGGCTCTACACAGGCGGGCTCGGGAGAGACGCGGCGGCCGTCCGACATCGTTCTCGACACGTTCTTCAGCTTTGCGCTCATCGCGCTTCTGCCCGCAGCGGCGCTCCTCGTCTACGGGCTCATGCAGCGGCGGGCGATCGCCGAAGAGATCGCGTCAGGGAAGTACCGACGGAGCGGGATGCTCGTGTCGTTCACCGTGCTCACGGCCGCGTTCGCGCTCACCTGGTACCTCAGGCCGCGTCACCTGAACGGCGTCTTCGCCCGCAACGAGGAGGAGACGCTGCGGCCCGAGCTTCTCGAACCGAAGCCCGAGCGGCCCGATCCGAGCGGGACCTACGAGCCGGAGGTCGCCTGGATCCCGATTCTGGTGGTCGCCGCGCTCGTCGCGACTGCGATCGGCGCATACGTCGTCGCCGCGCGGCGGCGCGCGCGGGCGTTCGATCCTGGCCAGAGCCGACTGGCCGAAACGGTCGCGGACCTGCTCGACGAGTCACTCGACGATCTCCGCGCGGAGCCGGATGCGCGCCGCGCCGTGATCGCAGCCTACGCTCGCCTCGAACAGACTTTCGCCGCCTCCGGCCTCGCGCGGCTCCGACACGAGACCGCCGAGGAGCACGTCAGCAGGATCCTCGGACAGCTCGAGGTGGACAACCGGCTCGTGAGGCGACTTACAGAGCTCTTCGCTCGGGCAAAGTTCTCGCACCACGTCGTGGACGAGACCATGAAGGAGGAGGCGATCGCGGCCCTCGCGCAGATCCGTGACGAGCTCCGCGCCGCAGCACGCCAGCGGATGGAGGAGCGGATACGAGTGCTGGCGGAGCGGGCGGCCACCTCGTGAGGAGCGTTTTCTGGCGCGCAACGCGAGTGCTGGTCGTCCCCACGCTCGTCCTTCTCGCCATCCTCGCGTTTCTCCCAGGCCGGCTCGAGCTCGCGATTCGCGTCTACGCGCTCGTTGTCGCAGGAGTCGCGCTCGCTCTCATGACCGCCGTCTTGCGCCGCGCATATCCGCGGACGACGCCACTTCGCGCACATGCGAAACGGCGCGACGCCCCGCGTCGAGGCGTACCGGCGGTTCTCGCGCGACTCGAGCAGGAAGTGGCTCTCGGCGCGGCGGGCTCATTCGACCTCCATCACCAGTTACGGCCGCGGCTGCGGGCGCTCGCGGCCGGGCTGCTGACAGCGCGAGGCCTCTCGCTCGACGGTGACTCCGCGCAGGCGCGACGCCTCCTCGGCGAGGAGACATGGGGGGTAGTCCGCAGAGATCGCCTCCCGCCCGAGGATCGCCTCGCCCGCGGCATCACGCCGGAGGCGCTGGGTCGTGTGGTCACGTCATTGGAGCGCATCTAATGAACCTCGTACGCGTCCACGAGCTCTCCGCCGAGATCCTCGACGAGGTCGAGCGCGCCGTCGTCGGGAAGCGTGATCCGTTGGAGCTCGTGCTCACTGGGTTCCTCGCAGACGGCCACGTGCTTCTCGAGGACTACCCGGGCCTTGCGAAGACCCTCGCCGCGCGCTCGTTCGCACAAGTGCTCAGCATGCGGTTCACCCGCATCCAGTTCACCCCCGACCTGATGCCCGCCGACGTGACGGGCTCGTCGATCTGGAATCAGCGCGATGTCGACTTCGAGTTCCGGCCTGGGCCGATCTTCACCAACCTTCTCCTCGCCGACGAGATCAACCGCGCGCCGCCGAAGACGCAGGCCGCGCTGCTCGAGGCCATGCAGGAGCGCCAGGTGACGATCGAGGGCGAGACGCACCGCTTGGAGCCGCCGTTCCTCGTCATCGCCACCCAGAACCCGATCGAGTACGAGGGGACCTATCCGCTCCCGGAGGCGCAGCTCGATCGCTTCCTCCTGCGTACGGCCTTCGGCTACCCAGCCCGAGAGGACGAGATGGAGGTACTCGGGCGCCGAATCGAGCGCGGCAGCGACGAGCTCGAGCTCCGTCCGGTCATCGACCGAGAGACGATCCTCGAGATGCAGCAGGCGATCGAGCAGGTCCATGTCGCGGAGAGTGTGCGCGGCTACTGCGTCGATCTCGCCGCAGCCACTCGGCGATCCGAGAGCTCGGCGGTGGGAGCAAGCCCGCGCGGAAGCCTCGCGCTGCTCAAGCTAGCGCGTTGCAAGGCCGCTTTCGCAGGCCGCGACTTCGTCCTGCCGGACGACGTCAAGGCCGTCGCGGTTCCAGCGCTCGCTCATCGACTCGTTCTCCGACCCGAGCTCTGGGTGCAGCGAATCTCGTCCGAGGACGTCGTGCGGGACGTGCTCGCTACGGTGCCGACGCCGCCGCCAGAAGATCTGTCGGAGCAGTGACCCGCTGCGGCAGCCCGCGTCTTGAGGGCTATGCGGTCCTCGCGGGGGTCGGGCTGGTCGCCGCACTCGCGCTGCGCCGCCCGGAGCTCGCCGTCGTGGCGGCGCCTTTCGCGCTCGTATTGGCGATCGGCTTGCAGGTCGCGCGTGAGCCGCGCCTCGACATTCAGTTCACCGTCCAGGGAGAGCGCACCGTCGAAGGGGCGGGGGTGGAAGCGGAGATCGTGGTGCGAGCCGAAGGCTCCGTCGACCGCCTCGAGCTCCTGCTCGACCTGCCGAAAGGCGTCGAGGTCGAGGGCGGTGATGCCGTGGCTGTCCGTTTGCGCGCGGGCGAAGAGCGCACGATCCCGGTGCGGCTGCGATGTTCGCGCTGGGGCGTCTACGAGGTGGGGTTGGTCGAGGCTCGCGCGCGGGACCTGTTCAGGCTCGTCGTCTGGGAGGACCGGCTCAGTCGAGTGCGTGAGCTGAAGGCGTACCCGCACTCGGAGACGCTCACCAGAGTTCTGGACGCGGCCGAGACGCAGGCCTTCACCGGAAGCGCGGTCGCGCGTGTCAAGGGCGACGGCATCGAGTACGCAGATATCCGCGACTACGTTCCCGGTGACCGCCTGCGTTCCATCAACTGGCGAGCGTCCGCCCGCCGAACTGACCTCGTCGTCAACGAGCGCTATCCCGAGCGGAACACCGACGTCGTCCTGTTCGTCGACAGCTTCGCGGACCTCCGCGACGAGAGTCGCAGCACGCTCGACGACGCGGTGCGCGCGTCCGCGACTCTCGCGACCCGCTACCTCGAAAGGAGAGACCGCGTCGGCCTCGTTGCCTTCGGGGGGGTCCTGCGCTGGCTTCGGCCGGGAATGGGGCCGTCTCAGCGCTTCCGCCTGATCGAGACGCTGCTCGAGACCGGAGTCGCGCCCACCTACATCTGGCGCGACGTCGATTTGATACCTGCCCGAATCCTTCCGCCCAAGGCTCTCGTCATCGCACTGACGCCGCTCGTCGACCCTCGCTTCGTGAAGACGCTCCAGAACCTGCGCGCTCGGGGTTTCGACCTCGTCGTCGTGGAGATCGATCCCGTGGGACTCGTCGAGCCGGGCAGGAAGGAGCTCGAGCGTCTCGCGTATCGCTTGTGGCTGCTCGACCGCCAGGTGCTCCGGTCACGTCTCGAACGCCTCGGCGTGGGCATCGCGCGCTGGGGAGACGGCGTGGCGCTGGAGTCCGCCCTCGAGGAGGTGAGGACATACAGGCGCTTCGCGAGAGTCGCACGCGTCTAGCCGCAGGAGTCGGAGCCGTCGCGTGCGCGGTTGCACTGGGCGCGCTGCCGCTTGCGCGCGCGGACGAAGATGCGTTCGTCGAGGTGGGCTACCGCGTCGCCGCTCTCGCCCTTCTCACCCTCGTGACCGCGCTCGTTCTCGGCTGGCCTTCCCTTCTCACCGCGTCGCTCCTCTTGTTGGGTGGCCTGTACGGGGCGCAACTCGCTCTCGACGACCCTGCGCTCGACGGCGCGGCGCCATTTTTCGCAGCGGGGCTCCTTGTAACCGCCGAGCTCGGGTACTGGTCGCTCGAGGAGCGCGATGCGGTAAAGGACGATCCGGGAGAGAGCTTCCGCCGCGCGGCGTTCGTCGCACTCCTCGCGCTTGGAGCTTTGATCGCCGGCTCGCTGCTTCTGATTCTCACCGACGGCGTGCGCGCGGGCGGACTGGCCGTCGACCTGCTCGGAGCCGTTGCGGCAGGTGCAGTGCTGCTCGTCGTCGTGGTCGCCCTGCGAACGGACCACCGCAGCGAGCAGCAAGCTGACTGAAGAGCTCATCTTCCGTATGCCTCGATGGGGTGATGATTAGAAGGCTGCTAACACCGATCTAACGCGTCAGTGAAGCGACGCGTCATCATTCTTCTCTCCGTTGCCGCGGCGTTCTCGGCCGCAGGCGCAGGCGCTGCGCCGGAGCGTTCCGAGCACCATGCCGGCATCGCTATGCACCTCGTCGAGGGCATCAACGCGATGCGCGCTCAGCATGGCCTCGCGCCAGTACGCCCCGCGCCGTCGCTCCGACTGGCAGCGCTCGCGCACACGCGGCTCCAGGTCAAGCGCGGAGCCTTCACCCACGACTCGCCGGACGGCTCGTCCTTCTCCGACCGAATCGCGCGTTTCTACGGCCAGCGTGGATTCTCGCGCTGGGGCGTCGGGGAGAATCTCCTTTACGGGCCCGTGGCGATGACCCCGGAAGAGGCGCTCCGCGTCTGGCTCGATTCCCCGGCCCACCGCAAGATTCTCCTCGAGCCAAGCTGGCGCGACATCGGAATCGTCGCACTCGCCGTGAACCAGGCGCCGGGCGAGTTCGGCGGCCACGACGTCGTCGTGATCACGTCGGACTTCGGCATTCGCAGCCGCTAGGGCTCCGGTCGGCGCCGCGCTCGTTTTCCCTCAACTCCTCTAGCACGGGCCGAATGTGTACGCTGGACTATGACTAAGTCTTAGTCTAGTCTCATGGAGACATGTCCGTGGTAAACGTGCACGAAGCGAAGACGCACCTCTCGCGGCTCCTCGAACGCGTGTCTGCGGGCGAGGAGATCGTGATCGCCAAGGCGGGACGCCCCGTCGCCCGTCTCGTGCCATACGAAGAGGACCTGGAGCCGCGGACGCTTGGCGGCTGGGAAGGTCGGGTCTGGATCGCCGATGACTTCGACGAGCTCCCGCCCGACATCCTCGCCGCGTTCTACGGCGACGACGAGTGAGGCTACTGCTCGATACCCATGCTCTCCTCTGGGCGCTCGAGAACCCGTCGCTACTGAGAGCCGAGACGCGCACGGCGATCGAACGCGCACGGACACCGGTACTCGTGAGCGCGGCGTCCGCCTGGGAGATTGGGATCAAGATCGCCGTCGGGAAGCTGCGAGCCCCGCTCGATCTCATGCAGCAGCTTCGCGACAAGCGATTCACCCCGCTACCCGTGACGGTCGAGCATGGGCTTCGCGTCGGCGAGCTCCCTCTGTTGCACAAGGATCCCTTCGACCGCCTGCTCGTCGCGCAGGCGCAGCTCGAGGGATTGACGATCGTGACCCGCGATCCGCGGATCGCGGCCTACGACGTCGAGACGCTCGCCGCCTGACGCTCCGGCCGCGAAGCGGACGGCTTCTGGGATTCGCGCGACCGGAATTCGCGTGAGCGGATTCCGATCTTGCGCCAGCAGGATTAGCCCGCTGCGGCGCCCTCGGGGGGCGGCGGCTGCATAGCCGTACCGGGGATCGGGCGCGGCTGCGGCTTGAGCTTCGGCTTCTTGTCCGCCTCGGGCTCGGGCTCGGACTCTTCCGGAACTTCCTCGGGGAAGACCGATTCCTCCGACTCGCCGGCGAGCAGTCGCTCGTACTGATCCTTGTCGATCGTCTCGCGCTCGATCAGGATCGCCGCGAAGCGGTGGAGCTCGTCCATATGCGCACGTAGGACAGTCTGAGCCGATTGGTGCGCCTCCTCGATCACGCGGCGGATCTCGTCGTCGATGTCTTTCGCCAGCTCCTCGGAATAGTCGGGCTCAGAGCCCATGTCGCGACCGAGAAAGGGGAGATCGTGGGCCCGTCCGAGGACGCGGGGGCCAAGCTTCTCGCTCATTCCGAAGCGCATGATCATCTGCTTGGACGTCGCCGTCACCCGCTCGAGATCGTTGGCGGCGCCCGTGGTCACCTCATGGAAGACGAGCTCCTCCGCGGCGCGGCCGCCTAGCGTCATCGCGAGCTCGTCCATCAAAGCCGACCTCGTCGTCAGGTAGCGATCCTCGGTCGGAAGCGAGATGGTGAGCCCGAGCGCCTGGCCTCGCGACACGATCGTGATCTTGTGCACCGGGTGCGTGTGCTCGAGGTAGTGGCCCACGAGGGCGTGCCCCATCTCGTGGTACGCGGTGATCTTCCGCTCCTTCTCAGAAAGGAGGCGCGCCTTCTTCTCCGGGCCGGCGATGACGCGCATGATCCCTTCCTCCAGCTCGTCCTGACCGATCATCTTCTTGCCGTGGCGGGCGGCCAAGAGCGCCGCCTCGTTGATCAGGTTGGAGAGGTCCGCCCCGGTGAAGCCGGGCGTGCCCGCAGCGAGCGTGTCGAGGTCGATCTCGTGGGCGAGCGGCTTTCCGCGAGCGTGCACCTCGAGGATCTTGCGGCGGCCGAGCCGGTCGGGGCGATCGACGACGATCTGGCGGTCGAAACGGCCGGGGCGAAGAAGCGCAGGGTCGAGGATGTCCGGGCGGTTCGTCGCCGCGATCAAGATGATGTTGTCCTTCATCTCGAAGCCGTCCATCTCGACGAGAAGCTGGTTCAGCGTCTGCTCTCGTTCGTCGTGACCGCCGCCCATCCCGGCGCCGCGGTGACGGCCGACGGCGTCGATCTCGTCCATGAAGATGATGCAGGGAGACACCTGCTTGGCCTGCTCGAAGAGGTCGCGGACGCGCGAGGCGCCGACGCCGACGAACATCTCGACGAAGTCGGAGCCCGAGATCGAGAAGAACGGGACGCCCGCCTCACCGGCCACCGCGCGCGCGAGCAACGTCTTTCCGGTCCCCGGAGGGCCGTACAGGAGCACGCCTTTGGGGATGCGCGCGCCGAGCGCCTGGAACTTCTTCGGGTTCTCGAGGAACTCCTTGATCTCGTGGAGCTCCTCGACCGCCTCGTCCGCTCCCGCGACGTCTTTGAACGTGACCTTGGGCGAGTCGGGCGACATGCGCTTGGCACGGCTCTTTCCGAAACTCATCACCTTCGATCCCCCGCCCTGCATCTGGTTCATGAGGAAGATCCAGAACGCGATCAGGATCACGAACGGGAGGACGCTGATGAGCAGCGACATCCAGGTGGACGAGCCAGTGCCCTTGGAATCGAACGTAACGTTCTGCTCGGCGAGCAAGTTCTCGAACCGGGTCGCCGACTGCGGCGTCGGGTAGTTGACCTTGACCTTGTCACCGTTGACGAGCGTCCCCGTGATCTGCTGTCTGCGCGGGTCGAACAGGACCTCGTTGATATTCCCGTTCTTGACCTCGGCGATCATCTCCGAGTACGTGATCTTGCGCTGCTCCGAGCGCCCGGGCAGGAGTGTCTGACTCGCCAGATAGACGAGGACGACGATGATGATGAGCGGAAAGAGCGCGCTTCTGAAGAACCGGTTCACGTCAGTCTCGGGAGGGTAGCACCATGGTTCTTCGGCACCCAGGGCCCGGGACCTGGTACCCCATTACGGTCTGTTTGCGCGCTCAGGTGGCGTTCGGCACGAGATCCGGGTGCAGCACGGCGACATACGGCAGATTCCGGTAGCGCTCCGCGAAGTCGAGTCCGTACCCGATCACGAAGCGGTTCGGGATCTCGAAGCCGACGTACCGGACCGGAACGTCGATCTCGCGACGGTCGGGTTTCGTGAGGAGGGTGACCACCTCGAGCGTCGCGGGTTTGCGCGCCCGCAGGTTGCGCATCAGGTACGAGAGGGTGAGCCCGGAGTCGATGATGTCCTCGACCACCAGCACGTCTCTGCCGGCGACGTTGATGTCCAGGTCCTTCAGGATCCGGACGACGCCGGAGGAGTCGGTCGCCGCCCCGTAGCTCGAGATCGCCATGAAGTCGATCTCGCACGGCACCGTCAGCTCGCGCATGAGGTCGGCCATGAAGAAGACAGCGCCCTTCAAGACGCCGACCAGCAGCAGATCACGCCCGGCGTAGTCCGCCGAGATCTCCGCGCCCAGCTCGACGACGCGGGACTGAAGAGGTCCCTGCTCGATAAGCACCTCGCCGACGCCCTGTTCCAGCTCCGCTTGAGTCACCGGTCTACATCCTTCCATGCTCGGACCGTTCCTTCCCAGCCAGGCGCCTCGGCAATACCTGGGACGGCAACGACCTCGTCGCCGGAGACGACGAGCGGCCAGGCGTCGCGCTCTCCTCGCGGCACCTTCGCGTCCACGAATAGATCCTGAACCTTCTTGCGGCGTCCCGCGAGCCGATCTCCGGGAAGGCGAGTACGGACGACGAGATCGGGCGCATCGCTCTCGAGGTGCCAGGGACCGAAGCGAACTCGTCCCTCGAGACGGACGGTGTCGTACTCGCGCACGGCTCGGATACCCGGGCCGAGGTCGACCGACCTGGTTCCTGCTGTCGACGAGAGAAGCTCGGCAAGCGTCCGCTCGAGAGCCCTGGGCAGACGCGGGCGCTCCTCGGCGAGCGCCAGCAGGTTCTGGTCTGCGCCGGGATGCAGGCGCCGGAGAAGCGGGAGGATCTCGGCGCGGATCAGGCCTCGCATGGTGTCCGGATTGGACGAGTCCATGCGGAACGGCAGGGCGTGCTCTCGGCAATACGCCTCAGTCTCGCTCCGCCAGAGTGTGAGCAGAGGACGGACGACACCGTCCGCGCGCGCAGCCCTGACTCCCTTCGTGTTGCCGGACGAGACGAGCCGATAGAGCACCGTCTCGACCTGGTCAGAGGCTGTGTGGCCAGTCGCTCGCAGCCCACGCCCCTCGGTGAGCGCGTAGCGGAGGTCTCGCAACTCGGCCTCGGTCGAGACTTGTGACACCGTGTCACTCGACGTCGCGACCTCAGCGTCCATGAGCTCGCGGCAAAAGCGTGCGTCCTCGTCCGACTCCTCGCCGCGCAGGCCGTGGTTTACATGGACGGCCGACACGCGGTAGCCAAGCGACCCGAGGGCATGCCAGAGGCAGGTTGAGTCCGCTCCCCCTGAGACGAGGCAGCACACCTCGCCTCCTGACGCGATTAGGTCGTGGGCACGGATGTGGCTCTCTACTCGATCCAGGAGCGCGCCTGCCATACGCCAATTGTGCCGCGCCTACGGAGGATCGCGGAAGCGAGGATCGAGACTCCACTCCTCGAGGAGCTCCGCGGCCGCCTCGAGCTCGTCGGCGGTCAGCCGATGGGACAACGCGTGCTCGACCGGAGCAAGCATCAACGGTGCGGGAACCAGCCCCTCCGCCGCGTCTACGATGTAGCGGACGGCAAGCGCGTGCCCGATCACCAGCGCACTCTCCTCCGGCCGCGCGAGCAGCAGCCGCAGACCGGTCGCGTAGCGAGCAGCAGCCTGCGCACGGCTCTCGCCGCCGCCAGGCGCGGGGAGCCCGGGCGCTTCCGCACCGGCCCACTCGCGGTAGGCGGACAGCAGACCGCCATCGAAGCTCCCGAAGTGGATCTCGTTCAGCTCGGAGACGACGATCCGGGGTACGTATCGTCCCTCGAGTGCCGCGTCGAGCGTCTCCTGTGTCCGCCGAAGCTCCGTCGCGACCCCGAGAGCGATCTCTTCGCCGACCAGCGAGCCCCCGAGCCTACGCGCCTGTGCGATTCCCTCTGGAGTGAGACCCTCTCCGGGCGCTGCATACGAGGCTAACCCTCTCTCGTTCGAGCGGGCGAGGGCATGACGAGCGAGGAAGACCCTCTCCGTCAACTAGAGCAGCACCGAGCGGTAGTCGAGGACGTGCTCCATGCCGATCGTCTCGTAGAGGCGGATCGCAGGGTGATTCTCGGCGCGGACGAAGAGGCAGACCGCAGGGACGCGCTCGAGCAGCAGTCGGCAGAGATCGCGCAACCCGCGTGCGCCGTATCCCTGTCGCCGTGCCGCCGGGTCGACCCACACCTGCTGGAGCTGCACGGCCGACGGCGTCCAGGCTGAGGCCTCGGCCTTGAAGCGGATGACCCCGTCCTCGGCCCAGAGCCACGAGCGGCCTTCCTCGATCTGGGTGCGCGTCCGCCAACGGAAGCCCTCCGGATCACGCCGCAGCGGGTCGACTCCGATCTCCTGCTCGTGCGCGGCGGCGCACGCGGGGACGAGGAGCTCGAGATCGTCTGGCTCCGCCGCCCGCAGTCCCGTGCCACCCTCGGCGGGAATGCCTCGAATCACGAACACGGGTTGGCCAGGACGATCCTCGCGTGGCCGGGCGAGACGCGAGCAAACCTCCTCCCAGAGCTCCGAGACCGCGCTCGCCTCCCCGATCAGCATCCTCGGTGAGACACGCGCGACTTCGCGAGCAAACGCGCCGCATCCCTTCCCCGATGGCACAGCGTTCACTCCCACGTGACAGAGAGCTTGCAACTCCCCGCCGACCGCGAGTCCGACGAAGCGGCCCAGGCCTCGTCTCGCCACATCCTCGAGGAAGACGCGCTCGACGGGATCCTGCTCGCAGAAGCGGAGGATCTGCTCGCGCGACGGGTCGATGATCTTCGAGCTCACGGGTGAAACTCTAGGCCGCCTGTCGGCACATGCCTCAGCCGTAAGTCCATAGTCTTGCCCGGTGCCGATCCACCTGCGTGCCAACCCCGGCGACTACGCGGACGCCTGCCTCCTTCCCGGCGACCCCTTACGCGCTAAGTACATCGCCGAGACGTTCCTCACCGACGTCGTCCAAGTCAACGCGGAGCGCGGGCTGCTCGGATTCACCGGGCTCTGGGAAGGCAAGCGGATCTCTGTCCAGGGAACCGGGATGGGCTGCCCCTCGGCGACGATCGTCTTCGAGGAGCTGATTCAGCTTGGCGTCAAGCGCCTGCTCCGCGTCGGAACCTGCGGCGGGCTGCAACCCGATCACGCCCTCGGGGATCTGATCGTCGCGCTCTCGGCCGTGCCCGCGGACTCGACCGCGACACACCTTGTCCTCGGCGAGCCACACTGCCCGACAGCGAGCTGGGAGCTGATCCACGAGGCCGTCCACGTGGCGAAGACCAGCAAAGAGACGCTGCGTGTCGGGCCCATCGTGTCCAGCGACCTCTTCTACAACCCGGACGCGAGCCAGTACGAGCGGTGGTCGAAGCGCGGGATCCTCGGGGTCGAGATGGAAGCCGCGGCGCTCTTCACCCTGGCGGCGCTTCGCGGCGTCCATGCGGGCTGTCTGCTCACTGTCAGCGACATCCACGTCGAGGGCGAGTTCGTCCGGATCTCGGACGAGGAGCTGCGCGACGCGGTCGACCGGATGACCCGAATCGCGCTCGAGACGGCAACCGCCGGACACGACCATTAGCGACCGAACGGTCTTCCTCGTCAATCCCGCCTCTGCAAGCGGCTCGACCGGCCGCCGCTGGCCGGAGATCTCGCACCGCGCGGCGGCACTCGGGTTAACGGGCGACGCCCTTATCTCCGAAGAGCCCCGTCAGCTCGGCGGGCTCGCGGAAGAGGCCGTGCGCGGAGGGGCGCAGCTGCTCGTCGTAGTCGGAGGAGATGGCTCGGTCAACGAGGTGGTGAACGGCGTTGCAGATGCCGAAAACGTCGAGATCGCCGTCATCCCGCGCGGGACCGGCTGGGACTTCGCGCGCAGCCTCGGGATTCCGCGCGATCTGGATGCGGCGGTCGCGGTAGCGCTCTCGGGCGAAGTGCGCGAGATCGACCTCGGGCTCGTCTCGTACAAAACCTGGGCGGGAACGGAAGCCCGTGCCCACTTCGCGAATGTGGGAAGCGCGGGGATCAGCGGCGCGATCGCAAAGCGCGCGAACGAGACCTCGAAGGCCCTCGGCGGGAAGATCTCCTACTACTGGGCGACGCTTGCCGCCTTCGCCCGCTGGCAAACCGGTGAGATGCGCGTCTCGGTCGACGATGAGGTCCGAGATGGGAAGATGATCGACGTCATGGTCGCGAACGGCCGCTACCTCGGTGGCGGAATGATGATGCTGCCGGAGGCGGAGCCAGACGACGGGCTCTTCGACGTGCTCCTGATCGGCGACGTTACAAAGCGCGACCTGCTCTTCACGCTGCCGAAGAGCTACCGCGGCAAACATCTCCCGCATCCGCGGCTCGAAGTCCTCCGCGGGCGCGTCGTCACCGTGGATGCGGACGAGCCGCTCCCGATCGAGATCGACGGCGAGCAGCCCGGGACGACGCCGGCTCGGTTTGAGGTCGTGCCGCGCGGGCTGCGCGTCCGAGTCCCACGCCCTGCTTGACGGGGGGCTTACGAGGAAGGCTTGCGCGGTGTCGAACGACGCGCAGGCGGCTTCTTCAGCCCTGCGAGCTCGCGTTCGAGCCTCGCGACGCGCGCCTCGAGAGCGTCGATGCCGCGCACCTTCTTCCCGAGCTCGTCGACCCGCGCTCGAAGATCGTTGACCACATTGACGGCGCGCTGGCCGCCCGGGAGATCGGAGAGCCGCTGCAAGGCCTCCTCGCCTGCATCGGCGAGCCGGCTCAGCAGATCCTTGTCCTGCTCGTTCGTCCGCGTCATGCCGCTAGTCATAGCAGCCCAGCGCGTCATCCGGGACAGTTGTACTCAGAGCGAGTTCAAGACGGCGGTCAGCGTATCCCCCGCTCCACCCTCGATCTTGAGCTCGGCTCTGCCGTCGAGCGCGGTCGGCCCACGGTTGACCACGGCGAGCGAGCGCGCCTCGAGCGGGAGTCCCGCGACCGGCCACACTTCGAGTGTCGAGCCGACGACAAGCATGAGCGCGGCTCCGCGCGAGAGGTCGGTTGCCCGCTCGATCGCAGCAGGCGGTAGAAGCTCGCCGAAGAGCGTGACGCCCGGCTTGAGGATCTCGCCACAATGGACGCAGAGCGGAGCCGGGCGCTCCTCGAGCTGTGCGAGGACGACCGCGGCTTCTTCTGTCCACAGACAGCTGGGACATTCCGCCGTGCGGATCGAGCCGTGCATCTCGACCACGTCGCGGCTCCCGGCCCGGCTGTGCAACGTGTCGATGTTCTGCGTGACGATCGCCTGCACGAGACCACGCCGCTCGAGCTCCGCGAGCGCGAGATGACCCGGGTTCGGCTTTGCCTCGAGGAGTGAGCAGATGCGCGCCCGGTAGAAGTCCCAGACGCGCCCGGGATCGCGCCTGAAGGCCTGGATCGATGCGACTTCGAAGGGATCGACCTCGGCCCAGATCCCTGTTGGCGAGCGGAAGTCGGGAATGCCGCTCTCAGTCGAGATCCCCGCCCCGGTGAGCACCACGCACGGTTGCCGCTCGACGATGAGAGCAGCTAGGTCCGCGGCAGACACCGCTGGATTTTAGGGTGCGTCCATGGAGGGCTACCCATTCTCCACCGAGGTCAAGGTGCGCTTCGCCGAGACCGACGCGCAAGGCATCGCGCACCACGCGTCGTTTCTCGTTTGGTTCGAGGTCGCGCGCGTCGAATACCTCGAACGCTATGCCGGCGGCTATCAGTCGATCCGCGACCGCGGGCTCGAGGCACTGACGACCGAAGTCCACGTGAGGTATCTCCGGGCGGCGTACTTCGACGAGCGGCTGACGGTCTGGGCTCGCTGCGTCGACGTCCGGGGCGCCCGCTTCCGCTACGAGTATCGGATCACCCGCGAAGGTGAGCTCGTCGCCGACGGGCACTCGCTCCATGCGACCGTCGAGCGCGGGACGTACCGCCCTACGCGCGTGCCCGATTGGCTGGTCGAGGCGGTGTCTACGGGGCCGAAGGAGGAGTAGAGCTCGCGCGCTCGCCGGGCGGGGTCTTCGGCGTTTCGCCCGCCGGGGCCTCGGGATCCTTGGCGGGCGGCTTCAGGGGCTTCGGAGGCTTCGTGCCGATTCGGATGATTCGCGCATAAGACTTGTAGGACGTGTTCCAGGTCTCGGTGCGCAGCATGGTCCCGTTACTGTCATAGATCGTGCGCGTGACAGATGTGGCGCTCGGCGGCGTGCCTCCTTCTTCGACGACTGTCCTGCCGCGCGCCAGAGTGGGGTCTTTCTCGCGCTCGACCACGACCGGGCCGGTGATTCTCATCGTCCCAGGGGAGCTGTCGACGCGGCGGTCCTCGCCTCCGTAGATCGCGACCACGATCCCGTCGTATTCGGCGAAGCCCTTCACCAGCACCCACTTCGTCGTGTCGTTGACAAACTCGAGATCGAGCGACGGCCAGTACACGGTCGCGTCACGGCCCAGCTGGTAGCGGCTGATGTACAGCGCATGTGGGTTCCGCTCGGTGATCTTGAGACCCGCCTCCCAGGCCGCGTTGAACACGGTCGTCGCCACCTGCGACGTGCCCCCGCCCACCTCCTCGGCGTACTCGGTGCCGATGATCACCGGGGCAGAGCGAAACCCTTTCTCCTCCGTCCTCTCTCCGATCGTCTCGTTCAGCGAGAACGTCCCCCCAGGCGGCACGAGCGTGTCGTCCAGGAGCGACACCCCGAGGCGAAGGTTCGTGATGCGGTCCGACGTGCCCGAGTTGTAGGTCTTGTAGGCCGACATCCGGCGATCGATCCCCATGGCGAGCGCTTCGGCGGTAGTCAGCTCCGGCGCGGCCCGGGCGATGGTGAGCGTCGCGACCCGGTTCGTCCTCGATGTCGCCGCCCGCAGTAGCGCCCGTGCTGCCCGGGGAATGTCGAGCTCCGTGCCGTTTCGCGAAGGGACGATCTGAACGCTCTCGCCGGAGACGGCGAAGCCGGCGTTCGCCGGCGGCTTCCCGACACGCTCGGCGAGCGAGCGGAAGTACGCGTCTGCACGCGGCCCGGCGATTGCGAGACGGGATCCGCCGTCACTCGGAAGCGAGAGGAGCGTCGCGATTCGGCGGGGTGAAACCTTGAAGCTGCGCCTGGCTCCGCGTAGGACGATGTGTCCGGAGAGAGCGACTCGAGCTCGGCGGGCCGAGGGTACAAGTGCACGTGCGGTGACATCCGGCGCGTCGACAACGACGGGCAGCGGGATCGGGGCATGCAGACGTTCGAGCGAGCCCAGCCCTCGTACCACCGCGTGCGCTGCCTCTTCTCGCGCGAGCCTGCGGCCGATCTGCTCGGGAACGGACTCGATCTCGAGCCCTCTTCGCACCAGCGCCGCATCCTTCGGAGCCCGATCGACCGAGTCGGCGATGCGCTCGAGAGCGAAATCGAGCGCGGCGTCGGAGACCGCGAGGCGCGGCAGCACCTCGGCTCCGAAAAAGCGGGTGTGCAGGCGCCGGAATCCCCGGATCGGGCCAAACCCGTCGCCCGCCCGTCCAGCCGCGGCAACCGCGCCGGCCCAGTCCGGTTTGACACCGAGCTGGTTCGCGGCGAACGCGAACGACTCTCCGCCCGCAGCAAACTTCACAGGATCGCCCGCGACGTCTAAGAACAGCCCGTCCAGCTTCGCGACGGCCTCGCGTTGTGTGAGCCCGCCTACGTCGACGCCTGCCACGCGTGCGCCGGCAGCAAGCTCGTGAGACGACCCCGCGAACACGAGCCCGAGCAACACCCCGACCACCGCGAAGAGACCCGCGACGAGTGCGAGCCCGACGAAGAGCGTTCGGCTTCGCGCGCGTCGACGCGCGCGCGGGGCAATAAGAGGCGAGTCGGCGCGCACCGGACGCCGCATTTTAGCTGGCGGCTAGCGGTCTTGGAGCGCGTCGAGCGCGACTGCGAAAGCCAGCACGAGCCGACGATCACCCGGGAACTCGGGTCCGAGCTCGAGCACGTAACGGTCGCGAAGTTTGCCGAGCACCCGCCGGTAGGTGGCGACCTGCTGACCGTCTCGGAGGAGCACGAAGTTGAACGGCAGCCAGGTGAGCGCGGACAGCCAGTCCGATATGAGTCCCGCGAGCCGACGAACGAGAGCGATCACCCAGCTGGCCTCGTGCGCCTCAAAGAGCTCCGTGCCGGCGGCATCGCGCACGACCCAGTGGCTGCGGAGGAGCGACTTACCGAACGCCTTCTCGAGCAGCCCGATCACCTGACCCTGCTCGTCGAGCACCTCATGGCGGCCGCGGAACTCGAACGCGGTCTTCGACTTGATCATGAAGACGTGCGATTCGGCGTCCGGGGCGAGCCGGAAGCGGATGTCCTCCTTGATCGACAGCTTCTTCTGCTTGACGAAGAGCAGCGGTGGGCCCTCCTCCGTCGTGCCGGGCGAGGGAATGCTGATCCGATACTCGTTCCCGAGCGGCTTGAACACCTGCTGCACGAGGAAGCGCTCGGAGCCGTCAATGGCGGCGAGGACGCTCTGTGGATCTTGCGATGCGGTGTCCATGGCTCAGAAGACGAAGAGCTCGACTCCACCGGAAACGTACAGGCCCACCCCGGTGATGTAGGACGCCAGATCCGAGCAGAGAAACGCGATGGCGTTCGCGATGTCCTGAGGCTCGCCGGGCCGCTTCAACGCCGTGCGCGCGACGATGCGCTCGTTCATCGCGGCGTTCGCCATGTTGAAAGCCTCGGTTCCGATCACCCCGGGGACGATCGCGTTGCACGTGATGCCGTGCCGAGCGCCCTCCATAGCCAGTGTGCGCGTGAGCCCGAGCGCCCCGGCCTTGGTCGTGGAGTAGCTCGCCTGGCCGAAGCCGCCGAGCGTGCCCGCGACGGAGGCCATGTTGATGATGCGACCCCATCCACGCTCCTTCATGTGCGGCCACACGGCCTGTGCGCAGTTGAACGAGCCGCCCAGGTTCACGCGCAGGTCACGCTCCCAGAGTTCAGGGCTCTGATCCCCGATCTGACCCACATGGTCGAGCGTGGCGGCGTTGTTCACGAGGATGTCGACAGAGCCGAGCTCCTCGACCGTCCGCGCCACCGTCGAGGCCACCTGCTCGCGGTCGGTGACGTCGCACTTGAGCGCCAGTGCGCGCCGACCCATCGCGCGGATCTCGGCGGCAGTCGACTCGGTGTAGACCATGCCCTGCGCGCGCGCCGCCGTTGCGAGCGCGCCCCAGCGGTCGGTCTCCTCGGAGACCTCCGATTCCACCAGGATGTCCGCGATCGCCACATCCGCTCCCGCGCGCGCAAGGGTGAGCGCATCTGCGCGCCCCAGACCGCGCGAACCCCCGGTGACGAGAGCGACCCGGCCGGTGAGATCGATCTCGAGCGCCACCGCGCGATCCTACGCTGGTAGAACCGTGCGGTGCACCGGATCGACGTGGCAGAACGGCGAGCGCGGCTCGTCGATCGACACCGGCTCTCGCCCGCAAACCAGGCGGGCAGCGCGCTCGCGGCAGCGAGCTCCGTCGTGGTCCTGCATTCCACCGATCCCGTCACCGTCTTTCTCTCCATCCAAGCAAGAGCAGACGTTCAGCCGACTGATATCGAGCGCGAGCTGTACGAGGATCGGACGCTCGTCCGCATGCTCGGCATGCGCCGAACACTCTTCGTCGTGCCACGCGAGCTTGTTCCCGTCGTCTACGCGGCTTGCACGCGGTCGATCGCCGCCCGCGAGCGCCGCCGGGTGGAGCAGATGATCGCGGACAGCGGCATCTCGTCCCGGCCCGCGGCGTGGCTCACCCGCGCGCTGTCGTCTGCTCGCAAGGCCCTCGAGGAAAGAGGCGAAGCGTCGACCAGAGAGCTGGTTGCC
>Ga0136633_1000921_pt1 | contig 21910 bp, 22 predicted proteins | sample AntDrymeUQ832206_2_FD_105494 | JGI IMG/M metagenome (GOLD analysis project Ga0136633, IMG submission 105494) | Polar desert sand microbial communities from Dry Valleys, Antarctica - metaG UQ83 (22.06) | ecosystem: Environmental > Terrestrial > Soil > Desert | place: Antarctica: Dry Valley...
CGGCCTCCGCCAGATGCCAGCTGCCCTGGCACCGGTGCTGGGTCCTGGCCCACTCCCGCGGCTGGTCGGTGAAGGGCGCCTCGAGCAGCAGCAGCTTGTCGCGGTGCTCGGCCTCAGCCCGCGGGTCCCCTCCGTCGAGCGCCTCGATCCACTTCAGCGCCGCCGGCGACGCCTCCAACCAACCCAGCCCACGAGGCCCAGTCGGTACGCCGTGCGACGGCACCTCATCCGACACGGGCAGGTCAGCGACGACCCGCAGCACATGACCGTTCTGGTCCCACACCTCGGATCGGCGGGCGAAGTAGGGGTAGGGCACGCGGTAGGAGAACGGACGCTGCAGCTGGTCGACCAACAGGAACTCCCCCGACGGCGACTCGACTGCGCTGACGAGCAGCCCGGGCTGCCCGATCTCCTTAGCCAGCAGGCTTTCTGCGTCAACGCGCACCAGCTGGGTCGTGCCGTAGACCTCCAATGCGGCCTCGTCGGCCCCGCTCTTGAGCAGGTCGGCGAAGGTCGCCATCTGGGTCCGCTTGCCGGCCGTCTCCTGGATGCTCGGCGCCGGGTCGGGTTCGACCAGTTCAGGTGCCTGCCGTCCTGGCGGGATGGTCATGGCAAGCAGCCCGCTGCTGTCGCGGGACCACCGGAAGGGCGCCGGTCCGCCGAGCTGCCCGCCGGTCAGCACATCGGTCAGCACCAGGTCCGGGACGTGCTGCACCCCCTCGTTCACATTGCCAAGCCACAGCTCGAGGCCGGGCCGGCTGTCGAGGGTGAAGGCGAAGTGCAGCGAGTCGGCTGCCCAGGCCGGGAGGCTGATGGAAGCGTCGTCAGGCAGGTCCAGCCGCCGGGTGGTCCCGGTGGCGGTCTCCACCAGGGACAGTCCCTTGACCAGCATCGTCCTCCGGCGTACCTGCAGGTCGGGATCGATCCTGAGCCCGGCGAGCGCGCGAAAACCCCTAGCCAGCAAGGAGATCGGCGGATGCGCCTCGTAGTGGATCAGCAGCAGCCACGCGCCATCAGGGCTGAGTGCACTGGCGGGCGTCGGCGGCGCGTCGATGATCGCGGTGACCTGGGCGTTGGGAACGTCATACGGCATGCGGATCAGCCTAAAGCTCGGCAATCGCCGCCATGCCCAGCTCAGTCACGTCAGCATCGGCGGCATTGACCAGCAGGACCAGTCCCGTCCCGGCCGCGCGGTCGAACGCCACGAACGCGCTGCACCCCCCGGTGCCGCCATCGTGGCCATAGATGCTGCCGGACCGCCCCCAGCCGAGGTCGGAAGCGTGCGCCCCGCCCGCCAGTTGGGCCCGCAAGTAAGCCACCAGATCTGAGACCGAGCTCTGCCACCCGCCGTCACCGGGCAACGGCGCGGACCACTGCCGCACCGCCCGATCCCCGTCATACCCCTGTACGGCGGGACGCGCCCCCACCGGTGAGGAGTCGGCCATCCCGAGCGGGTCGAAAACGTGCTGCTGGATGAGCGAGTGCAGCGACTGCCCGGCGGCCAGCTCGAGGATGTGACCGAGCAGCTGGTAGCCGAGGTTGGAGTAGCCCTCCTCCCCGCGCGACAGCCGCGGCAGTGCCTGGACCAGCTGGCGGGTGCCGAACTTCGCGTAGGGGTCTTCGGGGTCGTAGCCGGCGGCCGCCGTCAGTCCTGGCGGCATCGAGGGCAGACCACTCGTGTGGGTCGCCAGCTCGCGCAGCCTGATGTCGCCGCAGGCCCCGGCGTTGAGGAACTCACCGACCGTGGCCTCGAGCGAGAGCATGCCGGCCCGCACCAGGCGGACCAGCACCAGGTTGGTCATGGTCTTGCCCACCGAGCCAGTCTCGAAAGGGGTGTGCTCGTCGATCGGGTCGGCGCCCCGGAAAAAGCGCAGCTCAGTCTGGTCACCGCGCAGGATCGCAACAGCGACACCGGCCGGCGGCGCCCTCAGCGCCAAGGCCAGGCGATCTGCGATGTTCACGCCGCCACCCTCTCAAATCAGTGGCCTTGACCGGCGGCACGCAGCAGGATGGCTGATATGGACCTGCCAGCACGCACCCTGCACTTTCCCGACGAGTCGGTCGGCACCCTGATCGAGCACCGCCTTGATGGCCCCGTGAAATCTCCCGCGCGTGGCGTGATCGAGGTCGGCCCCGACATCCCGGTGCAGCTCCGTATGGACCGCCGCAGCCTCGAGGTGCTCGAAGGGCTCGGCCCGCAGGATCTCCAGTCACTGTCGCTCAGCTACCACAAGATCAAGCCTGTCGATGTGCTGGCCGTCTCTCGCCTGACCGGCCTGCGCGGTCTCCGCCTGACCGGCAAGGGCCACTACGACGACGACACCTGCCGTGGCATTGCTTCTTTGACCGAGTTGCGTGAGCTGTGCCTGAACAGCTTCAACCGCTTCACCGACGAGGGCCTCGCGGCTCTCAGCCCCCTCAGCGAGCTGCGGAAGCTCCAGTTCTGTCACGCCGCAGTGACCGACGACGGGCTGGCCGCGCTCCGCTTTTTCGAACAGCTCGAGCAGCTGACCCTCAGCAGCTGCCGGCAGCTGCGCGGTCCAGGGCTGGAGCACATCGGAGCTCTGAAGAACCTGGTGTCCGTGTGGCTGGACCGGGTGCTGATCGGCGATGACGACCTGGCGCCCCTCAAGGGCCTGAGCTGCCTGAAGCTCGTGTGCTTCGGCGGAGACGTCACGATCGAGGGCCTCCGGCACCTCCCCCAGAACCAGGGGCTGACTGTCGTGGCGTTCGGCCAGCGGCCCTCGCCGGAGCAAGAGCGCGACATGGCCGAGCGGTTCCCGCACGTCATCTGGGGCAGTCGCGACGCGCGACTGCGTCCCGCGCGATCAGGGTTGCGCGACCGGCTGCGTGACGGTGGCCGGCCCATCGCCGGTGTGGCAGCGTCGGACGCCCCGCTGCTGGTGATGTTCACCGGTGACGACAACGCCCTGTGTGAGCAACTGGAGCCTGAGGTCGACAAGCTGGCCCATCGCCTGAGCGACCGGCTCACCACCGTTGAGGTCAACGTGTCGGACAAGCCCGACCTGGCCGCCGAGCTCGGCATCACCTCGGTGCCGGTCCTGGCCCTGCTTCCCGACCGCACCCACGTGCGCTACCTGACGGGCCGGACCTACGACGAGCTCCTGGAGAAGCTCAAGCCGATGCTCGGCTAGTCGGCATGTCAGCTGTCTATCTGCTCCTGGGCTTTCCTGGGACCGGCAAGTACACCGTCGGCAAGGCCCTCGCCGCAGAGCTCGAGCAACGCGGTGAGACGGTCAGGCTGATCGACAACCACTACGTCAACAACGTCATCTTCGGCGTCATCGACCAGCGCGGCCGGCTCCCCGAGGGCGTCTGGGAACTGGTCCGGCAGGTCCGGAACGCTGTGACCTCAGCTCTCCTGGAGTTCGGCGCGCCTGAGCGCAACATCATCTTCACCAACTTCATCACCGAGGCCGAGGTGCCGGACCTCCCTCCCGAGTTTCTCGCGCGCCTCAACGCCCTCGGCGAGCAGCGATCGAGTGGCGTGCGGGTGGTCCGCCTGACCTGCGAGCTCGAGGAGCTCTCGCGGCGGGTCCAGCTCCAGGATCGCGCCGAGCGGATGAAGCTGACCAACAGCGACGTGCTCCGAAAGCTCGTCGCCGAGAACACCATCTACGACCCGCCGGACCGGCCGACCATCACCCTGGACGTCACCGACGTCTCGCCAGCGGAAACGGCCAAGCGCATCCTCGACGCTGCCTGGCCCTGACGGCCTTGCGGGTAGATCGCCTGGGTCAGGCCCCAGGCGATCTACCTGCAAGCGCTGGCGCCCGGGTGCTTCCGCGGGCCCGCAAGCGCTGGCGCCCGGGTGCTTCCGCGGGCCTGCAAGCGCTGGCGCCCGGGTGCTTCCGCGGGCCCGCAAGCGCTGGCGCCCGGGTGCTTCCGCAGAAGCGGCCCACCGGGTTAGGTTGGCCGCATGGCAACGGTGACGAAGCGCAGGTCCTGGATCAGCCGGCTGCTGCGGGCGATCTTGCGGCGAAAGGACCCCGTGGCAAAAGGGCGCGGCAAGGGCTGGGACGGCCGGGACGACGGCAGCTCCGGGGTGCGCGAGCCGCGGCGGCCCAACCCCGCTCCACCCGCGATGGCTGCCTCGGTGGACGAGTCCACCAGCTAGCAGCCAAAGGCTTGCTGTTGCGAGTCGTTCGCAATAGACCTAGCGTGAGGTGATGGGCACCGCACTGATCCGGCTCGACCACGCCACGTTCTCCTACGGGGGTGCGCCGGTGCTGCGGGACGTCACGCACGCGATCGAGGCAGGCGCGTTCACCGGCGTCGTCGGACCGTCGGGCTCGGGCAAGACCAGCCTGTTGCGGCTCCTGCTCGGCACCGAGCGGCCGCAGCACGGCAGCGTCACGCGCGCGCCGGGCACCGCAGTGTCCTACGTCCCGCAGCTCGAGACCGTCAACTGGGACTTCCCCGTGACCGTGGCGCAGTGCGTGCTGATGTCACGCAAGCAGCGCCGCCTGGTGCCCTGGCCGACCCGCGAGGAGCAGGCCGACGTCGCCGCGGTTCTCGATCGCCTGGGCATCTTTGAGCTCGCTGACCGGCACATCCGCGAGCTGTCGGGCGGTCAGCAGCAGCGCATGTTCATCGCCCGCGCCCTGCTCCGCAAGCCGGACCTGCTGCTGCTCGACGAGCCGACCTCGGGAGTCGATGTCGCCACCCGGCACGAGGTGCTGCACCTGCTCGACGAGCTCAACCGCAACGGCCTCGCCATCTTGCTGACCACCCACGACCTCAACGGGATGGCGGCCCACCTGCCGCACCTGATGGCCCTCAACGTGGGGGTCATCGCCACCGGTCGACCCGCCGACGTCATCGTCCCGGACGTCCTGGAGCGGACCTTCGGCGCCCGGATGGAGGTGCTCCAGCACCTCGGCATGCCGGTCGTCGTCGAGAACAGCCACCTCGGGGTTGCGGGATGATCGACACGCTGCTCGAGCCGTTCCAGTACCAGTTCGTCGTCAACGGCATCTACGCCGCGGTCCTGGCCGGTGCTCTGTGCGGGCTGCTCGGTGTGTTCATCACGTTGCGTGGCATGAGCTACATCGGCCACGGGCTGTCGCACGCCGTCTTCGGTGGCTATGCGGCGGCACCGCTGCTCGGAGTGCCGATCGTGCTCGGCGCCGGTGCGTGGGGACTCGCCTCGGCCCTGCTGATCAACGCGGTTGCCCGCAGCCGTCGGATCGGCGCTGACGCCGCGATCGGGGTGGTGACCACAGCCTCCTTCGCCCTAGGCGTCGCGCTGCTGACCCGCTTCGGCACCAAGGGGCCCGCCTTCGATGCGCTGCTGTTCGGCAGCATCAACGGTGTCGAGCGCAGCGACCTGCTCCTGCTCGCCGTGGTGCTCGCCTTTGCCGTCGCGCTGTTCACCGTGCTCTACCGGCAGTTCCTGTTCACCACGTTCGACCCCGACGTCGCGGACGTCTCCGGCGTCAGCGTGCGCCGGATGGACGCCCTGCTGATGCTGGTGCTGTCGGTGTCGATCCTTGCCACCCTGAAGATCATCGGCGTCACCCTCGTCGCCGCCACCCTCGTCATCCCCGCCGTCGTCGTCCGCATGCTGACCGATTCGTTTAGCCGGATGCTGTGGTGCTCAGCGCTGCTCGGCGGCGCGGCAGGGGCGGTCGGCATGTACCTCAGCTACCACCTGGAGATCCCGTCCGGTACGACGATCGTCCTGGTCAACGCCGCCGTCTTCGCGCTGGTCCTGGCCGTCACCGGGGTGAAGGGGCTGCGTCGCACGGGCGGGAGGAACGAGCACGTCAACCAGCCGGTGGTCGCACCCGTGGTCGTGGCGTAGCTACTGCGGGTAGCTCGCCTTGTCAGGTGCGACGTCGGCGATGTCGATGGCGTCGAGCCGCACCGTCTTACCCCCAAGGCCCTTGATCATGGTTTGGAAGTCGTAGCGCATCAGACCGAGCCAGGAGTGCTCGAGGTCTCCGGGCTTGCCGGGCAGGTCGTCGTCGCGCAAGGTGTCCTCGTAGCGCGCGCCGGTCTCGCGGCCGATCTGCTTGAGCACCTTGGACGGAAAGACCTCTGAGCCGAAGATGACCGGCACCTTGCGCTCACGGATTTGATCGATGAGGCGGGCGATCTCCTTGGGCTGCGGATCCTCGAAGTTCGACGGCTGCACGGCGCCGATGACGTTCCAGCCGTAGTCCTTGGCGAAATACGCGTAGGCGTCGTGGTAGGTCAGCAGCTCCTTCTTGCCACCCGGGATCGTCGCCTGATCTGCCTTCAGCGCTTCGGACAGCGCCGTCGCCTTCACGACGAAGGCCCGCTGGTTGGTGCGGTAGTAGGCGGCGTTCTTGGGGTCGACCTCGGAGAGGGTGTCGGTGATGACGTCGGCGTAGCGGATCGCGAAAAGCGGGTCGGTCCACAGGTGCGGGTTGGGCTTGCCGTCCTTCTTGGGGAAGGAGAAGTCGTAGATGTAGTCCTTCTCCGGGAGCACCCGGTCGCCGATCTTGACGATGGTCGCGTCTTCGGGGGCGTTGACCTCCGCCAGCTCGAAGGTCGGCTCCTCCAGCTTGAGCCCGTTGACGAAGACGATGTCGGCCCGCTCCATCACCTTGGCGATCTGCGGCGGCGGCTCGAAGGTGTGGCTGTTGGTGCCCTCCGGTACGACCCCGGTGATCCTCGCCTTGTCGCCCGCGATGTTGGCGACGATGGAGGTGATCGGCGCCACGGTGGAGACGATGTTCAGTCCACGTCCCTGGTCGACCGGCGGTCCCGACGTGGTGCAACCAGCGAGGGCGAGGGCCAAGAGCGGGGCGCGCAACCGAGGTGAAGACACTTTCGCAGCCTAGTCGCAGTTGCACATGGGTTGCAGTAAGGCTCAGCCGAGGTGCCGCGCCTCGTAGTCGGCGCGGGCCGCAAGGTCTGCGTCGCGCACCTGGTTGGGAACCAGCCGGCGGTAGACCAAGTCACGCCCCCACTGCGGCAGCACCGCCAGCACCCGCGGCAGCAGCCCGGCATAGGCCGGCACGATCGTCTCGAATCGCGGCTTGTCGATCACGTCCGCGACGGCGCGGGCCACCGCGGCCGGCGACAGCCGGGGCCCACCGCCGGACGAGGTTCCCGCCGCCAGCTCGGTGTCGACGACCGCGGGCATGATCAGGGCGAGGGACACTCCCGAGCCGCGCAGCTCCTGCCGCACGCCCTTCATCCAGCCGAGAACAGCGTGCTTCGACGCGGCGTAGGTCGACTCCCCCGCCGGCGTCACGTAGGACGCGAGCGAGGCCACCGTGACCACGAGGCCCGACCGGCGGGCCCGCATCGCCGGCAGCACGAGCAACGTCCCACGCACGACTCCGAAGAAGTTGACCGCCAGCTGCTTCTCGGCCACCTCGAGAGGCTCGTCCTCAAAGGGCCCGACCCACATCACCCCGGCGTTGTTGACCAGCACATCCACCCGCGGCACGAGCGCGAGCCAGGTCTCGTACGACGCCTGGTCGGTCACGTCGAGCACTCCGCCCACGCCGCCCAACGACGACGCCAAGGAAACAACGGAGGAGTCCAGATCGCCGAGCAGCAAGGAGAACCCGCGCGACGAGAGCTCGCGAGCGATCGCCTCCCCGATTCCCCGGGCCGCCCCGGTGACCGCGACGATGCGCGAATCAGCCACGCAGGTGCCGGATGGACACGGTCGCGCGTGCCACGTCGCGGGCGCAGAAGTGATCGGTCACCCAACCACTTCGCGAGTACAGCCGCGTCATATCGGCGTAGTGCTTGCTCTTGGGGTTCGTCGACTGCGAGTAGGTCAGGATCGTCCGTGCATCCGGGCAGCCGTTGCCGGTGAACGACACCGTCTGAATGAAGGACGCGCCGTGCGCCAGCGGCCCGACGTAGCCCTTGGTCGGGCTCCAGGACGCCGCCATCGCGTTGAAGACCCCCGAGCCCCCAGGACCACCGTGGTACGGCGTTGCCGTCCCGTCAGGACGCAGGTCGATCTGGTACTTGCCCAGCGGCGCGTCGAGGGCGATGCCGGCTCCCTTGAGGTCGGCGACCGCGTCGCCGAAGGCCCGCCACACCAGCGGGTTTGCGATGTTGAGACCCCGGGGCGTGTGCACCGGGTCGGCGGCGCTGAAGGGCGTCTTCCACACCGGCGCCTGCTGCTTGGACGCCTGCACGCTGGCCTGCACCGCCAGGGCACGAGACCAGAAGCGGCGGAACAGCAGCGCTCCGCGGGCATCGAGGGTGTCGCGTCCGCTCCACTTCGCCAGCACCGTGCAGGCGTTGCCGATCGCAACCGGCCCGCTGGACGATGGGGCGTTGCCACCGGGGAACATCCCGCACAGCGAAAGCAGGTCGGTACGCACCAGCTCGAAGGAGTGCTGCCGGTCGTTGTAGAGCATGTCCTGCAGGTTTTGCCGGGTGAAGCGGCCGCCCTTGGCCAGCTTCTCGGCGACCATCACCAGGCCGGATCGGGTGCGGGTGGCCCGCTCGCTGCCCTCCTCGCCGATGATCCGCGCGAACCCGGTCAGCGGGGCGGCTGGGTTGGACAGCCAGTAGGAGTCGTTGGAGTTGGTGACGTAGTCCGTGCGGATCATCGACGGCATGCGCGACGGCCCGAAGGTGCCCTTCTGCGCGGAGTCCGGGTCGCTGCCCCACTCGCACATCGAGCGCGACCCGTCGAGCACCGGCAGCCCGAGCGACTGGAAGGTGGCCAGGCCGACCGCCGTACCGCAGGTGAGGGCCTTGTCGTTGGTGACGTGCGGGGTGACCGAGATGTCGGCGTAGAGCGCCTCGCCCCTGTCATCGGCAGAGAGGGTGTTGACCCACGGGATGCCCTGGTTGCGCTTGAGGATCGCGAGGTTCTCACGCGAGCTCTGCGACTGGTTGATCTCGAAGAAGTGGTTGAGGTAGCGGAAGTTGGGCGCGTTGGCGTCGCCCATCGTGAAAGCAGAGGCCGGCGTCCAGGGCAGCGGGATGCCGAGCAGCGAGGTGAAGACCGAGCCGTGCCGGGTGGCGTAGAGCGTGCGGGCCCGCTCGATGAGCTTGCCGCCCTGGAGCGACTGGACCTTCACCGTGCGCGAGGTCATCGCCGTCGGCTTGCCGTCGTAGAGGTAGGTCGTCGGCAGCCCCGGGACCAGCGTCTCCTGGAACGGCGTGAACCGGTAGGCCGTGCTGACGGTGTGCGACCAGGCCTGGCGCGCGGTGTGCCCGATCAGGATGAGCGGCACCCCCAGCAGCGAGCCGCCGGCGACGTCGACCTTGCCAGGGATGGTCAGGTGCGACTGGTAGAAGCGCTCTGAGCCCGTCCAGGGAAAGTGCGGGTTGCCGAGCAGCATGCCGCGGCGGTTTGCGGTCGCAGCCGAGCCGAGCGCGACGGCATTGGAGCCGATCGCCAGGCCCCGGAACTCACGCTGCAGGCCGGCCGCGATCGCCGGCGGGTTGAGGGCTGGGGAGGCGACGGCGGGCGTCGGGGGCTGCGCGCTGCCGATGCCGTCGATCGCCACGCCACCGCTGGCGAGCAGCGCCAGCTGGTAGAAGCGGCGGTAGGCATCGATCTCGCTGATCGGCTTGACCCACGGCTTGCCCTTGCAGGTCGGGTCGGTGACGCCGCCCGCTCCACCGACACTGCTCAGCCAGCGGTTGTAGCCGGCGACGTAACCACTCACGCCCTGCCGGATCTCTGCCTTCGGCGCCCCGGCGCCCTTGGCCGCGAGCAGCTTCTCGATCCGCTTGTCGTCGATGATTTGCTTGAAGAAGAAGTCGCTGTTGAGGTTGTTCGCCGTCGAGCCGTTGCCACGAATCGAGTAGCCGGCGTCCGGCCCGAAGTAGCGCGACCGCTCAGCCCGGACCGTCGTGTAGGTGTCGGCCAGCGTGCAGATCGTCTCGCTCGCCACCTGGAAGCCGTAGCCGTAGCCCAGCGACTGCCAGTCCTTGGCCTGGATGTGCGGGATGCCGTACTCCGTCATCCGGATCTTCACGTCGTAACGACTGGCGGCTGCGGCGGTAGGCAGCAGCGGTGCGGTCGTGACAACGACGGCAGCAGCGAGGACCAAGGCGGTACGGCGTCTCATGTGCCCCTCTTTCGACGTTCCAGCGCCCCTGACCTACCCAGCGACTGTCCGAATGATCATGAATACTAGTGGGATGTCCCTCTCCGAGACCCCCCTCAAGGCCCTCGACGGCACCCCCACCACGCTGCCCCAGGGCAAGGCGCTGCTGGTCGTCAACGTCGCCAGCAAATGCGGCCTCACCACGCAGTACACCGGCCTCGAGCAGCTCCAGCAGACCTACGCCGCCCGCGGCTTCTCGGTCATCGGCGTGCCCTGCGACCAGTTCGGCGGCCAGGAGCCCGGCACACCGGAGGAGATCACCACCTTCTGCTCCACCTCGTACGGCGTGAGCTTCCCGCTGCTCGAGAAGCTCGAGGTCAACGGGCCTGGGCGCCACCCGCTGTTCGAGGAGCTGACCTCCGCCGGGGACGCCAAGGGCGAGGCCGGCGACGTGCAGTGGAACTTCGAGAAGTGGCTGGTCTCCGCCGACGGCAAGGTGGTCGGCCGCTACCGACCGCTGGTGCAGCCGGACGACCCGGCGCTGATCGCCGACATCGAAGCCGCGCTGCCTGCTTAGAGAACCGGCCTAGCCGACGAGGTTCTCGGCCCGCGCCTGGAGCACCACGACCTGGTCGTGGGCGCCGCTGGTCGTGGCCGGCGGGTCGATCGGGTAGGCCTCGCTGCCGCCGTCGACCGTGAAGTCGCCGCCCCAGGTGATGGTGACGCCGATCGTCATGCTTCCGGTGCCGGAGTAGGTGTGGCTGGTGCGCGGCACCGTCGTGCGGGCCGTGCTGCCGTCGCCGAGCTCCCAGTCGTAACGCAGCGGCCGCACGTCGAGGCGCACGGTGGCCCCCGCGACGGTCACGGCGAAGGAGAACGGCGCGGCGTTGCTGGCAGTGAACGCTGTCGGGTAGTGGACCAGCGTGCTGGGACCGGGCACCGACCGGGTCCGCGGGTCCGGTAGCTGCTCGATGCGCTGCTCGAAGGCTGCCTGCGCCGCCGCCAGCGTGCGCACGATGTCCGGCACGCCAGGGTCGTCCGGGCCGAGGCAGTAGGTCCCGCGCTCCTGCTCCCAGGCGCTCTTCGTGACCACATCCGGCTCGCCGGCCCTGACGTCGACCGTCACGGTCTGGTGCCACACCCAGAACCGGACCTGGTCCAGCGCCGGACAGGTGTGCAGCGCGAAGGAGCAGAGGCTGCCGTTCTCCCACAGCCCGTTGTGCAGGCAGGTCGGGGCGGTGCGCTCCGTGACGTAGGAGTAGTCCTGCTCCTCCTCAGCACCGTCACCGACGCGGCGGCCCTGGGTGGCACTCCCCCTGCCGGGCACCCGATCGCTCACCCCGTGCTTGACCGCGATCGACCCGCGGCCGCCCTCCGCGGCCGTCTGGTCGCAGAGGCTGCAGCCGCTCTGGCTGGGCGTCCCGGCCCACGCACCGCTGACCAGCAGCGCGGCTGTGACAGCCAGCACCAGCAGGGCCAGGACCCGCCTCACGTGATCTCGGCCACCTTCCAGCTCCCGTCGGCGCGGGCGAGCTCGACGGTCTGGAGCACCCCCACCGAGGCCCGCTCGCTGTAGACGACCCGGCCCTGCGCGTCGAACCAGGTGGAGGCCGGCACGTCGAGCTGCACGTCCACCCGGGCGGTCCCGCCGTCGGTGGCGGGCGCCTCGGCGAAGCGGATGTCGAACGTCACCGGCGTGGCCCGCTGGTGCTTGTCGCGCAGCTGCGTCAACGAGGCAAGGTAGAGCCGGCAGGTCTTGCAGCCGGGCTGCGAGAGCGCGGCGACCCTGGCCGGATCACGCTCGGCAAAGGCAGCGGTGATCTCCGCGAAGAAGAAGCGGGTGAACGCGATGGCGCTCTGCGGCCCGGCGACGGCGGCCCCCGAAGCAGCAGTGACAGCAGTGGGAGCGGAGGTGGTGCCGGCCAGCCGAGGCAGCGACTGCGGCGCGACCGGCTGGCCACAGGCAGCGGTGAGCAGAACGAGGAGCGCTGCTTTCCGTCGTACTCCCATGGGTTGGACGCTAGAGCGGTTTGGGCCGTTGCGAACTAGGCCCTGTGGACGCTGCGTGCGCGATCGAACACACCCGGTTGCCGGTGTCGGCGAGGCAGGTGGGGGAACGCTGTGCCGCAATGAGTGCCGCAATGACTGCCACCAAGCATCCCCGGTACGGCGTTCGATTCGGGCTGCTCGGGCACTCCCCCGCCCTCGACGGCTTGCGCGGGCTAGCCGTCGCGATGGTGATCTGGTTCCACTTCGCCGGCCACCACGAGTTCTGGGGATCTGAGGTGCTGGTCGGCGGGTGGGCCGGCGTGGATGTGTTTCTCGCCCTGTCCGGGTTCCTCATCACCGCGCTGCTGCTCGACCAGTGCCGCATGCACGGCCGGCTGACGCTGCTTACGTTCTGGGCCCGTCGTGCTTGCCGGCTGCTGCCCGCGCTGGTGCTGATGCTGGCGGTCTGGTGCACCGCCCTGCTCGTCTTCCACCAGCACCGGTGGCTCGCGACGACGCCCTCGGGCAACGGCAAGGGCCGGATCATCGATCGGTCGGAGGCGTTCGCTGACGTGGGGGTCGCGCTGTTGTATGGCGCCAACTGGAACGTGCTGGCCGGCGGCATGGAGGCGCCGCTGGCGCACCTGTGGTCGCTGGCGGTCGAGGAGCAGTTCTACCTCGCCTGGCCGGTGCTGCTCCTGCTGCTGGTCAAGCTGGGACACCGCTGGCGGCTGGTGGTCCTCGGCACGATGATCGGTGTGTCGGCAGCGCTGCCGTGGCTGTACTGGGACGGGGGCGCGGGCGCCGAACGGATCTACTTCGGCACCGACACCCGGGCCGTCGGCTTGCTGATGGGGTCGTTCGCGGCGGTCGTGTGGCACCAGCGGCATGCGCGCAACGGGGTGACGCGCTGGGCCGCGCTGCGGGCCTGGCTGGGCCTGGCCTTCGTGCTTTGGGTGGCCTGGACTGGGCGCAACAGCCCCGAGAAGTTCCTGCTGTTCCTGACGCTGCTCGCTCTCGCCGTCGCACAGCTGGTGCCCTACCTGGCGGAGAACCGCGGGCTGCTGGCCCGCTTCTTCAGCCTGCGGCCCCTGGTTTGGCTGGGCAAGCGGTCCTATGCGCTGTACCTCTGGCACTACGTCTGGGCCACCTGGACCCGCCCGCTGCCGTTCTGGTGGATGCTGGCGGTCGGGCTGGCCGGGACGGTGCTCTGCACGCAGCTGTCGTGGCATCTGGTGGAGCAGCCGGTCCTGCGGTGGGGCAAGCGCTGGGCCGTGCGACCGGCGCTGGCCCCAGCCCTGCCGCAGATCGCCCGCGCCGCCTAGGCCTTCGCGGGCAGGAGCAGCTGCTGGCCGGCCCGGACCGAGGCGCTGTCGAGCTGGTTGAGCTCGCGCAGCTGGAGGACCACGGAACGCGGGTCCTGGTCAGGGGCGACCCGGCGGGCGACGGCCCACAGGCTCTCGCCCTGGTGCACGGTGGTCTGGCCGTAGGGGACGGTCGGCGCGGCGTCGCCGGGCCGGTGGGTGGCGGCCTCGGAGTCGGCGAACCGGCCAAGGGAGAACGCGACCAGCAGCAGGGTGAGCAGCGTCAGCAGAACCACGAGCCGGCCGCGCCTGGTGAGGCGCACCGACTTGCTTCGGTGCTGGCTGCCCTCGAAGGTGAGCGTGAGGGCGCTCGACGGAAGGGGCCGGCGCGGAATCTGGGTGCCGGCCCGGTGCTGGTTCGCGGTGACTGCCATGGCGTGCTCCTGTGCGTGTCTGCGCTCCGTGTGCGTTCTGGCAATCGAACGGTTGTTCGATCGAACGCGTGTACCACTGTCTAACAGAGCGGTCCGACAAAATCCACGACACGTCGAACAGATGTTTGAGTCCCAGGCTCAAACGCGTTAGGTTTCCCCTCGATCACGCCGCCCGACCGAGCTTGAGGAGCAACCCCTGTGACCACCGAAGACGACGTCGCGCAGCCCCCGCGCACGCGGCCCGGCCGCAAGGCAGGGGTGCCCCCCAAGACCACCCACATCCACAACCTGCCGGACGGCCCCGCCGACAACGAGGGCCTCACCGTCCGGCAGCGCAAGGTCCTCGAGTGCATCCGCGACTCGGTCGAGCGCCGCGGCTTCCCGCCCACCATCCGCGAGATCGGCGACGCGGTGGGCCTGGCCTCCACCAGCAGCGTCAGCCACCAGCTGATCACGCTGCAGAAGAAGGGCTTCCTGCGCCGCGACGCGACCAAGCCCCGCGCCGTCGATGTGCGACTGCCCAGCGAGATGCTGCACCACAGCTCGCACGAGCCGGCCGCCGCTCCCGCTGCTTCTGACGGCCTGCCCGCACCGGTGTTCGTGCCGATGGTCGGGCGGATCGCCGCCGGTGGCCCGATCCTGGCCGAGGAGCTGATCGAGGACGTCTTCCCGCTGCCCAAGGAGCTGGTCGGCGAGGGCACCTTGTTCATGCTGAAGGTGGTCGGTGAGTCGATGATCGACGCCGCCATCGCTGACGGCGACTGGGTGGTCGTGCGCCAGCAGCCCACCGCCAACAACGGCGACATCGTCGCGGCGATGATCGACGGCGAGGCGACCGTCAAGACGTTCAAGCGGCGCGACGGCCACGTGTGGCTGCTGCCCCATAACGAGATCTTCGCGCCGATCCTGGGCGACGACGCCACCATCCTCGGCCGCGTGGTGACGGTGCTCCGCAAGCTCTGAGCCACCTTGCATGAACGGAATCCGCATGGGTGTCAGATGGCCTCACCACACCCTTGCGGATTCCGTTCATGCCCTCGGGGGCATGGCCAACGTCCCCACGGCCGCCTAGCCTTCGGCGCATGCATCGAAAGGCCCTCCTGCTCGCCCTCGCCGCGGTCGGCCTGTGCCTGAATGGGGTCTCCGCAGCCTCGTGCGCGAGCCCCGCACTGTCCGTCACTCCCAGCACCGCCGCACCCGCCACCGCCGTCACGATCGAGGTCACCGCGTTGTACGACGGAGGGTGCCCTGACACGGGGACTCGCCGCACGTTCGGGTGCGTGGGTCCGGAGCGGCCGAGAGATCCCTTCCGCCCGGCGAAGGGCGCAACGGTAGAGCTCGTGCTGGTCGGCGGCACCGTGTCCTTGGGCGAGCTCGAGCCGGGGAAAGACGGCTACCGGACCCGATCAGTGCGGCTCCCCGCCGCGCTTGGCCCTGGCACCGGCGAACTCCGCGTCTTGTCGAAGAGCGGGCACGTGCTGGCGACGACTCCGTTGACTGTGGAGGGGCCGGAGGGAAGCTGAGCCGCGAGGCGGTACGGCGGGGAGGGCTCAGGCGACGAGGTAGTTCTCCAGCTCGGCGGCCAGCCCAGGCTTCACCCGGGCCTCCAACCTCGTCCCCTCGTCGAGGTGTTCCTCGGACAAGACCTCGCCCTCGGAGTGGATCCGCGATCCGAGGGCTCCCGACAACGCATCGGTGTAGGGCAGCACGACGGTCACCAGCTTCTCGTGCCGCGGGACCTCGCGCTCGAGCAGCTCGAGCAACTCGGTCAGGCCCTCACCGGTCTTGGCCGAGACGGTGACGCAGTGCTTCTCCTGGCGCTGTAGCCGACCCAGCACCAAGGGGTCAGCCAGGTCCGCCTTGTTGATGACCACGACCTCCGGCACCTGGTGCGCGTCGATGTCCACGAACACCTGACGCACCGCCTGCAGCTGGCCCTCGGGATCGGGATGCGCGCCGTCGACGACGTGCAGGATGAGGTCGGCCTCTGCGACCTCCTCCAACGTCGAGCGGAACGCCTCGACGAGCTGGTGCGGCAGTCGCCGTACGAAGCCGACGGTGTCTGTGAACGTGAACTCGCGGCCGGAGGGGGTCTTGGCCTTGCGAACCGTCGGGTCGAGGGTCGCGAACAGCGCGTTCTCGACCAGGACGCCAGCGCCGGTGAGCCGGTTGAGCAGCGAGCTCTTGCCAGCGTTGGTGTAGCCGGCGATCGCGACCGACGGGACCTGATGGCGGTGCCGCTCCTGGCGCTTGACATCGCGGGCGGTCTTCATCAGCTTGATCTCGGCGGCCAGCTTGGCCTTGCGGTTGCGGATCCGACGGCGGTCGGTCTCGATCTTGGTCTCACCGGGGCCGCGGGTGCCGACACCGCCGCCGGAGCCGCCGGCGCCACCGCCCTGGCGGGACAGCGACTCACCCCAGCCCCGCAGGCGAGGGAGCATGTAGGTCATCTGGGCAAGCTCGACCTGCGCCTTGCCCTCTCGCGAGGAGGCGTGCTGGGCGAAGATGTCGAGGATCAGCCAGGTCCGGTCGATGACCTTGACCTTCACCAACTCCTCGAGGGCGCGCAGCTGGCCGGGGCTGAGCTCGCCGTCGCAGATGACGGTGTCGGCCCCGGACGCCAGCACCGCGTCCCGCAGCTCGCGCGCCTTGCCCGAGCCGACGTAGGACTTGGGATCGGGCCGGTCCTTGCGCTGCACCAGCCCCTCGAGCACCTCGCAGCCAGCGGTCTCAGCCAGCGCCTTGAGCTCGAACAGCGACGTCTCAACATCGTCGCCACGGGCGTAGACGCCCATCAGGACGACCCGCTCGAGCCTGAGCTGGCGGTACTCGACCTCGGTGACGTCCTCAAGGTCGGTGCGGATGCCAGCGACCCGCCGCAGGGCGTTGCGCTCCTCGAGCTCGAAGCCCTCGCCCTCGGCGTCGTGGAAGTCGTCAGCGTGGAAGTCATCGTCGAGCGGCTCGAGGTGGATCGCGGCATCGCCCTTCGACGGGGTGCTGCCTGCGGGCTGCTCGGTCATCCCTGCCCTTTCCTGGCTGCCATGGGTCTACCCATCGTCGCACCACCGACGCCGGGCGGCGAGCGGTTAAGGCCGCTCAGGGCCTTCGTTGCCTGGCTGTCTCGTACAACGCCACGGTGGCTGCGTTGGCCGCGTTGAGCGAGCTCGCCGACCCGCCGATCGGGATGCGGGCGATCACCTGGCAGGCCTCGCGCCAGGCCTCAGACAGGCCCGACTTCTCGTTGCCGATCACCAGCCCCACAGGCCCGCGCAGGTCCACCTCGTGCAGCAGCCGGTCCCCCGACTCGTCGAGCCCCACGAGCTGACCGTCGAAGGCGAACGGGCCGGGCACCCGCACTGTCGGTAGGGCGAACAGCGAGCCCGTGGTCGCCCGCACGGCCTGCGGGTCGTAGGGGTCCGCAGCGTGTCCGGACACAACCACGCCGGAGGCACCGAAGGCGTCGGCAGAGCGGATCACGGTGCCGAGGTTGCCCGGGCTGCTGGGCCGGTCCAGCACCACCAACAGGTCGCCCGAAACCCGGCCGAGGTCGTCCGGCGGGATCCGGCACACGAGCAGCAACTCGGGTGCAGCCTCCTGCTCACCGAGCTCGGCCAGCAGCTCCGGTGCCATCTCGACGACCGGCCCGTCGACCGTCGCCAGCACCTCAAGGGCCCAGGCGGAGAGCCGCCGGTCGGCGGCGACCAGGACGGAGGTGACCGGCCAGCGGTGCTGCGCAGCCATGGTGATCGGCCGGACGCCCTGCACGAGGAACTCCTGGGCGCGATGCCGCTTGGTGCGGTTGCCGAGCAGCGCCTCGAGCTGCTGGAAGCGGGCGTTCCGAGTGCTGATCCGCAAAGTCAGAGCGCGCGCAGGCCGATTGCGAGCTCGGTCCGCTCGGCCGCCGTGAGGGTCGCATAGGCCGGCGACACCAGGTCGTCGGTGCGGTGCTCGGCCTCGGCCATCGCCTCCTTGGCACCCTCGGGATCCGGCCACGGCTCGGGCCAGCCGAAGAACTCCGCGTTGTCGGCGCCGTACCGGCCACTCATCACGGCTTGGAGCGGGTCGACGCCGGCTGCTGTGACAGCGATCAGGTGGCAGGAGCCGCGGTGCTCGCGGGCGGCTTGGAGGGCAAGTGCGAGGCGGGCCGGGCCGTCGGAGGGGGCTGCGTGCAGCTCGGCGCGCCAGCCGGCGAACAGCGGCATGCCCATCACGTGGGCGCTGTCGAGAGCGGTCGTGAGCAGGTCAGCGAGGCGCTCCGAGCCCTCGTCCGCGAAGGTGCGGCGGCCCCACTCGGCGCAGGCCTTGGCGTACTCCTCCGCGATCTCGGTCGCGGGCAGAACCGCGATCCCCTTGTTCCACGCCTTGGTCTGCAGCGCCGGCGGGAAGAACCCGAACGCCGCGACGACCACCGACGGGTCGGGCTGGCCGAGCACCCCGCCGCGGCCGCAGTAGTACCAGGCCCACGTGTTGAGGCCGAGCTCCTTGCCCCTGGCGTTGACCTCAGCGTCGAACATCCACGCCCCGCCGAGTTTGCCGATCGGCCCTGCCACTGCCCGCACGCACTCCATCGGCGTCACGCCAGCCACACTCCTTCAGCCACGATCTCCGCGGGCCCCTGCAGCAGCACGTGCCCGTCCTCCCGCCAGGTGACGACCAGTCGGCCACCCGGCACCTCAACGTCAAAAGCCGTGCCGCGAGGTACGGCGAGACGCAGGCTGGTTGCCACGACGGCAGCGCAGGCCCCGGTTCCGCAGGACCGCGTCTCCCCCACCCCGCGTTCGTGCACCCGCATCCTCACATGCGCCCGGCCAACGTCTGCTACGTACTCAACATTGAGGTCCTTGCGGGACGGGTCGAGGGTGCCCAGGGCATCGACCGAAGGCACGTGCACCACGACGTGCGGGTTGCCCATGTCGACGAAAGTGCCTGGGGCGCCGTCGATCTCGACGTCCTGACCGACCTTCGCCGGACCCATGTCGACGATGACGTGCTGCTCGGTGACCTCGACGTGGAGCACGCCGTGGCGGGTGGCGACGTCAAAGCTGCCGGCCGGCGTGAGGCCGGCGTCGACGAGGTAGCGGGCGTAGACCCGGACGCCGTTGCCGCACATCTCGGCGATCGAGCCGTCGGCGTTGCGGTAGTCCATGAACCACTCGGCGTCGAGCTGTGCGGCGTCTGGCAACAGCCGGGTGGGCACGACCCGCAGCACGCCATCGGCACCGATGCCGGCCCGGCGGTCGCACAGCCGTTGCACCAGCTCCGGCGTGAGATCAAGCGAACCAGTGGTGTCGGGCAGCAACACGAAGTCGTTCTCGGTGCCGTGACCCTTGAGAAAGCGCACCCAGGCAGGGTACGGCGGGCCGTCAGTGGCTGGGCAGGACGATCCGCTGCGGCGGGAAGGCAACCGCCTGCACGTCGGGCGTGACGACGCCACCGCGCCAGCCGGTGCCCTGGGTCAGCAGCCAGCGGACCTTGTCCGACCGCTGCGGAGAGGCGAACACCCAGCCGTGCGCGCGGTCGCAGCCGAGCTCGGTCAGTCGGGCGCTCTCCGACCAGGTCTCGACGCCCTCGGCCACGACGTACATGCCGCGGGCGTGCGCCTGCTCGATCACGCTGGCGACGAAGGAATCGTCGTGGCCGTGGTCCCCGACCCCGCGGACGTACTGCTGGCCGATCTTGATGGCGTCGACCGGCAGGGCGGCGATCGCCCCGAGGGTCGCGTAGTAGGAGCTGAAGTCATCGACGACGATCGAGACGCCAGCCGCGCGCAGGGCGATCAGCAGGTCGGGCGCGCTGTCCCCCAGCTCGAGGACGACCTGCTCGCTGATCTCGAGCCCGAGCACGCCTGGCGCCAGGCCGTGGTCGGCGACCGCGGCGGCCACCGAGTCGACGAAGCCCGCGGACTGCAGCTGGACCAGCGAGACGTTGAGCCACAGCCGGCGGGCGGGGCCGCGCAGGCTCTGCCAGGCGGCCACCTCGGCCGCGCCGGCCCGTAGCACCCAGGCGTCGATGTCGGCCATGACCCCGCAGGAGATGGCGAGGTCCATGAACGCGTCCGGGGCCAGCATGCCCAGCTGGTCGTGGTGCCAGCGCAGGAGCCCCTCCATGGCCACGATGGCCCCGCTGTCGAGGTCGATCTCCGGCTGGTACAGCAGCTCGAGCGACCCGTCAGTGCACGCGCGCTGCAGGGCTGCGAAGTCGATGGTCAGGTTCGGGATGCACTCGGTGGCAGCCATGCCACTGATGTTGGCCGTTGTGTCCGTTCTGCGGCATAGCGACTAGGGATGGTTATGTCCTAGTCACTGCTGATGAGCCGGCGCGCCATCTCAGTGCCATCCGGGCCTTCAGGTAGCCACGTCACTCGGGGGTCGCGGCGGAACCAGGCGCGCTGCCGCCGTACGAACCGCCGGGTCGCGGTGATCGTCTGCTCCTTCGCCTGCTGCTCGTTGAGCTCGCCGGCCAGCTGGGCGAGCACCTGGCTGTAACCGAGCGCACGCCGGGCGGTGGGTCCCAGCGGCGGCAGCGACCGCACCTCGTCGAGCAGCCCCTGCGCCCACATCCGGTCCACCCGCTGGGCCACCCGGTCCGCCAGATCGGTCCGGTCCAGTCCGAGGTAGGTCGTCTCGATGTGCATCGGGTAGTCCGTCAACCGCCCCGGCATGCTGCCCGTCATCAGCACCACCTCGAGGGCACGCACCACCCGCCGACCGTTGGTCGGCTGCATCCGGCCGGCCGCATCGGCGTCCAGCTCGGCGAGCCGCCGGTGCAGCGCTTCGGGGCCGTTGTCAGACAGCTCCTGCTCCAGGGCGGCCCGCAACTCGGGATCGGTACCGGGGAACTCGATCTGGTCCAGCGCCGCCCGGAGGTAGAGCCCGCTGCCGCCCACCACGATCGCGGGGACGCCGCTCCTGGCGAGGTCAGCGAGGACGCCACGGCACAGGGCCTGGTAGGCCGCGGCCGTGGCGGTCACGTCCACGTCCCACACATCGAGCAGGTGGTGCGAAATGCCTTGCTGCTCAAGGGGAGTGAGCTTCGCCGTACCGATGTTCATGCCCTTGTAGAGCTGCATGGAGTCGGCGTTGACGACCTCGCCGCCGAGCTCCTGGGCGAGGGCGACGGCCAGGTCGGACTTGCCGGTCGCGGTCGGGCCGACGACCGCGATGACGCGGCTCAGGCCGGCGCCCCGATGCGCGGCATCCCGAGCATGGTGGCGGGCACTGTCGGGGTGTCACAGGCATCCCCGGCCCTGGTACGGCGGTGGCTCACGATGTCGTCGGCCTTGAGGTAGTGGGGGGCCGCGCCGGTGATGACCGTTTCGACGACGTCACCGGGCCGAGCATCGGGGTGCCGCGGCAGGTGCACGATGCGGTTGTCGCGGGCCCTGCCGGTCATCTGGTCGGGGCCATCCTTGCGGCCTTCCTTGGACAGCAGCACTTCTGCGTGCTTTCCGACCTGCTCCTGCATGCCCTGGAAGCTGATCCGGTCCTGTAGCTCGACCAGCCTTTGATAGCGCTCGGTCACGACCTCGGGGGGGACCTGTTCGTCGTAGGACGCGGCCGGAGTGCCGGGGCGCGGGGAGTACTGGAAGGTGAAGGCGCCGGCGAAACGACTTTGCTCCACGACATCGAGGGTGGCCTGGAAGTCGGTCTCGGTCTCGCCGGGAAAGCCGACGATGATGTCGGTGGTGATCGCGGCGTCGGGGATCTGCGCGCGGACGGCGTCGAGGATGCCGAGGAAGCGCTCGGAGCGGTAGGACCTTCTCATCTTTCGCAGGACGACATCGGAGCCGGACTGCAGCGGCATGTGCAGGCTCGGGCAGACCGCCGGAGTCTCGGCCATCGCCGCGATCACGTCGTCGGTGAAGTCCCGCGGGTGTGGGCTGGTGAACCGGACCCGCTCGAGGCCGGTGGCGCCGACCTGACGCAGCAGCGCGCCGAAGGCCTCCGGCTCACCGAAGGAGCGGCCGTAGGAGTTGACGTTCTGGCCGAGCAGCGTGACCTCGAGAACGCCCTGCTCCACAAGGGCTTCGACCTCGGCGAGGATGTCTTCAGGTGGGCGGTCCTTCTCATTGCCGCGCAGCGCCGGGACGATGCAGAAGGTGCAGGTGTTGTCGCAGCCGACGCTGATCGACACCCACGCCGAGTAGGTGCTC
>Ga0136633_1000923_pt1 | contig 21891 bp, 18 predicted proteins | sample AntDrymeUQ832206_2_FD_105494 | JGI IMG/M metagenome (GOLD analysis project Ga0136633, IMG submission 105494) | Polar desert sand microbial communities from Dry Valleys, Antarctica - metaG UQ83 (22.06) | ecosystem: Environmental > Terrestrial > Soil > Desert | place: Antarctica: Dry Valley...
AGCGGCTTCGAGGACCGCGCCGAGGCTAGGATGAACCCCTAGATGCCCGTCGGCAACGCCTGGTCCTTCGCTACCGGGTCGTTGCGTGCGCCCAGGCACGGCCGTTGCTCCTGCGCCGTACATCACTTTCACCGGAGCGACTCATGCGCAAATGGCTGCTGTTCATGCTGGCAGGCTACGTCTGGAAAAAGGTGACACGGAGCAGCGCCCGCCGACCGGCCCGTACTTCTGTCAACAGGGCACCGGTCAATCGGGGGTAAAGGCAATTTTCAGCGTGACCCGCCAGGGCGCGACCTTCTGTTGCCGTGACGACGAACCCATGCGGGTCCGGTTCGCCCCTACTTCGGCTTGCCCGCCCCCGCCATCAACGCCTCGAAATAGGCCTCGGGCTCGGTGACCGTGACCGGCGACGGCGAGGCCGCATCGGTGCCCAGCTTCACCATCGCCTCCAGCAGCCACACGCTCGTGGCGCCGACGTCCTGCCGCCGGCCTTCGCGGTAGCGCAGGCCGGCTCGGTCGGCTTCGGCCGGCGTGACGAGCACGCCGGCATCGCCGAGGTCGTAGGCCTGCACGACCGTGCCGTTGACCTCGGGCCGGATCTCGCGGCTGCGTGCAAAGGCCTCGGCCGGATTGGCCCGCAGCGCGGCGAAGTAGGCAGCAATGTCGGGCACCACGCCGGCCGGCGTGGCGAGCCGGGTGCGACCGGCGACCGTCACTGAATCGAGCGTGAAGAGCCAGACCGGCGTGCCGCCGATCGAGAGGCTCTTGCCTTCGCGGTAGCGCAGGCCGATGCGATCGGCTTCGCTCGCCGAGACGAGCACGTCGTCGCCCTGGGCCACGAAGCGTGCCTTCACGCCGTTGATCTGGCCGTCGACTTCGCTCGGCGCCGCGCGCGAGGCCGCGGGAGCCGGTGGCCCTTGCGCGAATACCGGTACGGCCAGGCCTCCCGCAAGCCCGACCGCGAGCGCCGCCACGAGTGCGCTCCTGAACGAGCCGCGCCGCATTACATGCTCTCGGCGTACAGCTCGCGACCGATCAGCATGCGCCGGATCTCGCTGGTGCCGGCGCCGATCTCGTAGAGCTTGGCGTCGCGCCAGAGCCTACCCACTGGGAACTCGCTGGTGTAGCCGACGCCGCCGAGTGCCTGGATCGCCTCGCCGGCCATCCAGGTCGCCTTCTCGGCCGAGTAGAGGATGGCGCCGGCGGCGTCCTTCCTCAGCGATCGCGCGTGGTCGCCGCGGTCGCAGGCCTGGCCGACCGCGTACACGTAGGCCCGCGACGCCGACCAGGTCGTGTACATGTCGGCGATCTTGCCCTGCATCAACTGGAACTCGCCGATCGACCGACCGAACTGCTTGCGCTCGTGGATGAAAGGCAGGACCACGTCCATGCAGGCCGCCATGATGCCCAGCGGCCCGCCCGAGAGCACGCTGCGCTCGTAGTCGAGACCGCTCATCAGCACCTTGACGCCGCCGCCTTGCTGGCCGAGCACGTTCTCGGCCGGCACCTCGCAGTCGGTGAAGAAGACCGGCCAGGTGTTGGAGCCGCGCATGCCGAGCTTGTCGAGCTTGTTGCCGAACGACAGCCCCTTGGATCCCTTCTCGACGATGAAGGCGGTGATCCCCTTGGGGCCGCCGTCGATGTCGGTCTTGGCGTAGACGATCATCGTGTCGGCGTCGCCGCCGTTGGTGATCCACATCTTCGAGCCGTTGAGGACGTAGCGGTCGCCCTTCGCATCGGCGCGCAGCTTCATGCTGACGACGTCGGAGCCGGCGTTCGGCTCGCTCATCGCCAGCGCGCCGACGTGCTCGCCGGACACCAGCTTGGGCAGGTACTTCTGCTTCTGCGCCTCGCTGCCGTTGCGGTGCAGCTGGTTCACCGCCAGGTTCGAATGTGCGCCGTACGAGAGGCCGACCGAGGCCGAGGCGCGCGACACCTCTTCCATCGCGACGATGTGCGCCAGGTAGCCGAGGTCGCTGCCGCCGTATTCCTCTTTCACCGTCATGCCGTGCAAGCCGAGCGCGCCGAGCTTCTTCCAAAGGTCGTGGGGAAAGAGGTTGTCGGCGTCGATGGCCGCCGCGCGCGGCGCGATCTCGTCGTCGGCGAACGCCTGCACGGTGTCGCGCAGCATCTCGATGGTTTCGCCGAGGTCGAAGGAAAGACCGGGTAGGTGGGGCATGGGCGTCTCCGGGCCGGCGGGCGGCGTCGGCGCAAGCTTAACGGCAGGGTTGCTGTGGTTGCCGGCTGCCGCCCGACCGCGCGTCGACAATCGCGCCGTGCAACTCGACCCGGGCGTGGCGCGATGACGGGCAACCGATGGGCCGTACTCGGCGTGCTTTTCCTGGCCCGCACCGCGATGGGCTTCCAGTTCCAGTCCGTCGGGGCCATCTCGCCGCTGCTCGTCGACGCGCTCGGCCTGAACCTGGCGTCGCTGGGCGCGCTGATCGGCGCCTGGATGCTGCCGGGCGTGCTGCTCGCCATCCCCGGCGGCCTGCTCGGCCAGCGCTTCGGCGACAAGCGGGTCGTCGTCGTCGGCCTGGCGATGATGGCCGCGGGAAGCGCCTTGCTGGCCGGTGCCGACGACACGACGACGGCGATGCTCGGCCGGGTGCTCGGCGGCTCCGGCGCCGTGCTGCTCAACGTGCTGCTCGCCAAGATGGTCACCGACTGGTTCGGCCCGGGCGAACTGGCCACCGCCATGGCTTTGCTGGTCGTCAGCTGGCCGCTGGGCATCGGCCTCGGCCTGGTCGTCCTCGGCCCGCTCGCGGTGGCGACCTCGTGGTCGTTCGCCATCGAGACGACGGCCTGGGTCTGCGCCGCCGCCGGGGTCGCCGTCCTCCTCGCCTACCGCTCGCCCGCGCACGAGGCGCCACCGCTGGCCCGCACGAGCGGGCGGCTCGCCCGCCTCGAGGCCGCGCAGGTCGGCGTCGCGGCGACGATCTGGACGTTCTACAACGTCGGCTACATCATCCTCGTCAGCTTCACGCCGGTGCTGCTGGTGGAAAAGGGATTCAGCCCCGCGGGTTCGGCGATCGTCGCCAGCTTCGCGACCTGGCCGCTGGTCGCGACCGTCCCGGTCGGCGGCTTGCTCGCCGACCGCACCGGCCGCGGCCCGCAGATCGTGGTGGCCTGCCTGGTCGGCATGGCGCTGGCCATGCCCTGGATGACGATCGCGTCGTCGCCCTTCGTTCTGCTCGTCATGCTGGCGGGAATCGGCCTGCTGGCGGGCCCGCCGGCCGGCATCATCGTCGCCCTGCCGGCGCGGGTGCTGCAACCGTCGTCCCGGCATCTGGGCATGGGCCTCTTCTTCGCGATCTACTACCTCGGCATGGCGACCCTGCCCGGCGTCGCCGGCTGGCTGCGCGGCCGCCTCGACCTGTCGAGCGCCCCGCTGCTGTTCGCGAGCGCGCTGCTGCTGGCGGCCACGGCGCTGCTCGGGCTGTTCGGCCGGCTGGAGCGTCGACGAGCCGCCTCGCCCATCGCGCGATCCCGCTGACGACGGCGCGGTCTAGCGGGCGCCGAAGGCGGCGTTCTCGAACAAATCCTTGTGCTCGCGCGGCTGCGAGCGCCAGTACTGCGGCGGCGCCGTGATGCGGGCGCCCAGCTTGGCGGCGGCGTGCCACGGCCAGCGCGGGTCGTACAGCATGGCGCGGGCGAGCGACACGGCGTCGGCCTCGCCGCCGGCGATGATCGCCTCGGCCTGCTCGGGCTCGGTGATGAGGCCGACGGCGATCGTCGGCACGTCGACCTCGGCCTTGACGCGCCGGGCAAACGGCACCTGGTAGCCGGGGCCGAGGACGATCTTCTGGTCTGGCGACACGCCGCCGCTCGACACGTGGATGGCCGCGCAACCGCGCGCGGCGAGCGCCTTCGACAAGGCGACGGTGCCTTCGATGTCCCAGCCGCCCGGCACCCAGTCGGTGGCCGAGATGCGGGCCCAGACCGGCCGCTCGGCCGGAAACGCCGCCCGCACCACGTCGTAGATCTCGAGCGGAAAGCGCATCCGGTTCTCGAGGCTGCCGCCGTAGCGGTCGTCGCGCCGGTTGGCGATCGGCGAGAGGAACTGATGGAGCAGATAGCCATGGGCCGCATGGACCTCGAGCCCGGCGATGCCCAGGCGGGCGGCCCGCCGCGCCGTCGCCGCGAAGTCGTCGCGCACCTTCTGCAGGCCGGCTTCGTCGAGGGCGAGCGGCGCGTCCTCGGTCGGCGCATGGGGCAGCGACGAAGGCGCCAGCGCCTGCCACGAGCGCGGTTCGCCGAGCGGGATCTGGGCGCCGCCCTGCCAGGGCGCGCGGCTCGACGCCTTGCGACCGGCGTGCGCGAGCTGCATGCCGATCGGCATCGAGGAGTGCGCGCGCACCGCGCCGAGCACGCGGGCCAGCGCCGCCTCGTTGGCGTCCGAGTAGAGGCCGAGGTCGTCGGGCGAGATGCGGCCCTCGGCCGAGACCGCGGTGGCCTCCAGGATCAACAGGCCCGCCCCCGAGAGCGCGAGGTGGCCGAGGTGGATGAGATGCCAGTCGCCCGCCGAGCCGTCGCTCGCCGAGTACTGGCACATGGGGGCGATGACGATGCGGTTGGCGAGGCGGAGCTCGCCGATCTGCAGCGGCTCGAACAGCGGGCTGGTCATGGTGCGTTGACGAAGTGAAGAAGGGTTCGGTGGCCTGGAGAGGGGGCGACCCGGCAGGCCGCGAACGCGCCGTCCTAGCGCTGCAGGCGCCGGTAGGCGTTGAAGTGCCGCAGGGCGCCGCGCGCGTCACCCCGCTGCTCGTGCAGCCGCGCCGCGTTGTAGTGGGCGTCGGCCAGGCCGGGATCGAGCGCGAGGCAGGCTGCGTAGCCGGCGAGGGCAGCGGCCGGGCGACCGTGGTCCTCCAGCGCGACCGCCCGGTTGAAATGGAGCAGCGCCTCGCGCGGGTGACGCCGAATGGCTTCGTCGTAGAGCCGGACGGCTTCCGCGCAGCGTCGCGCCTCGCAGAGCAGCGCGCCGAGGTTGAGGTAGGCGTCGGTGTGGTCGGGATCGAGCGCCAGCGCCTGCCGATAGGCCGCCTCGGCAGCGCCGGGATCGTTGCCCTCGAGGGCCTCGCCGCGACCGAAGAGCGTCGACGCGTCGTCGCCGGGTGGCGATGCCGTCAGAGTCGCGGTGGGCACGCGGGGCGTGCTCGTCGCGGCGGGCGCGGTGAGCCGACCGCGGCCGAGCGGCGTGACGCTGCTGCTCGGGGCCTGCACCTCGAAGTCCATCACCAGCTGGCCGGATTCCGGCTGCCACTGGGCGTCGCCGTCGCGAACGGTGACGTCGTTGCCGACAGCGGTGATGCGCAGCCCGGTGAGCGGCAGCTCGGCGGGCAGGGAGGCGCGGAGCTTGCGCAGCGAACTGAGGATGCGGCGCGGCGAGATGCGGGCCTGCTGCAGCGCCACCGCCGTGCGCAGGAGGACCACGTCCTGGAATGTGAACCGGTACTCGTTGCGCGCGCCCCGACCCGGACGGACGAAGCCGGCGGCGACGAGGCCGGCGATGACCCGGCGCGACAGGCCGAGCGTGTCCTGGAGGCTGCCGATCGTGTAGGTGCTGCGGGAGGAGATGTTGCTCGTCGTCACTTCTTCGCCCGGACGCGGGCCGGTGCGGCCGTCTCCTCCGATTTTCGCGCCCGCTTCACGCCCTTGCGTTCCTTGGCGGGTTCAGCCGCCGCAGCCGCCGGTGCCGATTTGGCCGCCGTTGCCTTGGCCGGGGTGCTCCCGCCCTTGCCCAAGCTGGCGCGCAGGGCCTCGACGAGATCGATGACCTGCGCGCCCGTCGTCGTCTCGACCGGCGCGTTGGCGACGATCTCCTTGCCGGCGATCTTCTCGTCGATGGCGGCGAGGATGCGCTTCTTCTCCTCGTCCTCGAACATCGTCGGGTCGTAGCTGTCCTGCGAGATCTGGTCGATGAGCTGCATGGCCAGCTTGAGCTCGGCGTCGGACACGCTCGCCTTCTCGATGTCGAGGTCCTTGAGCGAGCGCACCTCGTCGGCGTAGAGCAGTTGCTGCAGAACGAGGCCGTCCTCGGCCGGTCGCACCTGGACGACGTACTGCTTGGCCTTCCACGCCCACTTGGCGAGGGCGCAGCGGCCGCTCTGCCGCATCGCCTCCATGAGCAGGTTGTACGGCTTGCCGCCGCGCTTGTCGGGGGCCAGGAAGTAGGCCTTGTCGTAGAAGATCGGATCGACCGCCTTGTCGGGAATGAAGGCGACGATGTCGATCGTGTGGCTGGGGCTTTCCTGCAGGGCCTTGAGCTCCTCGGGCGTGAAGAGGACGAAGCGGTCGCGCTCGAACTCGTAGCCCTTGACCATGTCGGCCCGCTCGACGACCTGCTGGTCCTTCTCGCTCACGTACTGCTGCTTGAGGCGCGACCCGTCGGCGGCGAGCATGTTGAAGCGCACGGTCGCCGCGCTTTCGGTGGCCGAGTAGAGCTTGACCGGGATCGACACGAGGCCGAACGAGAGGGAGAGCGATGCGATCGAACGTGCAGCCATGCGGGCCTCCGGAGCGTCGCGGCAGCGGGCGCTGTCCGCGGCGGACGAACAGGATACGGGGAAGTCGCCGCCCCTGTCACCCGGACCGTTGCGTGCGCGCCGATGCCGCTCGACCGAGCGTCTTGATGCCCGCGGTCAGCGTCTGCCGCGAGAGCCAGTAGCCGGACCAGGGATCGGTCGCCTCGAAGCTGAGGTACTCGCGCGCCGTCGCGACGGTCCACTGGGCGCCGCTCCTGATCGAGGCGAGCTGCTCCCAGGCCACCGGCATCGACACGCCCAGGCCGGGCCGGGCCCGCGCCGAGAAGGCGGCGGCGGTGGTCTGACCGTGGCCGTTCCTCAGGTAGTCGACGAAGATCCGGCCGACCCGGTTGGCGCCGCCGCTGCGGGCCACGAAGCGCTGCGGGATGGTCCGGGCCAGGTGCCGGACCACATCCTGCGAGAAAGCCTTGACCGCGTCGTACGGCAGGCGGGGCGCCAGCGGGACGACGACGTGAAGGCCCTTGCCGCCGCTGGTCTTCAGCCAGCTCTGCAGTCCGAGCTCCTCGAGCAGCGCCCGCGTCAGGACGGCCGCTTCCTGGACGTGCGCCCAGGCGACGCCTTCGCCGGGATCGAGGTCGAAGACGACGCGGTCGGGCCGGTCGATGCGCCGGGTCGTCGAGTTCCAGGTGTGCAGCTCGATGGTGTTCATCTGGACGGCGGCGAGCAAGGCCGGGACGCTGTCGATGCCGAGCAGCGCCGCGTGACCGGGCCACAGGGCCGGGTCGAGCTCGCGCAACCCGGGCATCCGCGTCTCCGGGTGCTTCTGGAAGAAGAGCGTCCCCGTGATCCCTTCGGGCGCCCGCACCAGCGACACCGGCCGGCCCGCCAGGTGCGGCAGGAGGCGCTCGGCGACGCTCTCGTAGTAGCGAAAGAGCGCCCGCTTCGTCAGGCCGCTCGACGGATCGATGATCCGCTCGGGGTGAGTGATAGCGATGCCGGGGCCGGTGCTGGTGCCGGAACCGGCGCCAGGGCCGGACCGGCGACCCGGCTTCGCCGAGGCTGCGGCGTCGCCGGCCGCGACGGCCCGCTCGCGCGTCACCGTCCGGGCCGGCTTGTCGTCGCGCAGCCCGGCGAACACCGCGTGACGGATGTGCCCGTCCGGCGTCCACTCGCGAAACGACACCTCGGCGACCAGCGTCGGCCGCACCCAGCGCTCGCCGCCCGGCGCCCGCCTCGACCAGCGGCCCGGCTTCAGCGTCGCCGCGTCGAACAGCGGCTCGTCCACCTCGATCGCGACGAGGCGGGCATGCAGCGCCTGGCCGGTGCGGGCGTCCCAGCCGGTGCCGACGTTGCCGACGTACTTCAGCGCGCCGTCCTCGTGGACGCCGAGCAGCAGGCTGCCGACCTCGGCTGCCGCGTGGTTGCGGTCGATGAAGCCACAGACGACGAACTCCTGGCGAAGCACGCATTTCAGCTTCAGCCAGGCCTCGCTGCGCGTCGAGACGTAGGGCGCGTCGGGGCGTTTCAAGACGATGCCTTCGAGGTTCATCCGGCAGGCGGCTTCGAGCATCCGGGCCGGTTCGGCGTCGAAGCTCTGGCTGAGACGGATCCGCTCGACGCCGGCGGGCTCGACCAGCGCCGCGAGCCGCAGGCGGCGCGAGGCCAGGGGCACGGCGCGCAGGTCGAGACCGTCGCAGTACGGCAGGTCGAAGACGAAATAGACGATGTCGTCGACACGGGCCGAGTCGATGGCGTTCTGCAGGGCGTTGAAGTCGGGAACGCCGGCCTCGCTCATGACGACGATCTCGCCGTCCAGCCAGGCCGACTCCAGGCCGAGCGCCTCGACGGCGGTGGCGAGCGACCCCATCTTGGTCGTCCAGTCGTGGCCGCCGCGGGTGATCAGGCGGGCCCGGCCGCGCTCGACGCGGGCGAGGATCCGGTAGCCGTCGAACTTGGTCTCGACCAGCCAGTCGCCGGCCGGCACCGACGTCGCGAGCGTCGCCAGCTGCGGCGCCAGGCGGGCCGGCAGCGGCGCCGCGACGGCGCGCTCGAGGTCCGGTGCCGTCGCAACCGCGGCGGGTCGGGACGCCGTGCCGCGCGGCTCGCGCGCTTCGACGGGGCCGAGCGGCTTGGCGACGACGCTGTCGGGCAGCGCCGCGATGACGTCGTACTCGGCGATCGGCCGGGCCCAGGCGTCGCGCTTCTTGAACAGCATCCACGGGTCCTGCTTGTCGCCCGGCTTGGCGATGCGGACCAGCTCCCAGCGACCGGCCAGCTTCTCGCCGTGCAGGTCGAACACCAGCTTGCCGTCGGCGAGTCCGGCGCGCGGATCACCGACCGGCTCCCAGGTGCCGCGATCCCAGACGATGACGGTCCCGGCGCCGTACTGCTTCTTCGGGATGGTGCCCTCGAAGGCGGCGTAGGCTAGCGGATGGTCCTCGACGTGGACGGCCATCTGCATCTTCGCCGGGTCGAACGACGGCCCCTTGGGAACCGCCCAGCTGACGAGGACGCCGTCGAGCTCGAGCCGGAAGTCGTAGTGCAGGCGGCTGGCCCAGTGCTTCTGCACGACGAAGATCGCCGGCTTGGCCCGCCCGGGCGGGCGACGAGGCTCCAGCCCGGCCGGCTCGGCGGTGACGGCGAAGTTGCGCTTGCGCCGGTAGCGGCCGAGCGGCTCCGGTGGGTCCGGCGGTTCGGGCGGGGCGACGGCCATGCGCAAGACGCCGCCGGCCTAGCGCCGCACCGGCGCCAGCGCCTCGACGGCGCGGGCGACGATCGCGTCGACCGGCGCATCGATGTCGAGCCGGACAACGTCGGCCTCGTTGTCAGAAGGCGCCTCCAGCGTCTGCAGCTGGCTGGCCAGCAGCTGGGCCGGCATGTAGTGGCCGGAGCGTTCGGACAGCCGCGAGCGGATGAGCTCGGCGGAACCGTCCAGGAAGACGAAACGGACCTGCGGCGCGGCGGCGCGGATCCGGTCGCGGTAGCTCCGCTTGAGCGCCGAGCAGGCAACGACGACGCCGCGCGGCCAGCGCGCCGCGTCGGCGAGCGCCGCGCCGATCCGATCGAGCCAGGGCCAGCGGTCGTCGTCCTGCAGCGGCTCGCCGGCCGCCATCTTGGCGACGCTCTCGGGTGAGTGCAGGTCGTCGCCGTCGATGCCGTGGAGATCGAGCGCGTCGGTGATGCCGGAGGCGATGGTCGACTTGCCGGAGCCGGACACGCCCATCACCACGGCGGTGATGCGCGCCCTGTCGACCGGTTCCGGGGTGGCCATGAACGCAAGGATAGGGGGCGTTGTCGCTTGCCAGCGGGCGCGCCGGGGCCGACCGCAGATCCGACCTTGCGGGGGCGTTGTCGGCGTGTAAAGAACTTTGCGCGTGTCCTTTTCCTACAGGGCGCAGGCGTTGGGTATGTGACCATGCCATCTCACCTGCGTGGAAAGGATTTCGACATGAACACCACCAAGACCGTCGCTGCCATCGTGGCGCTGTCGCTCGGCCTCGGGAACGTCGCCTTCGCCCAGACCGAACCCCACCCCGGTCCGGGCGACATGGATCCGCGTCGACTCGAACACCCCGACGGCCGCATCCGCGGCCAGGCTCGCGAAGCTCCGCGCGCCCCGCATCGGGGCGAGGCGAACAACCACCAGGACCGTCGCGAGCAGGCTCGCCAGGAACAGGACCGCCAGTCGCACGCGCGTCAGGAGCAGGCCCGTCACGAGCACGCGCGTCAGGAGCACGCGCGTCAGGAGCAGGCCCGCCACGAACAGGCCCGTCACGAGCAGCTCCGCCGCCAGCAGGCGATCGAGCAGGCCCGCATCGAGCGGGAGCGGCAGGCGCAGCTGGCCCGCCAGCATCAGCGCGACGACTGGCGCCGGTCGCGCGACCACGGCTACGACCGATCCGATTTCCAGGGACGCCGCTTCCAGGAGGGTCACTACGACGGCCGCCACGGCGACCGGCGCTACGAGGACATTCGCTACCAGGAGCGCTGGAGTCACGATGACCGGCGCTGGAACCAGCACTGGGCCCGCGGCGCCGGCCCCCAGCACAACCTGCGTCGGGGCGATCGGCTCCCCGTCTACTACCGCAACTACAACTACGTGGTCCACGACTGGCAGGGCCACCGCCTGCGCCCGCCGCCGGTCGGCTATCAGTGGGTGCAAACGGGCGGCGACTACGTGCTGGTCGCCATCGCCACCGGCGTCATCCTGTCGCTGCTGCTGAGCAACTGACGATCCGCTGAGGCATCATCGGGGGCCACAGGAGACCTGCCCTTGCCCTCGATCCCGCGCCCCGTCGTCACCGCCGCCGCCACCTCGCTGCTGTTGCTCGCCCTGGGCGGCTGCGAGTTGCTGAAGAAGAACGAGGCCGTGCAGGCGATGGTCAACAGTCGGGCGGTGGGGGCACCGGTCAGCGACTTCCTCGACCGCTTCGGCCCGGCGCGCACCCGCGTCGAGCTGACCGACGGCAGCACCGGCTACGAGTGGCAGTCGGCGGTTGAGAGCACGCCGCCGGGCCCCGAGAGTCGCGACCAGCGGATCTGTCAGCTGCGGTTGCTCGCCGACCGGCGCGGTCGGATCACGAGCGCCGAGATCGTCCACGACGGCCTCGGCCGTCGCAGCACCTCGCGCTGCGGCGAGATCTTCGCGCCGACCTGAGGGCCGACGCGACAGGCCGGACCCCGGCGGCGTCAGGCCGGCCGGGGCGCCGGCGGCGATTCGGCGGAGCGTCGCGGCAAGGCGGCCGGCAGAGCGGCCGGACCTTCACTCGACTCGGCCGCGCCTGGCGTCGCCGACGGCGGCGCCGGCGGCATCCAGAGCTTCATCTGCGGGAACGGGATCTCGATGCCCTGCTCGTCGAAGGCGCGCTTGAGACGGCGGAGCAGGTCGCGCTTGACCGTCCACTGCTCGAGTGGCGCGACCCGGAAGCGAGCGCGGATGACGACGGCCGAATCGTCCCAGCGCTCGACGCCGGCGATCTCGAGCTCGGCGAGGATGCGCGGGGCATGGAGAGGATCGGCGCGCATCTCGGCGCCGACCTGGCGCATCACGTCCATCACGTGGTCGACGTCCTCGCCGTAGGCCACGCCGATGTCGACCACCGCCTGCGCGAAGCCGCGGCTCATGCTGACCACCGTGGTGATCGTGCCATTGGGAACGAAGTGGACATTGCCGTCGTAGTCGCGCAGCTGCACGTAACGCAGCGTCACGTCCTCGACCAGCCCGGCGTGGTCGCCGAGGCGGACGATGTCGCCCTGCCGGATCTGGTTCTCGAGCAGCAGGAAGAAGCCGGTGAAGTAGTCCTTGACGAGGCTCTGCGCGCCGAAGCCGACCGCCAGGCCGACGACGCCGGCGGCACCGAGGATCGGCGCCACCGAGACGCCGATCTCGGCGAGCACCAGCATCACCGCGATCAGCGTGATGACGACGGTCGCGATGTAGCGGAAAACCCGGCCGAGCGTCTCGGCGCGCTTGATCGACTCGCGATCGTCGAGCCGGCTCGACAGCCGCGTCCGCAGCATCCGGATGCTGCGCTGCGAGACGGCGACCGCAATCCAGGCGAAGACCACGATGCCGAGGATGCGCATCGCGGTCGCAGCGACGCCGCCAAACTGGGCCCACAGGACCATCGCCTGCTCCATCGTCTCGTACTGCATCAGCCATCCTCGCGATCCGCACCACCCTGGTTTCGCACCGGGTGACTTCCAAGAAACATTCGGACAAATATACAATGCTCTGTTTGCCCCGGTGAAGCGCTGCGCCATCGGGGGTGCCATGAGAATCCTCAATCTCCAGCTCCGCTTCCTGGTTCCCCTCGTCGTGACGCTCGTCGTCGCGGCCTACATCGCCCTGCCGGTGATGGATCGGCTGACGCTGCGCTGGTTCGCGCGCGACCTGAGCAGCCGCGGCGAGCTGGTGACGAACGCGCTTTCCGATTCCATCGCCTCCGATCTCGCCGCCCCCGACGACACGCGGCTGCAGACGGTGTTCGACCGCGCCGTCAAGGACGAGCGACTCTTCGCCATCGGCCTGTGCTCGCTCGACGGGAGGTTGCTCGAGCGCACCGCGAGCTTTCCGCCGGCGCTCGACTGCGCGCAGGCGCAGGGCGAGGCCGATCGGCCCGATCCGCGTCTCAAGCTCGTCGGCGGCGCGCTGCACGTGGGCGTGTTCCCGGTCAACAGCGACGCCGGCACCTTCGCCAAGCTGGTCGTCCTGCAGGACCTCAGCTTTATCGATCGGCGCAGCGAGGACACCCGCCGCTATCTGATCATCCTCATCGCCGGTCTCGGCCTGACCATCGCCCTGATCACCGTCATCGTCGCCCAGCTCAGCTGGCGCGGCTGGGTCTCCGGCGTCCGCGGCCTGCTGCGCGGCGAAGGTCTGATCCGGCCGTTCTCCGGCGTTCCCGAGATGACGCCGCTGGCCGAGGAGCTGATGGCCCGGCTGCGCGATCTCGAGGACGAGCATCGCCGCTCGCTCGGGCCGCAGGCCCCCTGGAATCCGGAGCGGCTGCGAGCGCTGCTGCGCACGCAGCTGCGCGGCGACCAGGTCATCGTCGTCTCCAACCGCGAGCCCTACATCCACGAGAAGAGCGACACCGGCGTCGTCGTCAGGCGGCCGGCCAGCGGCCTGGTGACCGCCGTCGAGCCGGTGATGCGCGCCTGTTCGGGCACCTGGATCGCGCACGGCAGCGGCAGTGCCGACCGCGACGTCGTCGACGCCAACGACCATGTCGGCGTGCCGCCGGGCAAGGACGAGTACGCCCTGCGCCGGATCTGGATGACCGACGAGGAGGAGAAGGGCTACTACTACGGTTTCGCCAACGAGGGCATGTGGCCCCTCTGCCACGTCGCCCACGTGCGGCCGGTGTTCCGTGAATCCGACTGGGAGCAGTACCGGGCCATCAACCAGCGCTTCGCCGACGCCGTCGTGGCCGAGGCCCGCGGTGACGACCCGATCGTCCTGGTCCAGGACTATCACTTCGCGCTGCTGCCGGCGATGGTCCGCGCCAAGCTGCCGCGGGCAACCATCCTCACCTTCTGGCACATTCCGTGGCCGAATCCCGAGTCGTTCGGCATCTGCCCCTGGCGGCGCGAGATCCTGCGCGGCATGCTGGGCAGCACGATCCTCGGTTTCCACACCCAGTTCCACTGCAAGAACTTCATCGAGACGGTCGACCGCTACCTCGAGGCGCGCATCGAGCACGAGCACTCGACGATCTCGTTCAAGGGCGAGGCGACGCTGGTCGAGAGCTATCCGATCTCGATCGAGTGGCCGTCCGAAGCGGCCAGCGACGCCTGGCCGTCGATCGCCGAGTGCCGCCGCAATGTCATCGCCCGCCTCGGCCTGCCCGCCGACGCCGTGATCGCGGTCGGCATCGACCGCTTCGACTACACCAAGGGCATCCTCGAGCGGCTGCACGCCGTCGAGCGGCTGCTCGAGAAACGTCCGGAATGGGTCGGCCGCTTCGTCTTCGTCCAGGTCGCGGCACCGACGCGCGGTCTGCTCGAGGAATACCGCTCGTTCCAGGAGCGCATCGGGCGCGTCACCGAACGGATCAACGACCGCTTCGGCCGGCCGGGCTACCAGCCGGTCCATCTTCTGGCCGAGCACCACGAGCACGACCAGGTCAACGAACTGTTCCGGGCCTGCGACGTCTGCGTCGTCACCAGTCTGCACGACGGCATGAACCTCGTCTGCAAGGAGTTCGTCGCCGCTCGCGACGACGAGCAGGGCGTGCTGTTGCTGAGCCGCTTCGCCGGTGCGGCGCGCGAGATGACCGAGGCACTGATCGTCAATCCCTACCACGTCGAGGAGACGGCCGACGCCCTGCACGAGGCCGCCACCATGCCGCCCGCCGAACAGCGCGAACGGATGGCCAGCCTGCGCATGACAGTTCGCGAGAACAATGTCTACCGCTGGGCCGGTCACATGCTGGTCGACGCCGGCCGTTGGCGCCTGCGCGAGCGCATCGAGGCGCGGGTTCAGCGCCACCGGGGCGAATGAGCGTGCTGCGACACCTGTTTTCTCCCGAAGGCGACGCCGCCCTGGCGGCGACGATGGCGATGCGGCCGCTGCTGGCATTCGACTTCGACGGCACCCTCGCTCCGATCGTTCCGCGCCCCGACGATGCCCGCGTGCCGATGCCGGTCGCACGCCGGCTCGACCGCCTGGCCCGCGTCCTGCCGCTGGCCATCATCAGCGGCCGCAGCATCGACGACGTGCGCGCCCGCCTGTCGTTCGAGCCGCATTTCGTGATCGGCAACCACGGCGCCGAAAACCCGTTCGACGCGACCGAGGCCTCGCCGGCCGCCCTCGACGGCATGCGCGAGCGCGTCCGCGCGCATGCCGCGGAGATCGGGCGCGCCGGCATCCAGATCGAGGACAAGGCGTATTCGATGGCCCTGCACTACCGGCTGGCCCGCGACCGCGAGGCGGCGCGGGCTCTGATCGACCGGTTGGTGCGCGACCCCGGCACCGGCGTCCTCAGCTACGGCGGCAAGATGGTGGTCAACGTCGTCTGCGCCGACGCACCCGACAAGGCGCATGCGGTCGCCAGCCTGGTCGCCCGCTGCCAGGTGTCGAGCGCCGTTTTCCTCGGCGACGATGTCAACGACGAACCGGTGTTCGCACGCGCCGAACCCACCTGGCTCACCGTCAAGGTCGGCCGCGAAGACCCCCACTCGCTGGCCCGGTTCCGTCTCGACGCCCAGGGCGAGGTCGCGATCATGCTCGACCGCATGCTCGGCCTGCTCGACGCCGCCGGCGTTGGCAGCACCGGCGGCGCCGACCTATGAGCGACTGCGCCGATTCGCCTTCTCCGGGCGAGCCGGCGGCGCGCGTGCTGCGGCGCTTTCGACTCGTCTTCAACGCCGTCAAGACCCATTTCCAGCAGGTCGAGAAGAAGGCCGGTGTCGGCGGCACGCAGCTGTGGGCCCTCAGCGTCATCGCCGCCAACCCGGACATCGGGGTCAGCGGTCTCGCCGACGCGCTCGACGTCCATCAGTCGACGGCGAGCAACCTGGTGCGGGTGCTGGCCGGCCGCGGCCTGATCGCCACCGCCCGCGGCGGCGTCGATCGCCGCGCCGTGCAGTTGCGCCTGCTCGCCGCCGGCCGAGCCGTGCTGCGGCGCGCACCAGGGCCCTACTCCGGCGTCCTGACCGAGGCGCTGGCCAGTCTCGACGCCGAGACGCTGGCCCGCATCGACGACGACCTCGGGCTGCTCATCGCCCGGCTCGACGCCGACCAGGCCGACGCCAAACGGCCGCTCGGCTCGCGTTAATCAAGTTCGCGCCGGGCGCGAAAGCCCTGCCGCCGGTCGGCGGAAGCGATGCATCGGCACAATCGTGACGATGCCCCTTCCGATCGAAGAGTACGCCCTCATCGGCGACTGCCACACCGCGGCGCTGGTCGGCCGCGACGGCTCGATCGACTGGCTTTGCCTGCCGCGCTTCGACTCCGGCGCCTGCTTCGCCGCCCTGCTCGGCAGCCCCGAGCACGGCCGCTGGCTGCTGGCGCCGGTCGCCGAAGTGCAGCGGACCGAGCGTCGCTACCGCGCCGGCACGCTGATCCTCGAGACCGACTTCGAGACCGACGACGGCGCCGTCCGCGTCATCGACTGCATGCCGCTGTCGAACGAGCGCTGGGACGTCGTGCGCATCGTCGAGGGCCTCCGCGGCCGGGTCGCCATGCACATGGAACTGGTGCTGCGCTTCGACTACGGCTCGATCGTGCCCTGGGTCCGCCGGGTCGACGACACCCTGCTCGCCACGGCCGGTCCGGACACCGTCGAGCTGCACACGCCGGTCGAGACGCACGGCGAGCACCTGAAGACGCTGGCCCGCTTCGAGGTCGGCGTCGGCGAGCGCGTCCCGTTCGTCATCAACTACCGACCCTCGCACACCGACGTCCAGCCGGCCATCGACGCCGAGCAGGCCGTCGCCGACACCGAGGAGCACTGGCGCCTCTGGTCGGACCGAAGCACCTACCAGGGGCGCTGGCGCGAGCCGGTCATGCGCTCGCTGATTACCCTGAAGGCACTGACCTACCAGCCGAGCGGCGGCATCGTCGCCGCGCCGACGACTTCGCTGCCCGAGCAGCGCGGCGGGGTTCGCAACTGGGACTACCGCTTCTGCTGGCTGCGCGACGCCACCTTCACCCTCAACGCGCTGCTGCTCGCCGGCTATGTCGACGAGGCGACCGCCTGGCGGCAGTGGCTGCTGCGCGCCGTCGCCGGCAGCCCGTCCGACATGCAGATCCTCTACAGCGTGACCGGCGAGCGACGGCTCGACGAGGTCGAGCTGGCCTGGCTGCCCGGCTACGGCAACGCCGCGCCGGTGCGCACCGGCAACGCCGCGGCGCGCCAGTTCCAGCTCGACGTGTACGGCGAGGTCATGGACACCCTGCACCTGGCGCGCGCCGCCGGCCTGCCGCCCGAGCCGCGCGCCTGGGAGATCCAGCTGGCGCTGCTCGACTTCCTCGGCGGCTGCTGGCGCGACCCCGACGAGGGCATCTGGGAGATCCGCGGCCCGCGCCAGCACTTCGTCCATTCGAAGGTCATGGCCTGGGTGGCTTTCGATCGCGCCGTCAAGGCGGTCGAGCGCTTCGGCCTGGAGGGTCCCGTCGACGCCTGGCGGGCGAGCCGCGACGACATCCATGCCGAGGTCTGCCGCGACGGCGTCGACCCCGAACGCGGCTGCTTCGTGCAGCACTACGGCAGCAAGTCGCTCGACGCGAGCCTGCTCCTGATCGGCCTGGTCGGCTTTCTTCCGCCCGAAGACCCGCGCATCCTCGCGACCATCGACGCGATCGAGCGCGATCTGGTCGTCGGCGATCTGGTGATGCGCTATCGGACCGAGAGCGGCGTCGACAACCTGCCGGCCGGCGAAGGGGCGTTCCTGCCCTGCTCCTTCTGGCTCGCCGATGCCCTCGCCGTCTGCGGGCGGCGGGCCGAAGCCGAGGCGCTCTTCGAGCGGCTGCTCACGCTCGGCAACGACGTCGGCCTGTACGCCGAAGAGATCGAACCCGGCAGCCGGGCCATGCTCGGCAACTTCCCGCAGGCGCTCACCCACATGGCGCTGGTCAATACGGCCCGGCTTCTCTCGCTGTCACAGACACGGCTCGAAACGTCGAGCCACCAGGGCGAGCGCCCGGCGGCGGTCGCCCAGAGCGGACCGGCGGCGGCCTGACGCCGGCCGATCCGGGGACGCCGCTCCGGCACCACTGAAGGACTCCCCGACGATGGACTTCGACACCGCCTGGCGCTGGTTCCAGACGCCGCTGTTCTCGATCGGCAGCACGCCGGTCAACGCGATGCGGGTGCTCGGTCTGGTGCTCCTGGTGTTCGGCGCCTGGTGGCTGACCGGGCGGATCGAAGCCGGCATCCGTCGACTCGCCCGCCACCGGGCGTCGAGCGCCGGCAGCATCTACGCCTGGGCGCGCGTCACCCGCTATGCGATCTGGGTCGTCGCCACCCTCGTCGGTCTCAACTACCTCGGCATCGACCTGGCCAGCTTCGCCCTGATCGGCGGCGCGGTCGGCGTCGGCATCGGCTTCGGCCTGCAGAACATCTTCAGCAACTTCTTCTCGGGAATCATCATCCTGCTCGAGAAGACGCTGAAGGAAGGCGACTTCGTCGACCTGCAGTCGGGCACGCGCGGCCACGTGCGCGAGATCGGCCTGCGCTACACGCGCATCACCACCAACGACGAGGTCGACGTCATCGTGCCGAACTCGGAGTTCATCAACGGCAAGGTCGTCAACTGGACCTTCGGCAGCCAGTTCCGGCGCATCCATGTGCCCTTCGGCGTCGCCTACGGCAGCGACAAGGAGGCGGTGAGGGCCGCCGGCCTGCGCGCGGCGGCGACCATCGACTCGACGGTGACCGATGCCAAGCGCAAGTCCGACGTCTGGCTCGTCGGCATGGGCGACTCCTCACTCGACTTCGAGCTGGTGGTGTGGGTCGGTCCCGATTCGATCGACCGGCCCGCCCGCATGGAGGCCGCCTACAAGTGGGCGATCCACGACGAGCTCGTCAAGGCCGGACTGGAGATTCCGTTCCCGCAGCGCGACCTCAACATCCGCACCGGCGAGCTGCGCGTGCGGCTGGCGCGGCGGGGCGACGACGACACCGGCTCGCCGTCGCCGACCCAGGCGGCGACGGGCGGGTCGGCCGGCCCGGCAGACACGCGCTGAACGCGGCCCGCCGGGCGCCGCCCGGCGTCCGGGCCCACCTGGCGCCCCCGGGCGTCGCCCCCGGCCGTGCGCGTTTGTGCCGATGGAGCCCGGGCCCCCCGTATGGCCTACTGCGACGTACCCTGTCGGCGGCCGGGCCCGCACCGTGACGCCGACCCCGACACCCGCACAAGGAGACACGACATGCGCACCCCTTCCTTCCGTCACGTGGCCACGGCCGCGCTGCTCGTCTGCGCCGCCGGCGCGCAGGCACAGCAGGTCAAGCTGATGACCGGGCCCCAGGGCGGCTCGTGGTATCCGCTCGGCGGCGCGATCGCCAACATCGCCGACAAGGCCGGCGTCAAGGTGCAGGTGCTGCCGGGCGCCGGCATCGCCAACGTCAAGGCGGTCGAGGGCGGCAAGGCCGACTTCGGCTTCGGCAACTCGATCTCGACCGTCGACGGCGTCGCCGGCCGCGCGCCCTTCGACACCAAGACGAAGAACGTGTGCAACGTCGCTTCGCTCTACCCGCAATACTTCCAGGTCGTCGCCAACGCCGACTCGGGCATCAACTCGCTCGGCGACCTCAAGGGCAAGCCGGCTGCCTTCCAGCCGAAAGGCAACACGGCGGAATTCATCAGCCAGCAGGCGCTCGAGGTCTACGGCCTCAAGCCGGCCGACCTCGCACGCGTGAGCTACGTGTCGTACACCGACGCCGTTTCCCTGATGAAGGACAACAACGCCCAGGTCTTCACGCTCGGCACGACGGTGCCGGCGTCCGCGATCATGGACCTGGCCTCGGCACGCGACATCAAGATCCTCGCGATTCCGGACGACAAGTTCCAGGCGATGCGAAAGCTCAACCCGGGCTACACCAAGCTCGTCATCCCCGCCGGCAGCTATCCCAAGCAGACCGCCGACGTGCAGACGATCGGCTACGCGACTCACGTGATCGCCCGCTGCGACCTCGACCCCGATGTCGTCTACAAGGTCCTCAAGGGCATGGTCGACAACAAGGGGGATCTGGCGGCGATCGCCAAGGCGATGTCGGGCATCACGCCGAAGATGATGGCCGAGGACATCGGCGTGCCGCTGCACAAGGGCGCCGAGCGCTTCTACAAGGAAGTCGGCGCCATTTGAGCCGCCCCTGACGGCGCGGGCCGATGCCCGCGCCGCCGCCCCCCGCGGCGCTGGTCCGCGTCGGAGTGCCGATGCCTTCGATTCCCGTGACGTTCTCGCGCCGACTGATCACCGCCGTCGCGGTGGGCATGTCGCTGTTCCACCTCTGGGTGGCCTTCATCGGCCCGCCCGACGCCTACGTCTTTCGCGGCTCGCACCTTGCCTTCGCGCTGGTGCTGGCGTTTCTCCTCCAGCCCGGCCGCCACGGCACGGCCGATCGCGTCGGCGTGTGGGATCTCGTCCTCGTCGTGATCGCCGCCGCGGCGGCGCTCTACCCGGCGGCCAGTCTCGACTACATCCTCAACCGGATCTACTACGTCGACGATCCGCGCGCCGCCGACTACGTGTTCGGCGGCGCCCTGATCGTGCTCATCCTCGAGGCGACGCGGCGGGCGACCGGCTGGGCGCTGACCGTCACCGCCCTCGTCTTCCTCGCCTACGGCCTGACTTTCGGCAACCAGTCGCCGGGCATCATGCTCGACCAGCTGTACCTGACGACCGAGGGCATCTTCGGCATCCCGATCTACGTCTCGGCGACGTACGTGATGCTCTTCATCCTGTTCGGCGCCTTCGTCGAGCGCAGCGGCGCCGGGCAGCTCTTCATGGACTTCGCGCTCTCGCTTGCGGGCAGCTCGTCGGGCGGCCCGGCCAAGGTCGCGGTCATCACCAGCAGCCTGTTCGGCACGGTCTCGGGCAGCGCCGTCGCCAACGTGATGACGACCGGCACCTTCACCATCCCGCTGATGAAGCGCACCGGCTACCGGCCGGCCTTCGCCGGCGCGGTCGAGGCCGTCGCCTCGACCGGTGGCCAGCTGATGCCGCCGATCATGGGCGCCGCCGCCTTCGTCATGGCCGAGTTCCTCGGCGTGTCGTACCTGACGGTCGCCGGCTTCGCCCTGCTGCCGGCGGTCCTCTACTACGTCGCCGTCTTCATGGCGGTTCACTTCGAGGCCAAGCGCATCGGCCTGGTCGGCGTGCCCAAGGCCGACCTGCCGCGGCTGAAGGAGGTGCTGATCGAGCGCGGCCACCTGTTCCTGCCGCTGGTCGTCATCGTCGCCGTCCTGCTGGCCGGCCGCAGCGCCGCCTTCGCCGCCCTCTGCGGCATCGGCTCGGTCGTGCCGACGACCTGGCTGCGAGCCAGCACGCGCCATACGTTCGGCTGGCGGGCGATCGGCGAGGCGCTTGAATCGGGCGCCCGCAATACCGTCGTCGTCGCCCTCGCCTGCGCCGCCGCCGGCATCGTCATCGGGACCATCACGCTCACCGGACTCGGCCTCAGCTTCACCGGCGTGGTGCTGGCGCTGTCGCAGAACTCGCAGATCCTCGCCCTCATGCTGACCATGCTGGCCGGCATCCTCCTCGGCATGGGGCTGCCGACGACGCCGGCCTACATCGTCCAGGTGGCGCTGCTCGTGCCGGCCCTCGTCAAGCTCGGCGTCGCCGTCGAGGCGGCCCACCTTTTCGTCCTCTATTTCGCCGTCCTCTCGGCGATCACGCCGCCGGTGGCGATGGCCGTCTACGCCGCCAATGGCATCTCGCACGCCCGCCTGATGGAAACGAGCTGGGCGGCGGTCAAGCTCGGCCTGACGGGCTACATCATTCCGTTCATGTTCGTGTTCGCGCCCTCGCTGCTGCTGATGGGCCCGTGGACCACCGTCCTGCTCGCCACGATCACGGCGACCGTCGGCGTCACCTGTCTGGCCGGATCGTTGCACGCGTACTTCTTCTGGGGCCGGGCGCGCAGCTGGGAGCGGGTGCTTCTGTTCGTCGCCGCGCTGGTCCTCATCAAACCCGGCTGGCAGACCGACCTGATCGGCGTCGTCCTCATCCTCGCCGTCGCCGCCAGCCAGCGCTGGATCGCCCAAAGCACCCCGGTGACGCCGGCGCAGCCCGAGAAGGGCACCGCGTGACGCTGCAGCTTCACGCCTTCGACACGCCGAACGGCCGCAAGATCAGCGTCGCCCTCGAGGAGATGGCGCTGCCTTACGAGGTGCACGTCGTCGACATCACGCAGGGCGAGCAGAACGCGCCCGACTTTCTCGCCATCAGCCCGAA
>Ga0136633_1000924_pt1 | contig 21843 bp, 30 predicted proteins | sample AntDrymeUQ832206_2_FD_105494 | JGI IMG/M metagenome (GOLD analysis project Ga0136633, IMG submission 105494) | Polar desert sand microbial communities from Dry Valleys, Antarctica - metaG UQ83 (22.06) | ecosystem: Environmental > Terrestrial > Soil > Desert | place: Antarctica: Dry Valley...
CTGGCGGGCCGGATCGGGCCTCCGCCCCGTGACCTCCCAGGTGACGCGGTTTCCGGTCGTTGGATGAACGAGCTCGCCGCCGCGCGCGGTGACCTCGGCGCTCGGGACGACGCGGTCGAGCAGTGGGTCGAACAGGTCCAGGACAAGCCGAGCGTCGGGGCGCAGGTGGGATCGCAGAGCCGCCAGGGCCTGCCGTTGGGCGTCAGTCGTGAGCAGAAACTGGAAGACCCGAGAAGGCGCCACAACGAGCGCGAAGTCGCGCCCGAGGTCGAGCGTCGTCATGTCCGCTTGATGGAACGAGAGGCCGGCCGCTACATCGGCGGACAACGCCTCTCGCCGTTGTTCTGCAAGACGCAGCATCGGCGCAGAGAGGTCGATGCCCACGACCTCGTGACCGTCCGCCACGAGGGCTGTGGCCACCCGACCGGTGCCGCACCCTACGTCAAGGATCGGTCCGCCTGTCTCCCCGGCCAGTCGGCGGTAGAAGTCGATGTCGCCCTCGGCCGAGCTGCCCGGGATGATGCTCGCCGCCAGGGCGTCGTAGATCTCGGTGGTCAAGCTGTCGGCCTCGTAAAAGGCGCGCGGCTGGCGCATGTCGCTCATACGCCCAACGTAGGTTCGAACGGCGACATGGTCAATGCGTTCCGCCTCCGCCCGCGGCCGGGCTGGCTCGGATGACTCAGCGGCGCCCACGTCGCCAGGGTCGAACGGGGACCCTGATCGCCAAGCTCGGCGGGACCTTGCGCGAGCTCGGGGCGACGGGCTGGATGCGCTTCTTGCGGCCGGGGTTGGCCAGGATCGCGGCATGTTGGCGCCTGGCGCAAGGCCCCGCCGCATAGCATGCGCCAAGACGGTCCGTACAGCCGTCCCCCAACGGGCAATCGACTACCTGGGCGAGCGGGATGTGCCGATAGCGGGCGGTCTCCGATATGTGCGGTTCCGTTCCCGAATGTTGATCTGCGCTACGAAACGAAGCCAGCTGCCCGAGGACAGGGGACTCTTGTGAGATGGAACCCATACAGCCACGATGGCCGCCAGCAAAGCAATCCCGAACCCGACACTGACAGCGACCCGCGAGCGATTCCAAGTAGACCACGAAGCCGGAAGGCCGGTCAGTCCAGCGGCCACAACGGACGATCGAGAGCGCGCGATTTTGATGCATACTCCTTTTCCTCTCGTAGCTGGTGGATGGCTGTTGGGAACTTGCGGAAGCTGTGTAGCGCTTCAGTGGACATGCGACATCTCCGGGTACTTGTTGGTCTCGTGCTGATAGCGACGGCATGCACGAGATCTGGGTCAGCTGATCAGGCTCCGTCACCGTCCAGCATTCCAGAGGCGACGGACCAATCACCAGAACCTTCGGTGATGTCGACATCGACTACCACGGCGGTGGAGTCGACGACGTCGACGGGCCTGCCTGCTCAACAGCCGGTCCAGGGCTGGCGGTCCACGGGTGCCGACCCGAGCGTGTTTGGCGAGGTGACGATCACCGATGTTGTGGTGGTCGACGGGAGGCTCATAGCGGTCGGCTGTCGCACCACTGACGGCGGCGAGAGGGAACTTCCAATCTGGTTGAGTTTGGACGGAGCCTCCTGGGATCAGGCTGCGGGTGTCGAGGATGAACCCTTCCCGGCCTATTGCCTGGAGGATGTCGCCGCAACCCCTTTCGGGGTTTTCGTCACCGGTTCGAGTTTTCTCCGTTCGAATGACGGACAAATTTGGGATCCGGTCGAGCTTCCAGCAGAGCATGCGCTTGGGCACGTAACCGCCCTCTTCCCCACCTCGGAGCGCGTCACGGTCCTGGTGCAACGTGCCGCCGAATCTGAGAGCACGATCGCCACTCTTCTCACCACCACCGACGGGACCACTTGGGTGGAGGGACCTGCTCAGTCAGCTGCTCTGTTCGACAGTTCCGCGGTGGGCGACGTGCTGGTGAGGGGGGAGGGGCTGATAGCGGTCGGCTCATCGCCGGGTGGAGAGTTCGTACCAACCGCCGCAGTCTGGACCTCACCCGACGGGCTCACCTGGCGTCTGGTTACCCCCCGCGATCCTGGATTCAGTGATGCCTACATGAACACGATCATCGATACCGACAACGGATATCTGACAGTAGGCGGAAACCCATTCGACACCGGCCTCATGGCGGCATGGACCTCGCCCGACGGGACGGCCTGGACTCGTCTGCCACCACCCGATGAGCAGACCGACCCAAGCGTCGCATATATGGAAGCTTCGGCCCTCACAGAGATCGAGGGCACTGTCTATGCAGCCGGGACAGATTTCGACTCTCGACGATCTGAGGGGGAGGTGGCTGCGCTGTGGGAATCCACCGACGGCATCACTTGGGAACGTGTCGATCTAGAGACTCTGCCTGGTCTCCTACCTTTCAATATTGTCAACCTCAAGGAGAGCCTCGTCGGGTTCTGGCCGCCACCCTGGCCTATACCTGAGCCAGTCCAAGTCTTCATCACCGAGGGATAATTGAGTGCTGTGGCCAGAGTCCCGGGGAGGTACTTGATTGTGCGGTGCTCACCACCCATCCATCTCAGGATCGACCAGCTTCGGACCGTCCAACGAATTCGACCTGGCAGAAGTCGTCTGCCGACCAACTCGAGTTGGGCGCGCAGCGTTGGAGACCTCACATCGAGTGGCGGATCCGACATCCCATCAAGCGCCGGATGTGCCGATCCGGGACACTCGGCAAAAGGTGCGTTATGGCGCATACCGGGCGATCGGCGGGAGCCTTAGCCTGGTTCTTATTCTTCTGCCATCCGGGTTGCCGTCCGGGTTGCCGTCCGGGGCATAATCGCTTGATGTCGAATGGTTTCACGGTGAATGCGTTGACAATGCGTGTCCGGCGGACCCTTCTGGATGCGTGGGAAGAAGCTGAGCGGCTTGGTCATAGCTACGTCGGTACCGAGCATCTCCTGTTGGCCTTGTCCCGCGATCCTGACGGCATCGCCGGACAGGTTCTCCATCACCTGGGGATAGCCGATCGTGTTGCCGAGGAACTCGAACGAATCCTGACGTCGCCGAGCTACGGGGGATCCCATGGCTCTCCGTCCCAGCCCGGGGCCGTTCCGGGACAAGGGACTCCGGAGGCGACGGTGTGGTTCGAGAGTGACGTGGGCGGAAACCCGCGCTTGCGAACCGAGGATTCATAGAGCGCTGGCCCGTCGGGTGTGCCCGGACTCTCAGGGGTCGAGGATCAGGCCGAGGGTGAGCAACTGGGCGTGAAAACGGTCGAGGATCGGCGCGATGGAGACTTCGAGAGTGGCGGTGTCGATGACAATGGTGCGCGGCGGAGTTTCAGTGTAGGGCGCTTGGTCTCTCTCGGTGGCATAGGCGTAGCGACCATCAGCCGAGAAGGCGAGATCGTAATAGGGGGCGTCGCCTGATGGCTGGGGCGACAGCAGAGGTTCGAGCGTCTTGGCGTCGAGTAGATGGAGACCGGATGAACCGAACTCGAAACTTCCGTCGGTGAAGTCCTCCCACCAACCTGCGGCCAATATGACCTCCCCGGTGGGGGATATGGCGAAGCGGTCGAGGGGCAAGTCGGTGCGAGCGACTTCGCTCATGGTTTGGGGTTCGACGGCGACGATCCCGACCGGCAATTCCCGATATGCGTTTGGGTCGGAGCCCTCCACCCACTCCAACGTTGTTCCGGTCAGGTAGAGCAACGAACCATTAGGGGCGACAGCTGCACTCATATGGCTTGAGGCCCCTTTGGCGTGGGCTGGTGGCAGCCAAGCCGTCAGAATACGGTCGAGGAAAGACGTCTTCTCGGCGACCTCCTTCGTGGTCACCGCTCCCGTGTCGAGATCTACCGTTGTGACGAACTCGCTGTACAGGTGGGGGACGTAGAGAAGGTTGTTTGTCCGATCCCACGCCGGTCCGACCCAGCCGTACTCGGCCCGGTCGACTACGTTGATCACCGATGGAACCGTGTCCAGCTTGACATCAAGAATGGCTTGACCGGTGTTCAATTCAAACACCAGGACGCGGGGGATGTTGTCGAGGAGGTCACGACCGAACACGCCTAGCCGGTCGCCTTCACCCATGACCATGACCTGGTCTGGGTAAAGACCTGAGGTATCCAATTCGAAAAAGGGTCGTTACCTCTTTGGTTGAACGGTCGAAACGTGTGACATTGAAGCCGTCAGGGACATTCGGATCGGTTCCTGGCCTTTCCAAATGTCTCACCCAATCGATGTGGTCATCGCCGATAACGATCCCAAACGGTGCCGCGACATTCGGTCCCCCCTCGGCCAGTTCCGTCAATTCGTCGGTTTCGAGGTCGAGAAGCCAAAGCACCCAGTACGGCCTGCTGTCCGAGTCATAGCCGACAAAGGACACTTCGCTTTCGGTACTGGCCACAGTCTCGACCCACCAACCAACTGGGCCCATTGCCGACCCCTCCAACGGCGCCAGCGTCGAAGGATCAACCCTCCAAAGACGAACACCCCCGAGCCCATTTTCAGCGTCCAGGGTTGAGGTTGTGGTCGAAGCGGCCATAACGGCTCCAACAGGTGGCGAAGTCGGGGCAGGACTACCAACGGTCTCCGACACCCGACCTGCAGGCGTCGTCGTTGGCTGGCTGGTACCAGCCGGCGAGCACACGCCGAACAGCACCACCACCATCAGGATCAGAGCTGACAACCGCGAAGACATTTCGACCATGAGACGATACGACAAGCCTTCAAGTTCACTAAGCCCATAACGCTCCGATCGATGAGGCCGCCTGAACCCTCCTTCTCGCCCCCGAACCGAGGTTTTGGACTCTAGAATTCAAGATATTCATCAACTGCAGGAGCAGTTCATGGTCGGAGTAGTCGTCGTACTGATTGCAGCCTTCATTGGCAGTCTGCTCATGCTGGTGGCCTGGGCCAAGGGTCACCTGCGGCATGGTCTCAAGGGCTACCCGCACGAAGGTGTTGCCATGATGGCCTTTCGACCCGCTAACCGAGGGTCGCAGTGGGATCGTTGGAGCCAACGGTCACGGGAGCTTTCGACAAACAACTCCTGAGTCATGACACTCGGAATACGGGAGCTTCACCCACGCACGGAGCGCCGAGGTGCCGATATCGGACGGTGTCAGATGTGGGGCCGTTCCACTCCCGAATTGTTGATCTGGGCGGGTTGGTCCGAGAACTTTCGGCTCTGATTTAGCGTCTTATCGCGAATGAGACCCGGCCTATTGCGTGTGGTCCTGGTAGTGGGCCTGATCGTGTCGGCGTGTTCAGGGCTGGAGGTGGGCTCGACGACGTCTTCCGTACCGGAGCGTCCCGCTTCTACTTCTGCGCCGACCACGACGGTGCCTATGACTTCCACCACAGCTGCGAACTCCACGAGTTCGGTTGTTCCAACTGGGGACAATGTTGCGTTTGATCTGGGGCCGCTGGCACCGAGAGGTGGCCATTCGGTGATTTGGACGGGTTCGGAGATGATCGTCTGGGGTGGTGAGGGAGATGAGACGGGCAGCGAACTGTTCTCCGATGGTGCCGCCTACGACCCTGAGACGGAGCGGTGGCGGATGTTGGCGTCGTCCCCGATCGCGGCCAGGCGTTATCACGTCGCGGCGTGGACTGGCACTGAGATGCTTGTCGTCGGTGGAGTCGACGAGAGGGACGGCGCCAAATACTCCCCGGCGAGTGACTCGTGGGAAATGGTGTCTGTATCTCCGATCCCTATGGGGCCGCCTGCCGGAGCGCCAATCGAAGGGGTCGTTGGCTCGGTTTGGACTGGTGAACAACTTGTTGTTTGGCATGTGGCCAGCGACCAGTTGGCGGCATACGACCCGGGAGTCGATGAGTGGACACTGCTGCCGCCTACCGGACTCCCCGTCGACAACGGGGCACTTCGATGGAACGGTGAGGAGGTCTATGCCTTCGGAGCACACGTCGCCTCGTATCCGTCAGACAATGAGCTTCTCGTATCACGCCTGAGAGATGGTCAATGGCAACAGCTTCCATCAGCGGAGTTCTCGACACCCGAGCACAACATCGCGGCTAGGGCGATCCTTACCGGGTGGGCCAGCGATCACTTCGTCGCCTGGAGCGGCGACGGGCGCCAAGGTCTAACCCTCGCTTTCGCCCCCGACGAAGGAGGTTGGAGACAGATCGCGCGCAATCCAGACCCGCCGTGCGATGGTCAGGGCGAACCCATACAGGCTTACGACGCGATCATCTCATTCGGTTGGTGTGGGCCGAACGCGGCCATCTACGAGCCGTCCAATGGAAGCTGGACCGCATTCGAAGTTACCGGCTATCCAACTGCCCGATACACCATATGGACCGGAACCGAAGTGCTCAATTGGGGTGACACTTGCTGCTACGGCACCGGGGGCGAACCGTTCACCGTCAGGGCCTGGCGATCCTCACCACCCAGCTAGGCCGCACGCCGAGGTGCCGATCTGGAGCGGTGGCCATCAGGGCCGATATCACTCGATATTTGGTGATCTGCGCTGCCCGGCTAGGAACCGCACCGGCAGTATCTAGCGTCCAAAGAATATGAACCGTCTCCTGGCCGTAGCCTGCCTTGCCCTACTGGGAGCCGCTTGCGGCTCCGGTTCGACATCAGCAGCGAACGATGTCGAGTCGTTAGAGATCGACGGCGTATGGGTGTTTCAGCATGCGAACTCCGGAGGAGACGATGCTTTGCATAGTGGCGTCGCCGAGATCCGGAATGACTGCCTCTATGTTGACGACGCAGTAGTGGTATGGCACGAAGACCAGATCGATCAGGCCTCCCAGCTCATCGCTGGCGTCAAGAGCGGTGACGAACCTGAGGTCTCTCTCCCTGGCGGTGGGACCAGTCTCGATGAGGGTGACACTCCTATTGCGGCGAGCATCACAGACCTCTGCCCGACCCGAGTCGTCTGGTACACGCGTCCAGGACCCTGAGTCCCCAGGCCCAGTACACGAAGTGCCTAATTGATATCGGGCGGGTGAATGAAACTGGCCGTTCCGCCCGGGATCGGTTGATATGCGCTTGAACACCTGGTCGTCGTCGGACGACCTTGGCTACCGTCAACGGTCGTGACGGACCCCCTTACCGGATATCTACGCGCCAAGGCAGTCTGCGTCTTCAGTCACAGAGGTCGGATTCTGGCCATCGATGCCTTCGACCCCACAAAGGGACAACATTTCTGGGTCCCGATCGGAGGCAGAGTCGAGTTCGGTGAGACCAGCAAAGACGCGATAGCACGGGAAGTCAGAGAGGAGCTGTCAGTCGAGGGCAGAGATCTGGAACTCTTGGGAGTCCTGGAGAACATCTTCAGATACGACGGAGCGGATGGACATGAGATCGTCTTCGTCTACGACGGCCAACTTGTCGAACGGTCGCTCTATGAGCAAGCTTCTGTCAGGGGTGTCGAGGGGAACGGGGAGGAGTTCATCGCATACTGGATAGACCCAATGAACCCCGAGCGCGGATGGCCCCTCTACCCGGACGGGCTACGTGAGCTGATGGACAGAGACGAATAGCCACTCCGGCAACAACCGAGCGCGAGGTGCCGTTCTGCTCGGTTGGGCGATGTGCTCGTTACTGCAACGAAATAGTCGATCTGAGCGGATGGTCGGGTTTGGAGGCTGCGACCCTTCAGACAGGAAGGCAGTAGGTGATCTAGCTTGGTGTCTCGAGTTTCGGCTCCTCCGGGTGCGGTCCACGGACCATCCGATACAGACCGAGAGCAACAACTAGGAGGAGGATGCCTCCTACAAGCCAGGGAGTAGAAACAAAATCGGTGCAGGAGACGCTGCCTTCTCCTCCTGGGAGGATTGTCAGCGTTCCGATTCGGGGACAAGGGGTCTCGCCGATGTGGGCCGAGCCCACGTAGACGAGGAAGACCGCGACTCCACCAATTAGGCCGATGGCGTCGCGCTTATCTGTTGAGTAGCGAATGAGCAGCCAAGTGAGAACGGCAGCCAGTGGCAGCGTGAATAGCCCGGCGAAGGAGAGTACCGAGAACGTCCAAAGGGCGCCGGAGAACGTCCATGCAACGAATGCGGGCCACCCCGACGCCGGTTCGGGTCTCCATGTCGCCACAACCCGAACCATATCCGCGTGCTCGCCAAACCTCCTACGTATAAACCATCCAAGATGTGCCGTTCTGGGGCACTAGAAGATCGGAGTGCTATCACCCGTATTGAGTGATCGGGCGCTCGTCCGGCGGGGGCCCCGTTCGCTGGTCGCACAACAACGCCGGGCTCGCTCGATAGGTGAGTGGGCCTTGGTCCACGACTCCGGTCACTCCGTACCACTAGCAGGTGCATTGCGATGAGTCCGGTCGGCTTAGATCTGCGGTGAGGGTCAGAAACTAAAGGTGCAAATACCGCTGGTCTGGCCTCGTGGAGCGGGGCATGTATCTGATGAGGGTTGGTTTCCGATGTAGACGCCAGCCAGGTCGTGGTCGGCGACGACCGGGGTCAGGGCTCCTCCAAAGGGCAAAACGACGGCAGTCAGATCCGGGTCGGAGAGCTGGTATCGCCAGATGGCCGTGTGGGTCTGGCTGTACGAGTAAGCGGAGGCGAACAGCTGGGTTCCGTCGGGTGCCCAGGCGAGGTAATCGATGGTGGTGTCTGGGTCGGAGACCACCGGGCCGCTCCCGGAATGGAGGTCGACGATCCATAACGCCTCACCTTCCGATGGACCAGGACCGCCGACCATCGCAGCTAGATAGCGACCGTCGGGCGAGAAGCGGGCAAAGTATTGACCCACGAACCTTGCATACCCCTCGGGCGGATCGAATTCTTGGGAAGCAAGAGTCGAGGTGTCGGTGACAATCAGGCTGGAACACTCCCCGGCACACCAAACCAGAGACACACCCTGCACTTCGGAGACAAAACCCGGCAGGCCTTCCTCGAGAGGTGTGACCTTCCCGGTCGAGGAATTCCATAGGTCGAGCCCGTTCCCGAGCTGGAGAACGAGCCCACCGATCACGCCCATCGCTGGGTAGCCGTCGGCCAGCAGGGTGACAGGTTCGGTTATCTGTTCCCCGGAGACATTGACCTGCCAAACCCGGGGTTGACCACTACCGATTCTGCCGCCTGGGTAGTCGATCATCCATACCCGTTCCGGCTCGGCTGCCGGAACGAAGATTGTTGCCGGCCCCAGCGATGTCGGTTCCCGACTGGCGAGATTGACTGCGTAGATGTCAGACCAGCCCACCACCAGGCTGTCACCGACTCGGATCATGCTGAAGGGTTCGTCGCCGGCCCGCTGACCCTCGACCACACTCCGCCCGGCCAGACGCCGATCCGGGTCCACCGCGGTAACGCCGTCGAGGCCGTCGTCGAACAGAAGCAGCATTCCGGTCTTGTCATCGAAGATCGGTCCCTCGGCAGGCAGAGACACCGACTGGGTCGTGACGGTGGCCTCGGTCGGCACCGTAGAAGACGATGACGCGGTCGTAGGCAATAATGCTTGAGTCACGGATGTCGTCGTCTGAGGTCCGACCGTCGACAGCGGTGCGTCGACGCCCGAGGCGGTGCACGCCCCGGCGAAGACCAGCAACAGGAGGAGGCGACCCACCCAATGTGTGGACATTTCCACGATTAGACGATCCGACGGGCGCCGAAGTTCATCAGCGCATAACACTACGATCCGATGAGTCGCCCTACCCGGGCCTTCGCAACAGAACCGGCAATATGAGTGGCTCAGTATTTGGGATGTCCACGTCAGTTCGACGGTATCGCCTTCAAGTGGGCAACCTTCTCGATCTACGTACCAACGCCAATTCCTCGGCGCATTTCGCTATCGGACAAAGAGCTCGGCCGGCATCTCGCTAGCTGTCCTCCGGGCTGTGTCTCCAGGACGCGTTTTGGACGCGAAACGGTGCGAAATGTCCCCGACTATCCGCGATCAGCCAGCAACGAAAACGTCGGTCGCCATTGAAGATTCGAGCGTTTGCCCTGGTCAGAGACTTGGCTGGGACTTCCCTGACACGGAAGAGGTCACTGGTTCAAGTCCAGTAGGGCCCACGAGAATACCCCTGCTACGGCTGGGCTTTCTTGGCTTTCGTTATTCGGACGACAGCGGCCGGGACGCGATTTGGTCGGCGTGTGCGGCTCCGCCACATCTAGAACTGAGGCTCCGGTAGGTGGGCGACCCTTCGTGGACGCGGATTCGGTTCCTAGGTAGTGGGTCAGTTTGAACCTCGGGAGGCAAAAAGAAACGCCCCAAGAAACCGAAGGGGCGTTTCTTTGAACAAAAGGACCGGCTAGCAGCCGCAGCATGGGCAGGGTGATTCCCCGCAAGAGCAACCGCAGCTTGGGCATGGTTCTTTAGCCATTCAGTTTTCACCTTCTCCAGCACGAATGAATTGAACGTCGCAAGGCCATGGCTGATCGTCGCCAACCGCTTCCGAGGGCAGAGTTTCCGAGAGGCGCGCCATTTCTCCTCGTAGCTTCTTGAGGTTGGCGATCTGGGCGTCGAGTTCGGCCAGCCGCTTATTCACCAAGGTGCCGGTATGCCCGCAGGGACATACGCCTTTGTCACGGATGATGAGAAGCTCGCGGATATCTCGAAGCTGGAGGCCTAAGCGCTGCGCTCCACGGATGAAACGCAGGCGCTCGATATCGGCTTCCTTGTAGGAGCGGTACCCATTGGGACTGCGGTCGGGTACGGGCAGCAAACCAACCCGCTCGTAGTACCGGATCGTGTCGGGCCGGACCCCGACCGCAGATGCGATCCGGGAGATAGGCGTTTCCACGAAGGTGAGCGTAAACCATGGACCATGGTCCAATGTCAAGCCCTTCAGCACTTAGTCGAGCAAGGAAGCGATATCTCAAGCGGCTCATCGACGAAACCCGCTCACTGGGATGTTGGGAGACTGACCAGGGTTTCCCGCCTCACCTTCTTCGCGGTCTTGGGAGCGGTCATTTCCCAGGGAGAGCACCAAACCCGGGGCTTGGATCATCGCTTCCCGGTCTCGGGAGGCGTTTGAGTAGCGAAGCCCGGATGGGTTCTCGGACGACAAACTCACCGTCTCCGGTAGCAAGCAACCGATTGGCCGAGGCGAGCAACTCCTCCGAAACCACGCCTGTGTATCCCTCCCGCGCCTGGTACTCCAGCCAGTCCTCTGCACTCGGGAAGTGAGAGAGCAGGTCAAAGAACCTTCGGCGCTCGGTGACATACCAGCCGTCCCCTTCCACTAGGTCCAGTCGGGCCCGAGCCTCGAGGATCTCCTTGATGTCGTCTTCTTGGACGACGTGGCCGAGGCGCTCGATCCGGCCTCTCTGCCACACCTCCACCCCAGCGTGCTCAGGCTGTGGATGAAGGTCGAGGAGTACACCGTCCGGTCGCAGTGAACGATGGATCCGGCTCAGGGCGTGCACCACGCCCTCCAGTTCGATGCATCACAACGAGTGGGAGAGGATGGCAACGTCGTAGGCGTCCGGGGAAAGGTCGACCTTGGCAATATCTGTCACCACAAAACTCACCTTGGGGCGGAGCGAGGCGGGAATAGTCTCCGCAGCTCGTTCAATCTTCTCACCGTTCATATCCATGGCGAGCACCGTGTCTGCCTCCTCCGCGTAACGCCAAGTGAGGCGCCCATCCCCGCACCCCACCTCGAGCACATCGGTACCCGAGAAGTCCACCAACTGGTGGATAACGGTGATCTCGGTGTCTTCCGGGTCGATCGACGAGCTCATTGCTCCTCCCACTCATGAATTTGGTAGCGAGCATATAGCTACGTCAAGGGCTGATCCGCAGGAGAACCGCGGTGTCCGAAGTCAGCGTCTGAAAAGTGACTCTGGCCACCAGCGGTGTTGGCTGCACTCGCCCACCTGTGCGCGCGAGGTGCCGTTTCCGAGTACCCGCGGATCGATGCGATATCGCCCATAACGGTTGTTCTGTTCGGGTTGTCGACATGTTGCGACCAGGTTGCGACTTCTCTTCGCGGTCACGCTTCTTTACCGTCGGATCTGACGTGGATTCCCCCGACCATCCGGAGCAGGAGACGACCCATGCCGGCTCTCGTTTGCACCGTCTCGGGCGTCGGGTGGGTCATCCGTTGATCCACGACCACGATTACGAGTCGGGCGGCGGGCACATGATGGATTCGGGTGCGGTGGGTATTCGAGTGACCAAGGTGTCACTGGTGGGCCTCGGGGTCACCGCCGCGATTCAGGCCGTAGTCGTTGTGTTGAGCGGTTCGGTGGCGTTGTTGTCTGACACGCTGCATAACCTCACCGACGCGTTGACGGCGATCCCCTTGTGGATCGCCTTTTCGCTGGGTCGGCGTCGGCCCACCCGCGCTTACACCTACGGCTTCAACCGGGCCGAGGACATAGCCGGCCTGCTGATCGTCGCCGCTATCGGCGCCTCGGCGCTACTGGTGATCTGGGAGTCGGTTCGACGGCTGATCGAGCCGCGTCTCATCGACCACATTCCGTGGGTGATCGCCGCCGGCATGGTTGGGGCGTTGGGCAACGAACTCGTGGCCCGGTACCGGATCCGGGCGGGTCGAGCGATCGGCTCCGAGGCGTTGGTCGCCGACGGCCTCCATGCCCGGACCGATGCGTTGACATCCTTGGCTGTGGTGGCCGCCGGCATCGGAGCTGCCCTAGGGGTGGCGTGGGTCGATGCTGTGGCGGGTCTGGTCGTGGCCGGTGGCATCGTCTGGCTGCTGGTGCGGTCGGCGCAGCGCATGTGGCGGCGCGTGCTCGACGGGATCGAACCGGGGATCGTCGATGACGTGGAGGCAACCATCCGCACCGTTGACGGGGTCCGTGATGTCACCGATTTGAGGGTTCGATGGCATGGCCACCGGCTCCTCATAACCGCATCGGTCGCCGTCGACGCCGACCTGACGGTCAAGGTGGGACACGACACCGCCCACGACGTCGAGCATGCGCTCCATCATCGATTCACCTTCCCGATCGCCGCGGATATCCACGTCGACCCCCACGGACAGACCGACGCTCACGAGACCACGGCCCACCACAGCCGGTGACACCGCGAACGGCACCCCTTACTTAGTCAGCGGTAGGGTGGTCGTTCTCGCGGCCGAGTATCGGAGCGTCCGTCGACCGCCATTTAGGGGATGGTCAAAATGACTGCTTCGGGAGCGCCGCCGGTGGCCATCGCCACCAGATCTCGCGGTAGCTGGCTGGAGCGCCTTCCTTCTTGGGCCAAGAGTCTGGTGACGCTCGGAGCTCTTCCTGACGATCCCGAGGAGGAGCGTCTGCGCAAGGCATCGCTGGTCCTGACTGCAAGCATGATTACGGCTCTGGCGGTCGTTTGGGTTGTGACCTACACGATGCTCGGGCTGTACGTCCCGGCAGCGATCCCTTTCGGATACCAAATCATCTCCGTCGCCAGCATCGTTCTTCTGGCTCGTACCGGTCGTTTCGAGTTCTTCAGGACTAGCCAGTTGACCCTCATGCTCCTACTTCCCGTCCTTCTTCAATGGAGCCTGGGGGGCTTTCTCGCCTCGAGCGGAGTGATGCTATGGGCTCTGGTCTCGCCTCTGGGGGCCCTGGTCTTCTCGCCCCGCCCGTTGCCGTTGTTTTCGGGCTATTTGGCGTTGACCGTGATCTCGGGAGTGGTCGAGCCATTCTTGACGCCCGCCGCGATCCCCGAATGGGTGAACGTCGCCTTCTTTGTGCTCAACATCGGGGGAGTATCGACCGTCGTCTACTTCCTGCTTCGCTATTTCATGAGGGGGCTGGCGCTGGAACGGCAAAAGTCCGAGACGTTGCTCCTCAATGTGTTGCCCGCATCGATCGCCCGCCGGTTGAAAGGCGGGGAACGGCCCCTGGCCGATCGGTTCGAGGAGGCCGCGGTTCTCTTCGCAGACATGGTCGACTTTACGCCTATGTCCGAGCATCTCACCCCTGAGGAGGTCGTCGAGATGCTCGACGGGCTCTTCTCGGAGTTCGATGTGATAGCCGAAAGGCGGCAATTGGAAAAGATCAAAACCGTTGGAGATGCGTACATGGTGGTGGGTGGTCTGCCCGAACCGCGCCCTGATGCAGCCGAGGCGGTGGCCGAGATGGCACTGGAGATGCAGGATATGGTGGCCGGCTACCGCACCTCGTCGGGTGAGACGCTCCGCCTTCGAATCGGCATCGACATCGGACCGGTAGTGGCCGGTGTGATCGGGCGCAGAAAGTTCACCTATGACCTGTGGGGGGACACCGTCAACACAGCCAGTCGGATGGAGTCGCACGGGATCCCGGGCCAGATCCAGGTCACACCCAACGCCTACGAGCGGTTGAGGCACCACTACCGCTTCCAAGCCCGAGAGCCGATGGAGGTCAAAGGCAAAGGGCGGATCGTTCCCTATCTCCTATTGCGCCGCGATCAGGACGCTTCTACCCAACGGGAGGAAACTTAAGGAGATGACCTCGTTACGAACTGATACCCGGGATTGCCAAGCCTCAGCACAACCGATGCGTCGCCTGGAGATGCCTCTGGCGGATCGGCTTAGACACCGAAGGATTCCGCCATCGCCATTACCCCTTCGGTGTCGCCGCGGACGGTGAGCACCACCTCATTGCCCAGGTCCTCCAGTTCCCAGGAGACAAATCCGTTGCATTGACGCTCGGCAGCGACTAACTCGATTAGCTCGGGCATCACTTCGTCATCAGTAGGGAAGCGCACGGTAAGTCGCTGGGGCGACCGGTCAACGCTGAGCCGCCGGTCCATCAGGATGTTCCACTCTTGCCAGCGGCGTCGAGCTTGGTCTCCATCGAGGGAGCAGGCAATGGGCAATCTGCTGGGCATGATCGGGATTCTGGCACGGCTGTTGAAGCGGACCAACGTGGTGTCAGGGAAGCGTCCCAATGTCTGATTCGCATCTCGCAGACACGCCTACACCACAGCCGTCCGCTAGCTAAAGGGTTTGTGGGCTCGGAAGGGGTACCCCCAGGTTCCGAATAGCCGTGCGCTCTTTTCGCCGCTTGCTCCGGCGTAGGTGTCGACGCTGGGTCCGAACTCGAGGTCGACGAACCCGACCGCTGTGATGACTGCCTCCCATCCTGCACACGGCAGGGCACCAGCAATTCAGCCAGTCCAGAGATCGATGTTTCGTTTCGCTTCCTCGGAGACTGGCTTGTCGACGCAGATGTCGGCTATCTGAAAGCGTCCCCCGGGCTTTAGGGCGCGCTCGATCTGGCGGTAGGCGCCGTGCTTGTCGACCATGAGGTTGAGAACACCGTTGGAGATGACCAGATCCACCGATCGGGCGTCGACGGGAAGACGTTCTATAAGCCCTTCCCGAAACTCGACGTTGCGAAAGCCCATCCGATCGGAATTGCGACGGGCGGCCTCGAGCATCTCGGGAGTCATGTCCACGCCAATTACCCGACCCTCAGGACCAACTGCCTTGGCAGCGATCAAGACGTCTACACCCGCCCCTGATCCCAAGTCGAGAACGGTCTCTCCCGACCTCGGCAATCCGAAGTGGAAAGGATTAGCTACCCCAGCGAAAGATGCAATCACATCGTCGGGTAAGTCCTCGATCATGGCGTCGTCATAACCGACCCGCCGAGCCGCTTCCCGGCCAGTGTGGAAGTGGAACTGGTGGTCAGGGCTCGTCGCCACCTCGGCGTAGTGCCTTTGGATCTCGGCGCGAAGCTGGTCCTCGTCAACCGGGATTATGTTTGTCACAGCGCACCTGCCTTATCGGATGGGGCCCGGTACAACCCTAGAGGGACACCGACCCGTGGAGCTGACGAGCTGGGCTTGCTGTTCCAGAAATTCTGTCGTCGCTATTCCTCGACTTGGTCGGTTATAGCTTCGATCATTGGCTGGTACCACCTACTTGATGTAGACCTCTATTTCGAATGCCCCGGTGTTGCCTCCGGTGGATTCGGCCACCTCAAATGTGAGGATCTGGCCGCGGAAGGACACCCGTGTGGGGGAGGGGCCGGCTGGAAATGGTCCGTTTGTGTCCCCGTCGACGGTGACGGTGAAGCTCTCGGTGGTGGCGATGCCATCGCCCATCGATCGGGTCAAGAAGCCGACCGCCGCTACCACGACGACAGCGCCGAGGCTCAGCCCCTGCTGGGACGCTGGCCACATCTGGAAAGGCTGAGCAGGGCGCGGTTGGGTTCGATCACCGAGATGGTCGCTGCCCACAGTCGGGACACCAACCCGCAGCGGCGAGCCGAACGGATCCGTGACGCGGCCACAGGATGGGCCCGGTTCTGGGAGGGTCGTCTCGATCTCGACGCGCTCGCCTGGGAACTGACAGCAATGCTCGGTGACATCGAGATCGCCGATGAGCGCCACGCCGGCGCTACCAGCCAGGCCTTTGGCCTGTGGAAACAGCATTGGCCTGACGATGTCTTGACGTCGATCCCTGGCCTTGGCCCGGTTTGTGCATCCGTGATTCGGGGCTGGTGGGGAAACGCCACCTAGTTCGTCTCTGCCAAAGCCGCTGTCGCCCACGCCGGGTTGAACCCGTCGGTGTGGTCTTCAGGCCTCACCGAGGCACCATCAGGCAAGATCACCAAACAAGGACCATCCGAGCTGCGTCTCGCGCTCTACCAAGCCGCCAACGTCGCCCGCCGCCGCGACCCCCAACTCGCCGAGCACTACCGGCGGCTCATGGTCGAACGAGGCCACAACCACATCTCAGCCACCACCGCCATCGCCCGCAAAATGGCCTGCCGGGCCTGGGCAATCGCCACCAGCGGCCGTCCCTACCAACCCCGCCACCTCAACGGCAACCCCATCACCATCGACGGGGCCGCAGCACTCGCTGTCGAGCTCAGCGTCCCAGACGAAACCCGTTCCCGCCGCCGGGGCCACAGCCAAAGAGGCCGTCTCAGCGCCAGCTGACACCATCGACAATCAGCGCTCGACCAATCCAACCGGGCCCACCGGCCCCGACAAGCGCGCCCACAGAGCGTGATCAGCAACCCCCTTAACAACCCTTAGGAAATCAGGTCAGTGTCAGCTCGGTCATTAAAAAGCTATGATCCGCTTTGCGTAGGGCCGCACCTCGTCTTTATAGTCGACGCATGGGAACCAGGGCAGCCTTGGTCTGCGCCTTGGTCCTCACCGTTTCTGCGTGTGGCGGTAGCGAATCTTCATCGAGCGACGCGGCACCGACGAAGACCACTGCGGGGACGGATAGCCTCCCTGACAGCGCCGATGACGCTGTCGCCTTCACCGCCGAACCAGTGCAGCTTACGGTCGACCCATGCACGCTCGTCACCAAAACCGAGGCTGAGACGCTGATCGGCCCGGCAAACGACAGCGGCACCTACGACCCGCCGAAATGCATCTATACATCGTCGGAGAACACTGGGGGTCAGCTCGCCGTCTCACTCACCGAGCCCGAATTCTGCAAGCTGCTCTTCCTCGCTCTTGACCAGAACATGTTCAGCGACGTGCAGGTGCGCGTCGACGTCGGCGACGGCGGAATGCTCGTAAAGGGCTTGGGCAACGTGCAGTTCGCCGTCGACGGTGGCTGTGTCGAGGTGTCCGGCAACGTCGACCTCGACACGAAGATCGACGACGAGACGATCGTGCGACTTGCGAATACCGCGGCCGAGCGGGTGGCATGAGTGAAGTCGTGCCAAGTGGTTCCGGTCGGCCACCACCGAGGCCGCAGCCCTAGGCGCGCTCACCACGAGCACCGAGGAGGAGACCTGACCACCTAATCGTATGCTGCTGGCAGGATTTGTTGCAGCCTTCGCGCTTCTGACCACGGGTGGCTGTGGTGGAGGTGGCATCGATCTGGCTGGGGTTCCACCAGTCGTGCGGCTTGCCTGGGGCGCGGTGGCCTCCGCGTTTGCGCTCAGCCGGATCTCCTCGCCATCGATCTTGGCCGCCAGGTGCGCCTGATCACCTTGAACCGCTCCGTGATATTTCGGTGAAGGTGCTCGCCGACCACGGCACTGCCCGGCCGAGCGATCAGATGGACGAGCCCGGGCCCGTCGGGCCGCTCCTCTGACCCCCTGAGCACGACCGCACACTCACCGGTGACCCGGTTCTCGTACATGTCGCACAGCGGGACATCAGGTTCCCTCCCCGGCTCGGAACGCAAGATAACCGGCGCCGCCTGCCGATTGCGTCATCATACGCGGCGTGGCGAGGTCGTACCCAAGCGGATGTACTGGACAGCCCGTGCTCGGCTGCCGCGTCGGGGCCGCGGTCGGCGCGATCCCGTTGGGTCAAGGCCCACCGCGGTCTCGAGCAAATGGCAAGAGCGTTGATCCAGCGTTTCGACCGGAGTCGAGTACTGGCTAACCTAGGGGCCACTCTCTCGGCTCGATTTCAGGAGGAGGGGGCGAGGACGCATCGGCTGGTGGTAAGTACCCAGGGTCCGAGCCCCGCCCAGGTGATCTCAGTCGAGGCCTTAAACAACCCGGACATGATTAGTCGGACCCTTGGGCCTCGACGATTTCCATCTTCTCAAGGGTTAGGAGCATCGGATACTTGCCGCTCCATCCTGGGTATGTCGCTGCCGGCGAGACTAAGAATGACCTAGATCGACTCTCGGGGCGTGCAGTCACGTGAACAGACCCTCTACCTCTAAACGTCAGGTCGGGTTGCTGCCTGCTCCTCCTCGGGGGGCTTGCCTTGGTGGCGACGGGACCGCGAACCCGGGCGAGCTCGGATGACAGCGACCCGGACCCGGCTTGGGTGCCTCCGAAGGCCTCGAGACAAGTGACCCTAAAGTAACCCTCTACAGCCGAGAAAGAGGGGCCCATGCTGAGACGTCCTATGACTGTGGCAGTCGCAATCGTCAGTGCCGTTTTCCTCGCGGCATGCGGCGCAAGCACCACGCCACCCATGAGCGGCGACAATACGCCGTCGGCTGAAGAAACGACGGCTCGGCCCGTGGCCAGCTCGACCACGGCTCGGCCTGTGGCCAGCTCGGCCGTCGATGAGACTGCGCAGACCGAAGGCGACGGGTGCTCGCTGATCAGCGACGAAGAGGCGAGCGCAGTCCTGGGCATACCTATAACGCGGAACGAGGCGAGCGCCGAGACATCGGGGGTAGAGGGCGCAGGCTGCATCAAGGGCAACGACCGTCAAGCCGTCGAAGACTTGGCTGACGTCGCCATCGTGACCTTCTCGTGGCTCCGCGGTCCGGGAGAGGAGATCTCGGCCTTCTTCGACGACGCGATGAGTTCGCTCCCGGATGCAGAATCATTGATCGGCATGGGCGACCGAGCCCTCTTCAGCCCTTCCCTCGGGTGGCTCATCGCCGTCCGCGGCGATACCGTGTTCACGGTGCAAGTGCAGAAATTCGGGGAGCCCGGTACCCAGGAGGAGGTCGTCGGCCTAGCTCAGCTGCTCATGGAACGAACCCCTACGTAGTGCGTCGGCCCAGATTCAGTCCTTACCGGGTGGGTAGGCACCCTGGAACGCGTCGCCTAAGCGTTCCCATGGGTTCCGTCTGGTCGCTACCGACATCGACTGGTTGGTCGGGTCCAGGTCCCGACGTTCGAGCCCGTGCGACACGTTGTTGATGGCGATCTTCGGACGCGCCCTTTCGGTAGCGGACCCTCTCCGGTGACGAAGTCGCCATGCTCGCGAGCCGAACACCCCCCGACAAGGACAGGCCGGCGACCACCTGCGCTCGACCGGACTGCTGTGCGGACGTAAGACTCCCAGCGGCGGCGATCCTTCCGGGCCGACGAGGAAGGTCCGCCGCGCCTTCGAAGAGCGGCCGATGCACAGGTTTAGGGTCATACGTCCTTCGCCAGCCACCAGGGTCAGGGAGTACCAGCCATGACCAGTGCACCTGAACGGTCCCCGCGACGGGTTATCTGGCTCGTCGCCGCCGCCATGGCCGTCACGGCGTCGTGCGGCAGAGGTGATGACAGCGACGCAGCCACCCCGGCCAGCGGCGATAGGAAGCGTCGAGCTCGGCGGGCTCGAGGACAACAATCCCGCCACCTGCACCTACTCCATCGGCGGCGACGTCGGGGCTGGGGTAGTCAGCATCACCATCGGCGAGCCCTTTTTTTGTAGCGCCCTCGAGCGCGCACTCGACGCCGGGTCGCTGGAAGGGACGAACGCCGTGGCGGTCGAGTTTGGCGACGGCGGGATCGTCGAGCGAGATGGCGGCATCATCCAGTTCGCCATCGGCGGAGGCTGCATCGCCTCCGCCTCTTTGATGTCGTCCGTCGTTTGAGTGCGTGTCCCCAGCTTTGCCCCAACCCATGGTTGCCGATGACCGATGTTGGCGTCGGAGCTTTAAATCTCGTGTTGACGCTGTCGGTAGGCCTCGGGGATGACGGCATCGTCGCCGTAGAAGGCGTGCTTTGACATGTCAGGGGAGTAGCGGCTGGCTTCTGGTCGTCGTCCTAACGCCTCGGCGATGGCGCGGATGTGGTGGGGTTCGGCTCCGCAGCAGAGGCCGATGTAGTTGACGCCGATTGATTGGCATTCCCGGGCGAAGGCGGCACATTCGTAGCGGGTGGCCACGAAGGGATCGAGGGCGGTGGGGAACGGTCGGCCACCGGGCACCTCCGCATCGGTCTTCTCGGTCAGGGTCTGAAAGGTGGGTTCGGCGGGAGTGGTCCGGTAAGGGACCGGCAGCGCCGCGACTCCGCTGCTGACCCGTTCGCGGATCTCGTGCACCAGGGGCATCATGGTGGTGGGACCTCGCTGGCAGTTGAGTCCAACGACGTCCGCGCCCTGTTCGGCCAGCCTGTGACAGGCCTCCACGATGTCGACCTGATCGAATAGGTAGCGGTCGCGATGAGGCGAGAGGGTAACGACCGCCGGGAGGTTTGCCGACTTGATGACATCCAAGGCCAATGCCGCTTCCCCATACCAGTCGAGGGTTTCAGCGATGATGTAGTCGACGCCAGCCTCCACCGCCCACCCGACCTGTTCTTCGAACATGGCTTTAACAGTCCTGTGAGTGGCTGGATCTTCGCCTTCGTAGACGTTGGTGTTGCAAATCGGATGGTCGTGAAGGCGATGGCTGAGAAGGAGATCGATATCAATACTGAGGCTCCTCAACTTTGGAGAAACGACACCATCAGAGCTGCCGACGTGGTGGTGACAATGGGTTGCGGTGATGCTTGTCCCGTGTTCCCGGGCAAGCGCTATCTGGATTGGGAGCTCGACGACCCAGCTAGCCAGCCGATCGAGAGCGTCCGACTTATCCGCGACGAGATCGAATCCAGGGTGCGTGGGCTTCTCGCGGAGCTGGTCTCCGACGGGGTCAGCTGATTGACATCACTGGCTGACCGCCCAGCACCGAGCGCACGAAATCGGCTCGATCTGCAGCGATGCGAAACCAGGCCCATTTGCCGCGCTGCTCTCTTGTTATCAGCCCTGATTTGACAAGTACCGAGAGGTGGTGACTGACGGTCGCTTGACTCCGCTCCAGCGGGTCGTTCATGTCGCAGGCGCAGACCTCCCCTTCGGGCACCGAGGCGATAAGGCTAAGCAGCCGCAGCCTCACCGGGTCCGACAACACTTTGAAGTCGTCGGCGAGGTCGCGAGCCTGGTCGGCCGAGAGCGCCTCCTCGGTGACAGGCACGCAGCACGAGACAACTTCCATCCCGCCACTCTACACATTGACACGCGTCGATGTGATCTGTATGATTCGATGAACGTCGATATGACAAAGGAGACGGATGTGACCGATTTAGAGCTCCGAGAGACGGTGAGGAAGCGGTACGCCGTCGCGGCAACGTCGGCGTCGTGCTGTGGGCCGGAGTGCTGTGGGCCGGACTCGAGCCTAGGTGTTGACGTCAGCGCTGCCAGCTACTCCAAGGCGGAGCTAGCGACGATCCCGGTAGAGGCGGCAGATGCCAGCCTTGGCTGCGGCAACCCGACCGCTGTGGCCGACCTTCACGCGGGGGAGACGGTGTTGGATTTGGGTTCGGGTGGCGGCATCGACGTGCTGCTCTC
>Ga0136633_1000925_pt1 | contig 21811 bp, 20 predicted proteins | sample AntDrymeUQ832206_2_FD_105494 | JGI IMG/M metagenome (GOLD analysis project Ga0136633, IMG submission 105494) | Polar desert sand microbial communities from Dry Valleys, Antarctica - metaG UQ83 (22.06) | ecosystem: Environmental > Terrestrial > Soil > Desert | place: Antarctica: Dry Valley...
CTACTTCTTGCGGTTCAGGAACGCCGCCATCGCGGCCTTGGCCTCGTCCGAGCTGAACAACCGGGCGGACAGCTCCGCAAGCTCACCACCAAGCTCGTCGATCCGCTTGACCAAAGGCTCGCCGATCAGCTGCTTGGTCTCTCGCAGACCCTGCGGGTTGCCCTTGGCGAGGGCAGCGCAGACCTGCTGAACCTCGAGGTCGAGCCCGCTCTCAGGAACAGCCCTGGTGACCAGGCCCATCTGCGCGGCCGAGGTCCCGTCGAAGACCTCGCCGGTGAGGAACGTGAGTGCGGCCGACCGGTCGGTCATCCGGGGCAGGACGCTGAGCGAGATCGCGGCCGGGGTGAGCCCGAGCCGGACCTCGGTGAAGGCGTACGTCGCATCCTCGGCGCTGATCGCAATGTCGCACGCGGCGACGATCCCGATCCCGCCCGCACGCACGTTCCCGTGCACCCGGGCCACCACCGGCTTGGACAACGAGGCGAGCTTGCGCTGCAGGTCGACGAGCACTCCCGCGGCCTGTTCCATGCCATCCTCGCCGGCCTCGGACAGGTCCGCACCGGAACAGAATGTCCGGCCCTCAGCCCTGATCACGACGACCTTCACTTCGTCGACGGCCTCGGCCGTGTCGAGGTGCGCGAAGAGCTCGCCGACCAGCTGCCGTGAGAGGGCATTCCGGTTGTGCTGGGAGTCGAACGTGATCGTCGCGACCTGCTCCGCGACGCCGTAGTGAACGAGTTCTGTCACGTGTGGTGCTCCTAGCTGATGAAGGCCGGTGAGTAGAAGCCGCGGACAAGGGGCCAGCGGCAAGTGGCTAGTAGGACTTGGGCAGTCCGAGTGTGTGCGACCCGACGAAGTTCAAGATCATCTCGCGCGACACAGGGGCAATCCTCGTCGCACGGGCCGCGACCAGCAAGCCAGCCATACCGTACTCCGAGGTGATGCCGTTCCCGCCGTGCACCTGGACGGCCCGGTCGGCGGCGGCGCACGCGGCCTCACCGGCGGCGTACTTCGCCATGTTCGCCGCCTCACCCGCACCGAGGTCGTCGCCCGAGTCGTAGAGGGCAGCAGCCTTCTGGGTCATCAGACGGGCGAGCTCGATCTCGATGTGGGACTGCGCGAGCGGATGCGCAACGCCTTGGTGCGAACCGATAGGTACGCCGAAGACCTCGCGGCCCTTGACGTACTCGGTGGCCTTGTCCAGGGCGAATCGCGCGATCCCGGTGGCGAACGCGGCTGCCATGATCCGCTCCGGGTTCAGACCTGCGAACAGCTGGGTCAGGCCGGCATTCTCGTCGCCGACGAGCGCATCCGCGGGGAGCTTCACATCGTCGATGAACAGCGTGAACTGCTTCTCGGGGCTGACGATCTCCATGTCGATCGGCTGGTACTCGAGACCCTTGGCGTCCGTGGGTACGACGAAGAGCGCAGGTTTGAGCTTGCCGGTCTTTGCGTCCTCGGTGCGTGCCACGACAAGCACGGCGCTGGCCTCGTCGAGACCGGAGATGTAGATCTTGCTTCCCTTGAGCACCCAGCCACCCTCTGGTGATGCTGGGTCGCGGCGTGCTGTGGTGGTGATGTTGTGCGAGTTCGAACCTGCGTCCGGCTCGGTGATCGCGAACGCCATCGTGAAGGTGCCGTCCGCGATCGTGGGCAGCCACTTCTGCTTCTGGTCGTCGGTGCCGAACCGGTTGATCACCGTGCCGCAGATCGCGGGAGACACGATCATCATCAGCAACGGGCATCCGACCGCGGAGAGCTCCTCGCACACCGCCGCGAGGTCGCCGATGCCGCCACCGCCGCCGCCGTACTCCTCGGGCAGCGCGACCCCGAGGTAGCCGTGCTTGCCCATGTCGAGCCACAGGTCGGTGGTCTTCTCGCCGGTGCGCGCCTGGCGCACGAAGTACTCCCGGCCATACCCCGAGGCGAGCTTGGCCACCTGCTTACGCAGAGTCTGGCGCTCATCTGTCTCGGTGAAAGCGATGGCGTTCTCGGTCATCGGGTTTCTCCTTCTGGTGCTTTGGTGTCTTTGGGTGCATCGGTGTCGAGTGCGTGTACGACGGCCAGCACGGCGCCGGCGGTCACCTGATCGCCAACGGCGACAAGGACATCGGTCACGACACCGGCGTATGGCGCGGACACGGTGTGTTGCATCTTCATCGCTTCGAGGACGAGCACAGTCTGACCAGCGCTCACCTCGTCGTTCTTGCCGACGGCGACGCTGATCACCGTGCCTGGCATGGGCGCGAGCAACGATCCGGTGGCGACCTGTTCGGCCGGATCCACGAAGCGAGGCATCCTGCGCAGAGCGACATGGCCGAGCGATGACTCGACGTCGACCTGGTCGCCGTCCGTGGTCACCTCGAACGTGCGACTTACACCGGCAACCTCGAGGATGACGCGGCCGGTCGCCGCACTGTCCACGCTGACGTCTAGGTCGGCGGCGCGGTATCCGTCGCGACCGCCGTACCAGCCGACGTCGAGCACCTCGCCCTCGATCAAGAACCTGGTGGTCAACGGCTGGGACGTGACGCTGCGCCAGCCCACCGGGATCCTGGCCTGCTCCTTGCGTGCCGCCTTGTCCTGCTCAGCCAACGCCACCGCTGCTGCAAGCGCACTGAGCTCTACTGCCGCCGGGTCGGTCGGGGACGCGGCGAGGGCGCTCAGGTCGTGGCGTTCGAAGAAGTCGGTGCTGACGTCTCCGAAGACGAAGGCCTCGTGGCGCAGCACGTTCACGAGCAGGTCACGGTTGGTGCGTAGCCCATGAACCTGTGTCTTGGCCAGCGTCGCGGTGAGCCGGCGCAGGGCATCTTCGCGCGTGGGCGCCCAGGCGATCACCTTGGCCAGCATCGCGTCGTAGTGGGTGCCGACCTCGTCGCCGGCGGTAAAGCCCGAGTCGAGACGGATGCCGTACGACGCTGGGTTGGCGAACTCTGCGGTGACGCCAGGGACCTCGAACCGGGTCAGTCGGCCGCTTTGTGGCGCCCAGTCGGCTGCAGGGTCCTCCGCGTAGAGCCGAGCCTCGACGGCATGCCCGTTCGGTGGTGGCGCTGCCGTCGTGTCGACAGCTCCTACCTCGTCACCGTGGAGGGATCGGCCCTCTGCCACAGCGATCTGGATTGCGACCAGGTCGAGGCCAGTGACGCATTCAGTGACCGGGTGCTCCACCTGGAGGCGGGTGTTCATCTCCAGGAAGTAGAACGTGCCTTCGGCATCGAGGAGGAACTCCACTGTGCCGGCGCCGACGTAACCGATGGCCTGCGCCGCGGCGCGAGCCGCATCATGCATCGACGTGCGAACCTCATCGGTTAGCCCAGGCGCAGGGGTCTCCTCGATGACTTTCTGGTGACGTCGCTGGATGGAACAGTCACGCTCGCCGAGCACCCACACGTTTCCGTGGGTGTCGCCGATGAGCTGGACCTCCACGTGGCGGCCGTGCTCGACGTACGGCTCGCAGAAAACGGTTGCGTCGCCGAACGCCGACTCCGCCTCTGCTGCTGCCTGCTCGACGGCCAGCTCCACCTCGTCGAGGGTGCGGGCGATGCGCATGCCGCGACCGCCCCCGCCGGCGGATGCCTTGACCAGTAAGGGCAGGTCGGCCTCGGTGACCGATGCAGGCGAGATCTCATCGAGGACCGGGACGGCCGCCTTGGCCATCAGCTTCTTGGCCTCGACCTTGGAACCCATGGACTCCATCGAGTCCGGACTCGGCCCGACCCAGACCAGACCGGCCGCGATCACCTGACGGGCGAAGTCGGCGTTTTCGGAAAGGAATCCGTACCCGGGGTGGATCGCATCAGCGCCGGATTTCCTCGCCGCCTCGACGAGCAGTTCGCCCCTAAGGTACGTCTCGGCGGGCGTGTTGCCGGGGAGGGCCACCGCAGCGTCGGCCTCGGTCACGAACGGGAGCCCCGTGTCGGCGGTTGAGTAGACCGCCACCGTCTCGATGCCGAGGGTTCGGCAGGTCGCGAAGACCCGTCGGGCGATCTCTCCCCGGTTCGCGACCAGGAGCCGTTTGATGGGTGGCGATACTGCGTTCATGTTCACTGCGTTCATTTTCTCGGGCATTTTCTTGGGCTCACATCCGGAAGACGCCGAAGCGATCGGTGCCCTCGACGGGGCCGTTGTTGATCACGGACAGGCAGATGCCGAGGACCGTCCGAGTGTCCCGCGGGTCGATCACCCCATCGTCGTACAACCTGCCTGACAAGAAGAACGGCAGCGACTCCGCTTCGATCTGGTCCTCGACAAAAGCGCGCAACCCGACGTCGGCCTCCTCGTCGTACACCTGCCCCTTTCCCTCAGCGGCGGCACGGGCCACGATGCTCAGGACGCCCGCCAGCTGCTTGGGGCCCATCACCGCGGCCTTCGCCGAGGGCCAGGTGAACAGGAAGCGCGGGTCGTACGCACGCCCGCACATTCCGTAGTTCCCGGCCCCGTAGGAAGCGCCCATCATGATCGAGATGTGCGGGACGGTCGAGTTGCTCACCGCGTTGATCATCATCGCGCCGTGCTTGATGATCCCGCCTTGTTCGTACTCCGCGCCGACCATGTAGCCGGTGGTGTTGTGCAAGAAAAGCAGGGCCACGTCGATCTGGTTCGCGAGCTGGATGAACTGCGCGGCCTTCTGCGCCTCTTGCGAGAACAGAACCCCCTGCGCGTTGGCGAGGATCCCGACCGAGTGGCCATGCACCTTTGCCCAACCGGTGACCAGGGAGGTGCCGTAAAGCGGCTTGAACTCGTCGAACACGACCTTGTTGCTCTCGTCGGCTCCGTCGCAGATCCGCTCGATCACATCGCGCGGGTCGAAAGGTTCCTTGAGGTCCTCGGGGATCAGGTCGAGGAGGTCAGCAGCGTCCTTGTCAGGCTCCGCGTAGTCCGTCGGTCCGGAGGGATTCGCCTTACGCCAGTTGAGTCTTGCCACGATCCGGCGGCCGATCCGCAACGCGTCGTACTCGTCGACGGCGAGGTAGTCGGCAAGACCGGAGGTGCGTGCGTGCATCTCCGCGCCGCCCAGCGACTCGTCGTCGGACTCCTCACCGGTGGCCATCTTCACCAGCGGTGGACCACCGAGGAAGACCTTCGCGGCCTCCTTGACCATCACCACGTAGTCGCTCATGCCGGGCACGTAGGCACCACCGGCGGTGGAGTTGCCGAAGACCAGCGCGATCGTCGGGACGTTGGCGGCGCTCGACCTCGTCAGGCCACGGAACAGGGCGCCACCCGGGATGAATATCTCTTTCTGGGAAGGCAGATCCGCACCACCGGACTCGACGAGGTTGATGCTCGGAAGGCGATTCTCGTCCGCGATCTGCGCGGCCCTGAACAGCTTCTTCACGGTCCACGGGTTGCTCGCGCCGCCACGCACGGTCGCGTCGTTGGCGATGATCATGCACTCGACGCCCTCGATCACCCCGATGCCTGTCACGACAGACGCGCCGACCTTGTAGTCGGACCCCCAACCCGCCAGAGGGCTCAGCTCAAGGAACGCGGACCCCTCGTCGATGAGCAGCTCGATCCGCTCACGCGGCAGTAGCTTTCCTCGAGCATGATGGCGATCGACGTACTTCTCGCCTCCCCCGGCGACTGCGAGAGCATGCTCGATGTCGAGCGCCGCAAGCTTCTCCAGCATCGCTTCCCGCCGACCAGCCACATCCTTCGTGGACAACCCCATCGTTTCCTGGCTGGTCATCCGGTGTACCCGAGCAGACGGGCGGTCAGGTCGTTGAGCACTTCGGTTGCGCCTCCTCCGATGCCGAGGATGCGGGCGTCGCGGTAGGCCCGCTCGACCTCGGAGCCGTGCATGTACCCGGCGCCGCCGTGCAGTTGGACGGCCTGGTCCACCACGAACGAGCAGGCCTCGACCGCGGTGGCCTTCGCCATCAGGGCCTCGGCGAGCGGCTGCTCCCCGGCCGCGAAACGTCGGGCCACGTCGCGGGTGTAGGTGCGTGCCACGTCGACACGACGGTGCATCTCGACGAGCTTGTGCCGGACGACCTGCCTTGACGCGAGCGGCCGACCGAATGTCTCGCGCGACTTGGCGTGCTCGACGGTGAGCGCGAGTGCGCGGGCCGCGATCCCGTAGCCGTGTGCGGCCAACCCCAGCCGCTCGGTCACGAAGTGTTGCGCGATCATGGCGAAGCCGGCGTCCTGGTCGCCGACGAGGTTGGCCACCGGAACCCGGCAGTCCATGAACGAGAGCTCTGCGGTGTCCGAACAGTGCCAGCCCATCTTCGACAACGAGCGGGTGACCTCGAAGCCGGGCGTGCCCTTCTCGATCACCAGCAGGCTGACCCCCGGGTAGCCAGGACCGCCCGTGCGAACCGCAGTCGTGACGAAGTCGGCGCGTACGCCGGAGGTGATGAACGTCTTGGCGCCGTTGACCACGAAGTGCTCACCATCTTGTACGGCGGACGTGGTGATGCGCGCGACATCGGAGCCGGCACCAGGCTCGGTGATCGCGAGCGCCCCGATCATCTCGCCGGCAAGCGTGGGACGCACGAACCGGTCGATCAGATCAGCGTTGCCCGAGCTGATGATGTGGGGCAGCGCGATGCCCGACGTGAAAAGGGCGGCCAGCAGTCCAGACGATGCGCCAGCCCCGGTCATCGCCTCGCTCAGCGCGAGGGCGTCCAGGAAGGTACCGCCACTGCCGCCCACATGTTCGGGGAGCCCGAGGCCCAGGAAGCCGAGCTTCGCGGCGACCTGATGCAGCTCGCGCGGGACCGAACCAGCGTCCTCCCACTGCTGGAGGTGTGGCTCGATCTCCTTGCGCACGAAGGCTTCCGCGCTCTCGCGCAGGGCAAGCTGTTCGTCTGTCCAGAAGCTCACAACAGATCCTCCGTAATGCTGACGTGGCGGGAGCGCAACCACTCACCGAGCCCTTTGGCCTGAGGGTCGAAGCGGGTCGAAGCGGCTACCCCATCGCCGAGCAGCCCTCGGATCAGGACGTTCACCGCCCCCAGGTTCGGCAGCGGGTACACCTCGACCTCGAGTTCGGCGCTCTCCGGAATCAATTCGCGGATCTTGGTCGGAGTGACCAGTTTCGTCAACCAGGCAACGCGCTCCGGGCCGTTCCTGGTCTGGTCGGCCCACAGGCCGATGTTGGCATCGCCGCCCTTGTCGCCACTGCGGGCGTGAACGAAGGTGCCTAGCGGGAGCCGCCTGGTGACCACGTCGCGAGGCACCCCCGCGACGATCCGGTCCGCCCTGGCTTCGGCCGACTCGCGAGAGCCACCCGCGGCCTCCTGCCCGTCACCGCGCGAGAACGGTCGGGACTCTGACGGGTCGAAGAACTGCGGGGGTGAATCGATAAGCTGGCTCGATCCGTCGCCGTGAACGACGGTGTGCTGCACGACCGCCTGATCGACGTACGCCGCTCGGTAGATGCCGTAAGGAGTGGGGCGCGCGGGTGGTGCAGTGAGGGTGAAGCCCGGGTACGACGCCAGCCCGAGCTCGACGGCAGCAGCGGTGAACGCCTTGCCAACCACTTTCGCGTCCTGGTCCTTTACGGTGCAGCGCAACCGACAGCTGGCCGCCTCCTGGGTCGACGCGTCCTCGCGCTCGGTTCGGGCGAGCGTCCACTCGACCGACGCGGGTGGCCGCTTGGCGAGGGCCTCCTCCATCTGGGCGCGGAGCCAGTCGGCCTTGGCGTCGATCTCCAAGCCGGTAAGGACAAACTCCATCGCGTTGCGGAAACCGCCGAGCTCGTTGACGCCCACCTTCAACTGCGGCGGGGGCGCCTGACCTCGCATGCCCGAGATGCGCACCCGGTCGTCACCGTCCTCGGCGAGGTCGACGGAGTCCAGGTGCGCCGAGACGTCCGGTCCCATGTAGAGCTGCGACTGGACCTCGTAGACAAGCTGAGCGGTCACGGTGTCGGTGGTGACCGCGCCGCCGGTGTCGGCGTGCTTGGTGATGACGCAGCTGCCATCGGCCGAGATCTCGGCGATCGGGAAGCCGATCGGTGTCGTGTCCGGTTTGAGGGACCGGAACCCGGAGAAGTTCCCACCGCAGGCCTGGGTTCCGCATTCGATCACGTGGCCCGCAATGACGGCGCCCGCCAGCTCGTCGTAGGCATCCCTGCCCCAACCGAAGTGCGCGATGGCGGGGCCGACGACGACCGAGGCGTCCGTGACACGTCCGGTGACCACAATGTCGGCACCCCTCTTGAGCGCCTCGGCGATCCCGAAAGCGCCGAGATAGGCGTTTGCCGTAAGGGGTTTGCCGAATCCCAGCTCGTCCGCCCGACCGATCAGGTCGTCTCCCGCGACGTGCGCGATCTGGGGGGTGAGCCCAAGACGGTCGGCGGCCTCGCGCAGCTTTTCCGCGAGCCCGGCCGGGTTGAGGCCACCTGCGTTGGAGACGATCTTGACGCCGCGTTCGAGGGCCAGCCCCATGCAGTCCTCTGCCTGCGCAAGGAAGGTTCGGGCATAGCCGAGCGACGGATCCTTCAGCTGGTCCCTGCCGAGGATCAGCATCGTGAGCTCTGCGAGGTAGTCGCCGGTGATGACGTCGACCTCACCGCGCTCGAGCATCTCGCGCATCGCCGAAAGACGGTCACCGTAGAAACCGCTGCAGTTTGCGACCCTCAAGACGTCCTTTCTCAACGGGAGCCTCCTGCCTGAGGTTCCTGACCGAGTTCACGAACGGGTTCGCGACCAGCTCCCGGCGGGCCTGCAAAAGTTTGCGCGATCTCGAGCCACTTCTGCGCATCCTCGCCCGTGGCGGTGAGGTCAAGGTCGGCCCGGTTGCCCCGTTGGGTCACCAGGAGACAGAAGTCGTACGCCGATCCGGTCACGCTCTGCTCCGCGTCCGTTGGCCCATAGGTCCAGGTCTCGCCGTCCGGGGCGACGAGCTCAATCCGGAACTCCTCTGGCGGAGTCTCCAGCCCGTGAAGGGAGAACGCGAAGTCGCGGGTGCGGACGCCGAGGTGGACCAGGTGCCGCATCCGCGGGGTCGCGGGGACGGTCTCACCGAGCGCCTCGGCAACGTCGCCACTATGTGCCCAGGTCTCCATGAAACGGGCCGTGGCCATCGAGGTCGCGCTCATCGGTGGACCGAACCAGGCGATCTTCTCGCCTTCGGGATGGTGCGCAAGGGTCTCGACCAGGACCTTGCGTCCGGTCCGCCACCGTTCCAAAAGTTCAAGGTGCGGAGCTGTCGCACCTTCTGCGGCGGCCGCGTCCACGAATCCGGCGGGGTCACTGACCGCAGCCGTCACGACCTCGTCCCACGCGCTCTTGTCGGTGGCAGCAAGCACGGACACCTCGTCGGTCCAGGCAAGGTGCGCAACCTGATGGGCGATGTCCCATCCCGGTGCCGGGGTTGGCGTGCGCCAGCCGGCCTCGTCGAGATGCGCCACCAGGTCATCGAGCGCTTCACACTCCGCGGTGAGGTCGGCGAGAACCTGTTCGAGCCTCATCCTGGCGTTGACGCTAGGTGTTTCGGTCATCGTCTCTCCTGGTCCTTCGCGGTGATTCGCAACCGGTCGTCGAGCGTGCGTGCCCACTCGTCGAGGATCCGCTTGCGTCGGGCGGTGTCGTCACTGATCGTGTTGGCCAGGCCCAGTCCGCGCACGAGGTCCAGTGTCGCCTGGACGAGCTCGCGCATGCCGGACTGCGTCTCGTCCACCCCGAGAAGCTCCACCGTATGCCGGTGGATCTCCCTGCCAATGCGCTGCTCGAGAGGGCCCACCGCCTCTTGCAACGTCTCGTCGGTGCGCGCGGCCACCCACAGCTCGAGCGCTGCGGTGAAGACCGGGCTGGTGAAGTGTTTGGCGAGCATCTCGAGAACAGCACGGGTACGCCGCTGGCCACGGGGTAACTGCGTCGCCGCGTCCTGCAGTTCCTGTCCACGGACTTCGCTCAGGTGTTCCACGGCGGCGAGGACGAGATCGTTCTTGGTCGGGAAGTGGTGCAGCTGGGCCCCGCGACTGACACCGGCTCGCTTGGACACCAGCGTGGTCGACGTACCACTCCAGCCTCGTTCGACGAGGCAGTCCACTGTGGCCTCGAGCAGCCGCTGCCGCATGACGCGGGTGCGTTCCTCCTGCGGAACGCGCACCGCGGTCGAAGTCATCTGATCATCCTCCCCCGCGACTAACAAACAGTCAAGCCTGCTTCTTTGTTGAGAGGCGCCCAATTCGGTGATCGTTCGCGCGACCGGGGGTGCCAGGATGTGGAGATGTTCCGGCCGGCGCGTGAGAGCGACCTGACCTCGCTGCGAGACCTGGAGCGCGAAGCGAACCTCGCGGGGTTGAGCCACGTGTTCCCACCCGATCGGTACCCGTTCCCAGATGACGGCGTCCTCGCCCGCTGGCGGATCGTGATGGACGATCCGTCGACCGAGATCATCGTCGCCGATGACGAGACAGGTCGCGGGCTGATCGCCTACGCCGCGCATGACGACAGCACGCTGCGACATCTCGCCGTACGCCCGGACCACTGGGGAGAAGGGTTGGCGACGGCATTGATCGGCGTCGTGCTGGACGCGATGGAGTTGCGCGGCTGCAGCACTGCCTCACTGTGGTGCCTGCAGGAGAACCGCCGTGCAGCCCGGCTCTACCGGCACCTCGGTTGGCGAGCGACCGACGACGCACGGGAAGCGCCCTGGCCACCGCATCCGACCGAGATCAGGTACACCCGTGGCTAAGCAGCACGGTTAGGCAGTGCCCGCCCGCCTGCGTGCCGCCGTGCGCTCCTTCGTGACCTCGGCCATGTAGGAGTGGAAGTCCACCTGGATCGTGTGCCGCTTCGACGCGATGTACCTCTTGCGGAGTCCCTCGTCGTACTTCCTGATCTGCTGTCGCATCTGGTCGTACGACGGCAGTGCCCCAGCGCCACTGATCAGGTCGGCGACCCACGAGGCCTGGATCTCCGAGAGCGGCATGATCGCACCGAGTGGCTGGATGAGCCCGACGAAGAAGAGCCCCGGGTGCTCGGGATCGACCACGCGGCGGTAGAGGTCGACGTGGTTCTCCGCGGCGCGGACGACCTTCTCGTCGAGGAAGGGAAACGTCACCTTGTAGCCAGTGCAGTAGACGACCGTGTCGATCTCCACGGCCGAGCCGTCCTGGAAGAAGACCTTAGAACCTTCGAACCGGTCGATGTTCGGCTTGACCTTAATGTCACCGTGCCCGAGCCGACTCAGCAGGTCGTCGCTGACGGTGGGGTGCGCGTGGAGCACCGCGTGGTCGGGTTGGGGCAGGCCGTAGTCGGTCAGTTTTCCTTGCGTGAGCCGCAGCATCGCGGCCATCGAGACCTGTTGCACCTTCAACGGCATCCGCGCCACGACCGAGTCGGTGAGGTGGTCGGTCGGAACACCGAAGATGAACTTGGGCACGATGTGCGCGCCGCGACGCATGGCGAGATACGTCTCGTTGGCCACCCGCGAAGACTCGACCGCGATGTCGCAGGCGGAGTTCCCGATGCCGAGCACCAGGACCCGCTTCCCCTCAAGGGTTTCCGGCGTCTTGTAGTAGTGCGCGTGGATCTGCTCGCCGGGGAAGGTCTCCGACCCCGGGAACGACGGCTCCGGCCAGCGCGGGTCCCAGTGGTGCCCGTTGGCGACGATGACGTGCTCGTAGTAGCGAGTCTCCGGGTCGATCGGATCGTCGTGTTTGTCGCGTCCGCGAACGGTGACGGCGTACCGGGCACGGCTCTTGCCCGATGGTGCCGACAGCGGGTCGACCTTCACGACCTCTGTGCGGCAGGTGATCAGGTCACGAAGACCGAAGTGGTCGACGTAGTCGTCGAAGTACTTCGCGATCTGCCAGTGGCTCGGGTAGTCCGGCAGGTCCTCCGGCATCGGGAAGGCGTGGTACTCCATCAGCTGCCGAGAGGTGTTGATGTGCAGCGACTTGTACGCCGACGACATCCCGTTGTCGTTCTGGTAACGCCAGTTTCCGCCGATCTGGCTGCCGATCTCGAAACAGTCGAAGTCGATCCCGCGCGCATGCAGAACCTGTGCTGCTGCGATACCTGACGACCCGGCTCCGATGATGCAGACACGTGCGCTCATGGTGCTGACCTTCCCCGACATAGACCACCAACGTAGCGCCAGGCTCAGGTTTCGCCAGGGTCAGGTTTCGCGATGGCGGTCGGCCGAGTCATCCTCCGGCGAGTGCTCGACGTGCGCACGTCGTACGGCGTCCCTTATCTCGAAGACCTCGGTGGCGTACCCACCGAACGCACGCGCGATGTCGCGCACCGCCGTGGTCACAATCGTGGTGACCGTGCCGACTGCAGTCGCGGTGGCCTCAACGGTGTCCTGCAGGGCGTCCTTGCGGATCTCGCCCATGCTGAGCTCGTCCCTGGGAGTCATTGCCGTCATCCTCCTGCGTGCGGGTAGGAGTCCTAGTGTCAGGCCGCGACCTTCACGTCGGCAACTGGCGACGGACGATGAGACTTCTTGCGATCGGGCAGCGCGAAACGGCAGATCTTCCTCGCGACGCTGCCCAGCTGCTTGGCGAGCGGCCCGGTGTTGTACTCGAGGCCGTAGCGCTCGCAGATCTCACGGACCTCGCCGGCGATCTGCGGGTAGCGGCGAGCCGGGATATCGGGGAACAGATGATGCTCGATCTGGTGCGACAGGTTGCCGGTCATGGTGTGGAAGAGCTTGCCGCCGGTGATGTTCGCCGAGCCGAGCACCTGGCGGAAGTACCACTGGCCGCGCGACTCGTTCTCGGTCTCTTCCTCACTGAAGGTGGCGACGCCAGCCGGGAAGTGGCCGCAGAAGATGATGCCGAAAGCCCATACGTTGCGGACCAGGTTGGCCGTCACGTTGCCCGCGAGCGTGGGCACGAAAAGCGGTCCGGTCAGCGCCGGGAACAAGACGTAGTCCTTGAACGTCTGGTTGCGGATCTTGCGGAGCATTCCCTTATGCAGGTGCTTCGTGTCGGCCCAGGTGCGCTCACCGGCAGTGATCCGCTCGAGCTCGAGGTCGTGCAGCATCACGCCCCACTCGAACATGAACATCAGCGCCAGGGCGTAGACCGGGTTGCCCAGGTAGTAGGGGCGCCACTTCTGGTCCTCGTCCATCCGCAGTACGCCGTACCCGATGTCGCGGTCCTTACCGAGGATGTTCGTGAAGGTGTGGTGGATGTAGTTGTGGGAGTACTTCCACTGATCCGACGGACAGACGTTGTCCCACTCGTACATCTTGGAGTTCAGGCCCGGGTCGCCCATCCAGTCGTACTGACCGTGCATGACGTTGTGGCCGATCTCCATGTTGTCGAGGATCTTGCTCACGCTCAGCGCTGCGACCGCGAGAGGCCACGCCGGCGGGACGTAGAACAGTGCACGTCCGGCGATTTCGATGGTGCGCTGCGCTTTGACGATGCCGCGGATGTACGTCGCGTCCTCGTCGCCGAGCTCGCTGATCAAGCGTTGCCGGATCGCGTCGAGCTCCGCGCCGAACCCGTCAAGCTGCTTGTCGGTGAGTCCCATCTTGTTCAAGGTTGTCTGCTCAGACATGGTGATGTCTCCCAAGGTCGTTGGTGTGTCGTTTGTCGGGTACGGCGTTGCCGGTCGTAGTCACAACGCGACTGCGCAGTCGCCGACCGGAGTGCTGACACAGATCTGGATGTCCTCATCGGGCAGGCTCGACTCGGCGCCGGTGACAACGTTGCGGATCGTGCCTTCGGTCTTGCGTGAGGTGCAGGTGAAACAGATGCCCATCCGGCAGCCGAACGCCGGTGCGAGACCGAGGGCCTCAGCCTGTTCGAGCAGCGTGCCGCCGGTGTTCTCGGCCTGTTTCTGCGATGTCGCGAAAAGGACGTTTCCCGTTGCGTCATTGGGATCCGCGCTGATCGTGGAGGTCTTGAAGTACTCCACCTTGAGCCGGTTGCTGTCTTTGTAGATCTCCTGGACTTGCTCGATCAGCCCAACTGGCCCGCACGCGAACGTGTCGATGGCCGCGTAGTCGGGTGCGAGCGTTTTCAGTCGCTCTTCGCTGAATCGCGCGCCACCGTGCCGGGTGTGCACCACGGCCAGGTCGATGTTGTCTTGACCTTCGGCGATCTCGACAAGTTCATCGGCGAAGATCGTCTGCTCGGGACTCTGGCTGTAATGCAGGAACGTGACGCGCCCGTCGTACCCATTTTCAACCAGGGTGCGCAGCATCGACATGAGCGGTGTGATGCCCGAGCCGCCGGAGATCATCAGGAGTCGGTCCGGCAGGTTCGCGGGAAGTGTGAACTCGCCTTCGGCCTGGGACAGATGCACGACCAGACCGGGTTCTGCCCGGTGGGCGAGGTGCTTGGAGACAAGGCCCTCGTCGTGGGCGCGGACGGTGATCGTGAAGTCGTCGCGTCCCTCGTTCTCTGCTGTGGAGGTCTGGGCACTGGAGATGGAGAAGCAGCGGGTACGACGCGCGCCGTCGATCTCGACACCGAGCAGGACCTTCTGTCCTGCGCGAAAGCCGCGCCAGGTGCTGGTGGGATGAAGGGTCAGCGTCGTGACATCGCCGGTCTCCTGGTGGACGCCGACGACGCGGGCGCGAACCTCGTTGACCGCCCACATCGGATTCACGATCTCGAGGTAGCGGTCGACCCCGTGCGGCGACGTAAGTGCGGCCACGGCAGGTGACCGGAGGATGCCCCGGGAAAGGTTCTGGGTCAGACTCATGACTAGTGCACTCCTTTCGGGTACTCCTTGGCTCCAGTTTGAGTGAACAACCGTGCACTCAAACTCTCTCGCATACCTTCGGTACGGTCAACCCGGAAAGCACGTGATCTGGGGCACCTCGACGTCATAGATTCGCCGCATGACGATCGACTCCCTTCACGTCCGCGACCTCACCAGCGCGGACCACGACCAGGCGCTCGAGGTCCGGACCCGCTCGTTCGGCAAACTCGAGGACTCCATGCACGACTGGTGGACGTCGCTCCAGGATTCGCTGATCGAACAGCGCCGCGTGCTGGGCGTCTTCGACGGGGACCGCCTAGTGGCGCACGCCAAGACCCGTCCCTTCCAGCAGTTCTGGGGCGGCCGCACGGTGCCTATGGCGGGCGTCGCGGGCGTCGTGGTGTCGCCGGACTATCGCGGTCGCGGCGTCGCCTCGATGATGATGCGGGCACTGTCAGAACGGGCGGTCGAGCTCGGCGACGCAGTCTCGGCGCTATATCCGGCCACGCTGGCACCGTACCGCCGGACGGGGTGGGAGATCGTGGGAGCCCAGACCAGGGTCACGATCGACGCGAACCTGCTGCGTGGTCTCGGTTCGCCGGACGTCCGCATCCGGCCAGGCACCAAGGACGACGTCGACCTGGTCCACAAGCTGCTGACGGATCGCTACACCACGCAGAACGCCAACGGGGCAAAGCTTCTCACCGCCGACGAGATCTTGGACTCGCTCACCGAGAACGGCTCGTTCAGCTACTTCACCGACGACGGGTTCGTGTTCTACGAGTGGCGTCAGACCAACCTCTTCGTCACCTGCATGGTCGCCCCGACCGAGGCCTCGGCACGTGCGCTGTGGTCCGTCGTGGGGTCGGGCTCATCGGTGGCGAAGACGGTGCACGCCCACGTGTCTCCCGACGACCCGATCCACCTGCTGCTTCCCGAAGAGGTCGCCCACGACGCGCGCCACACCAGGTGGATGTTGCGCGTTCTCGATGCCCCGCAGGCAATTTCGTTGCGTGGCTTCCCCTCAGGCGTCTCCGGCTCGGCGGCTCTGACGATCGAGGACCCGATGTTGCCATCGCAGAGCGGGACCTGGTTACTCGAGATCGAGGACGGTCGGGGGTCGCTCAGCCGGTCTGACCCTGTGTCCGGCGCGCCGCGAATCGGCCCCAACGGCCTAGCCTCGTTGTACGCCGGTGTGCCGGTCCACGTCCTGCGCGCCGCCGGTCTTGTGTTCGACGGATCACCGAACGGCGACAGCTTTTTCGATGCGGCATTCTCCGGACGGCCGGCGTACCTGCTTGAGTACTTCTAAGATCTCGAGTACATCCGTTCACCGAACACGTCACGCCGGCGATAGCCTGACCGTGTGGAAGCCGCGACCGAGACCCGCCCGGAGCGCAAGAGGCGCACCCGGCAAGCGATTCTCGCCGCGGCCCTGGACCTTGTCGAACAGGAGAGCTTCGCGTCGCTGAGCCTGCGGCAGGTGACCCGCGCCGTCGGCATCGTGCCGACCGCGTTCTACCGGCACTTCACCTCCCTCGACGAGCTCGGCCTCGCACTCGTCGACGAGTCGTTCGCCAGCCTTCGGGAAATGATCCGCGAGGCGCGCCGCGGACGTCCCGAGCTCCAAGGGGCCATCGCGGCGTCCGTCGCGTTACTGGTCCGTCACGTTCACGAGCACCGATCCCATTTCGGGTTCATCGCCCGCGAACGGTTCAGCGGCGTGCCCGTCGTACGCGATGCCATCCGCCACGAACTCGCACTCTTCGAGCGGGAGCTGGCCACCGACCTGGCCCGTCTTCCCAATCTGAACACCTGGACGTCTGAGGACCTTCGGGTGATGGCCAACCTGATTGTGAACGCGATGGTTTCGACCGCGGAGGGCATCGTCAGCGCCCCGCCCGAGCGCCCCGAGACCGAGCGCGAGATCGTCCGGACCGCCGAGAAGCAGTTGCGCCTGATCGTGGTCGGTGTCGCCAACTGGCGTTCGCACTAGCGGCGCCGAAGCAGGCGCGCCTCAACGAGTGCTAGGCGGGGGGTGCGTTCTGCCAGAGGCCCATCAGGTTGCCTTCGGGATCCTTGAAGTACGCCGAGTACCCCATGTCGGCCACCGCCTGCTTTGTGGCCACGGTCGTGCCTCCCAGGGTCCCAATCTGCTCCAGGGCTGTGTCGATGTCGTCGACTTCGACCGTGATCACCGGGGAACCGAACGGTGCCTCGCGCTGCAGCATGCCACCGTTGATGAAGCCCGGTTCGCTCGGAGGACCCTGCTCGCTGGTCGGGCCGGTGGACACCAGCGTGTAGCTCATCTCGGGCATGTCCATCACGTTCCACTCGAACGCGGCAGCATAGAACGCGCGGGCTCGGTCGCCGTCGTCGAACGGGATCTCGAAATGAACCACTCGGCCGGTCATGGTGTCTCCCTTGTCTGGTAAGCAGCTCGGGTTCGGCTGCGCTTCGAGACAGGCTTACTCCCGAACAACGCGATGGTCAATGGCCCACCACGGCCATCCCGCAGCAAAATCTCGAACAGGGTTAGCCCGTAAGCTTTCTGGCCATCGGAAGCGGCAGGTGCTTCAGGGCAAAGCCGAGCGGGACCCAGGGCCACGTCGGTACGGCGGCTTTCGGCTTCTCCTTCTCGATCGCTTCGACCATCGCCCGCACACCCTTCTGCGTCGACACGATGAACGGCGCGGCCTTCACAGCCTCGTTCATCTCCGAGCGGATGTACCCGGGAAAGATCGTCGACACCTTGATCGGCTTGCCCAGCATCTCCGCACGCAGTCCCTCCGCGAGGTGCGCGACACCTGCCTTTGTCGCGGCGTACGTCGCCCCCGCCTTCGGCATCCCACGCATCGCCGACATCGACGAGATCATCACCAGGTGGCCGGCGTTCTGCTTCCGGAAAATCTCCATGGCCGCCTCGGCCTGTGCAAGCGCAGCAACGAAATTCGTCATGGCGGTCGCCCTGTTGGCGTCGTACCTCCCGGTGCCGATCGGTGCGCCCTTGCCGAGGCCGGCGTTGATGATCACCCGGTCCAGCGTCTCGAAGTCTTTCTGGAAGGCACCGAACACCTCGAACACGGCGTCGTCGTCGTTCACGTCGAGTGCGCGCACCTCGAAGCGCTGGTCGGGGTGTCGGGTGGTCAGCTCGCCCTTCAACGCATCGAGACGATCAGTACGACGGGCGCACAGTGCGAGGTTGTAGCCGAGGGCGGCGAACTGTCGCGCCATCTCCTCGCCGAGACCGGAGCTCGCACCGGTGATCAGGATTGTCTTAGACATAAGGCTCTTCTCTATCGGTAGGTCACGAGACCGGGTTCTGCGGACTCGAGGTGACTGTGGTCGTTCATGGACACGAGCGTCTGGCCGCGGCCGCCTACGACGAGCTTGGTGACCCCGGTGTTGATCGTGGTGATGTTCAGCCGCCCCCACAGCTCGGCGGCGCCACGCTGGCCGGACGGCGACAGGGTCGCGGCCGCGATCGCTGCGATCGGACCACCTGAGGTGAACACCACGGCGGTCTGCGTCGGATCCAGTGCAGCGGCGGTGCGGCGCAGTGCCTCCTCGACCCTCGAGGAGAACGCGGTGAAACTTTCGTTGTACTCGTCGTCGAACTCGCCGCCGGCCCAGCGTCGGGTCGCTTCCTCGAACATCGCCTGAAATGCCTCACGCGGCTTCAGGGTGCGCACGAGGTCAGCCTTCATCACGATCTGCGACCTGTAGTGCGGCTTGAGTACCTCGATCACGTGCTCGTGGTCGAACTCGTTCCACCCCTCGTCGAGGGTGACCGGCGCAGACCATTGCGCCGAATCCATCGCGTGGTCGAGGGTCTGCCGATGCCGCTTCATCGCACCGGTCACCAGCAGGTCGGGCTCGATCCCGCGCGCGGCGAGAGACCGTCCGAGGACTCGTGACTGGCGCTCGCCGACCTCGGAGAGAACGTCGTAGTCGGTCTTGCCGAACGACGCTTGACCATGCCGAACGAGGAGGATCACGCTCACTGCTTGCCCGCCTCGCGAATCAGCTTCCGACAGCGGTAGTCGAGGTAGAGCACCACGTAGTGGAACTCCTTGTACGCCTTGTTATGCGTCTGCTTGTGGAAGTACCGGTAGTAGATCTGCTGCGCGATCACCGCGAGCCGAAACAGGCCGAAGACCTCGTAGAACAGCCACTGTTCCGGCCGCAGCGAGATGCCCATCTTCGACGTGTAGTAGTCCACGGCCTCCTCGCGCGTGAACATGCCCGGGATGTGCGTTGGCTGCCGGCGGAACCTGGAAAACACCCGGTCATCGTCCGCCTGGATCCAGTAGGCCAGCGCCCCGCCGAGGTCCATCAGTGGATCGCCGAGGGTGGCCATCTCCCAGTCGAGCACGCCGGCGACACGCATCGGGTCGTCCGGCGCGAGCACCAAGTTGTCCAACCGGAAGTCGTTGTGGATCACACAGGTGCGCACGTCCGCGGGCTGGTTTTCCTCGAGCCAGGTCATCACCTTCTCGTAGGAGCCGACGTTCCAGGTCTTGGCCTTGCGGTAGCGGTCGGACCAACCGCGCACCTGCCTTTCGACGTACCCGGCCCCCTTGCCAAGGTCGGTCAGCCCGGCCAGCTCGGGATCGACCGAATGAAGCTGCACGAGAACGTCGAACGCGTTCGCGCACATCTGGTGGACCTCGCCCGGTGACAGCCCGAAATCACTGGGCGGATCGCGTCTCAGAATCGTCCCCTCGAGCCGCTCCATCACGTAGAAGTCCGAACCGAGCAACGACGGGTCTTCGCAGAAGGCGATCATCTGCGGCACGTACGGGAACACCGGCTTGAGCCGCGATTGGATCGTGAACTCGCGGTTCATGTCGTGCGCGCTCTTCGCCTTCTGCCCCGCGGGTGGCCGACGCAGGATCAAGTCCCTGTCCGGGTACCGCAATAGGTAGGTGAGGTTCGAGGCACCACCCGCAAACTGCTCGACCACGGGATCATGGTCCAGCCCCGCAGCGTCATCAATATTCTTGCGAAGCCAGGCTGCGATGGCCGGTACGTCGAACGCGTCCTCGTCCCGGACGGCCTCGCTCACACGCCCTCCCCCTCCGACTTGTCAGGGTGTGCGTGGGCCCTGGCGTCACTACGCCCTGACAACTCGGGCGAAAACTCGGCGCGCTCGAAGGCACGCATCGCGGTCACGGCCATCTGCTTGTCGTACGCCGTACGGTCGGACCACTTCAGCTCGTACGCCGCCCGCGCGACCTCGTCGGGAAGGATCAGCGGATCCTTGCGGTCGATGCCCTCGAGCACGGCGACCGCGATGTCGTCGGCGGACAGCGGCGACTCGTTGACGAGCCGGGCAATCTTCGCCGCGGCGTCCTCGTCTCGACCGCGCATCGAGGCGACGAGATTGGTGCGGAAGAAGGACGGGCAGACCACGGAGCTCGCGATGCCGTACGGCGCGAGCTCGTGGCCGAGGGTCTCCGAGAGCGCCACAACCCCTGCCTTGACCGCGTTGTACGCCGCCATGGCCGGTGGGTGCACGAGACCGGCGATCGAGGCCACATTGACGATGTGACCGGAGCGCTGCTCTTTGAACAGGCCGGCGAAGGTGTGACAGCCGCGAGCCACGCCGAGCAGGTTGACCTGCGTCGCGAGCTCCCACTCGTCCATCGCCGACACGTCAATCCGCCCACCGGTGGCGACTCCCGCGTTGTTCACCAGGACGTCGAGCCCGCCCCACTCCTTGGAGACCCAATCGCGAGCCTCGCTCCAGTCGTCGTCGCTGCGCACGTCGAGCCGCTGGTAGTGGACGCCCTCGGGCAGCACATCCACCGTCCCCGCAAGGTCCGTAGCCAACACCTGGTCACCGGCGTCCGCGAATCGTCGTACCAGCGCCAGCCCCAGACCCGAGGCCGCCCCGGTCACCAGGACACGGCGGCTCAACGGGCATCCGGCTTGGCTGCGTACTTCGCCAGCTCGAGCTTGGCGATCACACCGCGGTGCACCTCGTCCGGCCCGTCGGCCAGGCGCAGGGAACGGGCGCTGGTCCAAGCCGCGGCGAGCGGGAAGTCGTCGGACATCCCGCCACCGCCGTGGAGCTGGATGGACATGTCGATCACCTGTTGCGCCATGTTCGGGACAGCCACCTTGATCTGGCTGACCTCGGAAAGCGCGCCCATCGGGCCGACGGTGTCGAGCAGCCAGGCCGCGTTCAGAACCAGGAGTCGCGCCTGATCGATCGCCATCCTCGCGTCGGCGATCCGTTCGCGGTTCCCGCCGAGGTTGGCCAGCGGCTTGCCGAACGCGACCCTTGTGGTTGCCCGACGACAGGCTCGCTCCAACGCCATCTCGGCCAGGCCGATCAGCCGCATGCAGTGATGGACCCGCCCAGGCCCGAGACGACCCTGGGCGATCTCGAAGGCTCGTCCGGGGCCGGCGATCACGTTCGAGAGCGGGACGTGTACGTCGTCGAAGGACACCTCGCCGTGGCCGAACGGCTCGTCGTAGATGCCCATCGTGTTGAGCATTCGCTCGATTTTCACGCCGCCGGTGTCGCGGGGAACCAGGACCATGCTGTGTCGGGCGTGACGATGCGCGTCGGGGTCGGTGAGTCCCATGAAGATGAAGATCTTGCAGTCCGGGTGCCCGACACCGGTCGACCACCACTTGCGACCGTTGATGACGACCTCGTCACCGTCGACCACAGCCGTGGCCTCCATGTTGGTCGCGTCCGAGGAGGCGACTCCCGGCTCGGTCATGGTGAAGGCGCTGCGGATGGTGCCGTCGAGCAGCGGCTCGAGCCATTGCACTCGCTGCTCCTCGGATCCGTAGCGCAGCAGCACCTCCATGTTGCCGGTGTCAGGTGCGTTGCAGTTGAACACGTATGGCGCGATGAACGACCGGCCGGTGAGCTCGGCGATCGGTGCGTAGTCGACGTTCGTGAGCCCCTCGCCGCCGTCGACGCCGAAGCGCTTGGCGTAGTCGCCGCCATGTTCGTAGGGCAGGAAGAGGTTCCACAGGCCCTGCTCGCGAGCCTTGCTGCGCAGCTCGTCGAGGACGGGTAGCGGTGTCCACGGGTCGCCGCCGTTCTCGCGCAATTCGGCAAGGTCGCGGTGGTACTCCTCCTCGATCGGCTCAATCTCGGTGGCGATGAACGTGCTGACCCTTGCTATGAGGTCCCGGGCGCGAGGTGACGGTGAGAAGTC
>Ga0136633_1000926_pt1 | contig 21803 bp, 18 predicted proteins | sample AntDrymeUQ832206_2_FD_105494 | JGI IMG/M metagenome (GOLD analysis project Ga0136633, IMG submission 105494) | Polar desert sand microbial communities from Dry Valleys, Antarctica - metaG UQ83 (22.06) | ecosystem: Environmental > Terrestrial > Soil > Desert | place: Antarctica: Dry Valley...
ATGACGGAGTTGAGCGTGCTGGGACACCCCCTCGAACCCTGCGGTACCGAGCCGATGACCGGCTTCCACCGCGACGGCTGTTGCCGTCCAGACGCCCACGGGATGAGCACGCACCTCATCTGCGCCGTGGTGACCGAGGAGTTCCTGGAGCACCAGCGCGGCATCGGCAACGATCTGGTCACGCCGCGCCCCGAGCACGGCTTCCCCGGACTCGCCCCTGGGGATCGCTGGTGTGTGACGGCCCCCAACTGGACGCGCGCCTACGAGGACGGGAGCCCGAGCTTCGTGGTTCTCGCTTCGACAAGCGCGCGGGCGCTCGACTGGGCCTCCCTGGATGCGCTGCGGGAGATGGCGGTCGACGTCCCCGCCGATCCGGGGCCGCTAGCGGGCTGATGACGGCCGGCCGAAGCGGCCCGGCACCGCCTACTAGGCGACCTGCGTTGCGACGATGCTTGGGCTGTCGAGGCTGCCAGGAACAACAAGAGGGGGGGCAGCCCCCTCCGGCGAATGAGCGACTACGCCCGCCCGACCCACTCAGGGGGCTGTGCGGGTCAGGGCACGGGCCCCGCGCCGGCGGTCGCGTCGCGCGCGCGAAGCGGTCCGCCGTGCCAGTCGAGGCAGAGCGCGGTGCCGTCGTCGGCGAGCTTTCCGCCGCTGGCGGCGGTCGCCGCCTGGATCAGGTGCTGGACCGCCTCGCGAGGATGGTCGCCGCGGCTGCTCTCAAGGATGGCTCGAAGATCCAGACCGGCCGCACCTCGCTCCAGCAATCCGTCCGTGATGAACATCAGCCGGTCACCCGGGGTGAGCGGCAGCACTTGCGCCGAGTACGTCGAATCGTCGGCCAACCCGAACGGACGGCAGGCGCTCAGCGGCACCTCGTCGACGATGCCGTCGCGCAGACGGAGCGGAAGGGGATGACCTGCGTTGACGATCCGCGCGGTCCCGCTCACCAGGTCGATGCACCCGATCTGCCCGGTGACGTATTGCAGCTCTCCCGCATGTTCCGCCAGTGCAGCGTCGGCCAGCCGCGCCTGCTCGACGAGATCACATCCGCGCCGGCGGCCGTTGCGGATGCTGCCCACCAGCAGCGTGGCCAGCAACGATGCGTTCACGGTGTGGCCCATGGCGTCGGTGATCGAGAAATGCAGGGTGCCGCGATCGAGCGAGAAGTCGAAGGTGTCACCGCCGACCTCACCCGCGGGCTCGAGCCAGGCCGCAAGGGTGAACTGCGCCGACTCACAGGTGTAGGAGCCGGGCAGCAGCCGATGCTGGATCTCGGCGGCGAGCGACAGGGGAACAGACCGTTGGCCCCATTCGTACAGGTCGGTGTAGCGGCGGCTTGCAATGACGATGTACGCGAGGGCATGTGCGGCCTCGGTGACGTCTGCCACCGTCTGCTCGTCCGCTCCGTTCCTCAGACGGAGCTCGAGAACACCGACCGCCTCACCTCGGCTGGTCACCGGCGCATACACACAGGCGCCGTCCGCGTCGCCGACGACCTGGACCGATTGAGAGGCCAGCGCCCGGCCGTGCGGCGTGCCGGACAACGCGACGCGTTCCCCGGTCTCAGCGCCTTTGTGTCGTGTCGCCGCACCTGCGGCCGATTGACCAAGGCGTATCAGTGAGTCCCCGCTGAAGTCGGCGATCAAAAAGCTCACCTGCTCGGCGCCGACGAGTTCGGTCAGCGCCTCGGCCACAGCGTCGACTGCCTCGACCGGCGCGGCGGCCTCCGCGGCGGCAAGGAGCCGACCCACGCTCAAGCGGGATGTCAACGGCGCAGGACCCGCTTCGTGGAGATTCACAAGGGCCACCCTAATTCCGTCGGTTCTACAAAGCCATGGGCCGGGAAGGATTCGAACCTTCGTCTGACGGATTATGAGTCCGCTGCTCTGACCAGCTGAGCTACCGGCCCGGTCGGCGGAGCAGCCTACGCGTCAGCGCCCCATGCGGCGCAGCCCGAGCAGGGCGAGGGCGCCGAGCACGACCGTCATCCCGGCGAGCGCGAGGACGCCCGGCACCGTATGGGCCAGCGACGGCTCGATTCCGGAGACCGTCGCCTGCCGGGCCATCTCGAGCACGTGGGTGGTGGGATTGATGTCCGCCGCCCCGGCCAGCCAGCCGCGCAGCAGCACCTCCGGCGTGTACGCGGTCGACAGGAACACCGCGAGAAAGACGCCCTGCTGCATCAGGGGCCCCGCCTGTTGCGTGCGGAAGGCCGCCGCCATGGCCACGCCCCAGAGCCCCGCGCACGCGCAGAAGGCGCTCGCCGCGACGTAGAGGGCGAGCAGACCGAGCAGCCCGCCTGGCAGCTCGGCACCGAGCGCCAGCCCGACCAGAAGGACGACCGTGGTGGGGACGAGGCAGCGCGTGACCGCTCCGAGGATCGGCCCCGCCACGAGCAGCGGCCGGGGGACGGGGGCCACGAGCAGCCGGTCGAACCACCCTTGCTCGATGTCGCGCGCAAGGTTGGCGCCCGTCGCCGCGCCCGCGAAGCCCGCCGCCTGCAGGCAGGACAGCGGCACGATCCAGGAGATGTAGGAGTCCGTGGGAAAGCCGTCGAGGCCGGTGAGGCGGCCGAACTGCCCCGTGATCCCGAGCATGAAGACGACGGGGGCGATCGTCGCCGGCAGCAGCGCCCCGCGCACGCGCAGGACCTCGTTGAGCGACCGCCGCCAGAGGACCCCGACGACGGGCAGCAACGGCGGGCGGGCGCGGACGACGGGCCCGCTCACTGGGTCCGCAGCCTCTCGCGCAGCGCGAGGACGGCGAGTCCCGTCGTCACGAGCGCCAGCCCGGTTGCTGCGGCGAACCCGGTCAGCGGGTCGCCGACAGAGGTTCCGCTGAGCAGTCCACGCACCGCTTCGACGACGTAGGTGAGCGGGTTGTAGGCCGCGACGTCGCGCAGGATCGGGTTCAGCAGCTCGCGCGGGAAGAACGCGGGCGCCGTGAAGAGCAGCACGAACATGAACGGGAACAGCGACTGCAGGAGCGAGAGGGAACCCGTCCGAAGCGCGATCGCAGCGGCGATGCCGCCGATGCCGGCCGCCGTGATCGCGGCGATGGCGATGGCCAGGATCGCACCGTCGACACCGCCGGAGTAGCGCGCGCCGAAAGGCATCGCCACGAGCAGGAAGAAGGTCGACTGCAGCAGGGCGAGCCCGATCGTTGCCGCGAGCCGGCCGAGCACCAGGCTCACGCGGTTCACCGGCGCCGCGAGCAGCCGGTCGAAGAAGCCGAACTCGATGTCCGAGGCGAGCGCAATGCCGGCGGTCAGCCCGGCGAGGATCGTCCCCTGGATGATCGTGCCGGGAACGATGAAGGCGACGTAGGACGCGACGTCGGGGAAGCCGCGAAGGCCCTGGGCGGCGCTCGTCCCGCTCGCGATCACCGCGAGCAGCATCAGCGGCAGGATGAAGGTCGGCATCAGAAGCTGTGCCTTGCGGAACTGGATCGTCAGCGAACGCCGGCCGAGCGCGAGCACGACCCGTCCCTCCCGCGCGAGGGTGCCGGAGGCGGCGCTCACGACTCGACGGCCTCGGCCTCGGGCGGCTGCACGGCGCCGCCCTCGAGGCCGGTGCCGGTGACGGCGATGAAGACGTCGTCGAGCGACGGCGACTCGACCTCGACGGCGACGATCGCGATACCGCGCTCGTCGAGCAGCCGGACGACGGGCGCGATGGCGCCCTTGCCGGAGGCCGAGCGGACGCCGACGCGGGTGGGAGCGCGCGGATCGGGCGGCTCGACCGGCCCGATGCCCTCGAGCGCCGTGCGTGCCTCGCCGGCGTGCTCGGCTTCGGCGAGCTCGATGTGGAGCGTCGGCATCCCGACGCGCGCCTTGAGGTCGTTCGGCGTGCCCTCCGCGACGAGCCGCCCACGGGCGATGATGCCGACGCGGTCGGCAAGCTGCTCGGCCTCCTCGAGGTACTGCGTCGTCAGGAAGACCGTGGTTCCCTCGTTGTTGAGTGCGCGCACCTCGCGCCACAGCGCGGCGCGGCTCGTCGGATCCAAGCCGGTGGTCGGCTCGTCGAGAAATAGCACGACGGGGCGGTGCACGAGTGCGAGCGCGAGGTCCAGCCGTCGCCGCATGCCGCCGGAGTAGCCGCCGATGCGCCGGTCGCCCGCCTCCACCAGGCCGACCCGCTCGAGCAGGTCGCTCGCGCGCCCGCGTGCCTCGCGTGCCCGCAGGCCGTGGAGGGCGCCCTGCATGCGCAGTAGTTCACGGCCCGTCATCAGCGGGTCGATCGCCGCCTCCTGGAGGGCTACGCCGATGGAGCGCCGGACGAGATCGGCGTCCCGGACGACGTCGCAGCCGGCCACGAGGGCGCGGCCCGAAGTGGGCCGCAGCAGTGTCGTGAGGATGCGGACGCAGGTCGTCTTGCCGGCGCCGTTCGGCCCGAGGAAGCCGTAGATCTCGCCCGTGGCCACGTCGAGGTCGAGCCCGTCGACAGCCCGGATTCCGCCCTTGTATTCCCGGACGAGATCGCGCACCTCGACGGCCTGTGCTGAGGGGTTCCGAGCCGCCATCGCGCGTTGAGGCTATCGGGCGGCTACCTTCGAATCGATCGCGTGCGCGCCTACCTCGTCTTCTTCGTGACCGGTCCCGTGGACGACGCCCTGGCGGCGGCGCTGCGCGATCGGCTGCGCCTGCGCGCGGGCGCCTGGGCGTGGGCGGCGGCCTCGCCGGGGTGGTTCGACGACCCGTCGGCCTGTGAGGGCGAAGAGCGCACCACCGGGGCCTACCTGCGCGTGGAGGAAGCCGACGGCGTGGACGTCGCCGACGTCGACGCGATGTGGGAGTGGGTGCTCGGGGCCTCGGGGGAGCTGATGGTCTCCTTCGAAGTGCAGTGGCGCGAGGTCCCGCTCGGGCGGATCCACCAGGGACGCCCGGACGAGGGACTCATGGAGACGTTGCGTGGTATCGCGTAAGGCGGCTCGGCGGCGCCGAGCGGCGATGGCGGGACTCGCGACGCTTGCGCTGGCCGGCGGCGTCGCCGCAGGCGCCGGCGACGGCGAGTCTTCTCGGCCCACGGCACCGCCGCCGTCCCGTGCGGCCGCTCAGCCGACCCCGGCGCCGACGCCGACGCCGCCACCACCGCCCGATACCCGCCGCGCGAAGCGGCGGCCGCTCACGCGGCTCGTCGGCTCGATCGTGATCCTCCGCTTCCCCGGCCCGACCATGCCCGAGTACGTGGGCCGGATGCTGCGCCGGGGCCTCGCGGCCGGCGCGATCCTGTTTCCCGACAACGCCCCGGACCCGCCGACGGTGCGCGCGCTCAACCGGACGCTCCAGCGCTTCGCCGGCGGCAAGGCGATCATCGGTACCGACCAGGAGGGCGGGCGCGTGCGGCGGCTCTCCTGGGCGGCGCCGTTCGACGCGCAGCCCGGCCGCAGCACCGAGGCTGCCGCCACTGCCGCGGCGCGCGCCTCGGGCCGCGACCTGCGCAAGGCGGGGTTGACCGCCGTCTTCGCTCCCGTCGCCGACCTCGGCTTCGGCGCGACCTTCATGCGCGGCCGTGCCTTCCCGGGCGGTCCGGGGCAGGTCGCGCGGCTGACGGCCGCCGCGGTGCGCGGATATCGCGGGACGGGCGTCGCTCCCGCGGTCAAGCACTTCCCCGGCCTCGGCGGCGCCACGATCAACACCGACGACGCCCCGGCGACGGTGAACCGCAGTGCGCGCGACATCGGCCAGCTCGACCTGCCGCCGTTCCGCGCCGCGATCCGCGCGCGGGCGCCGATGATCATGCTCAGCCACGCCCTCTACCCGGCACTCGACCCGAACGACATCGCCTCCCAGTCCAAGGCGATCGCGACCGACCTGCTGCGCGGGCGCCTGGGCTACGAGGGCGTCGCCATCACCGACTCGCTCGAGGCTCGCGCCGTCACCGTCCGCGCACAGCCCGGCCCGGCCGCGGTGCGCTCCGTCCGCGCCGGCGCCGACCTGATCCTGCTCACCGGCCCCGGCAGCCACCTCAAGGTCGTGCGCGCACTGCTTGCCGAAGCCCGGCGCTCGCGCAGCTTCCGCGCCCGCCTCGAGGAGGCGAGCGCGCGGGTCGACGCGCTGCGCTGAAGCGGCCGCCTACAGCCGCTCGAGGAGCGCCTGGGCCTGCTGGCGGTACAGCTCGACGTTGGCGAGCTTGATGTCCTCGTAGCCGCGGATGACGTCGGGCAGCTCGCACAGCGCGGTGACGGTCGCGTAGTCGCGGCCGGCCGACTCGAGCACGGAGTCCACGAGCCCGCGGTACTCGTCCGGCAGCCGCTTCTCGACCCGCCGCACCTTCGCGATGCCGAAGACGTCGAGCTTCGTGCCGCGCAGCATCCGCATCGCGTAGAGCATCCGGAACATGACGTCGAACCAGGTGCCGAGCTTGATCTTGCGGGTCATGCCGAGGGCGCGGAAGACCGGCGGGTGCAGGTTGTAGTGGATCTTCACGTCGTCGCCGAACTCCCGCCGGATGCGCGCACGCTCGGCGGGGTCGAGGTGCAGGCGAGCCACCTCGTACTCGTCCTTGTAGGCCATCAGCTTGTAGAGCTGGCGAGCGAAGGCCTCGGTCATCGCCGTGCGACCCTCGGGTTCGCGCTCGAGGACGCCGCGCACGTCGTCGGCGTACCCGCGGGCGTACTTGACGTTCTGATAGGCGATGAGCTCGGGAATGCGAACCTCGAGCAGCTCCAGCAGCTCGCCGCTCGCACCGACTGAGTCGATGATCTCGCGCGCCTTCGCGGAGATCTCGCGGACCGGCTCTTCCACGCGCGTGGCGGCCTCGACGAGGTCGGGCGTGGCGACCGTCGCGCGACCCCAGTCGAAGGCGGCAAGCGTCTTGTCTACGGAGGCGCCGTTCATGCGGATCGCCTCGCGCATCGACTCGAGCGAGATCGGGATGAGGCCACGCTGCCAGGCGGCGCCGAGCAGGATCGTGTTGGTCGGCATGTGGTCGTCGAAGAGCGCCTCGGACAGGGCCTGCGCGTCGATGAACACGTTCTCGCCGCGGCGGGTGGTCGCCTCGATCGCGTCGAGCGACTTCGACAGCTCGGCGAAGCGCACCGAGGTGTCGATGACCATGGAGCCGGTGGGGACCTGCGACGTCGAGACGACCGCCACCGTGCGCTCCGGGGAGGCGGTGAGCAGGTTCTTGGGCTGCGTCGCGCCGAGCAGGTCGAAGCCGATGTAGGCGTCGACGCCGCCGGCCGAGGCCTTGTTGGAGCCCTCGAGGCCGTCGGCGAAGATGCGCACGTCGGAGATCACCGGTCCGCCCTTCTGGGCGAGGCCGGTCTGGTCGAGGCCGCGCGTCTGCTTGCCGTCGAGCAGCGCTGCCATGCCGACGATCTGCGAGACGGTGACGACGCCGGTGCCGCCGATGCCGATCATCCGCAGCGTCGCGTCGTCCTGGCGGACGAGCATCTCGGGGAGCGGGAGCTCACCCGGCACCGTCTCGAAGGCCTTCCGGGCCTTCTTGCCGGGCACGACCGTCAGAAAGGACGGGCAGTCGCCGTCGATGCAGGAGTAGTCCTTGTTGCAGGATGCCTGGTGGATCTGTGTCTTGCGGCCGAACTCGGTCTCGGTGGGGAGAACGGAGAGGCAGTCGGATTTCTTGCCGCAGTCGCCGCAGCCCTCGCACACGCGCTCGTTGATGACGACGCGCGTCGCCGGGTCGGGGAACAGGCCCTTCTTGCGCAGGCGGCGTGCCTCGGCGGCGCAGTGCTGGTCGTGTATGAGGACGGTCGTCCCCTCGATCTTGGCGAGCTCTTTCTGCGCGCGCATGAGCTCGTCGCGCGGGCGCACCTCGGCGATCGCCGACAGCTCTACGCCGCGGTACTTGTCCGGATCGTCCGAGGTGACGATGACGCGCTTGACGCCCTCGATCTCGAGCCATCTCGTCAGGTCGGGGACGGCGATGCCACCCTCGACGTCCTGCCCGCCGGTCATGGCGACCGTCGCGTTGTAGAGCAGCTTGTAGGTGATGTTCGTCCCGGCCGCCACGGACGCGCGGACGGCGAGCGAACCCGAGTGGTGGAAGGTGCCGTCGCCCAGGTTCTGGAAGATGTGATTCGTCTCGACGAAGGGCGCCTGGCCGATCCACTGCGTCCCCTCGCCGCCCATCTGCGTGAGGCCCGTCACCTTGCCCTTGTCGGTCTGGTTGAGCAGGACCATCGTGTGGCAGCCGATGCCGAGACCGACCATCGCGTCTTCAGGGGCGTCGGTGGAGCGGTTGTGCGGGCATCCCGAGCAGAAGAATGGGGTGCGGCTGGGATCGTCGGCCACGCCGGCGGGCGCGGTGCGCGCGAGCTCGGCCAATCGGGCCTCCACGGACTCGATTGCCACGCCCTTGCGGCGCAGGCGGGCGCCGACGGACAGCGCCAGCTGGTCGGCGTCGAGCGCGCCGTCGGCCGGCACGAGGGGCATGCCGTCCTCGTCACGCTTGCCGTGCACGCGGGGGCGCTCGGCGAGGTCGTAGAGGACCTCCTTGACCATCGACTCGAGGAACGGGCCCTTCTCCTCGACGACCAGGACCTCCTGCAGGCCGCGCGAGAAGTCGCGCACGATGCCGGGCTCGAGCGGCCAGATCATGCCGAGCTTGAGAATGCGGATGCCGGCCCGGCGCAGGCCGTCGTCGTCGAGGCCCATGGCGTGCAGTGCGTCGAGCAGCTCGTAGTAGGCGGTGCCGGCGGTCACGATTCCGAGCCACGCGTCCGCCGGGTTCACCGTGATGCGGTTGAGGCCGTTCTCGCGGGCGTAGGCGATGGCCAGCTCGCGGCGCGGGCCGATCAGCGTCTTCTCCATCTCCAGTGACCCGGGGGCGAGCAGGTTCGCCGACGGGACGTGGACGTAGGGGCGGCCCATGTACTCGACCTCGGGCATGACCGGGCGCACGCGGTCGCCGGAGACGATGGCGGTGCCGACGGCGTCGGCGACGTTCGTCGCGACCTTCAGGCCGGCCCACAGGCCCGACGCGCGTGAAAGCGCGACCGTGTGCAGGCCCAGGTCGAGGATCTCCTGCACGTTGCCTGGGAAGACGACCGGCATGCCGAAGGAGGCCAGCGTCGATTCCGTGGCGCTCGGCAGCGTGGAGGACTTGCACGAGGGGTCGTCGCCGCAGAGGGCGACGAGGCCGCCCTTCGGGTGCGCGCCGACGAAGTTGCCGTGGCGCAGGGAGTCGGCCGCGCGGTCGACGCCCGGGGCCTTGCCGTACCAGACGCCGAGCACGCCGTCGACGGTGGGGCGGGGGAAGGAGGTGGCCATCTGGGAGCCCCAGACGGTGGTGGCCCCGAGCTCCTCATTGAGGGCGGGCTGGTGGTGGATCCCGAGCTCGGCCCGCAGCTTTCCAATGCGGTGGAGCTCCTTGTCGTAGCCGCCGAGCGGCGAGCCCTGGTAGCCCGAGATCATCGTCGCGGAGTTCAGCCCGGCGCGCCGGTCGGAGCGCATCTGCTCGAGCCCCATGCGCACGAGCGCGTGGATTCCCGTGAGGAATACGAGCCCCTCGCCGAGGGCATACTTGTCGTCGAGGGAGATCTTTCGGTCCTCGACCGGGGTGGGCGGCAGGCCGTTCTTGGCGTCCGCCGCCTTCAGGGCATCACGGATGAGGACGTCGGGCGTCATGGCGGGAATGGTAAAGCACTTTGACCGCCATTGGCAAGGTGGTCGACGACATAGCCTGAGCGTCATGCACGACGGGCTTCGCATGGTCCTGCGACCGCTCCTCGTGGTGGTGCTCACGCTCGCCGGCATGACCCTCGGGCTGCGGCTCGCCGGCCCCGTGGAACGCGACACGGCGCTGGGCGTCGTCTCGTTGCGGATCGCCCCGAGCCTCGACGGCGGCGTCGACGCCTTCATCCCGCTCGCGAACTGGGGCGTGCGGGCGGAGCCGTTCCGCGCGCCGGTCGTCATGCACGTCGAGCCGCGGACGATCGACCGGCAGGCGGTCATCCGCGCGTCCTCAGGACAGCGGGATGTGCTGGCGGCGGCGCAGCGCGACGGTCGGCGCGCGGCGCGGGCTGCGCTCGTGCGGGCCTTCGGCTGGGCGGTCGGCGGCGCGCTGCTGGTGGCGCTTCTGGCGGCCGGCTTCGCCCGCTGGGGCGCGCGCTGGTCGTGGCGCGCCACGGCGACCGCGGGAGCGGCCGTGGTCGTCCTAGCTGCGGCGGTGGGCGGTCTCTCGCTCGCGGCGGTCGGGCGGACCTTCGACCCCGAGGCCTTCGAGACCCCGCGCTTCTACGCGCGCGGCGCCGAGCTCTCGCAGCTGCTGAAGGTCGCCGGGCGGGCGCAGGGGAAGAGGACCGCCTACCGCTCCCAGGTCGACCGCACGCTCTCGAGCTACGCGTCGCTGCTGCGCGCCGGGAGCGGCCCGGGCCTCGCGGCCGCAGGGCAGCGCGCAGTGCTCGTGTCGGACCTGCACGCGAACACGCTCGTGCTCGACACGGTCGAGCGGCTCGCGACGGGAAGCCCCGTTTTCATCGCGGGCGATTTCGCCCAGTCCGGGACGGCGGCGGAGGCTCGCCTGCTGGCCGATCGGGTGACGGGCCTGGGCCCGGTCGTGGCGGTGTCCGGCAACCACGACAGCCGGCTGTTCATGCGGCGGCTGGCGGGTGCCGGAGCCGTCGTCCTCACGCGCACCGGCCGCCTGGGCGCGGACGGTCGCACGAACGGGAAGCCGGTGGAGCGCATCGCCGGACTGCTCGTCGCGGGCTACGACGACCCGCTCGAGTCGCGGACGGGCGACCCCGACGACCCGGACCGCATCTTCTCCTTCAGCGAGCGCCCCGACGGCGAGGCCGAGTACGCGCGGGCCAAGGAGGAAGTCGTCGCGTGGTTTCGGACGCTCAGCCCGCGCCCGCAGGCCGTGCTCATCCATCAGAACGGCCTCGCCCAGGCGCTCGCGCGGGCGCTGCGTCCCGACGAGGGGCCGCCGCTGCTGATCCTGACGGGCCACGACCACCTCCAGCACGTCGACCGTCACGGGGAGACGCTCGTCGTGGACGCCGGGACGGTCGGCGCCGGCGGCATCCTCGGCGCCGGCAAGGACGCGATCGGCGTGGCGCAGCTCGAGCTCGTTCCGGATGAAGCATGGCCGCGCGTCATCGACCTCGTGCAGCTCGAACCCCTGTCCGGGGCGGCGCAGGCCGACCGCGTGCTCGTCGGCGCCCCCGACCTCTGCGAGACCGGGCGGGTCGTCTGCCATTCCGCGGAGGACGAGGAGGAGCCCGCGGCGCCGGAGGACCCACCCGAGGAGAAGTGAGCCCTCACGTTCTAACGGTGAGGCTTGTGCACTTCAGGCCGCCCCGGGGGCCGCAAGTGCACAAGTCCCCTGGCTCGTGCCGCTACCGCGACTGCGCGCGGCGGCGCTTGCACTTGCGGATGTCGCGCTTGTGCTTGGCGCTGCGGTTGTGGCGCGCGCTGCTGCGGTGCATGCGGCTGCAGCGCTTGCGCTTCCTGGCCGGCTGCTTGGGGTTGCTGGAGCCGCCCTCCGGCTGGTTGGCGCCGGGTTGCGGCTGGGAGGGGGTCCGGCTCGCCGCGGGCTGCTGGGGCGCCTGCTGCTCGGTGGCGGCGCCGCTGGAGAGTGGCGCAACGGAGCCGGGCGCGGTGGCGGCCACGAAGTCGCGCAGGGCATCGCTTCCGAGCCTGCCGTAGATGCCGGGCTTGCCAGGGCGCGCGCAGCCTTCGCCGTAGCTCGTGTCGCCCACCAGTCGCAGACTGCCGTTGGGCGCGGTCACGAGCAGCGGGCCGCCGGAGTCGCCCTGGCAGCTGTCGACGCCGCCCTGGGGGAAGCCGGCTCCGAGCTGCGTGCGGTTCTCAAAACTGTCCGGATAGGCCTCCGCGGTATCGGTGTCGGCCACGATCGGGACCTCGGCCTCCTGCAGCACCGCAGGCGTCGAGCCGCCTTCCTCTGTGACGCCGAACCCGGCGATCTGGGCCGGCGTGCCGGGCTTGAAGAGGGCTTCGTCGCCCTTGGGAAGCAGCGGTACCGGCGTCTGCACGGATGGCGTGGCCAGTTCGAGCAGGGCCACGTCGGCGGAGTTGCCGCCGTTGTTGGTGAAGACGTACTCCGGGTGCACGATGACGCGCTTGACGCCGGGGCGCTCGCCCATCAGGTCGTTGCGCCTGACGCTGCCGAGCGTGACGGTGATCTCCTGCCCCGCTTTGCCGATCGGGACGTTGAGCGGCGTGCCCGCGGTCACGGTCGAGCAGTGGCCGGCCGTCACGACGAAGGTGGGGGTCACGAGCGTCCCGGTGCAGGCGAAGATGCCGTCGATCGAGATGTAGGCGACGTAGCCGCGCTGACCGGCGGGGACGTCCGTGCCGCCGACGACGGCGGAAGCCGGTGCGGCGAAAGCGGCGGGGAGGCAGAGGGCAAGTCCGAGTCCGATGATTCTCGGGAAGGTCACCTCCTTGGCCTACCCGAAGCGTGCGCCTCTATCCACGAAGGGTCCGAAGGGAGACGTCGCTTTCAGGCAGTCGCACGGGCTTCCTCAGCCGCCGCGACGCGCCGCGACCCGCGCGAGGAAGGCGGGTGTCGGCCGCACGAGCGAGCGCCCCGTCTCCTGCTCCCAGGTCTGCTCGAGCTGGGAGAGGTGCTCGTCCATGACGAGGTCGACGGCCTCGAGGTCGCCCGACCGGATGGCGACCAGGGTCCGCTCGTGGATCTCCACGGCCCACAGGGCGACGGGCTCGTGGTGCATCGCCATGTCGCGGGCGATCTCGAGCTCGCGGTAGAGCTGGCGGACCAGCGAGGTGATCATCCCGTTGCCCGTGGCCCGGGCGAGGCAGAGGTGGAACTGCACGTCGAGCTGGAGAAAGCGGTCCTCGCGCCCCTCGCGGAGGATCTGACCGCCCTCGATGACCTTGTATTGGGCCTCGATCGTCCGCTCGAGCGCTTGATAGTCGTCCTCCGTGGCGCGCATCGCGGCGAGCTGGGCGACCTGGGGCTCCACCATGCGACGGGCCTCCAGCACCTGCGCGACCTCGCCGATGCGCAGTTCGCGCCGCTCGGCGACCAGCTCGGGCGGCACGTAGTCGGCGACGACGAACATCCCGCCTCCGGAGCCGCGACGGACGTCGATGAGGCCCGAGTCCTGCAGGATCTTCACCGCCTCCCGCAGCGTCGGGCGCGAGATCTGCATCATCTCCGCCAGCGCGCGCTCGGAAGGAAGCCGGTCGCCGACGCGCAGCTCGCCCATCTTGATCTTCTCGGCGATCTGACCGACGGCCTCCTCAAAGGTGCGGCGAGTCTGGACCGGCGCGAACAGCATGTGCGAACAGTACCCCCGGGTCGGGACAGGTTTCGACGTGAGAGGGGGTGTTCGTCAACTGCTGGAGCGCTGGCTGCTGGCCGCGCCGCCGAGCGTCGACGGCTCGCGCGGAAGGGCCGTAGGGTCGAAGCGGGCGAGCATCTCGCGCGGCGTTGCGCCGTGCAGGCCGAGTGAGGCAGCCATCCAGGCCAGGGCTCGGGCCGGCGCGACGTCGCGCAGGGTGACGGCTCCGTGGCGCTTGGCCAGCCGCGACCCGTCCGGGCCGAGCACGAGCGGGACGTGGGCGTGACGGGGCTCCGGTAGGCCGAGCGCCCGAGCGAGCCAGAGTTGGCGCGGCGTCGACTCGAGCAGGTCAGCCCCGCGGACGACCTCTCCGATGCCCTGCGCGGCGTCGTCGACCACGACGGCGAGGTTGTAGGCGACTGCGCCGTCGGCCCGGCGCATCACGAAGTCGTCCACCACGCCCTCGTGTTCGCCGAGCTGGCGGTCCGTGAAGACGATCCGGGCGCCGCGTGCGTCCACGCGCAGGGCCGGGGCGCGAACGCGCCGTCGCGTCTCCCGCGCGGCGCCGTCGAGATCCCGGCAGGTCCCGGGATAGGCGCCCTCAGGCAGCGGCCCGTGGGGGGCCGAGACCGCCTGGCGGATCTCCGCCCGCGTGCAGAAGCACTCGTACAGGGGAAGCTTCGCGAGCGCGGCCTCGTACAGGTCGCCGCGCTCGGACTGGCGCACGACCTCGCCGTCCCAGTCGAGCCCGATGGCGGCGAGGTCGGCGAGCTGCTCGTCGTAGTAGGGCTCGCGGATGCGCCCCGCGTCGAGGTCCTCGATGCGGACGAGAAAGCGGGCCCCGGCCGAGCGGGCGAACAGCCACGCCAGGAGGGCGGTCCGCAGGTTGCCGAGGTGCAATGTCCCGGTGGGCGAGGGCGCGTAGCGCCCGTCGTACTGCATCAGAAGGGGAGCGTCGGCGCGATCTCCGCGAGCCGCGGCGCGACCCGGTCGCGTTCGGAGCACAGCTGCTCGCCCTCGGGCCACTCGATGCCGACGTCCGGATCGTCGAAGCGGATGCCGGCCTCCGTGGCGGGGTCGAAGTAGGTCGTGCACTTGTAGACGAAGTCGGCCACGTCGGACAGCACGCAGAAGCCGTGGCCGAAGCCGACGGGAATCCAGAGCTGGTGGCCGTTGACGTCGTCGAGCGTCGACGCCTCCCACTCTCCGAAGGTCGGCGAGCCGCGGCGCAGGTCGACCACGACGTCCCAGACGGCGCCACGGGCGCAGCGGACGAGCTTGCCCTGCCCCGGCTCCGTCTGAAAGTGGATGCCGCGGACGGTGCCTCGGCGCGAGCGCGAATGGTTGTCCTGCACGAACGGCCCTGTCACGCCCTCGGCCATCCAGGCATCGTGGCGGTAGGTCTCCTGGAAGAAGCCGCGCTCGTCCCCGTGCACATCGGGCGCGAGGAGCACGAGCCCGTCGAGGCGTGTCGGCAGTCGCTTCATCGGTGCGCTCGGTTATAGCCGGAAGGAGTCCGGCAGCGGGGTGTCGAAACCCGGGGCGCGATGCCCAAGACACCGACCATGCCCGCTGCCGCCAAGGGCCACCAGACCCTGTCCGCCTACATCTCGTCGCGCTTCGACGAGTTCTCCCGGTCGCAGAAGGACGTCGCGCAATACGTCGTCGACCACCTGGAAGAGGTCGCCTTCCACACGGCGGAGGAGCTCGCGCGCCGCGCCAACACCTCTTCTTCGACCGTCGTGCGCTTCTCGCAGGCGCTGGGCTTCGAGGGCTTCCCGGAGCTGCAGACCGCCGCGCGCGAGGAGTATCGCCGCCGGGTGGAGGCCCGCGGCCACGGCCACGACGAGCCGTCCCCGCTCTTCGCCCTCGACCAGGGACCGGTCGAGGCCTCCATCGCCACGGACCACGCGAACGTCGAGGAGACGGCGCGCAAGGTCAGCCGCTCGGAGGTCGAGGCGGCTGTCGAGGCGATCGCCAAGGCCGACCGCGTCCTCATCTGCGGCACGGACCAGATGGCGTTCTTCGCCTCCTATCTGCGCCACCTGCTGATGCTGCTCGACATCCGCGCGGAGATCGTCGCGTCGCCGTCACAGGAAGCGCTGTCGCGTCTCGGGCGGATCGACGAGAACACGACGGTGATCGGCCTGAGCGCCGGCCGGCCGCATCCTCTCGTGGTCCGCGCGATGAAGATCGCGCGACACCGCCACGCCAGCACCGTGGCGGTGGTCGATGCGACGCTCTCCGAGGTGTCCAAGCTCGCCGAGCGCACGCTCTGGTACTCCTCGAACTCGCCGGCCTTCGTCCGGTCGCACACCGGGCTGCTCTCGCTCCTGCAGGCGCTCGCCCACGGCGTCTACACGCGCGACCAGGCGCAGTACGAGGACCGCATCAAGGCCTTCAAGCTCAAGTAGTGCCCGCGTGACGACGTTCGCGCTCATCCACGGCGCGTGGGGGAGCGGATGGCACTGGGCCTCCGTCCCGCAGGAGTTGCGGGCCATGGGGCACGCGGTCGTGGCCCCCGACCTGCCGTGCGAGGACCCGGAGGCGACCTTCGACGACTACGCCGCGGTGGTGGTCGACGCGCTTGCCGGCGCGGGTGAAGACGTCGTGGTGGTCGGCTACTCGCTCGGCGGCCAGACCGCGCCGCTCGTCGCCGCACGCAGGCCGGTGCGCGCGCTCGTATACGTCGCCGCCATGGTCCCCGAGCCTCAGACCAGCCTCGGCGAACAGTTCGCGCGCGGCGAGCGTCAGCTGCGGCCCGACTACCTGGCCGGGATCGAGGGGCCCGGCGAGGAGGGTGTGAGCCGGTGGGTGGACTTCGCCGTCTACCACGACACGGGCTGTCAGGACTGCAGCGAGGCGGTGGCGCGGGAGCGTTTCGAGCGCAGCCGCGGGCAGGCGGTCGGCCCGTTCGCGCATCCGTGCTCGCTGACGGCTCACCCCGACTTGCCGACGCGCGCCATCCTCTACTCCGAGGATCGCATCCTCAACAACGACTTCTGGCTGAAGGCCGTCCCGGACCGGCTCGGGATCGAGTCCGAGGTGCTGCCCGGCAGCCACGCGCCGATGGCCGCCGACGGTGCGGCGCTGGCGCGACGACTCGCCTCTCACTGAGAGAGCGCCTCGCGCAGCGCCTGGAGCGCCGCGTCGTAGGCGTGGCCGGGCGGCGTCGCGTAGCCGATCACCAGTGCGGGGTCGCCCGTCCCCGAGTGGCGGAAGTCGTCGAGTGAGCTGAGCGCGAGGGATCGCTCGGCGGCGGCGGCCAGCACGGGCTCGACCGCGTCGACCGGAACGACCGCGTGCAGGCCGGCCGCGATGCCGAGTACGCGGTGCTCGCGGAGCGCCGCGACGAGCGCGTCGCGGCGGCGGCGGTAGCGCGAGCGCATCCTCCGTACCTGGCGGTCGAAGCCGCCCGACTCGATCAGCGCCGCCAGGGCGATCTGGTCCAGCACCGGGGCGTGGCGGTCATCGAGCTCCTTGATCGTCGTCACGGGCGCCACGAGCGAGGGCGGGAGGACCAGCCAGCCGAGCCGCAGCCCGGGGGCGAGCGTCTTGCTGGCCATTCCCGCGTAGGCGACGTGCGCCGGGTCGAGCCCCTGCAGTGCCCCGACCGGGCTGCGGTCGTAGCGGAACTCGCCGTCGTAGTCGTCCTCGATTACGAGCGCGCCGCGGGCGCGGGCCCACTCGAGCAGCGCGGCGCGGCGGCTCGGGGACATAGTGGCCCCCAGCGGGAACTGGTGCGCGGGAGTGACGAGGACGGCGCCGAGATCTCCGCCCGGCGGAACGGCGCCTTCGCCGTCGACCGCCAGGGGCACGACCTCGAGGCCGCTCTTGACGGCGATCGCGGGATAGTCCGGTACGCACGGGTCCTCGAGGCCGATGCGCCGCACCCCGCGGTCGTGCAGCGCACGACACAGCAGCGAGAATCCCTGGCTGAAGCCGCTGCAGACGAGCACGCGGTCGGGCGTGACGGCGACGCCGCGCGCGCGCCCGAGCTGCGCAGCCAGGGCGGCGCGCAGGCGCGGCTCGCCTTGCGGGTCGCTCGTGGCGAGCGCGAAGTCGGGCGTCTCGCGCAGGGCCGTGCGCATCGCACGCAGCCACGCCTCACGTGGGAAGGCGGCGACGTCCGGCGAGCCGACGCGCAGGTCGTGCCGCGGTGGCCTGCGCGGGTCGGCACGGTCGTCGACCCGTGCGAAGGCGGCGGGCGCCTGGCCGACTCGGGCCGCGGCGCCGGCACGGGTGACGAGGTAACCCTCGACGGCGAGCTGCGCATACGCCTCGACGACGGTCCCGCGAGCGAGGCCGAGATCGCTGGCGAGCGCTCGGGTCGAGGGGAGACGCTCGTCCTGGGCCAGCCGGCCCGAGAGGATCGCCTCGCGTAGCGCTCGCTCCAGCGCCACCCGGCGCGGTCCGTCCCCCGACATCGCCACGTGGAGGTCCAATCCCGAATCGCGAAGCATTAGACAGAGCCGGCGAAGCCGGCCATCGTCGGACTGGTCCACTCGGAGGCCACTAAAGCGGACCTTATCAGCGCTCCAGATGGATCTATATTGACTGGTATGCGCGACGAATCCACATTCCGGTCCAAGGCCGGCCTGGCAGAGAACCTCAAGGGCGGCGTGATCATGGACGTGATCGACGCCGCACAGGCCCGGATCGCCGAGGACGCCGGCGCGGTCGCCGTCATGGCGCTCGAGCGCGTGCCCTCGGACATCCGCCGTGATGGCGGCGTCGCCCGCATGTCCGATCCCGCGCTGATCAAGGGCATCCAGGAGGCGGTGACGATCCCGGTGATGGCCAAGGCGCGCATCGGGCACTTCGTCGAGGCACAGGTCCTCGAGGCGCTCGAGGTCGATTACGTCGACGAGTCGGAGGTGCTCACCCCCGCCGACGAGGCCAACCACATCGACAAGTGGGCTTTCAAGGTCCCGTTCGTCTGCGGCGCCACAAGCCTTGGCGAGGCACTGCGCCGCATCGGCGAGGGCGCGGCCATGATCCGCTCCAAGGGCGAGGCGGGGACGGGCGACATCGTCGAGGCCGTGCGCCACCTGCGCCGCATCAGGGGCGAGGTTCGCGCACTCACGGTGATGGACGACGCCGAACTGGCCACCGCCGCCAAGCTGCACCAGGCGCCGCTCGACCTCGTGCGCTCCGTCGCGCAGGCCGGCAGGCTGCCCGTCGTCCTGTTCTCCGCCGGCGGCGTCGCCACCCCGGCCGACGCGGCGCTGATGATGCAGCTGGGCGCCGAGGGCGTCTTCGTCGGCTCGGGCATCTTCAAGTCCGAGGACCCCAAGGTCCGCGCCGAGGCGATCGTCGAGGCCACCACGCACTTCCGCGACGCCGACCGCGTGGCCCGTGCGAGCGAGGGCCTGGGCACCGCGATGATGTCGCTGGAGACTCGCAAGCTCGACGAGTCCCAGCTGCTGGCCACGCGCGGCTGGTAGGCCGCGTGGCGCTGATCGGCGTCCTCGCCCTTCAGGGCGATTTCGCGGCGCACGGGGCGATGCTCCGCGAGCTGGGCGCCGAGGTGCGGGAGGTCCGCGTCCCCGCCGATCTGATCGGTCTCGACGGCCTCGTCATCCCCGGAGGTGAGTCGACCACGATGACGCTCGGCGTGGCGCGCGAGGACCTCGCGGAGCCGCTGCGCAGGCTGGCCGCCGCAGGCACCCCCGTGCTCGGGACCTGTGCCGGGATGATCATGCTCGACCGCGCGCACCTGGGCATCGGCGACTGGGAGTGCGAGCGCAACGCCTTCGGGCGCCAGATCCGCTCGTTCGAGACCGACCTCGAGGTCGACGGCATCGACGGCGATCCCATTCGCGCGATGTTCATCCGCGCCCCGTGGGTCGCCGAGCGCGGTCCTGGGGTGAAGGTGCTCGCCCAGGTCGACGGGCATCCGGTCGCCGTTCGCGAGGGCGCCGTCCTCGCCGTCGCCTTTCATCCGGAGCTGACCGGCGAGCCGCGGGTGCACGGAATGTTCCTGCGAATGGTCGACGCCTCCTCCCCTGGCTGACGACCGGATCGAATGGCGGCTGGGGGCGCTTCGGCGCGCCCGTCCCGACATTCGTTCGCGCGCGGAGAATTCGAATGGCGGCTGGGGGCGCTCCGGCGCGCCCGTCCCGACATTCGATCGCGCGCCGGGGGCGAATCTCGCCGGCTCGCGCCCTAGGAAGGGGGATGGACGAGACCCGTCGCCGCGACGCCGCCGCCTGGCGCCACGCCCAGATCCACCACTGGGTGGTGACCCGGGCCGAGCTGACGGCGCTCGGGTTCTCGCGGGGCCAGGTCAGACGCAGGGTGCGGATGGGCCGGCTGTGGCCCCGGTATCAGGACGTCTTTGCCGTCGGGCGCCGGGACCTCACCCAGGACGGGGAGTGGTACGCGGCCGTCCTCGCGTGCGGGGACGACGCGGCGCTGAGCTGGATCAGCGGCGGCGTGTTCTGGGGCGTCCTGGAGCGGGCCGCCCCGCGGCGCCACGACGTGTCGATCCCCCGGGCGTCAGGGGCTCGCCTTCTCGACACGGTGCGGACCCACCGCGCGCCCGGCCTCCGGGAAGAGGACATCGAGACCCATCGCCACATCCGGGTCACCAGCCTGACGCGGACGCTCTTCGACCTCGCCGCCATCGAGTCGCCGCGCGGACTCAAGGCCGCGTTACGTCAGGCGCAGCGCCGGCACCGCTTCGAGCTCGGTGACCTGCGGAACTACCTGGAGGGCCAACCGCGCAAGGACCACCGACGCGTCCGGCTGCTGCGGGTCGTCGACGCCCACGTCGCAGGAAGTGAGTGGACGCAGAGCGAGCGCGAGGCCGTCTTCCACGACCTCTGTGCCGAGCACGGAATAGCGCTTCCCACGAGTCAGAAGAGAATCGGCGCCTACCGCGCGGACTTTGCGTGGCCCGCCCTCCGGCTCGTCGTCGAGATCGACGACAGGGAATCGCACGAGGGGTCGATCGCGTTCGCCGACGATCGCGTCCGCGACCGGGCGATGAAGGCTGCGGGCTACGAGACCATCCGGTTTACGGTGGCCGAGCTGCTCACGCAGCCGGAGATGGTCGCGCGAGAGGTGCTTCAGGCGATCGGCCGGCGGAGCGGAGAACTCGGGGGCTAGACGACAAGGCCGTGGCGCATGGTGTTCTCGGTCACCACGCGCGGCTCGACGAACTGCAGCAGGTAGCCGGGACCGCCTGCCTTGGTTCCGGTGCCCGACAGGCGGTTGCCGCCGAAGGGCTGCCGTGCGACCATCGCGCCTGTGATCGCCCGGTTGACGTACAGGTTGCCGACGGGCGAGCGCTCGATGACGTGCTCGACGACGTCCGGGTTGCGGCAGAACAGGCCGCCTGTCAGTGCGAAGGGCGACGCGTCGATGCGGTCGCAGCCGTCGTCGATGTCGCGGATGCGCTCGACGGAGAGCAGCGGGGCGAAGACCTCGTGGCCGAGCACGTCGGAGCCGTCCGGCAGGTCAGTCAGGAGCGTCGGGACGGCCCACCAGCCGGCGGTGTCCGGCATGTCGCGGGCCTGCGCGGCAATCGTGCCCTCGCGGCCGCCGAGCTCGACGTAGCGGCGGTGTCGCTCCATCGACTCCTGCTCGATGACCGCCGGGACGTCGACGGACATCCGTTCCGCGGGGCCGACCTCCAGCACCTCTATCGCACCCACGAGGCGCTCGACGAGCGGATCGTGGATCGCCTCGTGGACGAGCAGCCGAGAGGCAGCCGAGCATTTCTGGCCCGCGTAGTCGAAGGCGGAGTGCACGAGCGCAGGGACGACCTCGTCGAGGTCGGCGTCCGAGTCGACGATGACGCAGTTCTTGCCGCCCATCTCGGAGATCACCCGCTTGACGTTGGTCTGGCCCTCGTGGACGTCGGCGGCAGATTTGAGGATCGCGAGGCCGACGGCGACGGAGCCGGTGAAGGCGATGGTGGCGACCTTGGGGTGCGCGACGAGCGCGGCGCCCACGTCGCCCTCCCCCGGCAGCAGCGTGAACGCGTCCTTCGGGACACCCGCCTCGTAGAGCGCCTCGGCGAGCAGCAGCGCGCAGCCCGGCGCCTGCTCGGCCGGCTTGAGCACGACGGTGTTTCCCGTGGCGAGGCCGGCGGCGACCATGCCGAGCGGGATCGCGATCGGGAAGTTCCACGGCGACACGACGGCGACGACCCCGCGAGGCGCGTAGCGAAGCTCGTTGCGCTCGCCCGGCATCTGCAGCAGCGGGACGCCCTTGGCGAGCTCGACCGCCCCGCGCGCGTAGAACTCGAGGAAGTCGATCGCCTCGCAGACGTCGGCGTCGGACTCCGCCCACGGCTTGCCCGACTCGCGCAGCGCGAGCGCGGCGGCGCGGAGCCGGCCGCTGCGAAGCACGTCGGCGGCGCGTAGGAGGATGGCGGCCCGCTCGGCGGCCGGCGTGCGGCTCCAGCCGGGAAAGCCGCGCCGGGCGGCGGCGACGGCGGCCTCGACCTCGTCGGGCGTCGCCGCCGCAGCGGTCGCCACGACGCTACTCGGATTGGAGGGGTCGGTGGAGACGATCGCGTCGCCGTCGCGACGCTCGCCGCCGATCCACAC
>Ga0136633_1000927_pt1 | contig 21797 bp, 14 predicted proteins | sample AntDrymeUQ832206_2_FD_105494 | JGI IMG/M metagenome (GOLD analysis project Ga0136633, IMG submission 105494) | Polar desert sand microbial communities from Dry Valleys, Antarctica - metaG UQ83 (22.06) | ecosystem: Environmental > Terrestrial > Soil > Desert | place: Antarctica: Dry Valley...
CCATGAGCTCGGCGTTGACCCGTTGGAGATCCGGGAGAAGAACTGGATCAAGCACGACGAGTTTCCGTTCACCTCCGTCTGCGGACTCGAGTACGACTCCGGCAACTACGAGGCGGCCACCGCGCGGGCCAAGGAGATGTTCGGGTACGACGAGTTGCGGGCCGAGCAGAAGCGGCGGCGGGAGTCGAAGGACCCGGTCCAGCTCGGCATCGGGGTCTCCACGTTCACCGAGATGTGCGGCCTCGCCCCGTCGCGGGTGCTCGGCTCGTTGAACTACGGCGCAGGTGGTTGGGAGCACGCGGCGGTGCGGATGCTCCCGACCGGCAAGGTCGAGGTGATCACCGGTGTGTCGCCGCACGGTCAGGGCCACGAGACCAGTTGGTCGCAGATTGTCGCGGACCGGCTCGGGGTCCCGTTCGACGACGTCGAGGTGCTGCACGGTGACACGGCCATCGCGCACAAGGGCATGGACACCTACGGGTCACGTTCCCTGGTCGTCGGTGGACAGGCGCTGGTGATGGCCGCGGACAAGGTGATCGAGAAGGCCAAGGTCGTGGCCGCGCACCTGCTCGAGGCGTCGGCTGACGACCTGGAGTTCGTCGACGGCCGGTTCGGGGTGAAGGGCACCGACAAGGGGCTCGGCATCGGCGAGATCGCGCTGGCCTCCTTCGCCGCGCACAACCTTCCCGAAGGTGTTGAGCCGGGTCTGGACAGCGACGCGACGTTCGACCCGGTGAGCTTCTCCTTCCCGCACGGCACGCACCTGTGCGCGGTGGAGATCGACACCGAGACCGGAGGCGTGAAGATGCGCAAGTACGTCGCGGTCGACGACATCGGCAACATCATCAACCCGATGATCGTGGCCGGTCAGGTGCACGGTGGCGTCGTGCAGGGCATCGCGCAGGCATTGTGGGAGGAGGCGGTGCACGACGACGCCGGCACCCTCGTCTCCGCGTCCTTCGTGGACTACCTGGTGCCCACGGCGGCGGACACGATCAGCTTCGACATCGACCACACCACATCGCCCGCGACCACGAACGACCTCGGCGCGAAGGGTGTCGGCGAGGCGGGGACGATCGCGTCCACACCCGCGGTCGTGAACGCAGTGGTTGATGCGTTGCGGCCGTTCGGCGTGTCCGACGTACGCATGCCGTGCACGCCCGAACGCATCTGGAAAGCCATCCATCACCGGGACTCTGGTGGTGACACACCGACGGAGAACGCAGCGATGCCGCACTTCGACGGGTCCGAAGGAGGAGCACAGTGATCCCCGCAAAGTTCGACTACGTCGCCCCCTCCACGGTTGAGGAGGCGTTGGCTGCCTTGTCGGAGGCCGGTGAGGACGCGAAGGTGCTGGCCGGCGGGCAGAGCCTGCTGCCGGTGCTGCGGATGCGGCTCAACGTTCCTTCGGTGGTCGTTGACCTCGGCCGGATCGACTCCTTGCGAGGGGTTCGCGACGATGGAGACGCGATCGTGATCGGAGCGATGACCACACACTCGGACGTGTTCGGTGACCCGCTGGTCAACGAGCACGCGCTGCTGTTCGTGAAGGCTCTCGAACAGCTCGCGGATCCGCAGGTCCGCCACCGGGGCACCTTCGGCGGGGCGTTGGCCCACGCGGACCCGGCTGGCGACCTGTGTGCGCCTGCCCTCGCGCTGGGTGCGTCTTTCGTGGTCGCCGGATCGGGTGGTTCGCGCACGGTCGAGGCGGACGACTTCTTCGAGGACCTGTTCACGACCGCGGTGCAGGACGGCGAGATCCTGACCGAGATCCGGGTCCCGAAGTACACCGGCTGGGGTGCTCACTACGCGAAGTTCGTGAGGGTCGCGCACCAGTGGCCGATCGTCGCGGTGGCCGCTGCGGTCAAGGTCGACGGTGACGGTGCTGGGGCGACGATCAGCGAGGCCCGGGTTGGACTGACGAACATGGGTTCCACTCCTCTGCGCGCCCGCGCCGTCGAGTCGGCGCTGGCCGGTCAACCCGCCACCGACGAAGCAGTGCGTGCGGCTGCTGCGTCCGCGGCCGAGGGGACCAGGCCGCCGTCCGACCTGAACGGTGACGCCGACTACCGGCGGCACCTCGCCACGGTGCTGACCCGCCGTGCGGTGCTCGCGGCAGCTGGGGTCTGAGGCGGTGGATCTGACCCACAAGTTCACGGTTCCTGCGTCGGTCGAGGACACCTGGGCAGCCTTCAACGACATCGAGTCCGTCGCCGGCTGTTTCCCCGGTGCCACGGTCTCGTCGGTCGTCGGAGATAAGTTCAAGGGTTCCTGCAAGGTCAAGCTCGGCCCGATTTCGTTGGTGTACTCCGGCACCGGTCACTTCGTCGAGCGTGACGAGTCCGCGCACCGTTTCGTGATCCAGGCCAAGGGCAAGGACAACCGGGGCAACGGTACGGCGGGCGCCATGGTGACCGCCGTACTCACCTCCACCACCGCCAGCACGACCCACGTCGAGGTAATCACCGACCTCGCGATCACCGGCAAGCCCGCCCAGTTCGGGCGCGGTGTCATGCAGGACGTCTCGGACAAGCTGCTGCAACAGTTCGCGAACTGTCTTGAGTCAAAAGTCGGTGCACCCGCAGGCAAACACCTCGCCGACACCCCCGACCCCGCCCCATCGCCCGCCCCGTCCCCCAAAACCACGCCCGCCCCATCCGTCGAGCGGTCCGCCTCGCCGTGGGTCGAAGCAGCCGCCGCGCCCCGCGAGAGCGACGAGGCTCTGGACCTGGGAGCAACGGTGCTGCCGATCCTGCTCAAGTCGTACTGGAAGCCGATCGTCGGAGTCCTCGTCGTGCTCTGCGTGCTCAGAAAACTCCGCCGCCGCCGTCATTAGCCGACTTGTCAGGGTGTGCGTGCCCTCTGGCGTCACTACAGGCTGACAACTCGCTAGTGGGGGAGCTCCCCGAGCGGGGCAACGGTGGTCCCCGCGGTCTCGCACACCCAAGTCGGGTCGGGCCCACCAAGCTCAGGGTGAATGTAGAGCGCGTGCGGGTCGACGTCAGGGTCGCCGCAGGCCGTGCACAGCGGCCAGCGTCCGACCTTGTCGAGCAAGGCGTCTTGAAGGTCCTGGGCGATCAGCCCCGCGACGTACTCCTTGCCCTGTTCCCACTGCGACGCCCACCAGCGGCGGGTGGCCACGGCCTCCTCGAGCATGGACACCGACTCGGGGCTCGCGGCGCGTGTCATCTCCAGGTCGTGCAACACGAGCGCTCGTGCGCTCATCAAGGCGTCGTCGGGTGTCACGATGTCTATTGTGCCGGTGCACGACTAATGGTGGAGGTGGCCAGATGCAGGAGCTTGGTGCGCTGCTCGAGGTGGTCGTGCTCCATCCGCGCGACGTCGCCGGTGCCGACGAAGGTGGTGCGGACCGGATCGAGGTGGTTGCGAACATCGAGGCCGGGGGACTGTCGCCGGAGCCGGGCGTGGTGTCCTCGATCTGCAAGGAGACCGAGGTTCCGGCGCGGGTGATGCTGCGGCTCAACGACGGGCTCAGTACGACAGGCGGTGAGCTGTCCCGCCTGGTCGGCCTCGCCGAGGACTACATGGCTGTTGGTGCCGAGGGTCTGGTCTTCGGGTACCTCGACTCCGACCTCGAGATCGACCTGGAGGTGTGCGGCTACCTCGTCGACAGGCTTTCCGGCGTGCCGTGGACTTTTCACCGGGCGATCGACTCTGCACTCGAGACGGACCGGGCATGGCGACAGCTGGCCCGCCTGCCTGGCCTCGACGCCGTACTCTCCGCGGGATCACCGCGAGGCCTCGAGGTCGGTCACGACGAGCTCACCGACCGTGCCGCCGCCGACCCCGACGTAGCGCGGCTGTTGATGGCCGGTGGTGGCCTCCGTGCCGAGCACGTGCCGTGGCTGGTGCGCGCCGGCGTACGCCAGTTCCACGTCGGCTCCTCGGTGCGGCCGGGCGGTTCGTGGTCGAAGGCGTACGTCGACCCGGGGCATGTGCGAGCCTGGCGGATGCTGCTCGACGACGCGCTGGAACGCGCAGAGGAGGCGGCCCAGCAGGCGACGATGCAGGCGACACTGCGGCTGCCGGGATGACTCTGTGACGCTTCTCATCGACCCACCGAACGCTGCTGGACACGGACGGCTGTGGTCACACCTGGCCAGCGATGAGTCCTTCGAGGAACTGCACCGCTTCGCCTCCCGGCTGGGGATCCCGTCTCGGGGATTCGACCGGGACCACTACGACATTCCGGCTGAGCGTTACGACGTCGTGGTGGCTGCGGGGGCGACGCCAGTGTCCAGCCGCGAACTGATCGCTCGGCTGCTCGCGGCAGGCCTTCGACGCAGGAAGGCGCAGGCATTGGCTCCGAAGAAGCCCGGTCGCTCACTGATCCGGGCGAACCGGCTGCGCCCTGGCGACGTTGTCGCCGTGACCTCCCCCGCGGGTCCCGCCCCGGCCGACCGACTGGACGCAGGCCTGGAAGTCCTCGAGTCGTGGGGCCTCGCGGTTCGCGTGATGGTCAACGTGCGGGGGCAGCACGAGGAGTTCTCGTATCTCTCGAGCAGCGACGCGCAGCGGGCAGCGGACTTCATGAAGGCATGGTGCGACCCCGTGGTCACCGCCGTGTTCTGCTCCCGCGGCGGGTACGGCGCCCAACGGATGGTCGACCTGCTGGACTGGGATGCCCTTGCAGGAGCAGGACCGAAGGTGCTCGTCGGGTTCTCCGACGTCACCGTGTTGCATCAGGCATTTGCGACCCGTCTTGGCATCTCCACGATCCATGGCCCGGTGGTGACCAGCCTGGGCGCCGGTGACGACACGTCGCGAGCACACTTGCGGTCCCTGCTGTTCGAGCCCGCGGCCGGGCTGAGCCTCACCCCCGAACCCCTACCCTCGCTGGTGGGCGGCCGTGCCGAGGGTGTCCTGGTAGGCGGGAATGTCGCGCTGCTCGCCGCCGAGATCGGGACACCGGACTCACGGCCGGCCGCGGACTCGATCGCGATCCTCGAGGACGTCAGTGAGGAGATGTACCGACTCGACCGGTTGCTGACGCAGCTGCTCCGGGCGGGTTGGTTCGACAAGGTGCGCGGCATCGCCCTCGGCCAGTTCAGCGACTGCGGTCAACCCGACTCGATCCGCCATCTGATCGAGGACCGACTCGTCCCGCTCGGCATCCCCATCCTGCTGAACCTGCCCGTCGGGCACGTCGACCGGAACCTCGCGTTCCCGTTCGGTGTTCCCTCGACCCTCGACGCTGACGCCGGCACCCTAGAACTGCGAGAAGCGCCCCTGCTTTGACCGGCTCAACGTTAGGAGAACTCAGGCTTCGAGCTCGATCAGCTCGCGCTCAACGTTGGTGCGGGCCAGGTTTTCCCAATGCTGCTTGGCGAAACTCGTGTTGAAGAGCGTCGGCATCGCAAGAAGATCGCGAAGGATCCTGGCCCGCCCTTTCCGGAAGTTCTCGTCACTGACGTGTGCGTACTCCCGTCGTACGCCGTGGGTGTACGCGCGGTAACGCTGCTCATCGGCCGCAAGGATTGCGAGGTCAGCGTCGCAGAGCACCTGCCCTGCCAGATCGTTCCCGGTCACCTGGTGGGTCTTGGTCAGTCGCACCAGGCGGACCACTTCTTCGATGAGCAGCGCAGGCGCTTCCACGGCGGCGAGCTCACGTTCGGCAAGTGTCGCCGACTGCTCCTCGTTGTCCGCACCGACGTCGTGCCCTGTGTTGCGCCCTGTGTCGTACACCGCGTCGTGGAACCAGGCGGCGAGCAGCACAGCGTCGCGGTCCAACTCGGTGTCGGGCTCGGCTTCCAGCCTAAGATCAGCCAGCATCAGGTCGATGCGTTCAAGCACCTCGAGCAGGTGCTTGCGGTTGTGGTAGCTGCGGTGCGGTTCGTCGTACAGCTCGGCCAGCCTGTCCCGAAGATTGGTGTGGGCAGCGAGCAAGGACGGCCAGTATCGGCTCAGTCCGTTCACCCGCGGGGTCCCCCGCTGCTGGCCGACGCGGTCCATGAGTGGTTCTGGGTTGACTGCATCCACGTGACGATCTGTTCCACTGGCATCGGCCTCGCCATGTAGTAGCCCTGCGCCGAGTCGCATCCGAGCTCCTGCAGTGCGGCGTAGACGTACTCGTCCTCGATTCCTTCGGCGACGCAGGTGAGACCGAGGCCCTTGCTGAGGCCGACGACCGAGCGGACGATCGCCGCGTCGTCGTTGTCGCGGAGCATCGTGGTCACGAAGCTGTAGTCGATCTTGATCTGGTCCACCGGAAGACGTCGCAGGTGTGACAGGGACGAGAAGCCGGTGCCGAAGTCGTCGATCGACACGCGCACCCCTAGAGCGGAGAGTCCATTGAGGACTTCGGCAGCCATCGTCGTGTTCATGAGCAGCCCACTCTCGGTGACCTCGATGACGAGTCGCCGACCGGGGACACCGTGGCGGGCCAGCAGTTCCTCGGTGAGGTCGCGCAGTCGGCCGTCGCACAGCGCGTTGGGGGAGACGTTCACAGATACGCTCAGTTCGAGCCCAGCGGCACCCCACTCGGCGAGCGACTTGAGGGCTTCGTCGAGCACCCACGCGGTCATCGGCCAGTCCAGGCCCGTTTGCTCGGCGAGCGGCACGAACGCAACCGGCTGGAGCAGACCGAGGCGGGGGTGGTTCCAACGAACCAGCATCTCGACCCCGGTGATGGCATCGTCTCCGAGCCGGATCTGTGGCTGTGCGTACAAGGTGAGCTCGCCACGGGTGATCCCGGTCTGCAGGTCTACCGCGAGCTCGAGACGTTCCGAGGTCGCCGTTTCCAGCTCCGGAGTGTAGCGCTCGACCGTGCGGCCGGTTCGCTGCGCGAAACGCATCGCGATGTCGGCCCTGCGCAGGAGGTCCTCGGCCGTACCGCCGAAACCTCCGGGCTCCACGGCGAAACCTGCGGAGGCGCGCACGAGCACCTGCACCCGGGCCAGCATGAAGGGCTCGCTCAGGCTTGTGAGAGCGGCACTCGCCGCCTCGGAGGCGGACGATCCGTCGGGGATCGTCGCGAGCAGGATGGCGAACTCGTCGCCGCCGACGCGTCCGACGACGGCGTCCGGTCCGCTGGCAGCCTGAAGTCGACGGCCGATCTGCACGAGCATCTCGTCACCGCGGTCATGTCCCAGGGCCGCGTTGACCCCCTGCAGGTCGCGGATGCCGAGCCACACCAACTCGACCGGATGTCCGCGGCTCACGTGCGTGCGGACTGTCTCGAGCAGTGAACGTCGGTTGGGTAGGTCGGTCAAGGTGTCGTGAAGGGCGTCATGGCGCAACCGTTCGAACAGGTGCGCGGTGTTGAGGGTCGCGCCGGTCTGGTGCGCGATCATGTCCAGCAGGCGGGCATCCTTCGACCCGAACGGACGCATCGCAACCGAGCGACCGGTGGCCGACATGACGACTTCGTGCCCCAGAGTCTGCGGCGCGGCGGCCACGACAGTGCTCCGGTCTTCGAGGACGCCTCGCTTGTCCGGGATGTCTTCGCCCCCGACCGGCGTCTGCACGAGCTCGCCGTTCGAGCCCTGGCGGACTTGGAGCAGCGTGGAGAGGTCCTTGGGCGAGTGCAAATAGACCTCGACCTCTCGAGCGACCAGCATTTCGGTCGAAGTGTCCAGCGCCGTGGCCAGGATCGAGTCGACGTTATGAGCTGAGGCAAGGCGCTGACCCAGCGACTGGAGCGAGGCGAGGTTCATTTGTCGCTCGGTCAGCAACGAGATTCCGCGCATCATCAGCAGGAATGCCACGAGGCTCACTAGCAGTGGCACGACCGCAGAGTGTCCGGCCTGTAGGGCGAGACCGGCGACGAAGGAGAGGGTGGCCCCCCAGGGGGCCAACATGCCTGCCCACAGCACTTGGTTCGAGAGGTCTCGCAGGGGCAGCCGTCCGATGGTCAAGCTGATCACTGCAGCGACGCCGAACGTCGAGGCAAGGGCCGATGCAGTCACCGCAAGACACAGAGCTGCCCATCCTTGCGCGGACAGTGGGTCTGCCGGATCGAGTGCGCGATAGATCGACAGTGCGATACATACGTCGAGCGCCCGACTGCTGCCGTTGAACACCTGCTTGAGGGCGGGTTTGCGCCGCCGGATCAGGTCGATCAGCACGGGCGTGGCCACCGCTGCGAGGACCAGGTCGACAGGCGTCGCGAAAAGCAGGCCCAGTGCCAACGGGATCTCGGTGGCGGAAATGGTCACGGCGTTGTCGAGGTTCTTGCCGAACTGGAGGTACAGCAGCACGAGCTCGAACGCCGCCCAGCACCCAACGAGCACCAATAGTGGTATCCGTGGGTCGGCGACGGTGGCGTTGCCAGAGTCCAACAGGGGTATGCCGAGGGCGAATGCAGCAGCGAGCAGCACGACGATGAGCGCGGGTGGCCCGAATCGGCGCATCCGGATCACCAGCCGCGTTTCCACGCCAGACCCCTCACCATCTTCGAGCTCCATTTGGGTGGCCACGTCAAGCGTCCGAGTCATCGAGCGGACCGCTTAAGCCTACATTGACCGGTGTACCGGGAAATGGAGTTTCCGTCGATAATTCTTCACCATTGTGCAGCCGGGACTTAGCCGATGTTCGGCGGCTCACCGAGCTCCACCGGCAGGTCCGAGGTGTGGAGTACGACGAGCGACGTCACCGCTCGGGTCAGGCACACGTAGAGGCGCCGGAGCCCCGTCACGTGATCGGCCTCGCCGGCCACGATCCCCGCTGGCTCCAGCAGCAGCACATGGTCGAACTCCAGGCCCTTCGCCAGCGAGGTCGGCACCACGTCGAGTGCGATGCGGCGGGCGCCGTCCAGGGCCGAGTCGACGTTGCCCGGTTCCTCACCCAGCACGGCAAATCCGATGGCCGCTTTCGTGAGTGCCGCAGCCACCGACGGAACGTGTACGTCGGGGAGGATCAGTCCGACCGAGCCGACCTTGCGGGCCTCGAGACCTGCGGCATCCACCGTCGCGGCGACGAGGTCATCGACCCGGATGACCTCGAGCTCGCCGCGCGTTCGTCGTACCGATGTGGGTGGTTCCAGATCCGGTGCGATGTGGGGGAGCAGCCTGGCGGCGTACTCGATGACCTCGCCGGGCACCCGGAAGCCCTTGGTCAACTGCTCGATGTGCGCGTCGCTCTTACCGAGGTGCGCCAGGGCGTCCTCCCACGAGCGGGTGCCCCACGGTGTGGTTGCCTGCGCGAGATCCCCGAGAACGGTGGCGGACCCCGTCGAGCAGCGACGGCCCACCGCCCGCAGCATCATCTGCGATAGGTCCTGAGCCTCGTCGGCCACGACATGCCCCACGCTCGCCGTCCGGTCGACGAGGTCCGCGGCCTCGTCGATGAGTACGGCGTCCGCCAGGGACCAGCGCGCGGATCCCTGGCCCTTCGGCGGCTTCGGCCAGACCAGCATGACCTGCTCCTCGTCGGTGAGGATCCCCTCGGCTGCCGTGGCGAGAAACTCTCGATCGCTCAGCAGTCGCAGCACGAGCTTGGCCGGACCGACTCCGGGCCAGAGCTTGTCGGCGTATTGCTTCACCGGACGGCTGCGCGCAACCGCGTCCTGCACCCTGTCGTCGGGAGAGTCGCCGGCGAGCTCCATTTTCACAAGGATCGCGTGTGCCAGCTTCTGCGGCAGCATCGCGCGCGCGGCGCCGTACCTCACGCCACGGGTGCGCAGTGTCGCGACGATCTCCTCGGCCTCGTAGCCGGCAACGCGCCATCGGCGGGCACCCCGGGGAACCTCCAGTCCTTCGGAAGGCGGATGGATCTGCGACCACATGGCCCGGTTGACCACCTCGGCCATCCTGGCGTCACCCTTGAGCGTGGCGATCTCTGCCGAGTCGGTCCCACGGATCGCGTGGGTCACGCCGATCCGCGTCAGCGTCTTGGCGACCAATTCCTCGATCGTTGTCTGCTGCGCGTCGATCTCCCCGAGTGCGGGGAGGACGTCGCCGATGTAGCGCAGGAACGACGCGTTCGGGCCGACGACCAGGACACCCTGTCGGGAGAGCTGGTCGCGGTGGGAGTAGAGGAGGTAGGCCGCGCGGTGCAGTCCGACCGCGGTCTTTCCGGTCCCTGGTGCACCTTGGACGCAGACCGACTGCTCCAGCCCCGCGCGGACGATCAGGTCCTGCTCGGGCTGGATCGTTGCCACGATGTCGCGCATGGGGCCGACGCGAGGCCGCTCGATCTCGGCCTCGAGGATCTCCGAATGAGTCTCCTGCACTCCGGCCAACAGCTGCTCGTCCTCGAAGGCGGTCATCTCGCCGTGCTGGAACCCGAACCGCCGACGCAACTCGACACCCATCGGCTCGGTCTTACTGGCCCGGTAGAACGCGCGACTGATCCGGGCTCGCCAGTCGACCACCATCGGGTCGCCGGCCTCGTCGGTGACGTGACGACGACCGATGTAGAAGCGTTCGCCCTGCGCGTCTTCGTGGTGCTCGTTGTAGTCGAGCCGGCCGAAGAACAAGGGGACGGTGGGATCGTCCTCCAGAGCCTTCATCCGCCGGTAGATCGCGGACTCGAGCACTTGTTGGCTGACCCAGTCGGCCGCGGCGGCAGTGTCGAGGGCTGCCGTCCGAGCACGCATCCGGGAGAGGCCGGCTCGCGAGTTGGTGAGGTGCTCGCGCTCCGAGGCCAGGTCATCGTTGGAGTCGGGCTGGGGGTTGGGTTCAGACACGCGGGTTACTGCTCGGCGGCGATATCGTCGGCGTCCATGATCCGGTAGGCGTACCCCTGCTCGGCGAGGAACCGCTGCCGGTGCTGGGCGAAGTCTGCGTCCACCGTGTCCCGCGAGACGATCGCGTAGAACCGGGCCGCGCGGCCGTCCTTCTTCGGTCGGAGCAGCCGGCCAAGGCGCTGTGCCTCCTCCTGCCGCGAGCCGAACGAGCCGGACACCTGGATCGCGACCGCGGCCGAGGGCAGGTCGATCGAGAAGTTCGCCACCTTGGAGACCACCAGCAGGTTGAGCTCACCGGTCCGGAAGGCGTTGAACAGCCGCTCGCGTTCCTTGATGGAGGTCTCGCCCTTGATCAGGGGGGCATCGAGGCGTTCGGCGAGCTCGTCGAGCTGGTCGATGTACTGCCCGATCACGAGCGTCGGCTCACCCTCGTGCTTCTTCACCAGCTGCTCGACGACACCGATCTTGACGGCGGTCGACGAGGCGAGCCGGTAGCGCGCGTCGGGCTCGGCGGTGGCGTAGGCGAACCGTTCACCGTCGGGAAGACTGACCCGCACCTCGACACAGTCCGCGGGTGCGATCCATCCCTGTGCCTCGATGTCCTTCCATGGGGCGTCGTACCTCTTCGGCCCGATCAGCGAGAACACGTCGCCCTCGCGGCCGTCCTCACGGATCAACGTCGCGGTGAGGCCGATCCGCCGCCGCGTCTGCAGGTTCGCGGTCATCCGGAAGATCGGCGCGGGCAGCAGGTGCACCTCGTCGTAGATGACCAGACCCCAGTCGCGCGCGTCGAACAGCTCAAGGTGCGCGTAAACGCCTTTGCGACGCGTGGTCATCACCTGGTACGTCGCGATCGTGACCGGCCGGATCTCCTTCTTCGTCCCGGAGTACTCCCCGATCTCGTCCTCGGTGAGCGAGGTTCGCCTGAGCAGCTCGTCCTTCCACTGCCGCGCCGAGACTGTGTTGGTGACCAGGATCAGCGTGGTCGCTTTCGCCTGGGCCATGGCCGCGGCGCCGACGATGGTTTTGCCTGCCCCACAAGGGAGTACGACGACTCCCGAGCCGCCGTGCCAGAACGAGTCGGCGGCATCGCGCTGGTAGTTGCGCAGCTCCCAGCCGGTCTCGTCCAGCTCGATCGGGTGCGCCTCGCCGTCGACGTACCCGGCAAAGTCCTCAGCGGGCCAACCGATCTTCAGCAACGCCTGTTTCAGGTTGCCCCGTTCTGATGCGTGGACGACGACCCGCTCGTCGTCGAGCCGTTCACCGAGCATGGGTTTGATCTTCTTGGCCCGGAGCACCTCTTCGAGCACCGGTCGATCGGTGGAGGTGAGCAGGAGGCCGTGATCAGCATCCTTCTCGAGTCGCAGTCTGCCGTAACGGGCCATCGTCTCCGCGACGTCGACCAGCAGCGCATGGGGAACGGCGTACCTCGAGTAGAGAAGCAGTGTGTCGATGACCTGCTCGGCATCATGGCCGGCCGCTCGCGCGTTCCACAGACCGAGGGGCGTGAGCCGGTAGGTGTGCACGTGTTCGGGAGAACGCTCGAGCTCCGCGAAAGGCGCGATGGCCTTGCGGCAATCCTGTGCTCGCTCGTGGTCGATCTCCAGGAGCAGCGTCTTGTCGGACTGGACGATCAGAGGTCCATCGATGGCACTGCTCATCCGTCGACTCCCTGAGCCGTGGCCTTCTGGCGGGCTCGATAAGCGGCGACATTGGCTCGCGACGAGCAGCGGTCCGAACAGTAACGGCGGGACTGGTTCGGGGAGGTGTCGACGAACACGTTCGAGCACGGGCTGGCGTCGCACACACCGAGTCGGGTGGCGCCCAAATCGCACACGAGGGTCGACAGCCCCATCAGCGACTCGGCCACGAGCAGCTCTGCAACCGATGACGAACGGTCTGCCACGTGCATGTGCCACGTGCCCCCATGGGTGTCGCCGCCATGGCCGGCGATGTACGGCGTGACCGGGTGCTTGGCGAGCAACGCGTTGAGCTGGTCGACCACGGACTTCTCGTCGCGGTCGTTCGATGCCTCGAAGACCGGGCGCAGCTCGCGTTGAAACCTGCGCAGCGCAGTGGCGTCCCGCTCGCCCACCTGGTTGTGCAGCCAGGCGCGCTCATCGAGCAGGTTGACGAGCGAAGCGGCGTCGTCGAGCTCGGCGTTCACTAGGTCGGCGGAACGCTCCGCGTAACGAACAAAGTCCATGTGTAGATCTTACGGAGCACGGCAAATCAGCCCGCCGGTAAGGAGCAGGGGTCACTCAAACGGGCACTTGGCCGCAATCCTGTCCATTTCGTCCCGCTATCGGGCGGTTGTCCTGCGGGGACTGCCCGTTTGACGGACGTGGCGACCCGCGTCAGCGAGTCGCGGGGGCGACGGCGGTGATCCGGTGGATGGCGAACGAACGCACGTCGTCGGCGCGATGGTCGTACGCCGTGAGCCAACCGCCCTCTACCTTCACCGGATCCACCACGCGTTCGACGGTGGATCCGTGGTTGTCGACGTACCCGATCCACACCGTGGTCTTGGCCTCGACCGACTCACGCAGCACGGCCATCGTCGACATCGGTCCGCCGCGGCCCGCGCGAGCCGACTCGGCGTTCGACGGCCGGTGGGCGGCGGCCTGGTCACCGGCCCGGATCGCATTGACCGTCGCTGAGACGCGCGCCGTTAGGCGGGCTGCGCCGATGTCGCCGGAGGGTGGCCGAATCCTGGGGGTCCGCGCGCGATGCGCGTCCTTGCGCGCCAGTCGCACCGTCCCGTCGGGCGCCTCCACCACCGGTGCCGTGCCGAGCTCGCGAAGCCGTGGCAGGAGTACGTCGAGCGGCACATCGCTGACCACCACGGTCGGGGCGATCCTGCGCAACCGGAGCGATGCCGCCTTGGGGTTGTGCACCAGTTCGGTCAGCGCAGACTCGTCGTCACTGCGAAGGAACGACTCGGCCGCGCCCACCCGGACCGTGCCGAACTTCCTGGACACGTCGTCGACGAGGTACACCAGCGGCTGTGGGACCAGCGTCCGCGATGACGATGCGATGAATTCATGGATCTCGGCCGCGGACCAGCCCGCGTCGAACGCCCGCCGGACCGATGGCGAGGTGAACCGGTAGACGGTCGCGCCGCCCCGCGACTCGATGTCGGCCATCGTGGCGAGGTTGTGTGCGAGGTCGTGCTCGAGCGGCCCCGGTGCCACCGCCGTGAGGTCCGCCTGGATCAGCACATGGTCGATCGGCTGCGGCAGCAACGGTTCCAAGGCAGCCGGAGCCTCGTGCTTGGGGTCCTCGACCGAGAGAAGTTTTCTGCCGTGGACCGACAGCCCGCCGAGCGCCATCACACCGATGATGGCGGCTTCCTCGAGCACCCACCCGACTGCCTGGGAACGTACGACGGGACGGCGCGGCCGCAGCCACGTCAGTCGCTCGACCAAGGAGGAGGTGCCGGTGTCAGCCGCGAGGACGTGGCCGGTGTCAAGTTCGGCGACCTGGGCCAGCGTCAGCCGACGGGTCTCGGGAAGCCACGCCCGTTCGAGGTCGGGGACCAGGGCGTTGACCGGCTTCTTGTTGTCGTCGCGGCCACCGATCAGGCCCGTGAGACGTGAGGAGTCCAACCAGGCAACGGCAAGTCGTCCCCAACGGTCCGCCACCGACGCCGCGTTCCAGATGTCGAAGGCGTCGGTCGGCAACCATGCCGCGTCGTCACCCTCGGTCCTTCCGAGCGCGATCAGGTCGGCGGCGGCAGCCACCTCGATATGCAGGGCGGCACTCATATCGTCCACGTGCAGCAGCTCTGCGGTGGCGCGCAGGTCACGCACGCCGAGACCGCCGGCGCGTAGTGCGGAGGGCGGGGCGGTCCCCCAGTGCTCGAGGAGGAGCTCAACATGTCTGACGAACTCGAAGGCAGCGCCACCGGCGGCCCGGTCCACCAGCGACTGATCACGCGACGAGGTTGCCAACCCGGGTGGAGCGTCCACGGATGAGCGCGTCGTCTTGCCACCACGAAGCGCCATCGCGACCTCGCGAGGCACCGCCACATGCTTGCGGTCGCGGGCGATCAGCAGTCCTCGTGCCAGCAGCTGGTCGACGGGGCTCTGGGCGTCCTTGCGCGTCACCGGACGGTCGGTCGACTCCACACTTCCCTCGGTCGCTTCGTGCTCGAGATGGTCGAGGATCTTGCTTGCCGATTCGCCGACCTCGTCGAGGAGTACGTCGACATTCGCCTGTCGTGCAAGGTGATCCGCGATCGCCGCAATGTCACTCTGTCGTTCGCCGGAGGGTGCGATTCCCAGATCCTTTGCCAGGGACGTGATCCGGCTCGGGCCGTAGGACGAGAGCAGACTCTCCGCGGTCGGGCCGAGCCGGCTGACCGTCGTACCGACGATCTCGCCGAGCACGCTCAGTGCCCTCAGCTCGGAGGGAGAGCCCCACAACAAGGCCATCGCCAGCAGCTGGTCGACGGCCGCGGACACGGCGTCCGCCGCAGCGTTGACGCGTTGCTGAAGGGTCGCCAGCGTGGTTGTCCCACCCACGGCGACGATGGCGTCGATCACCGTCAGCTCCACCACGGAGAGCTGGTCGACCGCGCGCAGCGCAGAAGCGCGGGTCCCGGCACGTGAGGCGAGCTGTGAGGAGTCCTGTGGAGCGGGTGCTGCCAGGTCCGGCCGACCCGCCAGCAGACGCGCCAGATCCGCATCCGACCAGCTGCGGAACTGGTCGGCCAACGTGCGCGGTGAGCTGCTCTCGACCATCCGCACCACGGTACTAGTGACGGCTGGCAGGATAAGCACGGCGGACGAAGCGACGAGGCACGAAGGGGAGTTCCATGGCTGTCATCGAGGCACGGGGTCTCGGGAAGGTGTACGGCGGCAAGCCCGCCGTCACCGACCTGACGTTCGACGTGCAGCCGGGAAGTGTCACGGGATTTCTCGGTCCGAACGGTGCGGGGAAGTCCACCACGATGCGGCTGATGCTCGGTCTCGACCATGGCGCGGGCACAACCACGTTTGACGGGAAACCGTTCAACTCGCTTCAGAAGCCGATGCGGCATGTCGGTGCCCTGCTCGAGGCCAAGCCCTTCCATCCGACGCGCAAGGCGCGCAACCACCTGCGGATGGTCGCCTCGGCGAACGACATCTCAATGAGCCGCGTCGACGAGGTTCTCGAACAGCTCGGGCTCACGGCGGTGGCGAAGAAGAAACCCAAGACGTTCTCGATGGGCATGGGCCAGCGGCTCGGCCTGGCCGCCGCCCTGCTCGGCGACCCGCACACCTTGATCCTCGACGAGCCCGCCAACGGCCTCGACCCACAGGGCATCCAGTGGATGCGCAACCTGCTCAAGGGACTCGCGGGCCAGGGACGGTCGGTGTTCGTCTCGAGTCACCTGCTCAGCGAGATGGCGTTGATGGCCGACCAGCTCGTGGTCATCGGTCGCGGCAAGCTGCTCGCCAGCGGGCCGATCGAGGACTTCGTGAAGACCTCCCGCCGCAACTCGGTGACGGTGCGGTCGCCCAAGGCCACCGAGCTCGCCGAGCTGCTGCGTCGCGACGGCGTGGAGGTGACCGGCACCGAGCCCGGCACTCTCTCGGTGGTCGGGATGGACGCCCGGACCATCGGCGACGTCGCGTTCGACGGGTCGATCCGGGTCCACGAGCTGTCCAACCGGGTGGCGACGCTCGAAGAGGCGTTCCTCGAGGCCACCGAGGGTGCGCAGGAGTTCGAGGCGCACGAGATCACCGGCCAGCCGGGCACGGGGGAGCAGGCATGACTGCCGCACTGAAGTACGAGTGGATGCGGATCCGCACCATCCGCTCCACCTGGTGGCTCACCACGATCGCGTTCCTGTTCGGGACCGCCCTCGCGTTCCTGGTCTCCTGGGGAATCTCGGAGTCGTTCAAGACCGAGAACGCGCCACCGGCAGCCGACCTCAAGGTGTTGGCGCCGATGATCGTCAGTCACTTCTCGGGCGACGGAGCACCCTTCTTCCTGCCCTACATCCTCGCGATGCTCGGGGTCTTCGCCTGGGGTCACGAGTACCGCCACGGGATGATTCGGGCGACGCTGACTGCGCTTCCTTCGCGCAACAACGCGTGGGTCGCGAAGTACCTTGTCGTGGGGGTCTGGGTCGTGCTGGTCATCCTCGCCACGCTCCTGGTCAGCGCGTTGATGGGTTGGATGTGGCTCCGCGACGACGGTATCGACTTCGCGACGTACGAGGTCGGAGCCACGATCGTGAAGGCCACGACGTACAGCCTCCTGTTCACCTGGGTCGCGACCGCCCTCACCTCGATCCTCCGGCACCAGGGCGCCGCCCTGGTCCTGATGCTGCTGTGGCCGCTGGCGATCGAGAACATCATCACGCTGATCCTGCAGGTCGCTCCGGGCCTCGAGGACCTGGCACCCGCGACACGGTTCCTCCCTTACAACGCCGGCCAGCGGATACTCAGCGTGCGCGACGCGACCGGATCGCTGTTCGGCGACCCGTTGACCCCCTGGGCCGGCTTCATCGTGTTCGGGGCCTTCGCTGCCGCGCTGATGGCGGCCAGTCTCCTGCTGTTCCAGAAGCGAGATGCCTGACACAGAACCGACGCGACAGGTGGCCCCTCAGTCTCGACAGGACCGACCCGTGACTGCAGGATGAGGCAATGGAGTCCTACGCAGCAGGAGAGACCACCCCGGCACTGATCGAGGAGACCATCGGCGCGAACTTCGAGCGGATCGCCCGTGAGTACGCCGCGCGCGAGGCTCTGGTCGAGGTCGCCTCGGGACGGCGATGGACGTACGCCGCGCTCGACCGGGACGTGAACGCGCTCGCCCGTGGCCTGATCTCGGCAGGCATCGTCAAGGGTGACCGGGTCGGCATCTGGTCGCCGAACTGTGCCGAGTGGACGATCGTGCAATACGCCACCGCCAAGATCGGCGCGATCCTTGTCAACGTCAACCCCGCCTACCGCACGCACGAGCTCGCCTACGCGCTGAACCATTCCGGTCTGAAGCTGCTCGTCTCCGCCACCGAGTTCAAGTCCAGCGACTACCGCGCCATGGTCGATGAGGTGAAGGCCGACTGCCATGCACTCGAGCGGGTCGTCTACATCGACACCGACGACTGGGACGTGTTGCTCGGCGACGGGGAGGGGCTCCCCGAGGCCGCGGTACCTGAGCGAATGTCCACCCTCGCGAACACCGACCCGATCAACATCCAGTACACGTCGGGGACGACCGGCTACCCCAAGGGCGCCACGCTGTCGCACCGCAACATCGTCAACAACGGGTTCTTCACCACCGAGACCATCAACTTCACCCACGAGGATCGGCTCTGCATCCCGGTGCCGTTCTACCACTGCTTCGGCATGGTGATGGGCAACCTCGGGTGTACGACGCACGGGGCCGCCATGATCATTCCGGCAGCCGGCTTCGACCCGACGATCACGTTGAGGTCCATCATGGAGGAGCGGTGCACGGCGGTGTACGGCGTCCCCACGATGTTCATTGCAATGCAGAGCGTTGCTGACTTCACCGACTATGACCTCGCGACTCTGCGCACCGGCGTGATGGCGGGCTCGGTCTGCCCTGTCGAGGTGATGAAACGCTGCATCAGCGACATGCACATGGAGGAAGTGTCGATCGCGTACGGCATGACCGAGACATCGCCGGTCTCGTGCCAGACCAGGGCGGACGACGACCTCGACCGTCGTACGGCGACCATCGGCGCCGTACACCCGCACGTCGAGATCAAGATCATCGACCCGGCCACGGGGGAGACCGTCGATCGGGGTCAGCCCGGAGAGTTCTGCACACGCGGCTACTCGGTGATGCTCGGGTACTGGGAGGACTCCGAAAAGACAGCCGAAGCGGTCGACTCGGATGCCTGGATGCACACGGGTGACCTGGCGATGATGCGGGAGGACGGCTACGTCCAGATCGTCGGTCGGATCAAGGACATGGTGATCCGGGGCGGTGAGAACGTCTACCCGCGTGAGGTCGAGGAGTTCCTCTACACGCACCCCGACGTCGAGGACGTGCAGGTGATCGGTGTCCCCGACCAGAAGTACGGCGAGGAGTTGTGCGCCTGGATCAAGCTTCGCACCGGAGCAACCCGACTCGACGCGGCGGCGATCAAGGAGTTCTCCACCGGGAAGTTGGCGCACTACAAGATCCCGCGTTACGTCATGGTGGTCGAGGAGTTCCCGATGACAGTGACCGGCAAGGTTCGCAAGGTCGAGATGCGTGAGGAGTCGGCCCGCCAGCTCGGACTGTCGACTACTTGATGGTGACGAGTGTCCGGTGGCCCGATTCGCCGAAGTCGATGGCTCCGAACCAGCGGTAGGTCATGTCCAGGTTCTCCCAGGAAGCCTGGAAGCTGAACGGTTCACCTCGGCCGTCGTCGATCTGCTCCGGCAGGGACAGTGCGCCGGTGTCGCCTTCTCTGACCATCCAGGTGAAGAGCTGCCCGCTGGCCGTGGAGCCGTTGGCGGCCGAGAAGGAGTTGACGTAGACGGTGTACTCGCCCTCCTCGGGACTGTCCAGCGTCACCGTCTCGTCCGCGGACTCGCTCGCCGACTGCGCGACGAACTCGTCGCCTCGGTAGACGTAGAGGTCCATGTCATCGGCCTGGTTGTGCGCGTCCAGTGCGAACCGAGCCAGCTCGGTGCCCGCCGGGACCTCGAGGGGGACACCAAGCGCGTCCCGTGCGTCCTGCGGTGCAGTCGGGTCGAACGGTCCGGGCACCAGCGAGATGCCGGTCGGTGTGGCGCCGACGAGACCGGCGGTGTCGAGGTCGATGGTGTCGGCACCGGAGACCCCCTGCACCGTGACCGCTCCGGTCGAACCGCTGCCGATGACCTCGTCCGGTGCATCGACGAGCTCGGCGTTCACGACGATCGGGATGACCACCTGGCGGGTGAGGCCGGTCAGGGTCAGCGCGCCTTGGGTGTAGGTGCCCGGCGAGGCTTCAGCGTTGGCCTCGAACGTGACCGCGATCCGGGCCGACTCGCCGGATGCCAGTGTCCGTGCTTCGGACGGTTTGACGGTTGCGGTGACGCCCTTGATGGGGTCGATCGCGGCGTGGAAGGTCTCGGTTTTTCCGGAGACGTTGGTGACCCGTCGCGTCACGGTGGTGCTCCCGACGAGATTGCTGACCGCGATCGACGGGAGGTTGAGGTCACTCGCGGCGAGGGCGTTCTCCGACACCGTCGACCCGTCGCTGTAGGTGAACCCCTGCCCGGCGAGGTAGTCGAGGTAGTCCGCCATGTTCGCGTCGAACACGAGCCCGGGGTCAAGGGACGCCTCGGGGTCGACCTGTCCCGCGCCCTGCCCGAACGGGCCGGTGTCGCCACCGAGGTCGTCGGCCGTGGTCATCATGGCGGACTTGATCCGGGCTGGTGACCAGTCCGGGTGGACGCCGCGGATGAACGCGGCGAGACCGGCGATGTACGGCGAGCTCATGGACGTTCCGGCGTACAGGTCCCACAACCGACCGGAGTTCGAGGCAGGCGCGACGGCAGCCACGATGCCGACGCCTGGGGCCGCGATGTCGGGTTTGATGATGTCTCCCTTCGCCGCCAGCGATGGGCCGCGTGAGGAGAACTCCGCGATCTGTGGAACGGCGGTGACGCTGATGCCGGCCGGGTCGATCCGGGCACTGGCCAAAGGGCCCTCGGCCGCTATATAGGACTTGATGTCCTGGCCGGTCGCGACGTCGACGTGCACGGTCGGCACGGAGTGAAAGTCTGCGTCCACACCATCGGGGGTGACGTTGGCAAGGATCATGCCCACGCCCCCGGCTCGGGCGACAGCCGCCGACTTGTCGACGCGCGCGGACTGACCCCGGTCGCAGACCACGATGCTGTCTTGTACGGCGGTGGCGTCCAGCGACCCGATCTCGCAGATCCGGGCCTCCTCCAGACTCACACCTGGTACGGCGACGTCCGCCGCCAGAACGATGCGTGTGCTGCTGACCTCCTCGTCGGAGACCATCGCGCCCGCGAACGACTCGCCGGCGTACGCACTGTCGCCTTCGCCCAGGACAACCGATCCCTGGTGGACCTGGTGGGTGCTCGCGCCGACCGTGGTGACCCAGGGGCTGGAGTGGCCCACCGTGCTCGCGGCTGGCCCGCTGTTGCCCGCCGAGGCAGCCACGAAGACGCCGCTTGCGGAAGCGTTGAGGAACGCGAGCCCCACCGAGTCGACAACCGTGTCCTGCGCACCGGAGACCGAGTAGTTGATGACGTCGACACCATCGGCGACGGCCTGGTCGATTGCTGCCACCGCGTCGGCGGTCGCACAGCCGTCGTCTGCGGGGTCCGGGGCCGCCCAACACACTTTGTAGGCCGCGATGCGTGCGGCGGGTGCCATCCCGGAGGCCTCGCCGAAGTCCTGACCCTCGATGCTCACGGCGACGTCGTGGTTACCGGCCGCGATCGAAGCCGTGTGTGAGCCGTGGCCGCTGCCGTCGCGGGGGGACAGGTACTCGGACTGCGCGGTGTTTTGCCGCCCGAAGCCCTTGACGTAGTAGCGGGCGGAGATCACTTTGCTGTTGCAGGCATCGACGTCCCACTGCTCGGCGGTCGCGCAGCGGCCGTGGAACCCGCGGACCTGCTCGGAGCTGTCGGGCGACTTAGCCGGCAGTCCTGCGAAGCTGGGGTTCTCCGGCCAGATGCCTGAGTCGATGACACCGATCACGATGCCCTTGCCAGCCTCGTCGGGGCCGCCGGCTTGTGCCCATGCGCCTGCAAGGCCGGGGAACCCCGGTGTCTGCACGGTGTCGATCTTTAACGTCGAGCTCTTCTCGACAAGCGCGATTCCCTCAGTCACGCGGAGCGCCTTGACCTGAGCGGTGTCTAGCTCTGCCGCGAAGCCATTGACCGCAGTGGTGAACCGGTAGAGGACCTCGGGGTTCCCAACGCGCGCCAGCATCTTGTCCTGAGCGACCCGGAGCCGCTTCTGGTAAGTGACGACTGCCGGTCGGGTGCGGTCGAACCGCTGCCCTGCCTTGGCTCTGGTCGCGGGAAAGCCGCGCAGGCCCCCCGCGTAAACGGCGGCAGGTTCCTCGATGAGGGTGACGACGTATAGGCCGGGCCCGCTCGCGCGAACCGGGTTGCGCTGCGCAGGCATGGGCGCAATCGAGGGCGCAATCGAGGGCGCAATCGAGGGCGCA
>Ga0136633_1000928_pt1 | contig 21792 bp, 24 predicted proteins | sample AntDrymeUQ832206_2_FD_105494 | JGI IMG/M metagenome (GOLD analysis project Ga0136633, IMG submission 105494) | Polar desert sand microbial communities from Dry Valleys, Antarctica - metaG UQ83 (22.06) | ecosystem: Environmental > Terrestrial > Soil > Desert | place: Antarctica: Dry Valley...
CACGATCCGAATGAAGAAGTAGGCCGTGAAGAAGGCCCCGAAGACCATGATCTCGGAGATGATGAACAGCAGCATCCCGAGCAGCTGGGGGTCGACCCGCGAGGAGCGATTGGCCTCGGGCGGGCCGTGGTGATGTTCGTCGTGGTCGTGGGCGACGGAGTGCCCTGCGCTGATCGCTCCGGCTTCCATCAGGCTTCCGTCCCCGCGGTCTTGCCCTCTGCGCCGGCCACGACGTGTTCGACGGGGGCGTTGGTGGACTTGCGCACGCGCTCGATCAGGTTGGCGCGCAACCAGCCCGAGCGCGTCTCGGGCAGCGTCGAGATGACGATGTCGTCGATGCGGAAGAACTGCAACGCGTTCTGGACGGCCGTGTAGGGGTCGGGGTCGCCGACCATGCCGGCCACCACCAGCCCGGCGTGGCGCGCGCGCTCGCGCAGCTGCGAGAGCCGGCCGCGGGCCTGCTGGGCCGCTGTACCGCCTCCGCCCTCCTGGGGCACCACCACGACGAACAGGTGCTGCTCGTTCTCGGCGCGCTCCTTGAGGGTGTCGATGAGCGCGTCGCTGCTGGTGGTGCGGTTGGCGACGACGAGCGTGACCTTGAACGGCAGCCCCTCCTCGTCGAGGTCGGTCACCACGTGGGTGACCGGCAGGCCCGTAGCACCCTCGATGCGCTCGATGAGGTCGCGGCGCAGCCAGCCCGAGGCCTGCGCGGGCAGCGTCGAGATGATGATCTCGTCGGGCGCGAACTCGGCCACGGCGTCCATCGTCGCCGTGTAGGGATCGGGGTCGCCGACGTCGCCGACCGCGTTGACGCCCTGCTGGCGCAGGAAGCCCCGGGCGAGGTCGATGCGCGTCTGCGCAGCGTCGTAGACGGCCTCGTCGTAGATGATGTTGCCGTGGCGCGGCTGGGTGCGCGGCACGCAGATGACCACGCGGGCGTCGCCTCCGCCGGCCTTCTCGAGCACGGCGTCGATCATCGACTGCCCGCCGATGGTCTCGTTGGCCACGGCCAGGATCGTGCGCATGGGCTACTCGCCCCCCGCCGGGGCCGGACCGGCGGTCGCGCCCGCGGTCGCCGCGGGGACCTCGGGTTTCTTGAACACGCCGTGCACGGCGCCCGGGACGCCGTACTCGTAGGGCCCGCCGACGACCGTGGGGATGTTGTCGAAGTTGAAGATGGGCGGGGGGGAGGACACCTGCCATTCGAGGGTGAGCGCCTTCCACGGGTTGGCGCCGGCGCGCGGGCCGCCGCGCCAGGAGGAGACCATGTTGTAGACGAAGATCAGCGTCGCCAGGCCGACGACCCAGCTCGAGATCGAGATGAACAGGTTCCAGCCGGCGAACTGCTCGGAGTAGTCGGCGACACGCCGCGGCATGCCCTGCACGCCGATCAGGTGCATGGGGGCGAACGTCGCGTTGAAGAAGACGAAGGTCAGCCAGAAGTGCCAGCGGCCCAGGCGCTCGTCGTACATCCGGCCCGTCATCTTCGGGAACCAGTAGTAGACGCCCGCGAAGATCGTGAACAGCGATCCGCCGAACAGGACGTAGTGGATGTGGGCGACGATGAAGTACGTGTCGCTGACGTGGATGTCGAGCGGGATCATCGCGAGCATCACCCCCGAGATCCCGCCCAGCGTGAACATCGACAGGAAGCCCAGCGCGAAGAGCATCGGCGTGTCGAGATGGATGACCCCTCTCCACAGCGTCGCCAGCCAGCTGAAGATCTTGATCCCCGTGGGTACCGCGATGATCGCCGTCGTGACCATCATCGGGATGCGGATCCACGACTGCATCCCCGAGACGAACATGTGATGGGCCCAGACGGTGAAGCCCAGCACGACGATGGCCAGCAGCGAGAAGGCCATCATCCGGTAGCCGAAGATCGGTTTTCTGGCCCGGGAGGCGAGGACCTCGGAGATGATCCCGAAGCCCGGCAACATCATGATGTAGACGGCCGGGTGCGAGTAGAACCAGAAGACGTGCTGGTACATCAGCACGTCGCCGCCGTTGGCCGCGTTGAAGAAGTTGAACCCGAGTGTTCGGTCCAGCAGCACGAAGAACTGCGAGGCCGCGACGAACGGCGTTGCGATGACCACCAGCAGCGAGGTCGAGAAGTTCGCCCACACCAGCAGCGGCATGCGGAAGAACGACATGCCGGGCGCGCGCATGGTGATGATCGTCACCAGGAAGTTCAGGGCGGTGGCGATCGACGACGCCCCGGCGAACTGCACGCCGATGGTGAAGAAGTCCTGGCCGATCGGCGCGGTGTCCGACAGCGGGGCGTACGCCGTCCAGCCCGAGGCGAACGAGCCGCCGGGCATGAAGAACGACGAGAGCATCATGACCCCGGCGATCGGCAGCAGCCAGAACGACAGCGCGTTCAGGCGCGGGAACGCCATGTCCGGCGCGCCGATCATCAGCGGCAGCACGTAGTTCGCCAGGCCGGCGAAGACCGGGATGATGAACAGGAAGATCAGCAGCGACGCATGGACGCTGAACAGGCCGTTGAACGTGTTCGGATCGACGAACTGGCGGCCCGGGGCGGCGAGCTCGGCGCGCATGAGCATCGCCATCAGGCCGCCGATGAAGAGGAAGGCGAACGAGTGGACCGTGTACTGGATCCCGATCACTTTGTGATCGGTGTTGATCCGGAAGTAGTCCTTCCAGCCCGTGGCGCCGTGCGCGGAGTGGTCCTCGGGGCGTGTCTTCTTCCCCGACGCCCAGTAGAACCAGTAGTCGAACGCGCCGAGGCCGACGAGGAAGAACAGCGGCGCGGCGAGCATGATGATCGGCGCGGCGGCGGTCATGTCGATGATCGGATCGAGGCCGTAGCCCCAGCGCGAGATGGCGCTCAGCCCGATGCTGAACGCGACGCCGAGCAGCGTGAACTCGGCCGCCCGGAAGAGGTTCGGCTGGCGCATCAACGGCGGAAGGTTTCTCACTTCGACGTCACCTTGTCCAGGTAGTTCACCAGAGCGTCGAGCTCTTCGGGCGACAGGGTCTCGCCGTAGTCACCGGGCATGATGCCCTCCGGGAACCCGTCGGCGAGGTCGGCGTCCGGGTCGACGATCATCCCCTTGATGGCCGCGGCGTCCTCGGCGGCCAGCGACTCGTCGAGGTTCGGGCCGGTTTCGGCGGTCGTTCCCGCGTCGGCCAGCGTGTGGCAGGCGCCGCAAGCGATCGACGTGCCGTTGCCGTCGACGAACAGGGCCTTTCCGGCATCCGCGCCGCCGGCGGCGCCCTCGGCCCCGTCGGCCTCCTCGTCCGCCCCCTCGGGCGGCATGCCCTGCTCGGAGACCCACGTGTCGAAGTCCTCGCGGCTGAGCACGACGACGTCGGTGCGCATGAACGCGTGCCCGAGCCCGCAGAGCTCGGCGCAGACGGCCGAGTACTTGCCGGGCTCGTCGGGGGTCACCCGGTAGTGGGTGGTGATGCCGGGTACCGCGTCGATCTTCATGCGGAAGGCGGGCACCCAGAAGTCGTGCAGGACGTCTTCGGCGTCGATGTCGAACATCACCGACTCGTCCTCGGGCAGGTAGAGGACGTCGGAGACGATCTGCTTGCCGTCCGCGCCCTTCTCGGCGTAGCGGAACTGCCAGGCGAACTGGCGGGCCTGGACGTGGACGTGACGCTCCTTCGCGCTGCCCTCGGCCGGCGCCTTCTCGATGTCGACGAGGACGAGATAGGCGTAGACGACGAGCGCGGCGATGATGATCGAGGGGACCGTCGTCCAGATGACCTCCAGGCGGGTGTTGCCGTGGATGGGCTCGCCGTCCATCTGCTCCTCGCCGGGCCGCATGCGGAACCATTTGACCGAGTAGATCACGACGACGGTCACGAGCACGAAGACCGGCACCGAGACGATCAGCAGGACGTCCCACAGCGTGTCGATCGGCCCGGACTGGGTGGAGGCGGCCTCCGGGAACCAGTCGATCAGCAGGCCGCCCGCGATCCCCACCGCAGACGCGGTGGCCCCGACCAGGGCCATCTGGGCGAAGTTGGTCTTCCCTCTCCTCATCGGCGGCGCATCCTACGGATTCGCCGAGCGGAACGACAGGATGAGGAGCGGTCAGGCGGCCGAGTGGGCGGCCTGGCGGCCCTCGCCGACCCGGGTGAAGCGCTGCTCGGTGGCCCGGAACCCCGACGGGGCCGTCCCGTGGTGGCGGCGGAAGGCCTTGGCGAACTGGGCCGGCTGGCGGTACCCGACGCGATGGGCGACCTCGCGGATGGTGAGGTCGCCATGGCGCAGCATGTCGCCCGCGCGCTTCATGCGCACGCCCGTCAGATGCTCGCGGAACGTCGTGTCGCCGACCTCGGCGTAGGACCGCTGGAGCTGGCGGCGCGACGTGGCGACGCGGCGGGCTATGTCGTCGAGGGCCACATCGTCGGCGTACTCCTGCTCGACGATCGCGATGGCTTCCTCGAACAGGCTGCGGCGGAGTCTCGTGGTGGTGGTGCGCTGAAGCGGCATGGTTGTCAGATGACCTCCCTTCCAGTCCTATACCCAGAGACGCGGATCTGAATGCTAGGGTCGCCTTGAGGCATTCGTTGCAAGTGTGGTCGGACTGGAGGATGGATGCGGGTTCGTGACGGGATGAGCAGCGTCGTGTTGTCAGTGGGGCCGGGTCATTCGCTGCGCGAGGCGGCCAAGCTCATGGCCGATCGCAAGGTGGGCGCGGCGGTCGTGCAGGACCCGGAGTCCCAGGGTGTTGGCATCTTCACGGAGCGCGATCTGCTCGAGTCGCTCGGCGCCGGTCAGGACCCTGACGCCGAGAAGGTCTCCCAGCACCTCACGTCGAGCCTGGTCTACGCGGCGCCGGACTGGTCGCTGGAGGAGGCGGCGGTGGCGATGATCCGTGGCGGCTTTCGCCACCTCGTCGTGCTCGAGGGCGGAGAGGTCGTCGGCGTGGTGTCGATGCGCGACATCGTGCGTTGCTGGACGCAGGACGGCGCGGTGTGCGACGTGCCGGACTCCGCTTCGCTGAGCGCCTCGGCCTGAGCTCGCTGTCTGAGTTTGTGCCGCCACCGGCGGCACAACCCTCACCGCGGCGCCGCGGATCCCTTCGGTTGGGCTGCCGCATCCACGTATTGCGGGGTTTCGACCGCCCGCGCGTGGCGAGCGAGGGCGGTGCGCGTGTGTCAGTGCTCGTGGTGCGCGGGGAGCTCCTGGAGCTCGGTGCGCGCGTCACGGATCCAGGCGAACATGACCCACAGCGTCCCGACGATGCCGATGGTCAGCACAACCCAGTGGAACGTCAGGCCGAGCAGCAGGATCGTGATGAACAGAGCCAGCAGGAACGGCTGGATGCTGCCACCGGGGAGGTGGATCTCCTCGCCGGCGGGCGGCGTGGGGCGGTCGATCGGGCTCACGAGATGTAGATCGCCGCGGCGACGAAGGTCATGCCGAACATGAGCAGGCAGATCGCGGTGACGATCAGGCTCGAGCGGATGTTCTTGCGGGCGAGTTGACGATCCATGAGGGTCGAGATCCTAAGGCCGTGGGCTAGAGCTTGGCGTCGGCCACCATCGCCGCGAACAGCGCGGCGAGGTAGGCGAGGGAGAAGAGGTAGAGCTTGAGGGCGTTCTGGCGCGACGGCGTGCGGTACAGGCGTACCGCGCCGGCGATGAACAGCAACCCGAGGGCCAGCGAGGACGCCAGGTAGATGCCGTCCATCCCACCCGCGCAGAACGGCAGCTGGGTCACCGCGTAGAGCAGCACCGTGTAGAGCAGGATCTGGCGGCGCGTCTCGGCCTCGCCACGGACGACCGGCAGCATCGGGACGTTGACCTTGGCGTACTCGTCCTTCATCAGCAGCGACAGCGCCCAGAAGTGGGGCGGTGTCCAGAAGAAGACGATGAAGAACAGGATCAGCGCCGTGCCGTTGACCGAGCCCGTCGTCGCCGCCCAGGCCACCAGCGGGGGTACCGCGCCGGCCGCGCCGCCGATGACGATGTTCTGCGGCGTGCGGCGCTTGAGCCAGACCGTGTAAACGAACACGTAGCCCAAGAAGCCGCTGAACGACAGCGCGGCGGCCAGCGGGTTCACCAACAGCGAGAGCTCGACGATCGAGGCGGCGGCGAGCGCGATGCCGAACCACAGCGCCACCTTGCCCGGGATCCGCCCGGACGGGACGGGCCGGTTCGCCGTGCGGGCCATCGCCGCGTCGATGTCGCGGTCATACCAGTGGTTGACCGCGCCCGCGCCGCCCGCCGACAGATAGCCGCCCAGGCACGTCGCGAGGATCAGGCCGATCGACGGGCTGCCGGCCACGAGCATCGTCGTCACCGTCGTGAACAGCAGCAGCGACTGGACCTTGGGCTTGGTCAGCTCCAGCAGGTCGGCCGCGATGGTCAGCGATCGCGACCGCTCGCCGGCGCCGACGACCTCGGCGTGCGCGGGGGCGGACATCAGCCGCGAACCAGGGATTCCTCGGTGGGCGCCACCGGCTCGTCACCGTCGCCGCCGCTCTGGCGGGCGACCTGGCGCCGGATGTCCTTCATCGGCTCGACGGACCGGACGCGCGGCAAGATGTCGAAGTTGTTGACCGGCGGGGGCGATTGGGTGAACCACTCCAGCGTGTTGCCCTTCCACGGATCCGGCCCGGCGACCGTGCCGCGCTTGACGCTGCGCAGGACGTTGATGACCGTCAGCAGGATGCCGAGCGCAAGGATGAACGACCCGATCGTCGAGATCAGGTTGTAGAGCGCGAGGTCGCCGACGTCCGGGTACCGGTAGATGCGCCGCGGCATGCCCGACAGGCCCATCGAGTGCTGAATCAGGAACGTCACGTGGAAGCCGATCAGCATCAGCACGAAGGAGGCCTTGCCCAGCGGCTCGGACAGCATCCGGCCGGTGATCTTCGGGAACCAGTAGTAGATCCCGGCGAAGATGCCGAACACCGCGCCGCCCATCAGCACGTAGTGGAAGTGGGCGACGACGAAGTACGTGTCGTGCAGCTGCCAGTTGACCGGGAACACGGCGAGGAAGATGCCGGTGATGCCGCCCATCAGGAACGTCCCGATGAAGCCGACGCAGAACAGCAGCGCGGTGGTGAACTCGACCGTCCCTCGCCACAGCGTCGCGATCCAGTTGAAGATCTTCACGCCCGTCGGCACGGCGATCAGGAACGAGCCGAGCATGAAGAACACGAGCACGACCGCCGGGCTCGGCGTCGTGAACATGTGGTGGGCCCAGACGAGCAAGCCCAGGAAGGCGATGACGACGGTCGACGCCGCGATCGCCTTGTAGCCGAAGATCGGCTTTCGGGCGAACACGGGTAAGACCTCGGAGACGATCCCGAAGCCCGGCAGGACCATGATGTAGACCTCGGGGTGCCCGAAGAACCAGAACAGGTGCTGCCAGAGCATCGGCGAGCCACCCTGCGTCGGGTCGTAGAAGTGGGTTCCGAAGTGCCGGTCGGTCAGCAGCAGCGTGACGGCCGCCGCGATCACGGGCAGGGCCAGGATCAGCAGGATCGAGTAGACGAGGATCGTCCACACGAACAGCGGCAGGCGGCCCCAGCCCATGCCGGGCGCCCGCATGTTGGCGATCGTCGCGTAGAAGTTCACCGCGCCGATCAGTGAGCTCAGGCCGGTGAGGTGGACCAGGAAGATCCAGGCGTCGATGCCCCCGTTGGGTGAGTAGGCGACGGACGAGAGCGGTGTGTAGGAGGTCCAGCCGGCCTCGGGTGCGCCGAAGAACAGCGAGCCGTAGAAGACGATGCCGCCGGCCAGCAGCAGCCAGTAGGACAGGGCGTTGAGCTTGGGGAACGCCATGTCGCGCGCCCCGATCATCAGCGGCACGAAGTAGTTGCCGAAGCCCGCCATCATCGGCACGACGAACAGGAAGACCATCGTCGTCCCGTGCATCGTGAACAGGGCGTTGTAGGTGCCCGGCGTGATGAGCGTGTTGTCCGGCGACCCCAGCTGCAGGCGCATCAGCAGCGCCTCCGCGCCTCCCATGAGGAAGAACGCGAAGGTCGTGACCATGTACATGATCCCGATCCGCTTGTGATCGGTCGTGGTCACCCAGGAGGTGAAGCCCTTGGGCTCGGGGCGCACCGACCGGGTGACGACCTGCGGCACGGGCTGCTGCGTTGGCGTTGCGGTGGGGGGATCTACGGTGGCGGCCAAGGTCTCGGTCCTAGGGGGTGCTCTCGTCGGAGGACTGCTCGATGGAGTCGTCGGAGCCCTCGAACTCCTTGCGCTGCTCGGCGGCGGCTTCGTTGGCCTCCTTGACGTCGATCTCGCGCTCGTCGAGCCACTGCTCGAACTCGGCGGGCTCCACGGCGCGCACGAAGGCGACCATGTCGGCGTGGTTGCGGCCGCACAGCTCGGCGCACTGGCCGCTGAAGGTCGTGTTGGCCTTCTCGCCGGGCACCTTCATCCAGGTGTGGGTGTAGTGGCCCGGGACGGCGTCCATCTTGCCGCCCATCGCGGGGATCCACCACGAGTGGATGACGTCCTGGGCCGTGATGTCGAGGGTCACGGTGGTGTCGGTCGGGACGACCATGGTGGTGTAGGCGAACGGCGCCTTGAAGTCGTTGCGGGTGCAGTCGTCGGCGTAGGTGAAGCGCCAGACGTACTTCTGGCCGTTGACGCAGATGTTCAGCGACTTGCCGTTGGGCGGCCGTTCCTTCGTCGGCGAGGCGGCCAGCAGCGTGCCGTCGGCCAGTTCGAGGCCGTTGGCGCCGGAGTTGTCGGGGGTGCGAATGCCCGGAAGCTTGATGAACGTCACGACGGCAAGAGCGACGAGGATCACCGCCGCGCCGACGGTCCAGCCGATCTCCAGGCGGGTGTTGCCGCGGATCTGGGCGGCGACCGCGCCCTTGCGAGCCTTGAACTTGAACAGCGAGTAGATCAGCGCGCCCTCGACCACCACGAAGACCACCAGGGCGATCGCGAAGATGATCCAGTAGAGGTCGGCGATCCGGTCGGCGTTGGGCGAGCCGCCCGATTCCGGGCCGAAGAGCCCGGCCACGGCGGGGCCGGCGAGGGCCAGCGAACCGAGCAGGGACGCGGCGCAGGTCGTGAGGAAAACGGATCTCCGGCGCAAAGCGGCGGGGATTCTATTCATGGGCGCCAGACGGGGCCTTCCCGGGGGTGCGTTCAAGCACCCTTGAACTCCGCCGGGCGCTTCTGCAGGAACGCCATCACACCTTCGGTGAAGTCGCCGCTCGAGGCCATCTCCTGCTGGATCCGCGCCTCGAACTCGAGCTGGTCGTCCATGCGCTCGAACAGCCACCGGTTGAGCTGACGCTTGGTCCCCGCGTACGAGCGGGTGGGCCCGGCGGCCAACTGGTCGACCAGCGCGTCGACCTCGCCGGCAAATGCCTCGTCGGGGCAGACGCGGTTGATCAGCCCCCACTCGAGCGCCCGAGCTGCGCTGATCCGCTCCCCGAGCATCGCCATCTCCGCCGCGCGCGCGAAGCCGACGCGTTCGGGAACGAACAGCGACGAGCCGCCGTCGGGCGCCAGGCCGATGTTGACGAAGGCCAGCAGGAAGTAGGCCGACTCCTTGGCGACGACCAGGTCGGCGGCCAGCGCGAGCGACAGGCCGATGCCCACGGCCGGGCCGTTGACGGCCGCGACGACCGGCTTCTCCATCGTTCGCAGCCCGGTGATGATCGGGTGGTAGCGCTGGGTCAGCGTGGCGTAGACGTCGGGGTGGCCCTCGGGCGTGGTCTCGCGGTCGGCCATGTCCTTGAGGTCGGCGCCGGACGAGAACCCGCGGCCGGCGCCCGTGATGCAGACCGCGCGCACGTCGTCGTCGCTCGCCAGCTGCTCGACCGCGGCCAGCAGGTCCACGCCGAACTGGTAGTTCCACGCGTTCATCGCCTCGGGCCGGTTGAGCTCGATGACCGCCGCGCCCCCGCGGCGGTGGACGTTGATGGTCTCGAACGCCTGGGCGAGCTCGGTCATGGCCGGATGTTTACCGTTTCGGCGATCAGGCGTCCGCGCTCGCCGTAACCTAGGCCGCGTGCGACGTCCGGTCATCGGCATCTGCTCGGCGCCCGAGCAGGCGCGGTGGAGCGTCTGGGACGACCAGGCTTTCCTGACGCCGCGCGGCTACGTCGACGCCGTCCACCGCGCCGGAGGACTCGCGCTGCTGCTGCCGCCCGATCCGCAGCTCGAGCGTGACCCCGACGAGCTGCTCGACATGCTCGACGGCCTGATCCTCGCCGGGGGCGCCGACGTCGACCCGTCCAACTACGGCGCCGAGCCGCATCCGATGACGACTGGCACGGTGATCGAGCGCGACACCTTCGAGATCGTCCTGGCCCGCCGCGCGCTCGAGCGCGACCTGCCGCTGCTCGGCGTCTGCCGCGGGATGCAGCTGATGAACGTCGCGGCCGGGGGCACGCTCAACCAGCACGTCCCTGACTCTCTTGGCCACGAGGACCACCGGCGCACTCCCGGCTCCTTCGACGGCTCGGACCACGACGTTCGCCTCGAGCCGGGTTCGCTCGCCGCGCAAGCCGCGCGCGAGGATCGTCACAGGACCAAGTCGCATCACCACCAGGGCATCGAGCGGCTGGGCGACGGCCTGAAGGTCACAGGCTGGGCTGACCTCGACGACTTGCCCGAGGCCATCGAGGCGCCGGACAAGCGCTTCGCCCTCGGTGTGCAGTGGCACCCTGAGGCCGACGAGCTCTCGCCGATCATCGAGAGCTTCGTGCGCGAGGCCGCGCAGACCGCGGTCACCTGAGCCGCGGGCGGCGCCGCCGTCGTCCTGCGCCGCGCTTATGATCGGCGCATCTTGCCCCCGTCCAGCCGCGCTCTCCGGTTCGGAGCCTGGGCGCTGGTGGCCACGGGCGTGGCCGCTCCGCTGCTGCGCCGGCGGCTGCGGATCCCGCCACCGGCCATCACCGCCACGTCCGTCGCCGCGCCCGTCGCCCTGTGCGTGGCGGCGCGGCGGTCGCCGGCGCGTGACGTGGCGACCGCGCTGCTGCAGATGTGGGGCTACATGGCCCACTACGAGATGCCCAACGACGATCCGGAGGCGCTCGCCCGGCGGGTGCGGATCGACTATCCCGTCCGTATCGACCGGATCATCGGGCTGGGACGGCTGCCCGGCGCCCGGCTGCAACGCGCGTTCTCGGCGCCAGGGTCGATCACCCTGTTCGACAAGGTGCTCGTGTGGGCGCACTGGCTGTGGTTCTTCTTCCCCCACGGCACGGTGCTGTACCTGCTCCTGCGCCGGCGCGAGCAGTTCCCGCGCGGGGCCGCGCTGATCTATGGCGTGTTCGACACCGGCGTCGTCTTCTACTGGATCGTCCCGACTGCGCCGCCCTGGTACGCCGCGCTGCACCGCCGCTGCGACCCGGACCTGCGGCGGATGATGGTCGAGCACGGCGAGGCGTTCTGGAGAGAGCGCTGGCACCCGATGTACGGTTTTCTCGGAGGCAACCCCTTGGCGGCGATGCCGTCCCTGCACTTCGCCACATCCGTGATGGCTGCCCGGGTCCTGCGCGAGACCGGGCCGGTCCAGGGCGCCCTGGGCTGGTCCTACGCGCTGACGCTGGGCTACGCGCTCGTGCATCTCGGTGAGCACTACGTCACGGACCTGATCGCGGGCTACGCGCTGGTCGAGGCCGTCCGTCGTGCCGCTCCGCGCGTAGCCCCGCTGGCCGCGGGTTTCTCGCGCGGGGTGCAGGCGCTCGAGGCGAGAGCACACGCGTGAGCGGCGACGCCCCCGTCCGGGTCGAGAACCTCCCGGTGGAGGATCCCGACGACGAGGAGGCGCCCAAGGTCGCGATCAGCCGGCGTGGTGCGCTGCTGTTCGGCCTGTTCGTGGCCTCGGCGGTGGCGTTCCTGTACTTCGTGCTGCCCAAGCTGACCGGCCTGAAGGACACGTGGTCGCGTCTGGACAACGGCGATCCGACGTGGCTCGCCGCCGCGGTGCTGTTCGAGGTCGTCAGCTTCCTGGGCTACGTATGGCTGTTCCGTACCGTGTTCATCCGCGGGCGCACCAAGGTCGGGTGGAAGGCGAGCTATGAGATCACCATGGCCGGGGTGGCGGCGACCCGGCTGTTCGCTGCCGCCGGCGCCGGCGGCATCGCGCTGACCGCGTGGGCGCTGCGGCGCTCAGGTATGGAGCGCCGCATCGTGGCCTGCCGGATGGTGGCGTTCATCGTGCTGCTCTACACCGTCTTCTCCCTGGCCCTGGTCGTCGGGGGCTTCGGTCTCTACCTCGGGCTGCTGCCGGGCAATGCGCCGTTCGCCATCACGATGATCCCGGCGATCTTCGGCGCCACGGCATTCGTGCTCGTCTACACGACTGCGCTCATCCCCGAGGACATCGAGCGACGGCTGGCCGGCTGGGCCGAGGGCCAGGGCCGCTCCAACCGGATGATCGCCAAGGTGGCCACGGCGCCCGCCTCGGTGGCCTCAGGCGTGCGGACGGCCGTGCGCATCGTCCGCGACCGGGAGTGGGGGGTCCTGGGCGCGGTGCTGTGGTGGGCGGGCGACATCGCCACGCTGTGGGCCGCCTTCCATGCCTTCAGCGGCGACACGCCGGAGATCACGATCCTGATCGTCGCGTACTTCGTCGGCCAGCTCGGCAACGTCCTGCCGTTGCCGGGCGGGATCGGCGGTGTCGACGGCGCGATGATCGGCGCCTTTGCGGCCTTCGGCGTCGACATCGGGCTCGCCACCGTGTCGGTCCTCACCTACCGCGCGTTCGCCTTCTGGCTGCCCACGCTGCCCGGCGCGGTGGCCTACCTCCAGCTGCGCCGGACGGTGGCCGGCTGGCGTGAGGAGCACCAAGCGCACAAAGCTATCCTTAGTGAAGCATGAGTCAAGACCACATCGAGAACGTCATCATCGTCGGCTCCGGCCCCGCCGGCTACACCGCCGCCCTCTACACCGCGCGAGCCAACCTCGAGCCGCTGGTCGCCGAGGGATTCGCCTGGGGCGGGCTGCTCCAGCAGACCACCGACGTCGAGAACTACCCCGGCTTTCCCGAGGGGATCATGGGCCCGGAGATGATGCAGCGCTTCCGCGACCAGGCCGAGCGCTTCGGCGCGCGCCTGATCACCGACGAGGCCGAGCGCGTCGAGCTCGCGACCGAGCCCGGCGGCGTTCATTCAGTGTGGATCGGCGGGGAGGAGCACAAGGCTCGCACCGTCATCCTGGCCATGGGCGCGGAGCACAAGAAGCTCGGCGTGCCGGGCGAGGAGGAGCTCTCGGGCGGCGGGATCTCCTACTGCGCGACCTGCGACGCCGCGTTCTTCAAGGACCACGAGATCCTGGTGATCGGCGGCGGCGACTCCGCGATGGAGGAGGCCATCTTCCTGGCGAAGTTCGGCAAGAACGTCACGGTGGTCAACCGCCGCGCGGAGTTCCGCGCCTCGAAGATCATGGTCGAGCGCGCGCGCGAGCAGGAGAACCTGCACTTCAAGACCCCGTTCGTCGTCGACGCCTTCCTCGAGGGCGAGGGCGCCTACAAGCGCGTCGCGCGCCTGCGCAACATCGAAACCGACGAAGTCGAGGAGATCCCGTTCGGCGGCGCCTTCATCGCCATCGGCCATGAACCGCAGTCCTCGGTCGTGGAGGGGCAGGTCGAGCTCGACGAGAACGGCTACGTCGGCACCGACGGAAAGTCCACGCGGACGAAGCTGCCCGGCGTCTTCGCCGCGGGCGACCTTGTCGACCACACCTACCGCCAGGCGATCACCGCTGCGGGTTCGGGCTGCCAGGCCGCGCTGGACGCCGAGTGGTACCTGCGCGACACCCCCGAGGTCCCGACACCGGAGAACATGCCGGTGGGAGATCTTGCCGAGGCGCAGTGGGCTTCGACGGCCGCGCAGGAGCCTGCGACGGCCGCGCAGGACTGAGCGCCAGGAGGCGACCGAATGAGCGTTGAACAGCGGGTCGCGACGTTCCGCCGCCTCCACTCATCGGGGTGCTTCGTGATGGCGAACCCGTGGGATGCGGGGAGCGCGCGGGCCCTCGAACAGCTCGGCTTCGAGGCGTTGGCGACGACGAGCGCCGGCTTCGCCTGGACGCTGGGTCGCGCGGATAACGACATCACGCTTGCTGAAGCGCTTGAGCACCTGCGTGCCGTCGCCGAGGCCGTGCGGGCGCCGGTGAACGCCGACTTCGAAGGCGGCTTTGCAGTCGATCCGCAGCAGGTGGGCGCGAACGTGAAGCTTGCCGCGGCCACGGGGATCGCCGGACTCTCGATTGAGGACTCCACGGGCGACGAGGCGCAGCCGCTTCTTGAGTTTGACCTGGCGGTCGAGCGGGTGCGGGCGGCGCGCCAGGCGATCGACGAGAGCGGCACGGGGATCGTGCTCACCGCCCGGTCGGAGGGATTCGTGTGCGGACGTCCCGACATCGACGAGACGATCCGAAGACTGAAGGCGTATGCCGCAGCGGGCGCCGATTGCCTCTACGCCCCGCGGATCGAGACTGCCGAGCACGTCGCCGCGATCGTCGCCGCGGTGTCTCCCAAGCCGGTGAACCTCCTGATCAACGCGCCGTTCATGAGCGTCTCGGAGGCAGCGGCGCTCGGAGTGCGGCGGATCAGCGTCGGCGGCACGCTCGCGCGCACCGCATGGGCCGGGTTCCTGCAGGCAGCGACAGAGATTGCGGACGCGGGCACGTTCTCGCGCTTCGACCAGCTGCCAGACGTCGACGCGCTGCTCGGGGGCCGATAGCGCCCGGCTCAGTGCGCGGCTAGCTGCGCCTCGATCGCGGTGGCGATCGCCGGGTCCTCCGGCGTGACCTTCGTCGCCCAGCAGGCAGCGAGCCGCCCGTCGGCGTGGACGAGGTACTTCGAGAAGTTCCAGGCCGGAGGAGACGACCCAGGTTGGCGCGCGAGGTCGGCCCAAAGCGGGTGCGGATCCGCGCGAACCGACACCTTCTCGCTCATCGGAAAGCTCACGCCGTAGTTGCGCTGGCAGAACTCGCCGATGGCTTCTCCGTCCTCGAGCTCCTGGTCGTTGAAGTCGCCCGAGGGACAGCCGAGCAGCTGCAGACCGCGCTCTCCGAAGGAGTCGTGGAGCTTCTGAAGTCCCTCGAACTGCGAGGTGTAGCCGCACTTGCTGGCCGTGTTGACGATCAGCGTCGGCTGGCCCCGGAGCTCCGCCAGATCGAGATCGCCTCCCTCCAGCAGACCGATGCGGTGCGCGTAGAGGTCGGTGGGCTCGTCAAGACGCTTGGTGCGCTTGACGTACATGCCGGCGGTCTTGAGGATGCCCATGGGAAGGACGGTAGGGAGAATCGCGCGGCGACCCGGCGTTTCCGCGGAACGCTCGCAGAAGCCCCGCCTTCTGAGTACGACTGGCCACGGCGCCGAGCCGCCCCTACCTCGTACATACGTCCGCCGGACCGGATTCTCGCGCTACAAGCCGAACTTGTCTGTGTCAGGGACACAGACGATGCCGGCGCACGAATTCACATATCCGAAGGTCTCGCCGGTCGTCTCCGCGCCGAGCGCCCACGGGTCCGACGCCCCCCGGCCGACGTTGCGGCCCGCCTCTTCCCGCTGAGCTCGAGGTACTCCTCGATCGAGCGCTCGATGCCGTCGGAGACGACTTCGAGGTCGGGCATGGAGTCGAGGTCGGCGATCAGGCCGAAGTTCACGCCGCCGTCGTAGGACATCACGGCGATGGCCAGCGCCCGGTCCCCGGCCAGGAACGCCAGGGGGAACACCGATCGCAGCCGCTTGCTCAGCAGGTAGAGGGGGAACTGCGGCCCGGGGACGTTGGTCACCAGCAGGTTGAAGAAGCGCCCCGAGAAGTTCATGCGCGACGCCTGGGCCAGCAGCGTCGGCGGCGCGAAGTCCTGCATTCCGGCGATCATCTCCGCGCCCGCCGCGAGCTTGGAGTCCTTGACGTCGGCCATCGCCTCGCGCACCACGCGAAGACGCTCGAGAGGATCGCCGAGGTAGACCGGGAATGGCACGACGACCTGCGTGATCTGGTTGCCCAGCGCGCCGTCGTCGTCTTTGGAGCGCGTCGACATCGGGACGCACACGCGCATGTCCATGCCCTCGGTGCGCAGACCGCGCGCGTGCAGCCAGCGCCGCACGGCGCCGGCCGAGACGGCCAGGACGACGTCGTTGACGGTGCCGCCCAGCGCGGTCTTGATCGTCTTGAGGTCATCAAGCCGGGCCTCGACGGTCGCGATGCGCCGGTGCGGGCCGATGCGGACGTTGAGCGGCGTGTCCGGGGCCGCGCTCATCCCGCGGGCGAGGACCTCGCCGAGCGCCGAGCCTGCCTCGCGCGCCTCGTCGAGCGCGCGACCTGGTCTGGTCAGCGCCCCGGCGGCGCGTAGCGGCAAAGTCGCGGCCCGGCCGACGGTGTCCTGCAGCGCGGTCGCCGCGAGCTGGGCTTGCGAAGGGCTGGGACTCGGCACCCACGGCGGGGGCGAGCCGTGCCGTGCGCCCTGCTCGTCGAGGTCGAACAGCGTGGTCATCAGGTCGACTCCCGCGACGCCGTCGACGAGGGAGTGGTGAGACTTGGAGATCACTGCGAAGCCGTCGCGGCCCAGGCCCTCGACCATCCACAGCTCCCACAACGGCTTCGTCCGGTCCAGCCGCTGGGAGAAGATCCGCGCCGCGAGGCGATGCAGCTGCTGGTCGCCGCCCGGCGCCGGGAGCGCGGTGTGGCGCACGTGGTACTCGAGGTTGAAGCGCGGGTCGTCGATCCAGCGCTGGCGCCCGAGTTTCAGGGGCGCCGCGGCGATCCGCTGGCGGTAGCGCGGCACGAGATGCAACCGGCCGCGGATGTGCTCGAGCAGCTCGCCGTGCGCCGGCGCATCGCCGTCGAACAGGGCGAGTCCGCCAATGTGCATGTGCGTCGCGGCGCCCTCCTGGTGCAGGAAGGCGGCGTCGACGGCGGAGAGGCGATCGAGGTGCTGTTGGCCCACGTGGGCGAGGGTATCCATCGCACCCGGAATAGGATCAATGGGATGTCTGCTTCCGCGCCGTCCAAGGCCGTCCTGATCACCGGGTGCTCGACCGGCATCGGTCGGTCCACCGCCGAGCACCTCGCCGCCAAGGGCCACACGGTCTACGCGACCGCTCGCAAGGTCGAGGCGATCGCCGACCTGGAGGCCAAGGGCTGCCGCACGCTCGCTCTCGACGTGACCGACGAGGCCTCGATGCAGGCTGCCGTCGATCGCGTCGCCAGCGAGGCTGGCGCCGTCGGGGTGCTGGTCAACAATGCCGGTTACTCGCAGTCGGGCGCACTCGAGACGCTGGGAATGGACGACGTCCGCCGCCAGTTCGAGACCAACGTCTTCGGACTGCTGCGGATGTCGCAGCTGTGCCTGCCGGGCATGCGCGACCAGGGCTGGGGGCGCATCGTCAACATCAGCTCGATGGGAGCGAACTTCGTGTTCCCGGGCGGCGGCATCTACCACGCGACCAAGTACGCCGTCGACGCGATGAGCGACGCGATGCGGTTCGAGTCCAAGGCCTTCGGCGTCGACGTCGTGATCATCCAGCCCGGCCTGATCAAGACCGAGTTCGGCGAGACCGCCGCGGCCGGCACGCCGGTCGGTGAGGACAGCGACGAGGCCTACGCGCACTTCAACGCGACCGTGGCCGCGACGACCAAGCAGGCCTACGAGCAGGGGCTGATCTCCAAGCTCGGCGCCGGTCCTGAGGCGGTGGCCAAGGCGGTGGAGAAGGCCATCACCGCATCGCGGCCGCGCGCCCGCTACCGGGTGACCGCGTCAGCCAAGCTCCTGCGCCAGCAGCGCCGGTTGATGACCGACGGCATGTGGGACGCGATGATGCGCACGCAGTTCCCGCAGCCCGGCAAGCGCCGCTGACCACCGAACGTCGGTGATACCACCACACAGTGGTGGTATCACCGACGTTCGGCTCCTACCGGAGGACCCCCTCGAGCGCCAGCAGCGTCTTCTTGCGTTCGATGCCGCCCGTGTAGCCGCCGAAGCCCCCGCCGGCGCGCAGGACGCGGTGACAGGGCACGACGATCGGGATCGGGTTCGCGCCCAGCGCGTTGCCGGCGGCGCGCACGGCTCTGGCCGACCCCGCCTGGACGGCCATGGCGCCGTAGGTGGAGACCTCGCCGAACGGGATCGTCGAACAGGCTTCCAGGATCCGGCGCCCGAACGCGCCCTTGACGTAGGAGAAGTCGAGCGGCAGGTCGAACGCGGTGCGGGCGCCGGAGAAGTACTCGTCGAGCTCGCGGCGGACGTCGTCGAGTTTGGCCTCGCCCTTGAGGATGCGGGGTGAGATCCGGTCGGCCAGCTGCTCGACGATGCGGTCGGTCCCGCCGTTGAAGTCCTCGTAGGCGAGACGAGCCAGGCCGCGCTCGGTGCGCGCGGCGACGACCCGGCCCACCGGCGTGTCCACGACGGCGTAGTGAACGTCGGCGGGGGCGGTCGTGGCGAAGCGAGCGGCCGCCTCGGCGGCGCCGTTCGCGCTGGGCGGAGCGATCCTGATGCTCATGCGGTGGCCTCCTGTCGAAGCTTCTTGAGTCCTTCGTGGGCGGAGCGGCGAGCGGCGTCGGCGCTGGTCCCCAGCGCCTTGCCGATGCTGGCGTAGTCGAGGTCGGCGGCGTAGCGCAGGGTGATGGCCGCGCGCTGCTTGGCGGGAAGCTCGCGGACCTGAGCCCACAGCTCATCGTCGGCCGGAGCGTCGTCGTGGATGGCCTGCTCGGGAACGTCCCCGGGCAGGTCTGGGCGCCGTTTGCGGGCGCGGAAGTGGTCGAGGGCCTTGCGGTGGGCGATGGTCAGCACCCACGCCTGCAGGTTCGAGCCCGCGCGCAGCCGGGGGTAGGCGCTCATCGCTGCCAGGAACGTCTCCTGGAAGACGTCGTCGGCCTCCTGGCGGCCGACCGACGCGACCGAGAAGCGCCACACCACGTCGCGCTGCTCGTCGAGGAAGCGCTGGAATGCGATCACGCGGGTGAAACGAGCGCAGCCTGCGAATCGTGAGGTTGCTCGTGCAGGACCGCCTCGACGTTGTTGCCGTCGGGATCGAGCAGGAAGGCTCCGTAGTAGCCCTCGTGGTACTGCGGGCGCAGGCCGGGCTGGCCGTTGTCGCGCCCGCCGGCGGCCAGACCGGCGGCGTGAAATGCCTCGACGCCGTCGCGGTCGTCGGCCAGGAAGGCGATGTGCATGCCGCCGGGTGGTGGGGCGCCCTCGGCGATCGAGAAGTCCTCGGCGCCCGGTGGCCCCCAGGTCGGCAGGCCCTCGACGCGCTCCTCGCTCCAGCCCAGCGCCGCGAAGACGGCGGAGTAGAACGCCTGGCTGACCTCGAGGTCGGCGACGGGCAGCGTCAGGTGGTCGATGCAGACCCGGCGGGTGGTCATCGCAGCGCCGGCGCCGTGCGGTAGGCGTCGCCTCCGGCCTCGCGCAGCTCCGCGAGCGTCGTGCGGACGTTGTCGAGGCCGAGCAGCTCTCCCCACGCGAGTGGGCCCCGCGGATGGTTGAGCCCGAGCACGAGCCCATCATCGATGTCCTGCGCGTTCGCCACGTCCTCGCCGAGCGAGAAGTGCGCCTCGTTGACCAGCTGGCAGATCGCGCGGGGCAGCACGCCGCCGGGCGACGCCGCAACCCGCGCGGTGTGCAGGCCCAAGCCGGCGAAGACCCGCTCGCCGGCGTCGCCCGTGACCTCGACGAGGCTCAGCGGCGTGATGGCGAAGAACGGCTCGCCCTCGACGGTGCCGCCGAGGCCGTCGACGACGATCGTGGGCCCCGACGAGCTCGTCGCCCGCTGGCGCAGCGCGTCGGCGACCGGCCCCAGGCCCTCGACGTTGGCCCCCTCGGTGGCCGGCGGCGCCTCCGGGTCGTCGGGCCGGTGCGGCGTCCCGCCTTCGGGGTACGCGTACCAGCCGCGGCCGGTCTTGCGACCCAGCCAGCCTGCCGCCACCATCCGCGCGCTCAGCGGCGAGGGCCGCCAGCGGGGCTCGCCGAAGCCGAGCTCGTGGAAGCTGAGCGCGACCTCGTAGCCCACGTCGATGCCGACGAGATCCTGCAGCTCGAAGGGGCCCATGCGAAAGCCCCCGCCGAGGCGGAAGATGCGGTCGATCGTCGCGGCGTCGGCGACGCGCTCGGCCAAGCAGCGCAGCGCCTCGAGGCCGAACGGGCGGTTGGTGCGGTTGACGACGAAACCGGCCACGTCGGCGCAGCGGATCGGGCGCTTGCCCATCGCCTCGGCCAGCGCGGTCACCCGCGCGACGGCCTCCTCGGATGACTGCATCGCGGGGATGATCTCGCACAGCTTCATCACCGGCGGCGGGTTGAAGAAGTGCATCCCGACGACGTTCTCGGGGGTGGGCGCCGCGCCGGCGATCGAGGTGATCGGGATCGACGACGTGTTGGAGCACAGCACGGCGTCGGGGGCGACCGCGCCGAGCTGCGCGAACAGCTCCTGCTTGAGCTCGAGGCGCTCGGGGATGGCTTCGACGATGACGTCACAGCCCGCGAGGTCGGTCAGCTCGGGGGCGGCGAGAGGAGCGTCGTGGGCAAGCCCCTTCTTCTCCCAGCGAGCGACGATCTTCGCGATGGCGGCGTCGACGTCGGCCACCGGGTCGTGGAGGAGCGTCTCCCAACCGGCCTGCGCGCCGAGTTGCGCGATGCCTGCGCCCATCGTCCCCGCGCCGACCACGCCCAGTCGCCCGGTCATGCGATCGCGTTGATCCCCGTCAGCGCCTTGCCGATGATCAGCCGCTGGATCTGCGACGTGCCCTCGTAGAGCGTCGTCACGCGGACGTCACGGAACGCGCGCTCGACGGGGTGGTCGTCGACGTAGCCCGCGCCGCCGTGGACCTGGATCGCCTCGTTGGCGCACCACTGCGCGGCCTCGGTGGCGAAGAACTTGGCGATCGACGTCTCGGTGGTGTTCGGCTTGCCCTGGTCCTTGAGCCACCCCGCGCGCCAGGTGAGTAGGCGCGCCGCCTCAGTCTTGACCTTCATCTCAGCGAGCATCCCCTGCACGAGCTGGAAGGAGGCGATCGGGCGGTCGAACTGCTTGCGCTCGGTGGCGTACGTCACGCTCTCGTCGAGCACGTACTGACAGATGCCTACGCAGCCTGCGGCGACGCTGTAGCGCCCCGAGTCCAGCGCTCCCATCGCGACCTTGAAGCCGTCGCCGACCTCCCCGAGGACCTGGTCGTCGGACGCGAAGACGTCGTCGAGCGAGATCGCCGCCGTGTCGGAGCCGTGCAGGCCCATCTTCCCGTGGATCTCGGTCGCCTGGTAGCCGTCCTGGTCGGTGTCGACGAGGAAGCAGGCCAGTCCTCGGTGCTTCTTCTCCGGGTCAGTCTGAGCGAAGATCAAGGCGACCTTCGCGTGGTTGCCCATCGAGATCCACATCTTCGCGCCGTTGATCTTCCAGCCGCCGTCGACCTTGGTCGCACGGGTGCGCTGGTTGGCGGCGTCCGACCCGGTGTCGGGCTCGGTCAGCCCGAAGCAGCCCAGCCACTCGCCCGAGCAAAGCTTGGGGAGGTAGGACTGCTTCTGCTCCTCGGTGCCGAAGCGCAGGATCGCGCTGCAGACCAGCGAGGTCTGCACCGAGATGACCGTTCGCATCGCCGAGTCCACCGCGCCGATCTGCTCGACCACCAGGCCGTAGGTGACGTAGTCGAGCCCCGCGCCGCCGTACTCGCGCGGGATGATCGCCCCGAGGTAGCCCTGTTCGGCGATCATCCGGGCCAACTCGACGTCGAAGTGGGCCTTGCGCGCGTTCTCGTCGGCGCGGGGGCGCACGACCTTGTGGGCGAACTCGCGCGCGGTCTCCTGGATCAGCTGCTGTTCGTCGGTGAGGGAGAAGTCCATGGGCCCGGCACGCTGTCAGATCGGCTCGTC
>Ga0136633_1000929_pt1 | contig 21779 bp, 23 predicted proteins | sample AntDrymeUQ832206_2_FD_105494 | JGI IMG/M metagenome (GOLD analysis project Ga0136633, IMG submission 105494) | Polar desert sand microbial communities from Dry Valleys, Antarctica - metaG UQ83 (22.06) | ecosystem: Environmental > Terrestrial > Soil > Desert | place: Antarctica: Dry Valley...
GTCCACGACGTCAGGACCTCACGGTCATCAGCAGAAACATCCACCATCAGAGTCAACGACATGAGCCATCGTCCCGAACGCCAACCCAAAAGTAAAGGTACTTCGCTAACGTGACACTAGTCGCTCAGGGCTTGTGGTCGGGATCTCCGACGTGGTCCACGGCGTGCGGGTCGGCTTCGTAGCGCTTCTGTGACGCGAGGACCTCTGCCTCCGCGTCGGTGCGGCCAACCCACGCCGCCCCCTCCACCGACTTGCCGGGCTCGAGGTCCTTGTAGACCTCGAAGAAGTGCTGGATCTCGAGCCGGTCGAACTCCGGCACGTGGAAGATGTCCTGCAGGTGGGACTGGCGCGGGTCGCCGACCGGGACGCACAGCAGCTTCTCGTCCGGACCTGCCTCGTCTGACATCCGGAACATGCCGATCGTGCGGCACCGGATGAGGCAGCCGGGGAAGGTCGGCTCGTCCAGCAGCACCAGCGCGTCAAGCGGGTCGCCGTCGCCACCGAGCGTCTTCTCGACGAAGCCGTAGTCACTGGGATACCGGGTGCTGGTGAACAGCATCCGGTCGAGCCGGATGCGTCCGGTCGCGTGGTCGACCTCGTACTTGTTGCGCTGTCCTTTGGGGATCTCGATGGTGACGTCGAACTCCACGGGGACGGCTCCTTCACGCAGTGCGGTCGAGGCACCTAGTCTCGCTTACTCCCGGAGGCCTCAGCCCAGCCGGGACTGTGGGGCCGGACACGTCAGGCAGCAGCACGAGGACAGGCGGAAGGGCGGCGGCGCACGTGCGCAAGTGGTGGATCGTTCTCGCCTCGCTGACCGCCGCCATCCTGGTGCTCACCGGTGGGCTGCTGGCCGCCGTCAGCCTCTCGGGTGAGGAACCAGTCGTCGCCCGGCCCACACCGACCAGTGACCCAGTGCGCACGCCGCTGTTCACCCCGCCAGCAGCCCCGGTGGGCACGCCGACGGAAGCGGGGCTGCGTGCGGCGCTGGCGCGAGCTCTCGCCGTACCCGCTCTGGGTGGGCGGGTCAGCCTGTCGGTCGTGGACGTGGAGACGGGTCAGCCGCTGCTGGAGGTGGACGCCACGCGGCAGGTGGTCCCGGCCTCGACGGCGAAGATCGTGACTGCGATCGCAGCGCTGCAGGTGCTGCCGGCCGACCTGCGTCTGACCACGAAGGTGCTGGACGCCGGCGGCGGGGACGTGGTGCTCGTCGGGGGCGGCGACCCGACACTGCTGGCTCCCGGGATGACCAGCCGCTACCCGAAGGCCGCCCGGTTGGCTGACCTTGCCGCGCAGCTCACCCGAGGCAGGCACGTCGTGCGACGCGTTCTGGTCGACGACCGCCTTTTCGTCGGCCCGCGGCTCGGTCCTGGCTGGAAGCCGAGCTATGTCACCTCCGCCGATGTCGCACCGGTCAGTGCGCTGGAGCTGAGCGGCCGGGAGCCGGCTGACCCGGCGCTCGACACCGGCCGGCAGCTGGCGAAGCTGTTGCGGGTCACCACCGTTGCCCGGGGGACTGCACCGTCTGGGGCCCCTGAACTCGGTTCGGTCAGCTCCGCCCCCGTGCCGGATCTCGTCGAGTCGATGTTGGCGACGAGCGACAACGACCTGGCCGAGGCCCTGGGCCGGCACGTGGCGCTGGCGAGTGGCCAGCCGGCGAGCTTCGACGGCGTCGCTGCCGCCTTCACCCAGGCCCTGCAGCCGCTGGTCCAGGCGGCCGGCATCGACCCAGCTGCGTTCGCGCTCCGGGATGCGAGCGGGCTGTCCACCGCGGACCGGTTGCAGACCGGAGCCATGGCTCGCCTGCTCGCCCATGCAGCCCGCGACCAGCGCTTTGCTGCGCTCCTGTCCGCCCTGCCGGTCGCCGGCTTTGACGGCACCCTCGCCAACCGGTTCCGCTCTGGCGCAGCGACTCCGGGCGCCGGTCAGGTCAGGGCCAAGACGGGGTCGCTCACCGGGGTCAGCGCCCTGGCCGGGTTCGTGCGCACCAGGGCCGGCCGGCTGCTGGCCTTCGACATCACCGCCGACGGGCTGCCAGCCGGGGGCCCGGGTGGCGCCCCCGCAGCCCTCGATGTGGTGGCGTCGGTGCTGGCCACCTGCACCTGCAGGTAGGCACGTAGCCTCAGGTCATGGGAGTCGTCGACACCGACCTGGCCGCCGCGGTTGCTGCGCGGCTGGCACCACCCGGGCCCCAGCTCGGGCTCAGCGAGGCAGCCGACGTCGTGGTCATGCTCCGCGACCTCACCGAGCAGGCCGAGCAGCACGTCCGCGACGTCACCGGGCTGCACGGCGTGGTCGGTCCCGCGACCGTGGTCGACCGACCGGATTGGGCCCGCGCCAACGCCGAGGGCTTCGACGTCGTACTCGCTCCTTTGCAGGACACCTTGTTGCTGAAGCAGAGCCGCGCGGCCGCAGTCGTGACGGCGAAGGTCACCGCTGTGCAGATGGGTGCGCTGCTGGCGTGGCTGTCGAGCAAGGTGCTGGGGCAGTACGAAGCGTTCCAGCCGGAGGGTCAGGCCGGCCGGCTGCTGCTCGTCGCGCCCAACATCGTGGAGACCGAGCGCAAGCTGGGGGCGGATCCGCGCGACTTCCGGCTCTGGGTGGCGATCCACGAGGTCACCCACCGCACGCAGTTCACGGCGGTGGACTGGCTGCACGGGCACGTGCGGTCGGAGGTCAACGCGCTGCTCTCGGCATCGGGGCTCGACCGGCCCGAGGCGCTGGTCGAGCGGCTGAAGCAGGTCGCGTCGTCGCCCCGCAGCGTCGGGTCCATCGCCGAGCTGTTGCAGACCCCTGAGCAGAAGGTCGTCATGGACCGGGTGACCGCGTTCATGAGCCTGCTCGAAGGCCATGCCGAGCACGTGATGGACGGCGTCGGCCCGGCCGTGGTGCCCACCGTGCAGCACATCCGCGACCGGTTCGAGGAGCGCCGTCGTGACAGGGGCAGCCCGCTCGAGCGCGTGCTGCGCCGCCTGCTCGGTCTCGACATGAAGGCACTGCAGTACGCCGAAGGGTCGCGGTTCGTCGCGCAGGTCGTCGCCTCTGTCGGCATGCCCGGGTTCAACCGCGTGTGGGAGTCCCCGGCCACGTTGCCGACCCGCGACGAGATCACCGCGCCGCAGGACTGGGTTACGCGGATCCACGGGTCGGCAGGGGAGATCACCTCGGCATGACCGGTCCGCCGGCTGCGACGGCAGCCGTCCGGGTCGCGGTGCGCCGTTGCCTCGTCGACGTCGAGGGGCCGGTGACTGCAGCGGTCAGCGGTGGGGCCGACTCGCTCGCCCTGGCCGCCGCCCTCGCCTTCGAGCGTCCCGGATCGGCGGCAGTCGTCGTCGATCACCAGTTGCAGGAGGGCTCGGCCGAGGTCGCGGCGAAGGCGGCCGCCCAGTGCGAGGGCCTTGGGCTCCGCGCCTGCGTGCTCGCGCCCGGGGGGTTCAGGGTAGATCGCCCGGGCCAGGACCCGGGCGATCTACCCGCAAGTGGCGGCCCCGAGGCCGTGGCCCGGCGAATCCGCTACGCGCTGCTCGACACCGTCGAGGGCAGGGTCCTGCTCGGTCACACCCGCGACGACCAGGCCGAGAGCGTGCTGCTGGGTCTGGTCCGAGGCTCCGGTGCGCGGGCCCTGTCCGGGATGCCGGAGGCGCGCGGACGCTACCTCCGGCCCTTCCTCGACATCAGCCGCGAGACCACGCATCGCGCCTGCCACGAGGCCGGGCTCACGGCCTGGGATGACCCGCACAACGACGACCCCTCGTACCTCCGCGTCCAGGTGCGCCGCCTGCTCGACAACCTCGACGTGGCGCCAGGGCTGGCCCGGTCGGCCCGGCTCCTGCGCGAGGACGCCGACTGCCTCGACGCCCAAGCCCACCCCGACAACGACGTACGCCGGCTCGCTGCGCTGCCCGCCGCCCTCCGCAGTCGTGCCCTCAAGCTGTGGGCCGAGTCGGAGTGCGGCCAGTCGGTCACCTCGGCACACGTCGATGCCCTGCGCGGCCTCATCGACGACTGGCACGGGCAAGGGCCGGTGGCGCTGCCGGGAGGTGGCCGGGCGCGCCGCTCCGAGGGGGTGCTGCTGTTCGTCCCCGCGTCGGAGTAGCGTCCGCGACGTGATCGCTACCCGCGCCGTTGCTGGAGTTCTGCTGACCCTCGTTCTTAGCGCCTGTGTCGCCGACCAGGTGACCGCGCCCCCCCTTCCCTCGGCACTGGCCACCACCAGTGGTCCGGCAACCGCGCCGACCGTCACGCCGACGACGGCCGGACCGACCGCCGCGCCGTGCCAGCCTGCTTTCGTGGCGAACACCCAGGCCGACACCGAGAGCCCGCTCGGTGGTGTGCTCGGCCTCAAGAAGGCCGCAGCAGCCGGCCAGAGCGGCTACGACCGGGTGACCTTCACCCTCGGCGGCGGATCGGCGCAGCCGGGCTGGCGGGTCGAGTACGTCACCGCCCCCACCTCCGACGGGTCGGGCGAGCCGGTCGCCGTACAAGGGCCGAAGGTGCTGCGGGTGATCATCAAGGACGTCGGCTACCCGGGGGACACCGGCGTGCCGGACCCCTCGGTAAAGAGGTTCTCCCCGGGCGATACCAGCTTCGTGCGCGAGGTCGTCCTGGACACGGTCTTCGAGGGCCAGTACACCTCGTTCATCGGGGTCTCCTCGACCAAGGCCTTCAGGGTCACCCGCCTGGCCGGACCGCCACGGGTCGTGGTGGACGTGCGGCACTGCTGACCGGCTAGCCTTCGGGTCGTGATGGTCCCGCCTGAGATCGAAGAGGTCCTCATCTCCGAGCAGGAGATCCAGGACAAGATCGGGCAGATGGCCAAGCTCATCGACGAGGACTACCGCGGGCGGGAGATCCTGCTGGTGGGGGTGCTCAAGGGCGCTGTCATGGTGATGGCCGACCTGGCCAGGGCTCTGGAGACCAGGGTCTCCCTGGAGTTCATGGCGGTGTCGTCCTACGGCTCCGCGACATCGTCGTCTGGCGTGGTCCGGATCATGAAGGACCTCGACCGCGAGATCACCAACCAGCACGTGCTGGTCGTCGAGGACGTCATCGACTCCGGGCTCACCCTCAACTGGCTGATCCGCAACATGCGCTCCCGGGGGCCGGCCAGTGTCGAGGTCTGCGCTTTGCTGCGCAAGCCCGAGGCGGCTCAGGTCGACGTCCCCGTGAAGTACGTGGGGTTCGACATCGCCAGCGAGTTCGTCGTCGGCTACGGCCTCGACTACGCCGAGCGCTACCGCGACCTGCCCTTCGTGGGCCGGCTCAGGCCAGAGGTCACCGGCGGCCGCTGACCAGAGGTCTATTCGGGTGTGGCGTGGGGCATAACAGGGGGCGGAACGCCCTCCCCGGGGCGTCCGTTGTGACAGTGACTGTGAAGGTGATCGGCGCTGCTTGCCGGTGTACCGTCGCTGCACCGCACGACCAACCATCGTCTGAAAGGACGGGGCATCCGGCCCCGCGTTCATGAACCTGAAGCGCTTAGTCCGAGGACCTGCCCTCTACATCGTGCTGGGCCTGATCCTGGTCATCTCGCTGACGAGCGGGTTGCGCGGCAACGGTGGCTATGAGAAGAGCAACACGGCGACGGTCCTCAAGCACATCCAGTCCGGCCAGGTGGTCGACAGCCCCAAGCTCAACAAGCTGCTCGACAAGGAGCAGGTCGTCAAGATCGCCCTCGAGGGCGAGGGCGGCAAGTCCGGCAAGAAGCTCGAGGCCTCCTTCCTGATCGACCAGGGGAGGGACTTCGCAGCGGCCTTCAAGGAGGCGAAGGTCGGCTACGACGTGACCGTCAGCCAGGACAACATCTTCGTGTCGATCCTGGTGTCCTTTCTGCCCTTCCTGATCATCCTCGGCCTGCTCTTCTACTTCATGACCCAGATGCAGGGCGGCGGCTCGCGCGTCATGCAGTTCGGCAAGTCCAAGGCGAAGCTGGTCAGCAAGGACACCCCCAAGACGACGTTCGCCGATGTCGCGGGTGTGGACGAGGCGATCGAGGAGCTCCAGGAGATCAAGGAGTTCCTCGAGAATCCCGGCAAGTTCCAGGCGATGGGCGCCAAGATCCCCAAGGGGGTGCTGCTCTACGGGCCGCCCGGCACGGGCAAGACGCTGCTCGCCCGGGCCGTCGCCGGCGAGGCCGGGGTGCCGTTCTACTCGATCTCCGGCTCGGACTTCGTCGAGATGTTCGTCGGCGTCGGCGCATCCCGCGTCCGCGACCTGTTCGAGCAGGCCAAGGCCAACGCCCCCGCGATCATCTTCGTCGACGAGATCGATGCCGTTGGACGCCACCGCGGTGCCGGGCTCGGCGGTGGCCACGATGAACGCGAGCAGACCCTCAACCAGATGCTCGTCGAGATGGATGGCTTCGACGTCAAGGGTGGCGTCATCATGATCGCTGCCACCAACCGTCCGGACATCCTTGACCCCGCGCTGCTCCGCCCTGGTCGCTTCGACCGGCAGATCGCCGTGGACCGGCCCGATATGCAGGGGCGTCGGCAGATCCTCGAGGTGCACGCCAAGGGCAAGCCGATCGAGCCAGGAGTCGACCTGCAGGTCATCGCCCGGCGTACACCCGGCTTCACCGGCGCCGACCTGGCCAACGTCGTCAACGAGGCGGCGCTGCTCACCGCCCGCACGGGCGGCAACAGCATCAACCTGGTGACCCTCGAGGAGTCGATCGACCGCGTCATGAGCGGGCCGCAGCGCAAGACCAGGCTGATGAACGACAAGGAGAAGAAGGTCACGGCCTACCACGAGGCCGGCCACGCTCTCGTCGCGCACGCGCTGCCCAACACCGACCCGGTGCACAAGATCACGATCCTGCCGCGCGGCCGGGCCCTCGGCTACACGATGGTGCTGCCCGAGGAGGACCGCTACTCCCAGTCGCGCGCCGAGCTGCTCGACATGCTGGCCTACGCCATGGGCGGTCGCGCGGCCGAGGAGCTGGTCTTCCACGACCCCACCACCGGCGCGAGCAATGACATCGAGAAGGTCACCAGCATCGCCCGGGCCATGGTCACGCAGTACGGCATGAGTGAGAAGCTCGGCGCCGTCAAGTTCGGCCAGGAGTCGGGCGAGGTGTTCCTCGGTCGCGACATGGGTCACCAGCGTGACTACTCCGAGCAGGTCGCGGCGCAGGTCGACGCCGAGGTGCGGGCCCTCATCGAGACCGCGCACCACGAAGCATGGGAGATCCTCGTCGAGTACCGCGAGGTCCTCGATGAGATGGTGCTTCGCCTACTGGACAAGGAGACGCTCACCAAGGAGGAGGTCGCCGAGGTCTTCGCGTCGGTCACCAAGCGGCCGCCGCGGCAGCACCCGACGGCCAACGGCCGGCGCCCGCTGTCGAACCGGCCGCCCGTGCTGACCCCGGCTGAGCTTGCCGTGATGGGCCCCGCCGACCTCGACGACCTCGCACGTGGTCGCGGCAAGGGACAGCCCGCGCGGCGCAAGGCACCGGCCCGCTCGAGGGCTGGCGCGGTCAACCGCGAGGCCGCCCCCCCCAAGGCCCAGAAGCCCCGTTCGGCCCGATCGCCGCGCCGCCAGGCCGGCACCGACCCGGCCAGCTGACGCTGCTCCCCGTGCTGGGCAGGACCCTCGTCATGGGGGTCCTCAACGTCACACCCGACAGCTTCAGCGACGGCGGGGACCATGCGAGCGTCGAAGCCGCGATCGCCCACGGTCAAGCGCTCGCCGACCAGGGCGCCGACCTGGTGGACGTGGGGGGCGAGTCCACGCGCCCTGGCGCTGGGCGGGTGACGGCCGGGCAGGAGCTCGAGCGGGTCGTTCCGGTCGTCGCGGCTCTCTCGGGGCAGGGCATCTCCTGCTCGGTCGACACGATGCGAGCCGAGGTCGCCGTCGCTGCCGTCGCCGCCGGTGCCACCCTTGTCAACGACGTCAGTGGTGGGCTGGCCGACCCGGAGATGCTCGACGCCGTCGCGGGCCTCGGGACGCCGTACGTCGTGATGCACTGGCGGGGTGCGAGTGCTGACATGCAGAACAAGGCGGTGTACGGCGACGTCGTCGCCGAGGTGCTCGACGAGCTGCGCGGGCGGTTGGCGGCCTGCGCGGATGCCGGTGTCAGCCAGGTGATCCTCGACCCAGGGCTCGGCTTCGCCAAGACGGCGACCCACAACTGGGCACTGCTGCAGGCGCTGGCGCGGCTGCAGGAGCTGGGGCCGGTGCTGGTCGGGGCATCGCGCAAGAGCTTCCTGGGTGAGTTGCTAGGGGGCCGCGAGCCGAAGGGCCGGGATGCCGCCTCGACGGCCATCACAGCACTGGCTGCTCAGCAGGGCATGTGGGGCGTGCGGGTGCACGACGTGGCGGCGAGCGCCGACGCCGTGCGGGTCGTTGAGAGGCTCCGGACGTGAGCTCTGTCGAGCAGCCGGACGTGAGCTCTGTCGAGCAGGTCGAGCAGGCCAACGCTGAGCTCTATGGCGCCTTCGAGGCAGGTGATGTGGACCGCATGGAGTCGGTGTGGGACGACGTCGAGCCGGAGGCGCTGGTCTGCGTGCACCCGGGATGGCCGATGCTCCGGGGCCGGTCTGCTGTGCTGCGGTCGTGGTCAGCGGTGATGGCGGGCACCGACTACATCCAGTTCTTCCTGACGGACGTGCAGGTGTCGATGCATGGTGCGACCGCCGTCGTCAGCTGCACCGAGAACGTGCTGACCTCGGCGGACGTGGGCGAGAACGCCGCCGTCGTCGCGACCAACGTCTTCGTGCAGCGCGCGGACGGCTGGCGGTTGCAGGTGCACCACGGCTCCCCGGTCCTTGGCCGGTTGGCGCAGGAGGATCGATGACCGACCGGATCGCGCTTACCGGCCTGCGGGTGACGGGCTTCCACGGGGTGCTGCCGGAGGAACGACGCGTCGGGCAGGAGTTTGTCATCGACGTGGAGCTCTCGGTCGATACCAGGGAGGCGGCCGCGTCCGACGACATCGCGCACACCGCGGACTACGGCCTGCTGGCGCTCCGACTTGCCGAGGTGATCGCCGGGGAGCAGGTCAACCTCATCGAGACGCTGGCTGCCCGGCTTGCCGACGTGTGCCTGCGGCACCCCCGGGTCATCAGCGCGAAGGTCACGTTGCACAAGCCCAACGCCCCGATCGCCCACCCCTTCGACGACGTGTCCGTCACCGTGGAGCGGCCGTGAGCTCGGTGCTGTCCCTCGGCTCCAACCTGGGTGACCGCGCGTCGCACCTGCGACTCGGGCTGTCGGTGCTCGAACCGGTGGCGGTCTCGCCGGTCTACGAGACGCAGCCGTGGGGGGAGCCCGACCAACCTCCGTTCCTCAACCTGGTGGCCCTCTGCACCTGGGACGCACCGGAGGCCTGGCGTCGGGCGGTGCAGGCGGAGCAGGCCTCCGGTCGCACCCGCCAGCACCGCTGGGGCCCGCGCACTCTTGACGTCGACGTGGTCCAGGCTGCCGGCACCCATCCGGCGCTGGTCCTGCCGCACCCACACGCCCACGAGCGGGCCTTCGTCCTCGTCCCGTGGCTGGACGTCGATCCTGCCGCGGTTCTCGAGGGCTACGGCCCGGTGGCTGACCTCGCCGTCGACCGGAGCGGGTTGCGTCTCGTAGGGGAGCTGGCGTGAGGCCAACCACCTGGCGCACGCTGCTGCCGCTCCTGGGGCTGGCCGGCGTGGTCGGCTGGCTCCTCGCCGATCAGGTCTACGGCTCCTTGGTGAAGCTCCCCGGCTACGCACCGGTGACGGCGGGGCTGATCGCGCTGTTCGAGCTGGGCCTGGCCAAGACGGTCTCGGACCAGGTCAACCACCGGTCCAAGGGGCGGGGCATGCACCCGCTGCAGGTGGCCCGTGCGCTCGCCCTGGCCAAGGCCTCGTCAGCGGCGGCGGCAGTACTGGCCGGTCTCTACGCCGGGTTCTTCCTGTGGACGTTCCCCCGCCGCGACCAACTTGCTGCCGCCTCGCACGACGCCTTGGTGTCCGGCATCTCGGCCGGTGCCGCCATCCTCCTGCTGGTCGCGGCCCTGCTCCTCGAGCGCGCCTGTCGCACCCCCTCGGCTCGGGAGCAGCTGTCGGAATAGGTTGACGCCATGGACCTCGATGCGCTGACCACCGAAGAGCTCAGGCTGAGCGCATTCGACAAGGCGCGCGGCGCCCGCGACATCGGGTTCTTCTGGGACCTCGTCAAGCACCTGCGGGCAACCAGGGGCTTTGCGGCCCAGGACGGCTCTGGCGGCGGCCTCACCGGATCCATCGCCGAAGCGATCGAGATGGCGCGTGAGCTCATGGGCAAGGACCTCGACGACGATGAGCCGCTGCTGCGCGCGAAGTTCCTCGACTACCTCAAAGCCTGACCCCCGCTGCTGCGAGTTGTCCGAAGCTGGTCGCGCCCTGACGTCACCCCGTTCGGACAACCCGGGGCGGAGGGGGACAACGCGCGGGGGGCTCAACGCGCGGGGCATCAACGGTCGATGTCTCCGACGACGAAGAAGAAGGACGCGAGCACCGCAGGCAGGTCCTGGACACGGGTGCCGGGAAGCGCCACCGGCAGGGCGGAGACGTTGTTGAAGGAGGCGGTCCGCATCGCCAGCCGCCAGGGCGTGGTGGCCCCCCGCGACACCAGGTAGTAGCCGGCGATCCCGGACGGCGCCTCGGTCCAGGAGTAGGCCGCGCCCTCAGGCACCCGCACCGTCTTGGGCAGCGGCACGTTGACCGGCCCGAGCGGGAGCCGATCCAGGCACGCTTCCACCAGGTCCAGCGACACCGCTACCTGCCGGTGCAGGCAGGAGAACCGCGTCGCCGCGTCGCCCGCCGAGCCGAGGACCACCGGCACCTGCAGCTCCGGGTAGGCCAGCACCGGGTCGTCGCGGCGCAGGTCCAGGTCCACACCGCTGGCCCTGGCGACCGGCCCGGACACGCCATGGGCCACCGCGTCCTCGACCGACAGGTGGCCCAGGCCCTCGAGTGCCGAGAGATCGGGCTGCGGCACCCCGGCCCGGACCTGGGCGACGGCGTCCCGGCAGCGCCCGGTCCAGCCCTCCGGCAGGTCCTCCCGCAGCCCGCCGATCCTCGTGTAGACCAGGTGGATCCGCCCACCTGTGGCCTCCTCCAGGACCCGCTGCAGCACCTCGCGCAACTGCAGGAGCTCAGGGCTCACGTAGCTCAGGAACATCAGGTGTGACAGCACCCGGTTGAGCTCGGCGAGCAGCGTCCGCAGCCAGGTCGCGCGGGCTGGCACCTCTAGCCCGAGCATCCCCTCGACAGCGAGGGCGACCCCGACCTCGTTGTTGAACGCGGCCAGCCAGTCGTGCCGGTTGGCGAGCACCAGCACCTGCCGGTAGTCGCGCACCTCGAACAGCTTCTCGGCCCCCCGGTGAAGCGCTCCGACCAGCGGCTCGGCGGTGACCACCACGTCACCGTCGAGCTCGAGCCGGAGCCGGAGCGAGCCGTGTGTGGAGGGGTGGTGCGCGCCGAGCTCGAGGGTGATGTCACAGCGACCGGCGGCGGCGCCGACACCTGCCACGACACTGTTCACCTGCGCATCCAACCAACCTCGAGGCCGACCCCCTGCACCAGCCAGCCGAAGCCGCCGAGCCCGGCTGGGTCCAGCAGCTCCCGGGCCTGCGACGCACGCTCCAAGGCCTGCGCGTACGACGGATCGTCCGCAGCCGGCAGCGTCGCGCTGATCCCGAGCCGGTGCAGCGCCTCCCGCTGGGTGATCAAAGACGCACCGGTGGCCGCGGCGCAGGAGTCCAGCGCCACGTGCGCTGTCAGGTCGCAGGAGCCATCCGGCACCGGCGCGACCTGGCGCCCGTCGCGGTAGCCGGTCAGGGTGGGTCGCCGGTCGGCTGACGAGTGCCCGTAGTCGATCGCCACGGCAGCTCCCCGTCGGACCCGCGAGAGGGCGTGGGTCCAGGCCTGGTCCCTGGTCGAGCCGTCCTCCACCCGACCTCCTCCGGGCCACCAGGTGTCGGCCCACGGCGAGGTGATTGCTGGGCCCAGCGACTCGCGGCCCTCGTCATCGACCAGGACCAGCCGGCCGTCGGACAGGACGGGCAGCGGGATGCTGTCGAGCCACTCGTTGGCGATCAGAAGCCCGGTCAGCTCAGGGATCTCGTGGGTCCAGGCAAAGGGCACATCGGCCTCCGCGACATCGACACCGGTGAGCCGCCAGCGGGCCGGCACCTCTCCCAGTGCACGCAGCAGCTCACCTCGGCCGGCGCCGACGTCGACGACGTCGAAGGGGTCGGGAAGCCCCAGCGCCTCATCGACCAGGTCGGCCATCCGCCGTACCGCGGTGGCGAACGGGGGGTGGGCGACGTTGGTGCGGAAGTGGTCGCCGGGGACCTCCCGGCGGAAGAAGCCGGTGCGGCCGTAGAGGGCCTCGGTCCATGCCTCCTGCCAGGGGCGGGGGGAATCGGGCGCCGACATGGGGGGAGCATGCACCCGTGCGGTGACGTGCAGCACAACTGATTGCGCACGGTCACGGCGGGGATACCCTCAGAGCATCACGTCCGGTACCCCTCTCAGGACTGGAACGGCCTGTCGATGAACGCAGCACTCCGCCCAGATGACGCACGCCTTCGGGTGGGTGTCGTCAGCGCCGGCCGGGTCGGCTCGGTGCTGGGTGCCGCGCTGCTGCGGGCCGGACACGAGATCGTTGCTGCCAGCGCCGTCAGCGAAGCCTCCTTGGCCCGGGCGGCGCAACTGCTGCCGGGTGTCGCGATCGTGCCCCCGGACGAGGTCGTCGCCGCATCGACCCTGGTGCTGCTGGCCGTCCCCGACGACGCCCTGGGTCCGCTCGTCCAGGGCCTGGCCGATGTCGACGCCTTCCGGCCTGGGCAGATCGTCGTCCACACCAGCGGCCGACACGGGCTGGCCGTCCTGGAGCCCGCCGAGGGCGTGCTGCCGATCGCCCTGCACCCGGTTCTGCCCTTCACCGGCACCGACGTGGACCTCCAGCGGCTGTACGGCGCCAGCTTCGGAGTGACCTGCCCCGAGGTGCTCCGGCCGATCGCCGAGGCGCTGGTCGTCGAGATGGGCAGTGAGCCGGTCTGGGTCTTGGACGAGCTGCGGCCGCTCTGGCACGCCGCCCTGTCCCATGGCGCCAACCACCTCGTCACCCTGGTCAGCTCGGCGTCGGACCTGCTGCGCCAGGCCGGTGCCGAGGACCCCGCGGCCGTGCTCGCCCCGCTGCTCGGTGCCGCCCTCGACGGTGCACTGCGCAGCGGCGACGCCGCCCTCACCGGGCCGGTCAGCCGTGGTGACGCCGGCACGGTCGCCGCGCACCTCGCCGCTCTTCCGGAGGAGATCCGGCCGGTCTACCTTGCCCTCGCGCGGCTGACCGCGGATCGCGCGCTCGCGTCGGGTCGGCTCGGCGCGCAGCAGGCCGAGCCCTTGCTCGGGGTGCTCTCGTGATCGTGGCCCGCAGCCGGGACGAGCTGGACGCCGCCCGCAAGGAGCTGCCCGGCCGGGTCGCCGTCGTTATGACGATGGGCGCGCTCCATGACGGCCACGCCGAGCTCGTCCGGCAGGCGCGCGCCCAAGCCGACGGCGTCATCGTCACCCTCTTCGTCAACCCGCTGCAGTTCGGCGCCGGCGAGGACCTCGACCGCTACCCCCGCACCCTCGAGGCGGACCTCGCCCTGCTAGATGACCTCGCAGATGTCGTCTTCACGCCGACGCCTGACGTCGTCTACCCCGCCGAGCCGGTGGTGCGGGTCTCCGCCGGTCGCATCGGCGACTTTTTCGAGGGGGCTTCTCGGCCGGGTCACTTCGACGGCGTGCTGACCGTCGTCCTCAAGCTCCTGCACCTCACCGCGCCGGACGTCGCGCTGTTCGGGCAGAAGGACGCGCAGCAGCTCACCACCATCCGGCGGATGGTCGCCGACCTCGATGTGCCGGTGAGCATCGTCGCGGTGCCCACCGTCCGGGAGAGCGACGGGCTGGCCCTGTCCAGCCGCAACCGCTACCTCACGCCTGAGCAGCGCACCGCTGCGCTGTCTTTGTCCAGGGCACTGCAGACCGGCGATCTCGCTGCCGGCCGCGCCCTGCTCGACGCCACCGAAGGCGTCGACCTCAACTACCTCGAGCGGGTGGACTCCACCAGCTTCGAGGCAGCACCGGACGGCGACCTGATGATCGTCGCGGCGACGGTGGGCACGACCCGACTGATCGACAACCTCCCGGTGAAGGACCTCTGATGCTGCGCACCATGCTCACGAGCAAGATCCATCGCGCCACCGTGACCCAGGCCGATCTGCACTACGTCGGTTCGGTCACGGTGGACCAGGACCTGCTCGATGCCGCCGACCTCTACCCCGGCGAGAAGGTGGCGATCGTCGACGTCACCAACGGCGCCCGGCTCGAGACCTACGTCATCAGTGGTCCCCCTGGCTCCGGAATCATCGGCATCAACGGCGCGGCTGCGCGGCTGGTCCATCCCGGCGACCTCGTCATCCTGATCGCCTACGGCCAGATGGAGGACGAGGAGGCCCGCACCCGCCGGCCGCGGGTCGTCTTCGTCGATGCCGACAACAAGGTCATCGGCACCGGCACCGACCCGGCAGAGGCTTTGCCCCAGAGCGGCCTGCTGCGTGGCGATGAGCCACACGTCGGCTCCTACGACGACGACCCCACCCTGGTCTGGTGACCCGTCGGTGACAGCGGCCAGCAGGCTGCTCGCTCCTGACCCCGGCTGGACCGTCTCCGCCGACGTCGTCGTCGTCGGGTCCGGCGTCGCTGGCCTGACGGCCGCCCTCCACGCCGCCCGCTCGGGCGAGGTCCTCGTCGTCACGAAGGTCGAGGTCGACGACGGCTCCACCCGCTGGGCGCAGGGCGGCGTCGCCGCAGCTCTCGGCACCGACGACTCCCCGCTCGAGCACGAGCGGGACACGCTGACAGCTGGCGTCGGCCTGTGTGATCCCGCAGCGGTCCGCGTCCTGTGCGAGGAGGGGCCAGCGCGGCTGCGCGAGCTGATCGCTCTGGGTGCCGGCTTCGACAGGGATCCTTCTGGTGAGCTCATGCTCACTCGCGAGGGCGGCCACAGCCGCAACCGCATCGTGCATGCCGGCGGTGACGCCACCGGCGCCGAGGTGAGCCGCGCTCTCGTTGCGGCGGTCCTGGCGCACCCGAGGATCACGCTGATCGAGCACGCCCTGGTGCTCGACCTGCTGCGCACGGCCGAGGGTCGGGTCGCGGGGCTCACGCTGCACGTGCTCGGCGAGGGCACCCAGGACGGCGTCGGCGCCGTGCACGCGCGGGCAGTCGTCCTGGCGACGGGCGGCATGGGCCAGGTCTTCGCCAGCACGACAAACCCCCCTGTCTCCACCGGCGATGGGGTGGCGCTTGCGCTGCGCGCCGGCGCCAAGGTGACCGACCTGGAGTTCGTGCAGTTCCACCCCACCGCCTTGTGGCTCGGGCCGCACGCGACCGGCCAGCAACCCCTCATCAGCGAGGCCCTGCGTGGCGAAGGCGCGTTCCTCCTCGACGGCCACGGCGACAGGGTCATCACCACCGACGACCACCCGCTGGCCGACCTCGCGCCCCGGGACGTGGTGGCGAAGGCCATCAACCGCCGCATGCACGCGCTCGGCAGTGACCACGTGTTCCTCGACGCTCGGGACATCCCTGGCCTGCCCGAGCGGTTTCCCACGATCGTCGCCCGCTGCCGTCAGGAGGGCATCGACCCGCTCTCGGACCTGATTCCCGTCGTACCCGCCGCCCACTACGCCAGCGGCGGCGTCCGCACCGACCTCCACGGCCGGACATCGGTGCCGGGCCTCTACGCCTGTGGCGAGGTCGCCTGCACCGGCGTCCACGGTGCCAACCGGCTCGCGTCCAACTCGTTGCTCGAGGGCCTCGTCTTCGCCGGCCGGATCGGCGATGACCTCTCCGCTGCCCTACCGGAGCGCGGTGTCATCGCTGCGCAGGGCCGGCCCGCCGTGCTGCTCGACCCGTCCACCCGTGGCGAGCTGACCCGCGCAATGACCGACGGCGCCGGTGTGCTGCGCACCGCCCAGTCACTTGCCGGTACGGCGAAAGTCCTGGCAGAGCTGCAGAACCGCGTCTCGTCGGCACCGTCTCCTGCTGCCTGGGAGGCGACCGGGCTGCACGCCGTCGCGACCGCCCTGGTGGCAGCGGCCCGCCGCCGGGAGGAGACCCGCGGCACGCACTGGCGCGAGGACTTCCCCGACGTCTCCAAGGCATGGCAGGGCCACCTGGTCACGACCCTCGAGGGCACCAGGTTCGAGGCGTCATGAGGATGTCCGAGCCCACGTTGAAGGCCCTGGCTGCGGCTGGTCTCGACCCCGCGATGGTGACGGACCTCGCCGAGCGGACGCTGGCCGAAGACCTGGCCGGGGGCGTCGACGTCACCAGCGTCGCGACCATCCCCGAGCACCTGACGGGCACGGCTGCCTTTGTCCCGCGTGCGGATGGTGTGGTCGCTGGGATCGCGGTGGCCATGGCCTGCTTCGACTCGGTCGGCGCCATCACCTGGGACCGCGTGGGCGACGACGGACCGGCCCGCGCAGGTGAGGTGGTGCTCCAAGGGACCGGCCGGGTCCGCGCGCTGCTCACGGCCGAGCGATCAGCCCTCAACCTGCTGTGCCACCTGTCCGGCGTGGCCACCCTGACCTCCCGCTGGGTCGAGGCTGTTCAGGGCACCGGTGCGCGCATCCGTGACACCCGCAAGACCACACCTGGGCTGCGCGCGCTCGAGAAGGCTGCCGTCGTCGTCGGCGGTGGCCTCAACCACCGGATGGCGCTGTCGGACGCTGCCCTGGTCAAGGACAACCACGTCGTCGCGGCCGGTGGGGTGGCGCTTGCCTTCACAGCGGTGCGCGAGCTGTGGCCCGACCTCGAGGTCGAGGTGGAGTGCGACACCGTCGAGCAGGTGCGTGAGGTGGTCGCGGCCGGCGCCGACCTCGTGCTGCTCGACAACATGTCCCTGCAGGACCTGCGCGCCTCGGTCGAGATCTGCCGGCCCCAGGGCGTCCGCACCGAGGCATCGGGCGGGCTGACCCTCGACCGGGCACGGGCGGTCGCCGAGACCGGAGTCGACTACCTGTCGGTGGGCGCGCTGACTCACTCGGCTCCGGTCCTCGACCTGGGCCTCGACCTGATCGGCACGCACTGATGCTCCTCACCGTCGACGTCGGCAACACCAACATCGTGCTGGGGCTGTTCGACGGGCCCAAGCTGTTCGCCAGCTACCGCCTGCGCACCGACGCCAGGGTCACTGCGGACGAGCTGGCGCTGCTGTTCCGGGGCCTGCTGTCCAGCCATCCCGCCCCCGACGGTGTCTCCGTGTGCTCGACGGTCCCGCAGGTCCTCGACCAGCTCCGGCTGATGTTCGACCGCTACTTCGCGGACGTGCCCACCGTCATCGTCGGGCCTGGCGTGAAGACCGGCGTGCCGCTGCTCTACGACAACCCGAAGGAGGTCGGACCCGACCGGGTCTGCAACACGTTGGCCGCGCACACCCTCCACGGCGGCCCAGCGATCGTCGTGGACTTCGGCACTTCCACCAACTTCGACGTGGTCTCGGCCAAGGGGGAGTTCCTTGGCGGCGCCCTTGCACCCGGTGTGGAGATCTCTGTAGATGCCCTGGCCGCCCGTGCCGCGCGGCTGTTCAAGGTCGAGCTGGTCGAGCCTCGCTCCGTCATCGGCAAGACCACGGTGGAGGCACTGCAGAGCGGGCTGGTCTACGGGTTCGCCTCGCAGGTTGACGGCATGGTCGAGCGGATCTCCCGAGAGCTCGGCGCCGACCCCATCGTCATCGCCACCGGCGGCCTGTCCACCCTGATGGTCAACCTCTGCGAGACGATCGACGAGCACGAGCCCGATCTGACCCTGATCGGCCTGCGCCTCGTCTACGAGAAGAACACCTGACCGCCCCCGCTCCAGTCGCTCGGGCCGGCCCTGCAGGATGCCGACGCAAGCCGCAGCACCCCACGTGCAGACCCGCTAGGTTCGCCGGTGCCCTGTCTGCTCATATCCGCAGTGCCCTGGCTCGCGGGGACGCCTCGCACGCTCGGCGTCATCGGCTGAGCTCGGCTGTCAGCAGACAGGCCCCTTTAGTGGCCCGCCCAAGCCAGGACGCGTCACGAGCGGCGGCGCTGCGTCGATAGGCTGCGCCGGTGACTGACCCGGAGGCCGGCCCTGCGACTGACGAGTCAGATCTCCCTGAGCAGGTCAGGGTTCGCCGTGAGAAGTACGACCGGCTGACCGCTGCCGGCACGCCGCCCTACGCCCTCGGCTATCCACGCACCGCCACGATCATGGAGGTTCGCGGGCGCTTCCCGGACCTGCCACCCGACACGGCATCCGGTTCAACAGTCGCTATCGCCGGCCGGGTCGTGCTCAGCCGGACCGGCGGCAAGTTGTGCTTCGCGACGATCTCCGAGGGCGAGTCGCAGATCCAGGTGATGATCAGCCTGGACGGGGTGGGCGCGGACCGGCTGGCGGAGTGGAAGGCCGACCTCGACCTCGGCGACCACGTAGGCGTGACTGGTGAGGTCATCAGCAGCCGGCGCGGGGAGCTCAGCGTCCTGGCCGCCGATTGGCAGCTGCTGAGCAAGGCGTTGCGTCCGCTGCCCGACAAGCACAAGGGCCTGACCGATCCTGAGGCCAGGGTCCGGCAGCGCTACCTGGACCTGGCGGTCAACCCCAGCAGCCGGCAGATGGTCCACGACAGAGCGGCCACTGTGCGCTCGCTGCGTGACACCTTGCACCGGCGGGGCTACGTGGAGATCGAGACCCCGACCATGCACGCGGTCCAGGGAGGTGCCGCAGCCCGGCGGTTCCAGACGCACGTCAACGCGCTGGACCTCGACACCACCTTGCGCATCGAGCTCGAGCTCTACCTCAAGCGGGCCGTGGTCGGTGGCATCGACCGGGTCTTCGAGATCGGCCGGATCTTCCGCAACGAGGGGATCGACGCCACCCACTTCCCTGAGTTCACGATGCTCGAGGCCTACGAGGCGTACGGCGACTACGACACCATGGCCGAGCTGACCCGGGCGCTGGTGCTCGACGCCGCCCACGCCGTCGGCCGCACCGTGGTCCCCGATGGGCACGGCGCCGAGATCGACCTGGAAGCCGAGTGGCGGCATGCCACCATCCACGACCTCGTGAGCGAAGCCGTGGGGGAGGCGGTCGATCCCGGAACCCCGCTCCACCGGCTGGTGGCACTCGCGTCGAAGCACGGCGTGGCGCTGCAACCGGCGTGGGGTGAGGGCGAGGTCGTGCTCGAGCTCTTCGAGCAGCTCGTCGAGCACACGCTCCTGCAACCGACGTTTGTCCGCGACTACCCGGTGAGCGTGCGACCGCTGGCCCGCAACCACCGTGACGACCCTCGTCTGGTGGAAGCCTGGGACCTGGTCATCGCCGGGGTGGAACTGGCGCCGGCCTACAGCGAGCTGGTGGATCCGGTGGAGCAGCGTCGGCGCCTCACCGAGCAGTCGCTCAAGGCCGCGGGCGGCGACCCGGAGGCGATGCAGCTCGACGAGGACTTCCTGCGCGCCCTCGAGCACGGGGCACCGCCCATGGGTGGCATGGGCCTGGGCGTCGACCGGCTGGTGATGCTGCTCACCGGGCAGCCGATCCGGGAGACGATCCTGTTCCCCCTGGTCCGCCCGCATTCCTGACCGAAATCGCCCGCCTTTGCATTTATCAGGGCTTTTCGCCTACCTTTCGGAACCTGCCGTCCGAACGAATGCGAAATAGGGAGAAGCAATGGCTCAGAGGGTTCAGGTCCTGCTCGTGTGTGATCTCCACGACGGGGAGGCCGAGGGCAGCGAGACGATCACCTTCTCCCTGGACGGTTCCTCCTACGAGATCGACGTCTGCGAGCAGCACGCGGCCCAGCTGCGTGACGGCTTCGCCCCCTTCATCGGTGCCGCCCGCCGGGCGGGCAGGGGCAGCGCACCAGGGCCCCGCCGAGGCAAGGGCACAGGCCGCAACCGCACCGACGACCGGGTCGGGCAGATCCGCGCTTGGGCGCGCGCCAACGGCCACCAGGTCAGCGAGCGGGGCCGCCTCTCGCGCACGCTCGTCGAGGCCTACGAGGCCGCTCAGCGCTGAGTTCGTGCGGCACAGTTCGCTCACGGCGTAGGCAACGACGGGAACGCCAGCAGCCTGCGCGAGGTTCACCTCGTACCGGTTCTCCGGCGCTCGAGCCCGGTGGGTTGTGCACTCGCCTCTCGCGCGCAGCCGCCCGGCGTTAGTGTTCGAGGTCAACGGGCAAGCCCAGGTGCAACTGCCCCGTGAGGAGCGCACATGTTCGAGAGGTTCACCGACCGAGCCCGTCGTGTTGTCGTCCTGGCCCAGGAAGAGGCCCGGATGCTCAGCCACAACTACATCGGGACCGAGCACATCCTGCTCGGCCTGATCCACGAGGGCGAGGGCGTCGCCGCCAAGGCGCTCGAGTCGCTGGGCATCTCGCTCGAAGGAGTCCGCAGCCAGGTCGAGGAGATCATCGGCCAGGGCCAGCAGGCCCCGTCGGGTCACATCCCCTTCACGCCGCGTGCCAAGAAGGTGCTCGAGCTCTCGCTCCGTGAGGCGCTGCAGCTCGGCCACAACTACATCGGGACCGAGCACATCCTGCTCGGCTTGATCCGCGAGGGCGAGGGCGTCGCCGCCCAGGTCCTCGTCAAATTGGGAGCCGACCTCAACCGCGTGCGCCAGCAGGTGATCCAGTTGCTCAGCGGCTACAGCGGCAAGGAGCCGGCTGCTGCCGGCGGCCCGGCCGAAGGCACCCCGTCGACGTCGCTCGTGCTCGACCAGTTCGGCCGCAATCTCACGCAGGCCGCCCGCGAGTCCAAGCTCGACCCGGTCATCGGGCGCGAGAAGGAGATCGAGCGCGTCATGCAGGTCCTGTCCAGGAGGACCAAGAACAACCCCGTCCTCATCGGCGAGCCAGGCGTGGGCAAGACCGCCGTCGTCGAGGGCCTCGCCCAGGCCATCGTCAAGGGTGAGGTGCCCGAGACGCTCAAGGACAAGCAGCTCTACACCCTTGACCTCGGCGCGCTGGTCGCCGGCTCCCGCTACCGCGGTGACTTCGAGGAGCGCCTGAAGAAGGTGCTCAAGGAGATCCGCACCCGCGGCGACATCATCTTGTTCATCGACGAGCTCCACACTCTCGTCGGGGCGGGTGCTGCTGAGGGCGCCATCGACGCTGCCAGCATCCTCAAGCCGATGCTGGCTCGCGGTGAGCTGCAGACCATCGGTGCTACCACCCTGGACGAATACCGCAAGCACCTCGAGAAGGACGCCGCCCTCGAGCGCCGCTTCCAGCCGATCCAGGTGCCGGAGCCGTCGCTGGCGCACACCATCGAGATCCTCAAGGGCCTGCGCGACCGCTACGAGGCGCACCACCGCATCTCGATCACCGACGCCGCCCTGGTTGCCGCAGCCACCCTCGCCGATCGCTACATCAGCGACCGCTTCCTGCCCGACAAGGCGATCGACCTGATCGACGAGGCGGGCTCCCGCATGCGCATCCGACGGATGACCGCGCCGCCCGACCTGCGCGAGTTCGACGAGCGGATCGCAGGCGTCCGCAGGGACAAGGAGTCGGCGATCGACGCGCAGGACTTCGAGAAGGCCGCATCCCTGCGCGACAAGGAGAAGACGCTGCTCGCCGAGAAGGCGACCCGCGAGAAGGAGTGGAAGGCCGGTGACATGGATGTCGTGGCCGAAGTCGACGACGAGCAGATCGCCGAGGTCCTCGCGATCTGGACCGGCATCCCGGTCTTCAAGCTGACCGAGGAGGAAACCGCCCGCCTGCTGCGCATGGAGGACGAGCTCCAC
>Ga0136633_1000930_pt1 | contig 21774 bp, 28 predicted proteins | sample AntDrymeUQ832206_2_FD_105494 | JGI IMG/M metagenome (GOLD analysis project Ga0136633, IMG submission 105494) | Polar desert sand microbial communities from Dry Valleys, Antarctica - metaG UQ83 (22.06) | ecosystem: Environmental > Terrestrial > Soil > Desert | place: Antarctica: Dry Valley...
GTCTTCGGCTCGGCGCGAACGCCGCAGGGCAGCGCGGAATGCGAGCTGGCGCGCGCGGTCGGGCAGCGGCTGGGGGAGGCCGGCTTCGCAGTCATCACCGGCGGCGGGCCCGGCGCGATGGAGGCGGCGCACCACGGCGCCCGCGACGCCGGGGCGCAGACGATCGCCTTGAACATCGATCTGCCCTTCGAGCAGCCCGCCGACGCCTGGGCCGACGTCTCGCTGGACTTCCACTACTTCTTCTGTCGCAAGGTCATGTTCGTGCGCTACGCCAACGCGTTCGTCGCCCTGCCCGGCGGCTACGGCACGCTCGACGAGCTGTTTGAGGCGCTGTGCCTCATCCAGACGCAGAAGATCCGCTCGTTTCCGGTGATCCTGGTCGGCACCGCCTACTGGTCGGGGCTCGTGGCCTGGCTGCGAGAGCGCGCGGCCGGCGACGGCAAGATCAGCCCCGGCGACATCGACCTGCTGCATCTGACGGACGATCTCGACGACGTCGTCGAGCGCGTCTCGCGCGCCGCCGCCGAGCAGCAGGCCTAGGCCTGCCGCGTCAGCCGAACGTGAACGCGAACGCGCTGACGCCCCGGTCGGGGCGCAGTGTCAGCACGTGCTCCTGGGTCGACGGGAGCTTGACGAGCGAATAGAGGCGCTGGCGGCGCACGCGAACGACGCCGCCGCGGACGTCGGCGCCGGCGCTCGCCGACGGGATCGGGCGGCCGTCGAGCAGCACCCGCACGTCGCGCGGACGACCGCCCTCGGAGGACAGCACGAGGTAGACCGCCTTGCCGACGACGCGCGCGGTGACGCTCGCGCCGCGCACCGCCCGCGCCGACTCGCCGTCGACGCGCCAGCGCCCGCCGAGGCTGAAGGCGCTCTGCGGCAGGTCCGCCGCAAAGGCCGGCCTGTAGTCGCGCGTGCCGTTGCGCGGGGCGACGGGGGAGAACCCCTCAGCACGCTTGCTGCCGAGATAGGTCTCGGGCGTCGCCTGCGCGCCGGTTGTCACGATCTTGCCCCGCGGCTTGGCCGCCGCTCCCAGGCGGCGCTGCCCGGCCTCGGCGAGCAGCGTGCGGATCGCGGCCTCCGTCTCCTTGTACTCGCCCTCGCCGAGGTGCGCGTAGCGCACGCGCCCCCGCGCGTCGATGAGGTACTTCGCGGGCCAGCCCTGATTGGTGAACGCGTTCCAGGTGCCGAAGTCGTTGTCCTGGACGACCGGGTAGCGCACGCCCTCGTCCTCGATCGAGCGCTGGACGTTGGACGCCTGCTTCTCGAAGTCGAACTCCGGCGTGTGCACCCCGACGATCGTCAGCCCCGCGGCGCGGTAGCGCGCGTCCCACGACTTCACGTATGGCAGCGTGCGCAGGCAGTTGATGCAGGTGTAGGTCCAGAAGTCGATCAGCACGACGCGCCCGCGCAGGCGCTTCATCGTCAGCGGCGACGAGTTGAACCAGCGCTGCGTGTCCGTGAACTCCGGTGCCCTGCCCAGCACCAACAGCTCGGGCGTCTGCACGCCGGGCAGCGCCGCGTCGGAGGAGGCGGCGATGTCGGGCGGCGGCGCGGGCGTCGTCGGCGCCTTGAACTTCGACTCGCCGCGCACCTTCGCAAGCCGCTCCTCGACCGCCGGCGACTGCTCCAGGCTGCCGGTCGGGTTCGTCAGAAAGCTCGGAAACTCGCTCGCGAGCGTGCTCTGCAGGCGGATGTCGAGGCCGGCGAACATCAGCACCGCGGTCAGCACCATCACGACGCCGAACGCGCGCTGCACGACCGGGCCGCGACCGCCGCGCCGGACGCGATCCATGACCCGCCGGCCGCCGAGCGCCAGCACGAGCAGTACGGCCGCCGAGCCGAGCGCGTAGGCGATCGCGACCGCCACGATCTCGCCGGTCGTTCCGCGCGTCGCGCCCGTGACGATCACCGCCGACAGGATCGGGCCGGCACAGGGCGCGTAGACGAAGCCCAGCGCGCCTCCGACCGGCAGCCCCGTCCAGAAGCCGTGGCCGGCGTCGCGCGGGCCCAGGCGCGACAGCACCGACATCCGCGCCTCGATCCAGTGGCTCGCGCGCGGGATGAGCTGCGTCAGCCCGAAGGCGAGCAGCACCGCGATCGCGAACGTGCGCAGGGCACCGTCGGCGAAGCCGACGCGCTGCACGACCGACGCGATGCCGACGATCGTTATCGTGTGCGTGAGCGTCAAGCCGCAGACGACGCCGAGCGGGCGGCGGTGGCCGCCGCTACCGCTCGCCGACAGCAGCGCGGGGAGCACCGGAAGCACGCACGGGGTGATCGCCGTGGCGGCTCCGGCGAGGACGGCGAATGCGAGCAGGACGATCATCCGTGCACAGTGTTCTCGCTTTCACGCCATTCGGATGCACCAGGCTCTGCGCCCGGGGTCGCGCAACCGCGCCGACGGTTAGTCTGCGCGCCATGAAGCGGCCCTCGCTGAAGCGCAAGGAGAAGCAGCCCCAGTACCCGTGGCAGAAGCCCCCGGGGGCCGCGCCGGCCGCACCGGGCGCACCAGCTGAGGCGGGCCCGAAGAAGCAGGGGCGCTTCGCGCGCGGCAAGAAGCCGCCGACGCCGCAGGAGCAGGCGCCGAGCGCGAGCCCGGCGCCCGACAAGAAGCCGGGCCGGGCGAAGGGCGCGCTCGCCGCTCCCGCGCGCCTCGCCCGCAAGCCGGTCGACAAGCTCGGCGGCCTCAGCGGCAAGCCGCGGATCATCGTCTTCGGCCTGCTCGCGATCATCGTCCTGTTCGCCGCGCTGCAGCTGCGCGGCGGGCGCGACGACGACAAGCTCGTGCGCCAGGCGCTCGAACGCTACGAGCAGGCGTCGGCGCAGAAGGACTACCAGGAGCTGTGCGACGAGCTGCTGGCGAGCTCCTACGTCAAGCAGACGGCGAGCAGCGGCCTGCCATGCGAGGTCGCGCTGCGCACGGCGCTCGAGAACGTCCGCAACCCGACGCTCGACGTTCTCAGCGTCGAGGTCAACGGCGACCGCGCGGCCGCCCGGGTGCGCGGGGCGGCGGCCGGGCAGCAGCCCGGCACGGCGGTCTACACGCTCATCCGCGAGGACGACTCCTGGCGCATCCTGCCGCCGCGCGCGGGCAACGCGACGCCGTAGGGCGTCAGCGCCGCAGCAGCACGGCGACCGCGGTCAGCGCGAAGCCGATCTGGCCGAACGCCAGCGCTGTGCCGAGGTTCGGCGCGCCCGCGAGGCCGGCGACCGCGCTGCACAGCGCGAACGCCACCAGCATCAGCGCGAGGTCCACCAGCGCGGGCCGGCTCATCGCGCGGCCGCCGCCGTCTCGAGCGCGCGCGTGAGCGCGGGGACGTCGAGCGCCGGGTCCTGCTCGGCGAGCAGCGCGGTCGCCGCGCGGCGACCGCCGAGCGCCCGCAGCCCACGCTCGCCGTGCTCGACGACGTAGTCCGCGAGCGCGCTGCAGCGCCGCGCGCGCAGCCGCCGCGCCGTCAGGTCGAGGCGCTCGCGGTGCGCGTCGAGCGCGCCGACGAGCTCGTCGAAGCCGCTCGCGGGCGCCGGCGACGAGACGGCGACGACGGCGGTCTCGCCCGCGCCGAGCGCGCGCAGCGCGGCGTCGAGGTCGCGCCGCGAGCTCTGCGCGACCGCGCCTAGGTCGGCCTTCGTGACGACGAGCACGTCCGGGATCTCCATGATCCCGGACTTCAGAAACTGGAGCACGTCGCCGGCTGCGGGCTGGACCACCACCGCGACAGTATCCGCCGCCTCGGCGACATCGGTCTCGGACTGGCCGACGCCGACGGTTTCGATGACGACGACGTCGAAGGCCGCCGCCAGCGCGTGGGCGCCGGCGCGGGTCGCCGGCGCGAGGCCGCCGAGACGCTCGCCGGCGGCCATCGAGCGCACGAAGACGCCGCGGTCAGCGGGGTCGACGGCGATCCGCGCGCGGTCGCCGAGCAGCGCGCCTCCCGAGCGCTTGGACGACGGGTCGACGGCGAGCACCGCCACCGTGCGGTCCAGTGCTCGCCAGGCGCGCACGAGCTGCGCGAGCAGCGACGACTTGCCCGCGCCGGGCGGGCCCGTGATGCCGACGACGTGCGCCCGCGCCTCGCCCCCGAGCGCGGCCGGCGAGACGCCGGCCAGCAGCTCGGCGATCGCGACGCGGTACGCCGGCGCACGGTTCTCGACGAGGTTCAGAACCGCCGGAGCGGCGCTCAGGTCGCGCTGGCGCAGGCGCTGCGCGAGGCGTTGCGGAGGGCTGTCGTCGAGCACGGGGCGATCATCTAAGCGCATGTCGTACGAACTTTCTCGCCTGTACACCGCCGTTCCGGTTACGGTCGCAAGCACTGACACGTCACGTATCGCGAGAAGGGAATCCGAAAATGACGTTCGAAGGAGACGGTTGCCCGCCCGTCGAGCCGAGCCGAGGCCAGCGCGTGCGGCGCACGGCGGTCAAAGTCGTGCTGCCCACCAGCGTCGCGCTCGGCGCCGGCGCGGCCATCGCCTACGCGGCGATCCCTGCCGCCGACGGCACGATCGGCGCGTGCTACGTGCCCAACCAGTCCGTGCGCTTCGTCGACGGCCCCGACAACTGCCGCACGAGCACCGCTGAGGGTGCCGAGCAGTTTCTGCGGTTCAACCAGACGGGCCCGCGGGGGCTCGAGGGCCCGGCGGGACAGGCGGGACCGGCGGGCGCCGCCGGCGCGCCCGGCGCCCCAGGGGGACTCGGCGTGCCCACGGCCGACCCCGCGAAGGCCTCGGACTACCTGCTCGAGATCGACGGGATCAAGGGCGAGTCCTCCGACCAGAAGCACAAGGACACGATCGAGATCTCGTCCTTCTCCTGGGGGGCGTCGAACCCCACGCGCAGCTCGGGCAGCGGCGGCGGCGGCGGAGCGGGCAAGGTCGTCTTCCAGGACCTGCACTTCAACGCGCCGGTCAACCGCTCCTCGCCGCTGCTGTTCAAGCGGGCGGTCACCGGCGAGCACATCAAGAAGGCGACGCTGTTCGTGCGCAAGGCCGGCGGCGAGCAGCAGGACTACATGAAGATCACGATGTCGGACATCCTCGTGTCCTCGTACAAGTCCGAGCCCGACGAGAACGCCGACTCCGTGCCGACCGACCAGGTCTCGCTGAACTTCTCGAAGATCGAGTACTCCTACTCGCCCCAGAACCCCGACGGCAGCCTGGCCGCGCCGGTCACGGCCACGTACGACCTCAAAGCGCTGAAGAAGTAGCGCCACCATGCGCGCGCAACGGGCGCCGCTCGGCGGCGTTCGCGCCGGCGGCGCCGGCGCGGACCTCGTCGTGCACCTGGACCTCCCGCAGGTTCCGCCGCCGCACGTCTCGCTGAGCCCGCGCGACCTGCGCATGCCGGCGGTCGAGCGCGCGATGGGGCTCGAGGACGGCGCGTCGCTGACGCTCGCCGACGGCACCGTCGCCTACGCGGGGCACCGGCGGGTGCGCGACGGCGCCCGCGTCGCGCTCATCACGATCCCCGGGCTGCTGCGCTTCGACGTCCACCCGCGGGCGGACTGCTTCTCGTTCACCGTGCGCAACCTCACCGGCCTGGAAGCCAGCGGCCCGGCGCGCGAGCTGCCTGTCCGCCCCTACCACCGCCCGGAGGGCCTGCCGCTCAACGAGTACGAGCTGCAGCTCACGGCGCCCGGCGGGCACAACGTGTGCATCGTCGTCCGCGTCCCGCCCTACCAAGGCGAGCTCGAGCACGTCTACGCCGCAGTGGCGCTCGTGCGCTGATGCGCCGCATCGACATGCGCGTCCGGGCTGCGGACGTCGCCGTCGCCTATGACCGCCTGCTGCCGCGCATCCGCGCCGGCCTGCACCCGCTGCCCGACGGAGACGAGGTCGTGCTCGTGGCGCTCGGTGAGCGCAGCGAGCTGCCGCCGCCCAGCGAGGTCGCGGCACTGGCGGGCGACGTGCTGCTCGGCGATCCCGTCGAGGCGGACGCGGGCGCGGACCTCGCCGCCGCGCTCGCCGCGCTGACGCCGCGCTTTGAGATCGGGGGCCGGGTCGTGCTGCGCACCCCGGCACACGAGGCGCCGCCGCCCGGCCCGATCGACGTCGTGCTCGAGCGCGGGCTGGGCTTCGGCACGGGCGCGCACCCGACCACGCGCCACTGCCTCGAGCTGCTGCTCGACGTCGAGCCGGGCGGGGCGTTCGCCGACCTCGGCTGCGGCGCCGGCGCGCTGACGATCGCGGCGGCGAAGCTCGGCTACGCGCCGGTCGTCGGCATCGACAACCTCGACAGCGCCTGCGAGACCGCGTGGCGCAACGGGGAGCGAAACAGCGTCGACGCGGACTTCGTCACGGGCGACCTGCTGGAGCTCGGGCGCCTGGAAGTCCGCGTCGCGGTGATGAACGTCTCCGCGATCGCGGTGCACCTGCGCCTCGCCGCATCCGAGCTGGATGCGCTCGAGTGGCTCATCGTCTCGGGCCTCGACCACCCCCAGCAGCTCGCCGAGGCGATCGCCGCGTACGAGGCCGTGGGCTTCGCCGAGCGGCGCCGCATCGACCAGGCGGGCTGGCCCGCCGTCCTGCTGTCGAGTTCTAAGGGGTAGCGGCCGCGACGCCGTTGCGCGCGGCGACGAGCTCGACGAGGTCGCGCATGATCTGACTGAGGTCGAAGTCCTTGGGCGTGTAGACTGCGGTCACGCCCGCCGCCTTCAAAGGCGCGACGTCGGCCTCGGGAATGATCCCGCCGACGACGACCGGCACGTCGACACCAGCCTCGCTCAGCGCACGGACGATGTCGGGAATCAGCTCGCGGTGCGAACCCGACAGGATCGACAGGCCGATCACGTGCACGCCCTCCTGCAGCGCGCTCGTGACGATCTGCGACGGCGTCAGGCGGATGCCCTCGTAGACGACGTCCATGCCCGCGTCGCGCGCGCGCACGGCGATCTGCTCGGCGCCGTTGGAATGCCCGTCGAGGCCGGGCTTGCCGACGAGCATCTTGATGCGCCGCCCGAGCGCCTCGCTGACGCGGGCGACCTCGTCGCGCAGCCCGTCGAGGTCGGACTCGCCCGCGCCGGCCGCGGCGCTCGCCTCGCCGACGCCGGTCGGCGCGCGGTAGTCGCCGTAGACGTCGCGCAGCGCCTGCGCCCACTCGCCCGTCGTGGCGCCCGCGCGGGCGGCGGCGATCGTCGCGGGCATGATGTTCTCCGCGTCGTCGGCGGCGACCCTGCGCAGCTCGCCGAGGGCCGCCTCGACCGCCGGCCCGTCGCGCCCCGAGCGCCATGCCTGCAGCGCGGCGACCTGCTCGGCCTCGACGCCGGGGTCGACGGTCAGGATCGCGCCGTCGGCGCCCGTCGCCAGCGGCGAGGGCTCGGAGTCGGCGTAGCGGTTTTGGCCGACGACGACCAGGTCGCCCGATTCGATTCGGCGGATGCGGTCGCGGTGCGAGTCGACGAGCGCGGCCTTCATGTACGAGATCGCGCCGCTCGCGCCGCCGTGGCGCTGCACGTTCGCGATCTCCGCCCGCGCGCCCTCCAGCAGCTCCCCGACGAGGCCTTCCATGACGTGCGAGCCGGCGAAGATGTCGGGGTACTCGAGCAGGTCGGTCTCGTAGGCGAGCACCTGCTGGATGCGCAGCGACCACTGCTGATCCCACGGCCGCGGCAGGCCCAGGGCCTCGTTCCAGGCGGGCAGCTGAATCGCGCGCGCGCGGGCGTCGCGCCCGAGCGTGACCGCGAGCGCCTCGAGCACGATCCGCTGGACGTTGTTCTCCGGCTGGGACTCCGTCAGCCCGAGCGAGTTGACCTGCACGCCGTAGCGAAAGCGCAGCTGCCGCGGGTCCTCGATGCCAAAGCGCTCGCGGCCGATCTGCTCCCACAAGAGCGCCATCGCGCGCAGCTTCGCGTGCTCCTCGACGAAGCGCACGCCGGCGTTGACGAAGAAGGAGATGCGGCTGAAGACCGTGCCCATCAGCGCCTGGTCGACGCGCTCGGAGACGGCGTCGAGGACCGCGATCGCGTTGGAGATCGCGAAGGCGATCTCCTGCACGGGCGTCGCGCCCGCCTCCTGCAGGTGGTAGCTGCAGATGTTGATCGGGTTCCACTTCGGAACCTCGGCGACGGTGTAGGCGATCAGGTCCGCGGTCAACCGCATGGACGGGCCGGGCGGGAAGGCGTACGTCCCGCGCGCGAGAAACTCCTTGATGACGTCGTTCTGCGTCGTGCCCTGCAGGACCCGCGGGTCGATGCCGTTGTCCTCGGCGCAGACGACGTACAGCGCCAGCAGCCACGCGGCCGTCGCGTTGATCGTCATCGACGTGTTCATCGTGTCCAGCGGGATGCCGTCCATCAGCGTGTGCATCGCGCCCTTGTGGGCGACGGGGACGCCGACCTTGCCGACCTCGCCCCGAGCGAGCTCGTGATCTGCGTCATAGCCCGTCTGCGTCGGCAGGTCGAACGCGACCGACAGCCCCGTCTGGCCCTTTGCGAGGTTGCTGCGATACAGCTCGTTGGACTTCGCCGCAGTCGAATGACCCGCGTAGGTGCGCATCATCCAGGGGCGGTCGGGCTTGGGGAGGCGGTGCGACGGCGCGTCGGCCATCGGCTGATCGTACCCCCGGGGCGGCGGCTCTCGCGCCCGTGCGCGCAGACAGCGCAGCGAGCATCGGTGCTTCCCCGCGGCGCCACCCCTTGCCGTGATCGACGCTGAACTCAGGTCCCGTCGAGCGTGCCCTGCACGCCGTTGACGATCAGCTGCACCGCAAAGGCGCTGAGCAGCAGGCCGAACACCCGCGCGCCACACCCTATGCCCAACCTCGTGCGCCGGGTCAGGCGCCGGCGTGTCGCGAATCAGCTGATGTGCCGGCGGCGCAACGCGACGGCGACGGCGCCCGACTTCGTGTGGACGCCGAACTTGCGGTAGACGTTCGTGAAGTGCCCGTCGACCGTCGAACGGCTGATCTGCAGTCGCTCGCCGATCTCGTCGCTGGACACGCCGTCGGCGGCGAACTGCAGAAGCTGCAGTTCGCGGGGCGTGATGTCCTCGGCGCCGTCGACCGTCATCCGTCGCTCGTCTCTGTGCTGCGTCTCGTCGGCTGGCATGTTCGGTGGTATCCCCGTGTCGTGGCAGAAGCGGTGGGCCGCCCACCACCGATTGACGATCGATGTAGACGAAGTCGTAGCTTACAGCTAATACCTCGCGGAAAGGCAGGCATACCGGGCGCCTGCGTCTCATACATCGCCGCAGGGGTAGCTTTCGTGTCATGCGACCCATCGACGTCCGCCATCTCGGCCGCCCGCACGTGATCTGCAGCTGGCAGGTCGACGACATCCTCGTCGATCCCGGGCCGGAGTCGTGCCTCGACACGCTGCTCGACGCGCTCGGCGACGAGCAGCCGCGGGCGCTGCTGCTGACGCACATCCATTTCGACCACGCCGGCGCGGCCGGCGCGCTCGTGCGCGAGTGGCCCGATCTTGAGGTCTGGGTGCACGAGCGCGGTGCGCGCCACCTTGCCGACCCGGCGCGGCTCGTGGCCTCGGCAAAGCGCCTCTACGGCGAGGACTTCGACCGTCTGTGGGGGGAGGTCGTGCCGATCCCCGAGCGCTCGCTGCGGGTGCTGCGCGGCGGCGAGTCGATCGACGGCTTCGACGTCGCCTACACGCCGGGGCATGCGTCGCATCACGTCTCCTACCGCCATATCGACTCCGGCTGGGTGTTTCCCGGCGACACCTGCGGCGTGCGACTGCCCGCCGGCGACCTGCTGCTGGCGCCGACGCCGCCGCCGGACATCGACCTCGACGCCTGGCGTGCGTCGTTGGATGCAATCGAGGCGTGGGAGCCGACGCGCCTGGCGATCACGCACTTCGGCGACTACGGCGATGTCGCGGAGCACCTCGACCGCCTACGCGCAGCGCTGACGACATGGGGCGATCTGGCGCGCAACACCGATCGCGAGGGCTACGCGCAGGCGCTGCTCGCGGCCTACCGCGGCGCGCTGGACCCCGACGCCGCGGCCTCATTCGGCCAGGCGATGCCGGCGGCCGATCAGTGGCTGGGGCTCGATCGCTACTGGAGCAACCGTTCGGACCCTGGTCAAAATGCTCCACGGCGCCTATCCTGAACCGTCGATGAGCAGCCACACGATCGAGAAGCCGCGGACCGACGGCCCGGGCAGCGGCCTGGGCGGCCACTGGCGCGTCATCGTCCGCAACGACGACCACAACACCTTCGACGGGGTCGCCTACGCGCTCACCCGCTACATCCCCGGCGTCAGCGTCCCTCGCGGCTATCAGATCGCCGAACAGATCCACCGCACGGGCCTGGCGATCGTCTGGTCGGGCCATCAGGAAGCGGCCGAGCTGTACTGGGATCAGCTGCACGGCGCGGGGCTGACGATGGCCGCGCTCGAGCGCGGCTAGCCACGCTTCGCCGCGTCGCCGGCCAGGTGAGGCGCCCCTCTCGGCGTGGGTTGCAGCGAACGGTTAGTCTCGCGCCAGCGTGATGGAGAATTCGATCGCCGGCGTCGGGGACCGCGCGGATCGCGAGCGGGAACTGCTGCGCCGATACCACGAGGACGGAGACATCCGGGCCAGAGACATCCTGGCCGAGGAGATGGTGCCGCTCGCCCGTGCCCTCGCCGGGCGCTACAGCGGCCGCGGTGAGCCGCTGGACGACCTCGTGCAGGTCGCGTGCGTCGGGATCATGAAGGCCATCAAGGGCTTTGACATCACGCGCGACGTGCGCTTCTCGTCCTATGCGACGCCGACCGTGCTCGGCGAGATCAAGCGCCACTTTCGCGACAAGACGTGGGCGATGCGCGTGCCGCGGGGCATGCAGGAGCTGCAGATCGAGCTCGCGAAGTCGCGTGACGAGCTGACGACGACGCTCGGCCGCTCGCCGACGGTGCAGGAGCTCGCCGACAAGGTGGGGCAGCCGTTCGAGGAGGTGCTGATCACGATCCAGAGCCAGGAGGCGCGCCGCACGCGCTCGCTGGACGAGCCGACGGGCGAGGACGTCACGCTCGCCGACTCGATCGGCAGCCGCGATCCGGAGATCAACCGCGCCGAGATCCGCGTGCTGCTCGACGACGCCCTCGAGGTGCTCTCCGAGCGCGACCGCGAGGTCCTGCGCCTGCGCTTCACCGACGACCTGACCCAGACGGAGATCTCCAAGATGGTCGGCGTGTCGCAGATGCAGGTCTCGCGCATCATCCGCCAGGCGCTGCGCGCGCTGCGCGACGACATCGAGAGCACCGAGCGCTCCGACGCGGCGTAGGCTGGCGCATCGACCGTCGGGGCGAGCGCCCAGGTGTGCCGGGTCGCCACCTAGGGGAGCCCGATCGGAGCGTGGCATGACGCAGGATGGCCGGCAGACCGCCTCGTCGTCCGTCAAGGAGAATCCATGTCACTTCTCGCCCTGCGCCTCACCGTCGGCTGCGCCGTCGCCACCTCGGTCGCCCTCGGCGGATCGGCCGATGCTGCGCAGGCGGCCGACACCGCGATCCACGTCTCGCCGCGGGTGCAGATCACCGCGCCCGCCGACAGCCCCGCGGACTTTCCCGGCGTCTCGCGGGTGCGCCGGGGCGAGCCGCTGCCGCGCGGCTGGGTCGTCGTGCGTCGCGACGTGCGGATCACGCGTGGGGGAGAGGTCGCGTTCGCGGCGCTGCGGATGACGTGCCCTCAGGGCCGGACCTGGCGCAGCGGCCGGGCGACGGGCGAGATCGGCGCCAGCGTGCTGGAACGCAACCCGCGCTCGGGCAAACGCTCGGTGCTCGTGATGGCGACGTTCACGACGCGCGACGTGCGGATGGGCGAGACCGCGACGGGATCGGTCCTCGCGCTGTGCCGGTAGGGCAAGTGGACCCTCCGGTACTAGGGACCGCGCTCGTCGACCGGCTCGGGCAGGACGGCAGGCAGTGGCAGCAGCCCCTTGTCGGCGACGCGCCGGTGCGCCTTGAACTCGTCCGGCGTCAGCGGCGCGCAACGCGACAGCGCCCGGGCCTGCGCGCGCGTCAGGTTCTCGCGGGGCTGCTCGGCGTCGCTGCCCGGCGGCCCGCCGGCAGGCTGATCGCTGGCGGTCGTTCTGCGAAACGCAAGCGCTCGATTGAACATCACGCCACCCCCTGATCTGAAGTTCAGGCCGGGAGATCCGCGCTCCCGCCCGTCAGCACTCACGAGCCCTCCGTGAAGCAGAGACCATACGCTGTATGTCAAACACACCCAGCCCTGAGGTCGCCGCGGCACGGCAGGGACGAGCTCAGGCGAGCAACTCCTCCAGCGTGCGGTGGCTCAGGATCGACCGCGGGCTCTCCGCGACGATGTCCGAGCCCGGCCGCGCGGCGTCGTCGCGGCGCTTGATCAGGAGCCACTGGCCCTTTGCGTGGTCCTCGACCTCGACGGCCAGTCGTTTGACCGCCGGGTCCAGCGACGGGCCCTTCGGAACGGCCCACGAGCGCATGACCCCGCGCGCGAGCCGCGGGCCGTCGTGGAGGGACGTCACGAGGTCGGCGATCGCCTGCGGGGCCCCCCTCGGCGTGCGCCAGCACCGTGGCGTCGTCGCCGTGGCGAACCCAGCCCATGACCTTCAGATCGCGCGCCCGCCGCACGATCGCATCGCGGAACCCGGCGTCCTGCACGTCGCCGCGCGCCACGGCACGGATCGCCGCCGCAGGCCTCGCGCGCGGCTCAGCCACGGCGCCGAGTGATCGCGCTTGGGAGGCTCATCGCCGACAGTCCTGACACGAAGCCGACCGGGCTCGGCGGCCGGCGCTGCGGTGACCCCGCCGGCGCCCGGCCCGGCGAGCGCGATCATGCAAGCTGTGCAGCCGATGCTCGAGTTCCGCACCTGTCCCGTCGACGAACAACCGGCCGCCGGCCTCGTCCGCGGCATGCGCGACGAGATCGCCGCGATCTACGAAGGCCTCGTTCTCGACGGGCCGCAGATGCCCCGGGCCACGGCGGCCGAGGTCGGCCCGCCCGACGGCACCTTCGTGGTGGGCTATGAGGCCGGCGTGCCCGTGTGCTGCGGCGGCGTCAAGCGCCTGCCCGACGGCGCCTGCGAGATCAAGCGGATGTTCGTCGTCGCCGACGCCCGCGGGCGCGGCGTCGCGCGGGCGCTCCTCGAGACGCTCGAGCAGCGCGCCCGCGACCTCGGCTACGTCGTCGCGCGGCTGGACACCGGACCGCGCCAGCCACGCGCCCAGCGCATGTACGAGCGCGCCGGGTACGTTCCGATCGCGAACTTCAACGCCAACCCCGTCGCGAGCTTCTTCGGCGAGAAGCGCTTGTAGCTGCGCCGCGAGCGTCGCTCGGGCTACGCGCCCGGGGGCGACGCGATCAGCGGCCCGAGCACGGCGAGGTGCGCCACCGCGGCAGCGATGACGAGGGCATGGAAGAGCTCGTGGAAGCCGAACGTCCGCGGCCACGGGTTCGGGCGCTGAAAGGCGTAGATGCACGCGCCCGCGCTGTAGAGCATCCCGCCGGCGATGAGCAACACGAGCGGCAGCGTGCCGACGCGCTCGGCCACCTGCGGAAAGGCGATCGCGGCGACCCAGCCGAGCGCGACGTAGGCCGCGGCGGTCAGCCAGCGCGGGGCGTCGATCCAGCCGATGCTGAGGCTCACGCCGGCCAGCGCACCCGCCCAGGCGCTGACGAGAACGACCCACTGCAGCGTTCCGGACAGCGCGAGCAGCGCGATCGGCGTGTAGCTCGCCGCGATGAAGACGAAGATCGTGGCGTGGTCGGCGCGGCGCAGCAGCCGCTTGATGCGCGGCGTGCCGCGCCAGCGGTGATACGCGCCGCTGACGCCGAACAGCGCGCACAGCCCGAGCCCGTAGGTCAGCGCGCCCGTGCGCGCGCGGCCGTCGGGCGCGAGCGCCACGAGCACGCTGGCGCAGACGACGGCGACGTAGAACGCGTACGCGTGCAGCAACCCGCGCAGCCGGGGCACGAGCTCGGGGTCATGCAACTGCTCGGTGACGGTCTTGCGCGCAGAACGACCTTCGCTAGGGTCCCTCGGGAGCGCTGTCACGGCTCGCGCCGGCGGATCGGACGGCATGTACGCGTTCTTTACCACCGCGGCCCGCGAAGTAGTCGTCGTCGCCACAGACGAAGCACGGATCGCGGGCCACGCCTGTGTCGCAGCAGAGCATCTGCTGCTCGGGCTGCTGGGCGCGCAGGGCGGGATCGCCGCCGGCGTGCTCGAGTCCTTCGCGGTCACCGCCGACGGCGTGCGGTCGCAGGTCTCTGCGCTGCATGTCGACGACGCGCATCACGAGAGCGCGGCCGGCATCTCATTCAGCCCGTCGGCAAAGCGGGTGCTCGAGCTCGCGCTGCAGGAGGCGCGCACGCTGCAACAGCGCCGCATCGCGACGGAGCACATCCTGCTCGCGCTCCTGCGACGACCCGATGCGGATGCCGCGCGCGTGCTGGCCGGCTTCGACGCGCCCCCCGAGCAGATCTTCGACGAGTTGCTGCGGCGAATCCGCGAGGAGCCTGCGGTGCCCGCCATGGAAGTCCTGCGGCCCTACCTGCCGGACGTCCTGCGCGACATGCCACTGACAGCGGAGGAGGAGGTCGCCCTTGCCAGGCGCATCGAGGCCGGCGACGAGTCGGCCAGACGCGAGCTCGTGCGGGCCAATCTGCGACTCGTCGTCAGGATCGCGAGAAACCACCGCGAGCGCGGGCTGTCGCTGATCGAGCTGGTCGGCGAGGGGATGCTCGGCCTCGTGGAAGCGGCAGAGACGTACGACGTGGGGGAGGGCGCGAGGTTCGCGAACCACGCCACGCGCTGCATCAGTCGGACGATCGCGCGTGCGCTGGTCGAGCAGGCCGAGCGCGACGCGGCGCGCGCGCCGAAGGACCCGCCCGCTGACGCGATCTCGCCCGAGGGTGAACTGACGCCGCAGCAGCAGGCGCTCGTCGCCGCCAACCTGCCGCTCGTCGCCGCGGTCGCCGGGGACTACGGCATGCGCGGGCTGACGTTCCTCGGGCTCGTCCACGAGGGCACGCGCGGCCTGGCTCGCGCGGCGCAGGTGTTTGACGCCCGCGCGCAGGTTGAGTTCGAGGGCTACGCGAGGGTCTGGATCGCCCGCTCGATCGAGCGCGCGCTCCGCGAGCAGGGCCAGTAGGCCCTGACAGGCCGCTGACGGGCGTCTGCAGCCGGCAGCGGCTGACGGGCGCGAACGTCGGCTATCGCGTGGCGTTGGTCAGCGCGTTGGCGACCTTCTGCAACGCACCGTTGATGCCGCGCACCTCGCCGTCGATCGGGCGCACCTGATCGTCGATCGCGTGCACCCCGATCTGAATCAGCCTGGCTGTCGAGGCGATCTTCGCCAGCGTGCCGGTGATCGCCAGCAGGTAGCCGGCCAGCACGAGGACGAGCAGCAGGACCTCGACGACGGTCGCAATGATCAGAATGGAGTTCATCGGTCGTACCTCTCGCTACCCATGGTGGCTCAGCTCCTCGACGAGCTCGTCGCTCGACTCGCGCGTGTTTTTCAGCGAATAGGTGGTTGCGGTGTTCTGGACGACCGCCTTGCCATTAACCCATGTCTGCCACAGATCGTCATGCAGTTTGAGCACGGCGCGCCGCAGCCCCTCCAGCAGGGCGAGCACCACGATCAGCACCACGACGCCGGCAGCGAGGGTGTACACCCATGCCGACTGGTTCTCCGACAGCGCGAGCATCGTCATCGAGGTGCTCATGAGCGGTGCCTGTGCCACGCGGGCGGTTCCCACGCCGAGCCTCCGGCGGGGGCGCCCACTGCCGACTGTTCGGCTCCGGCCGGGACCGGAGCGGGTGGGGCGGGGGCGGGGGCGGGGGCCGGCGCCGCGGCGGTGAGTCGCGCCGGGGCATCGGTGTTCACCGACAGCCCCAGCTTCTGCAGGTATCGCAGCGCCAGGTCGGGAACCGATTCCGCGAGCCGGCGAGTCTGGTCGAGCTGCTCGGTCCCGGGCACGCCGCGCTTGAGCAGCGGCGCCGTGTTCGCTCCCTGCACGTCGGCCAGGATCCGGCGCAACGGGGTCAGGGTGTCGTTGAGCAGCTTGATGACGACGAGCAGGACGACCAGCCCGAGCACGAGTCCGATGATCGCGAGAACGGTCATTCCCGCCACCCCGGTGAGGTCGCGTAGCGGTCACGCACGGCGTCCCCGCCCCGCGCCTGTCGCAGGCAGTGCGTGATCGTTCTCACGGCGTTGTTCGTCTGCGCCACGTTCTGCAGCGGCCCGGTCTTGTGCGCGATCGACGCAAGGTCGGTCACGAGGTCGTTGGCGACGCCGTCGGTCTTGCGCGCGAGCGCGGTGATGGTCAGCAGCAACAGCGCGACGAGCAGCACGACGACGGCGCCGGCCGCCCAGCCGACGGTCCACCACGACGACAGCGCGACGGTCACCATAACGGCGATCGCCGTTGGCGTAGGGACATCATGTTTCCAACCCCCTGAGACCATGCGGCGAACACACCCCGCGGCGCGGGGTCAAGTTCTGCGCACACGTCGCAACGTAGCCCATCGAGGTTGGATCCACTAGTTGACTGCATCACCCACTCACCGTGAGTGGCGCCACGCCGCTACGTGCCAAGTGTCCCTATGCAACGAAATTCAGCCTGAGGCCCTCCGGTCCGGGGAGGACGATCGCGAAGGCATCACCGTCGCCCTGCTCGCGAACCTCCAGGCCGCGCGAGCGCGCCTGCGAGACCAGCGCCTCGATGGATGCGACGCGGACCGCGATGTGGTGCAGCAGCGGGCGCTCGGCGCCCCCGGCCCCCTGCTCGAGCGTCAGGCCCTTGTCGGCGACGTGCAGCGAGTCGCCGCGCGGCATGCAGCCGACCTCGGCGAGCGCGACCCGCAGCTCCTCGGTGTCGGCGACGCGCAGGACGACGTGGTCGAGGTCGTACTCGACCGCGCCGCCCGCCATGAACGTCAGCCCGAGCCCGAGGCCCTCCGGCCCGGCGAAGGTGACGGTGTCCCAGCCGTCCTCCTCCACGATCGGTGTGCCGGGCGCCAGCGCCGCCACGGCTCGCTGCAGATCGCTGACGCGCAGGACGATGCGCACGAGCGCGCCCGGCTCGCGCGGGCCCTCGGCCGCGAGCAGCGTCAGCGTCGTCGTGCTGTCGCTGGCGCCGACGACGATCGCCCCGGGGCTGCGCTCAAGCTCGCGCAGGCCGACGTGGTCGCACAGGTAGGCCGCTGCCGCGGCCGGATCGGCCAGCGCGAGCGCGACGTGGTCCAGGGCCAGCAGGTCCACCGCGGTGTGCGACTCGTGGTGGAGGGTCATCGGCTGGGACTCGCGATAGAAGAGCCGGCGCGTGTCCTGCTCCTCGCTCATGGCGTGACGCCGACCTTGGCCTGACAGCTCGGGCAGCGCATGCCGGTGACCGAGCCGGACTCGCTCTTGACCGTCTGCCACTTCGCGAACTCGGGGTTGTTGGACGGCGGCAGCGGCCGGCCGCAGGTGTCGCAGGTCGAAAGATCGGCAGTCATGGGGGTCCTCGTTTCTGAAGTGTCGTGGCTGAAAGGCGTGCTCTTACCCGCCGCAGGCCAGCGCCCACAGCGCCAGCGAGTAGCGGCGGCCGTCGCTGACCGGTGCGACGCGGTGGATCATCGACGAATGGAAGGCGATCAGCAGGCCCGGCGAGCTGCGCACGACGGTCACGGGCTCGCTGCCGTCCGCGGCCGCGGGCACGGCGGCGTCGAAGAACTCGAGCTCGCCGCCGGTGAACTCTGGCCGTTCGCCCGCGCCGTCGTTGAGCGCGATCACCAGCGAGACGCGCCGGCGCCGAACCTCGGAGGGGGCGCCGTCATCGCCGCCGCCGTCGGAGTGCTCGGCGAAGTGGTCGCCGCGGTCGTAGATCAGGGCCGTGACGCCGCTGATGTGCGTGATCTCGCAGCCGAATCGCTGTTCGAGTGAGGGCATGACCTCCCACAGCCGGTCCTGCACGAGATCCTCGCTCGCGCCCGACAGCTGCGCGATCGCGCCGCGGCGGCCCTCGTCGTCGACGGCGAAGGCGTCACCGCGCCAGATCTGCACCTGCTCCTGGTGCGCGGCGTCGATCTCAGCTCGCAGGTCGCGACACTGCGGCGCGGACAGAAAGCCGGCGATGCATGTCGGCGCTGCCAACGCGGGCGCGATCAGTCCTGCTCGTCGCCGACCAACGCCTCGTCGCGGCGCAGCGCGCCGAACGCGATGCTGTCGGCCCAGCCGTAGAGCAGTGGCACCGTGTACCAGCTCGAGCACGAGACGCGCATGTCGGTGAACTCGGGACCGAACCAGAAGGCGTCCCAGTCGCCCTTGTGCTCGAACTCGATGTTCATCTGGAACTTGTAGCGGTCGTCGCGAAAGCGGATGACCTCGTAGCGCGTCGCGCCGTAGCGCAGCGAGATCGGCGCGAGCTTGTGCAGCGCCGCCTCGAGGTCGTCGCCGCGAAATCCCGTCGCGTACCACGGGAGCTGAACCACGCCATATGCCATCAGGCACCTACCTCCGCTTGGATCGCGCCGGGCCCCTCGGTCGTCGCGCCCTGACCGACGTCGGTCGCGCCCACGAGGATCGCGATCTTTCCGGCGTACTTGTTCTCGTGCATGAGCTGGTGTGCGTCGGCGACGTCGGCAAAGCCCATCGTCCGCCACAGCACCGGCCGGATCTTCGACTCGCGGACGAGCTCGTTGGCCTTGTGGCACTGCCACGCGTTGGCGAAGTGCGAGCCGATGATCTGCTTCTGGCGCATCCACAGGTAGCGCACGTCGAAGTCCAGGTCGAAGCCGGACGTCGCGCCACAGATGACGATCTTGCCGAACGGCTTGACGGTGAAGACGCTCGTCGGAAAGGTCGCCTTGCCGACGTGCTCGAAGACGATGTCCGGCGCGTCGCCGAGGATCTCCTTGACGCGCTTGGCGAAGTCGCGCGAGACCTTGAAGCGGGCCTTCTCCTCCTCCGGCGTCTCGCCGCCGCGGCGCATCATCCCGGCGAACTCGCCGCGGTCGATATAGCCCTTGGCGCCGAGCTTCTCGACGAGCGCCCCCTTCTCCGCGGACGACACGACGCCGACGCAGTCGGCGCCGGCCAGCGCGCAGAGCTGCGTCGCGAAGACGCCCAGGCCGCCGGCGGCACCCCAGATCAGGACCTTGTGGCCCGCTTGGAGCTTGGCCTGGTCGAGCAGCATCCGGTAGGCCGTGAAGTACGTCAGGCCGTAGGACGCGGCCTCCTCCCAGGCGAGGTGCTCGGGCTTTGGCAGCAGCTGCTGCGCCTGGACCTTCGTGAACTGGGCGAACGAGCCCCAGCTCGTCTCATAGCCCCAGATCTTCTGGCTCGGCGCGGCCATCGGGTCCAGGCCGTGCACCTCGACGTCCTCGTAGGAGGCCTGGTTGCAATGGACGATGACCTCGTCGCCGGGCTTCCAGCGCGTGACGCCGGCGCCGACCTTCCAGACCACGCCCGAGGCGTCCGAGCCGCCGATGTGGTGGTCCTCGTCGGGGTGGTAGCGAAAGACCGAGACCGGCTTGCCGAGCGCCGCCCAGACGTTGTTGAAGTTCACGCCCGCCGCCATGACGCGGACGACGACCTCGAACGCGGCCGGCTGCGGGACCTCGATCTCCTCAAGCTGGAAGGCGTCGACCGGCTCGCCCTCGCGCTCCTGGCGGATCACCCAGGCGGACATCGTCGCGGGCAGCTCACCGGGCTCGGTGGCGACGTTCGAAAGCTGGGAGAGATCGACGGCCACGGGGTGGGGATCCTACGCGGCGAGCTGCCCCGGGCGCTCAGTCGCGGCAGCCGAGCAGGCGGCTGACCTCGGTGCAGGCGGGCTCGGCCGGCGGCGGTGGCGCCCCCGGCTCAGACGGTGCTTGGGGCGTGGTCGTGGGCGTTTGCGGCGGCGCCGGGGCCTCGGGGCTGGGCGCCGGCGTGGTCTGCGGCGGCGTCGGCCCGCGCTCGGGTGCGGGGGCGGTGGGACGCGTGGCGCGCTCGCGCTGCCGAGCCTTCTCGGCGGCCCGCCTGCGCGCCCGGTCGGCCCGCTGCTGCTTGCGCTTCTTCGCCTTGGCCCGCTTCTTCTTGTCGCGCTCCTCGTCGGCGAGCAGCCCGCGGCGGGCGTCGACGCCGAACGCGTCATCGAACTCGGCCACGAGCGAGTCGTCGACGGGGCAGTTGAGGCAGAAGCCGCCGCGCTCCCAGCCCTTTGCGCGTCCCAGAACCTCGCTGGCGTACTCGACGCCGAAGAGGTCGTGTCCGTAGTAGGCGTAGGCCGCCGACCAGGATGCGCCGTCGAGCTGCGTCGTGGCGCCGGAGTCGCTGAGCAGGGCGCCGGCCGCCATGATCGCGTCGAAGTCGTCGTAGATCGACGGGTGCTTGCGCGTCCGGTGCGGGTAGCTGCGCGGGCGCTTCGCGTGACGGAAGGACTGGCGGTACAGCGCCCAGGTGCTCGGCGGGCCGTTTGTGACGTTGAACTGCATCGGTCCGGCGCAGCAGCCGAAGGCGTTGAGGCCGCGGTAGGTGCTCGGCTCCGTGGAGAACGCGGTCTCCTGGCGATGAACCGACGCGATCAGCCGCCACGACACGTTGAAGCTGCGCTGGGCCTCGCGGTACAGCGGCATGAAGCTCGTCTTGGCGGCCGCCGGGACGTGCCGCGATCTCGTCCTGCGGTAGTAGGACGGGCCGGCGCGACGCTCCGCCGGGCGCTGGGCGACGCTGCGGCGCGCGTCCAACGGGGTCGGAGCCGCCGTGGCGGGCGCGACCGCCTGGGCGGCGCGCGGCGCCGCGGAGCCGCCGGCGTCCGGCGGCAGCAGCGCCAGCATCGCGGCCTCACCGCCGCCCGCCAGCAGGACGAGCGCGAGGATCATGGCGCGACCGAGGTCGTCCCTGCCCCGCTTGACGAATCTCGCCGGCACGCGAATCGAGCGCAGGCGCGTCGAGGGGCGTGCGCGGGCGATCCTGCGCTTGACAGAGCCCTTCGGCACGCGCATCGAGCGCAGGCGTGCCAAAGCGCGCCCGGCGTCGCTCCTGCTCCGCTTGAGAAGTTCCTTCGGCACACGCATCGAGCGCAAGCGTGCCAAAGAGCGTGCGATCGTGACGCGGTAGGCACGGCGCCCCCGGCGTGGGGGGCGTCCGGAGCGCTGCGCCGTTGCGGCTCGGCGGGCGGTTTCGTCCTACACGCGGACGGTCGCGCGCGCGCCCTCCGCGGGCGGCGTGACGGCTTCGCCCGCCGGCACCGGCGGCGCCTGCGCGCCGGCTGCCTCGGGCGCGACGAGCTTCCAGGCGACGACGGCGCCGACCGCCGCCACGATCGAACCGAGCAGCAGCCCGTCGCCCAGCGACGCGACGTAGGCGCGTGGCTCGCCGCCGTCGCCGATGAACGCGCCCAGCACCGCGATCCCGAGCGTGCCGCCGATCATCCGGCTCATCGACAGCACGCCGCCGGCGACGCCGGCCTTCGTGCGGTCGACCGCGTTCATCGCGGCCGCGCTCATCGGCGACATGATGAGGCCCATGCCGATGCCCATCAGCACGAAGCCCGGGGCGAGGAAGGCGAAGCCCGACCCGACGGAGAGGTGCGACTGCCAGAACAGCGAGGCCGCCACGAGCAGCAGGCCGCCGGTCATCAGCGGGCGCGGCCCGATGCGGTCCGCGAGGCGCCCGGAGATCGGCGAGATGAGGATGATGCACAGCGTCGTCGGCAGAAAGCGGATGCCGGCTTCGAGCGGCGTGTAGCCCTCGATGTCCTGCATGTAGATCGCGATGAAGAAGAACATCGCGAGCATCGAGAACGACACGACGAAGGCGACGAGGCTCGCGCCGAGAAACGTCCTGGAGTTGAAGAAGGCGAAGTCCACCATCGGCACGCGCAC